>Ga0134125_10008776_pt1 | contig 11404 bp, 10 predicted proteins | sample KB31751_FD_96464 | JGI IMG/M metagenome (GOLD analysis project Ga0134125, IMG submission 96464) | Terrestrial soil microbial communities with excess Nitrogen fertilizer from Kellogg Biological Station, Michigan, USA - KB3-175-1 | ecosystem: Environmental > Terrestrial > Soil > Unclassified ...
CTGCGTCCGGGCTGGTCGTCAGCCAGCCCAGGCCGGCGTCGGCCCGGCGCGTGCAGATCAGCGAGAACTCGGGGTCGAGGGCCGTTTCCAGCCAGGCCACGTCCACGTCCGCGGCGGCGGCCGCCGCCCGCAGCGCGGCGGCGGCCTTTACCGCCAGGTCCTCGGGCGGGCCCGCCGGGATGACCATCCGCAGCCGCGGCCGTCCCAGGCCCGCGGCCTGCCGGGTGTGGCTCACCTCGTGATCGACGAGGGACAGGACGTTCCGGGACGCGTCCAGCAGCACGCCGCCCGCCGGGGTGAGCCGCAGCCCTTCACGTTGGCGGTGCAGCAGCGGCGTGCCTACGATCTGTTCCAGGCGGCGGATCTGCTGGCTCAAGGTGGACTGGGTGATGAAGATCCGCTCCGCGGCGCGGGTGAAGCTGCCCGCATCGGCGACCGCCACGAGGTAGCGCAGATGCCGCAGTTCAAGGCCCTGCGGCGCCCCCGCGCCGTCCGCGGTCCGCGGTACTGCTTCTGGTTCTGGTTGTGTGTACTTCATGTTGGTCACCCGCGTGAGTGTGTAGCTTCTGCTCGTTCAGCCCGGGACCCGCGGCCGCGGTGCGCGCCTGAGCGCGCCGCGGCGGGCCGGGCGGCTGGAAGCCAGCGCCCGGCGTCGGCCGCGAGCAGTCCGACGGCCTCGGCTAGGCCGCTGGCGCCGGCCAGGCCGCGGTCGTGCAGCGACTGGGGGGTCAAGGCCGTAGGCGCGGATGGCGTCGGCGAAGTGCTCGATGTCTTTGCGCATCAGGCCCTGGATATGGGGGGCGATCTCGGGGTCACGTCGGTGCCGAGGGTATGCAGGATGGGTGCTGCCGCCGCTGCTGCCGTCGATGACGTCGATGACCACCTGCACGTCCATGCCCAGCCGGGACACCAGGCGGATGAGGTCGACCGCGTTGTCGAGGTTGGACATGGTCATGGCGTTGTTGAGGAGCTTCGTGACCTGGGCCGCTACCCGAGGGCCCCATGAAGGCGACGGTGCGGGAGAACGCGGCGAAGACAGGCTCGCACATCTGGTACGCCGTGCGGTCACTGCCGGCCGTCGTGGTCAGGGTGCGGGTCCGGGCTCTGGCACCGCCGCCGTTGACGGGGGAGTCGAGGTAGGCGACGCTCTTCCCGGCCAGGTGCCCGGCAATCTCGCGGTTCTCCCCCGGGTTGCCGGTCCCGTGGTTGACGATGATCAGGCCGCGACGCAGGGCGTCTTCCACGCCCGGGGTCCCTAGTACCTCCCAGATGACGCAGTCGTCGCGCAGGCACAGCTCCACGATGCCGGCGGCTGCCGCTAGGCTGGCGGGGGAGTCGTGCACGCTGTACCGGGTCCGGGCGAGGACATCCAGGTTCTGCGGGCGGCGAGCCCGCACGTGCAGCTCGAAGCCGCTGTCGCCGATGGCCTGGGCCATCGGCGTTCCCTGGTCGCCGAGGCCGATGTACCCGAGCGTGGCGGTGTGCAGGTGTGCGGTCATGATCTGGTTCTCTTCCCGATTGGCGCGGCTGAGTGCGTGGCTGAGCATGAAGCCCGGCAGGGTTCATGCCGGCAGGAGATCAAGCGCGGTGTCCCAGAGCCGCCCGGCGTTCGCCGGGTCGACGGCGTACCAGGCGACGCCCGCGTAGTCGGCGGGCCGGCGGGTGACGGTCGCGGCCTCGTTGCAGTCCTCGAAGTAGCGTCCGCCGATCTTGTCCAGCAGCGGGGACGCCGCCAGGAGCACGGAGGTGGCGGCGCCCTGGGGGACGGTCTTCTGCCGTTCCTTCGGGGTCTTCAAGCCGCCGGTGTGCCTCTGCAGGCCGGTGGCGATGGCCCCGGGGTTGAGGGCGTTGGCGTAGATGTCCTCGCCGGACCAGCGCCTTGTGGCTTCGACGGCAAGCAGCGCATCGGCGGTCTTGGACTGGCCGTAGGCGGCCAGCGGGTCGTAGGGGCGGAAGTCGAAGTGCAGGTCGTCGAAGACAACCGGCGAGAACAGGTTCCCGCTCGAGCTGACGGACACGATCCGCGCGCCGTGCGCGGCGGCGAGCGCGTCATGCAGCCCGATGGTGAGGGCGAAATGGCCCATGAAGTTCGTCGCGAACTGCATTTCCCAGTCTTCTCGCGTCCGCTGCAGCTCGGGGAGCGCCATGATGCCGGCGTTGTTGACCAGGATGTGCAGCGGCTGCTCCCAGGCAGCGGCGAAGCGGCGGACGGAGTCCTGGTCGGCCAGGTCCAGGGCGCGCACCGAGACCTTGGCATTGCCGGTGGAGCCGGCGATGCCGGCGGCGATCTGCCCGGCTGCCTGCGGGCGCCGCACGGCCAGGACGACCTCCGCGCCAGCGGAGGCCAGGGCGCGTGCGGTTTCGGTGCCGATGCCGGAGCCGGCCCCGGTCACGATCGCCCGCTTGCCGGACAGATCGATCCCGTCGATCACCTCGGCGGCGGTGGAGTGGCGGCCGAACGGGGTCTGGAAAAGCTGCGACATGAACCTTCCCCGCGCCGGCTGGTACGCGTCCCCGGCGGGCCGCGGCTGATGCTGACACATGCTTTCCTCCGGTGCGGAGCACCTCGTGGAATGCCTCCACGAGCGTCACGGCCGCCATGCCGTACGGACCTTTGAGATATGACATCCAGGCTAGGTTCGGCGCGCACCGGCACGCATCCGCCAGGTCGGTAGTCGTGACCCGGTGGTGGATAGCGTGTGGATAGCCGGTCGCGCCGGGGCTGCGCCGCGAGGAGGCCGCCTTCCTCGCCGGAGTCAGCTCCGACTGCTACGTCCGCCTGGAGCAGGGCCGCGACCGGCACCCCTCCGACCAGGTGCTGCTGGCCATCGCCCGGGCTGCAACTCGACGAGGACGCCACCGCCTACCTGCTCCAGCTCGCCAAGCCGGCCCGCCGCCGCAGCAAGCGCACCCGCAGGCCGGAGAAGGTCAGCGACGGCATCCGTACCCTCATCGCCAGTTGGCCGCTCACCCCCGCCTACGTCCACGGCACGTACATGCACATCCTCGCCGCCAGCACCCTGGCCACTGCGCTCTGCCCGTTCATTACCCCGGCCGCAACGCCATCCTTGACGCCTTCACCGAACCGGAGATGCGTGAGTTGCGGCCGGACTGGGACGCCATGACCGCCCGGGCCGTCCCGCACCTGCGCTCGATCGCCGGCGCGGACACCGGCGACCCGCACCTGGTCGAACTCGTCGGCGAGCTGTCCCTGCGCAGCGAACGCTTCCGCACGCTGTGGGCCAGTCAGGACGTCAAGCACAAGACCACCGGCAGCAGCCTGTTCAACCATCCGCAGGCCGGGCCGCTGGAGCTCAGCTACGAACAGCTGCTCATCCTGCGCGGCGACATGCAGGCCGTGGTCACCTACCACGCCCAGCCGGGCAGCGACTTCGAAGAACGCCCGCACCTGCTCGCCAGCATCACCACCCCCGGCCCCGGCCCCGGCCCCGGCCCCGACACCCCCGTACGGTCACGACCAGCCCGCCCGCACACGTCAACCCCGGACCACTAGCCAACGAGATGGCATCCTAGGCCGGCACTGGCATGCCGATACCCCACACGTGTCCCCGCCAGCCGGCGCGCCCGCACCCGGAGAACACCTGCATTGCGGCCTTGGCCACCACTGACAACCAGCGTTAGCCAAACGGCCGGCCTGAATCGCCAACCCAAGCCCGCGGAACGCTGCCTCACCCGATGGCCGACCCTCGACCGCGAATGGTCAACTCCGCAAACTGCCGCCTAGGCCAATAGAGCGCCGCGATACATAACAACTGGTTGTGCACGGTTGCGACCGCAACGAGTCCGGCTCGCGAGCCGCGCAATCAGGCGGCTACGCGCGCAGCTCGCCTCTGGCCATCATCGCGGAAGGCGACCATGCCGCGAGACGTGCCCGCGGCTGGCAGGCGTGTGCGACCTGCTGGGGCAAGACAGTGACCTCATGCCGCAGCACGAGGATCTCTGCATCCTTCGCGGGGGCGCTCCGCGCCAGCAGCGCCGGCCAGCCGAGCACCCCGACCATTAACAGGTAGACCAGTCGGATGAGAACGAGCACCGAGCGTAGAACAGCAGGTCAGCCCGTCGCGGGGGGTTTTGGCACGGCACCGGCTTGGCGTCCCCGCGCCAGCCGTTGGGCGGAAAGCTCTGGCATCTTCGGTCGCCAGGGCGGTGTCCCGCGGCGGGAGGGACGAGCGAAGATCATCCCGGACGGCGGCGCGGCCGAAGCTGGCTCGCTGGCCCCGGACCAGCAGGTCCGTTGCTGCCGGGTCCCCGGGTGCCGACGGCCGGTGCTGGCGCCGCACGCGGGCGGCCTGTAGCGTGAACCTGGCGGGTGGCGTTATCCGCGCTGGCGGTTCCACGTGAGGCCCTGTGATGCTGCTAGATCGTCTCCCGGAACGCGCGGCGCTCAGCCAGCTGCTCGACGCGGCGCGGGCCGGGCGCAGCGGCGTGCTGGTGATGCGCGGGGAGCCGGGTGTCGGCAAGACCGCGCTGCTGGACTGGGCGATCGAGTCGGCGGCTGGGCTGCGGGTGGCGCGGGTGGCCGGGGTCGAATCGGAGATGGAGCTGGCCTTTGCTGCCCTGCAGCAGTTGTGCGCGCCGATGCTGGGCAAGCTGGCCGGTCTGCCCGATCCGCAGCGGGCGGCGCTGGGCGTCGCGTTCGGCTTGGAGACGGGGGCGGCGCCGGACCGCTTCCTCGTGGGCCTCGCCGCGCTCAGCCTGCTGTCCGAGGCGGCGGAGCAGCAGCCCCTGTTGTGCGTGGTCGATGATGCGCAGTGGCTGGACCGGGCCTCGGCGCTGGTGCTGGCGTTTGTGGCGCGCCGGCTGCTGGCCGACCCGGTCGCGCTGATGTTCGCCACGCGTGAGCCGGGCGAGGAATTCCGGGGATTGCCGGAGCTGCTGGTCGGTGGGCTGGGTGAGGGTGCTGCGCAGGAGCTGCTCAGCTCGGTGATCAGCGGGCCGTTGGATAAGCGGATCCGGGACCGCATCGTCGCGGAGACCCGGGGCAATCCGCTGGCGTTGCTCGAGCTGCCGCGGGACGCAACGCCTGCCGACCTGGCCGGCGGGTTCGGCTCGCCGAGTGTGCCGGGGCTGCCCGCCGTGCCAGGATCGTCAGGGCAGATTGAGGATAGCTTCCGGCGGCGGGTGGAGGTTCTGCCGGCCGCGACCCGGCGGCTGATGCTGGTCGCCGCGGCGGAGCCGGCCGGCGAGCCGGCCCTGGTATGGGGGGCAGCGGAGCGGCTAGGGATCGGAGCCGAGGCCGTCGCGCCGGCGGCGGACGCCGGGTTGCTGATCATCGGCGAGCGCGTGACGTTTCGTCACCCGCTGGTGCGGTCGGCGGTGTACCGGGCGGCGCCGCCGGCCGAACGGCGGGCCGCGCACCAGGCCCTGGCCGACGCGACAGATCCGCGGGCCGACCCCGATCACCGGGCCTGGCACCGGGCGCAGGCGACGCCGGGCCCTGACGAGGAGGTTGCGGCGGAGCTGGAGCGCTCGGCGGGCCGGGCCCAGGCGCGCGGCGGACTGGCCGCGGCGGCCGCCTTCTTGGAGCGCGCAGCCGCCCTGACCCTGGACCCGGCGCGTCGGGCGGAGCGGGCGCTGGCCGCCGCGCAGGCCACGTACCAGGCTGGCGCGTTCGATGCTTCCCTGCGACTGCTGGCCACCGCAGAGGCCGGGCCGCTCGATGAGCTGCAACGCGCCCGGGCGGACCGGCTGCGCGGGCAGCTCGCATTCTCCTCCAGCCGCGGTAGTGACGCACCCCCGCTGCTGTTGAAGGCGGCCAGGCAATTCGAGCCTCTCGACTCGCGGCTGGCGCGCGAGACCTACCTGGACGCGCTGGCCGCCGCGACATTCGCCGGCCGCCTGGCTCTCGGCGGCGGGATGCGCGAGATCGCCGAAGCGGCGCGCGCGGCGCCGCCGCCGAGGCCCGCGCGCGGGCCCGATCTGCTACTGGATGGCCTGGCCCTGCTGACCTGCCAGGGCTACCAGGCGGGAACACCGGTGATCCAGCAAGCAGTAAGTGCCTTCCGCGGGACGGATGTTTCCCGGGAAGAGGAGCTGCGCTGGCTCTGGCTGGCCAACCGCGCCGCGCAGATTGTGTGGGACTACGCCAGCTGGGACGTGCTGTCCGACCGCCAGGTCACGCTCACCCGTGGCGCTGGTGCACTTATCGCACTTCCCCTCGCCCTTAGCACGCGCGCGGGAGCGCACCTGTTCGCTGGGGAGTTCACCGAGGCCGCCTCCCTGGTAGCGCAGGCCGAGTCGGTAATCGAGGCGACAGGAAGCAGCATAGCGCTGTACGGCGCCCTGGCCCTGGCCGCCTTCCGCGGCCAGGAAGCACAAGCCGCTCAGCTGATCCGGACCGCCACCGACAACGTGGGGCGCCGGGGTGAAGGGCAAGCGCTGAGCTTCATGGACTGGGCGGCCTCGGTGCTATACAACAGCCTGGGCCGCTATGAGCAGGCGCTGGCCGCAGCGCAGCGGGCCAGCGAGGACTCCCCTGCGATGCACTTCACCAGCTGGGCGCTCGTCGAGCTGGTTGAGGCGGCGGTGCGCAGCGCGGTACCCGAGCGCGCGGCCGGCGCCCTCCAGCGGCTCTCCGGCATCGCCCGCGCCTGCGGGACCGACTGGGCGGTGGGTGCCGAGGCCCGCTCGCGGGCTCTGGTCAGCGACGGCGAGGATGCGGAGAACCTCTACCGCGAGGCGATCGACCGCTTCGGCCGTACTCGCCTGCGGGTGGATCTGGGCCGCGCTGATCTGGTCTACGGCGAGTGGCTGCGCCGCCAGCGGCGTCGGCGTGACGCCCGCGAGCAGCTCGGCCAAGCGTACGAGATCTTCGACTCGATAGGCGCCGCGGCGTTTGCCGAACGGGCGCGCATCGAGCTGCGGGCGGCTGGCGGGCACGCCCGGCAGCACACCATCCAGACGCCAGATACCCTGACCGCGCAAGAGGCGCTGATCGCCCGCCTGGCCGGCGACGGTGCCTCCAACCCGGAGATCGCCGCGCAGCTGTTCATCAGCCGCGCCACCGTCGCCTACCACCTGCGGAAGGTCTTCACCAAGCTCGGCATCAGCTCGCGCAATCAGCTTGGTCCCGCGCTTCGCGCCCGGCAAGGCGCAGCATCGCTAGTCGCGCCGCAGCGCTGATTCCCGGGCAGATCCGCGCCGCGGCGGCAGTCCCGGCGCGGCCGGCTATCCACACGCTATCCACCACCGGGTCACGACTACCGACCCTGGCGGATGCGTGCCGGTGCGCGCCGAATCTAGCGTGGATGTCATATCTCAAAGGTCCGTACGGCATGGCGGCCGTGACGCTCGTGGAGGCATTCCACGAGGTGCTCTGCACCGGAGGAAAGCATGTGTCAGCATCAGCCGCGGTGCCCGGAATGGTCCGCACCGGACCACCTCGCAGCACGGATAATAGCCGATCAGCCCGGGCAGGGCTGGAGCCTGCTCTGCAACGGCGTCATCGAGTTCGACGATGGAGGCGAACTGCTCCCTGATGGCCGCGCTGTCACCCCCGACCGCCGTGGATTGTCCCACCCGCTGGCAATCGCCGCCTGAGCCTTAGCGATGAGCCAGATGTCGTTGGTGAAAGCCAGGCGAGCCCTGGAGAACCGAGCCCACGTCCGCATGCTCCTCAGGCTCCGGCAGCCAGCATTCGCCGCCGCGCTAGCATCCGCCGAACAGGACTTCTCGTGTTCTGTCTGCTCAGACAGGCGACCAGACCGAGATAATTGCATCCTTCAGTCCTGGCCGAAGATGACGCAGTCCGTGTAGTCACACGGACTGCGCCCTGGCGCAGGGCAATGCCCGGGCTGTGGCCTGCCGACCGAGCGGCAGCACGGCCTCAGCTGGGCTGCCCGGCGCGGCCCTGAAGGCGTGTCATCACGACCGCGGTGATGACGCTCGCGATGGCAGCCCTATCGACAGCAGCACCCCAGCGACCGCACCGTGCACCTCGCCAAGGCCGACCTCTCGTCATCTTGCCTGGCCCCCTGCCTCCGGGCAAAAGCCTGTCCAGGCCGCTGAGCGCAGTACGGCGTGAGCCTGGTCCCCTGTTGGCGAAGGCAGGCCGCCGGTCGGCGTGTCTCGCGGCGCTTCAGGTCTGCTGGTCCGCCAGCAGACGCCACGCACCGGGTCGAAATCGGCTCGTGTCAGCCGGACTGAGGCGCCGGCCGCCCCCTACGAGATGCCCCCGGCCTATAGCTCCTCAAAGGTACGGGACGTGACTATCTTCCACCGGCTCGGGTCGAAGTCAGTCACGGCGTCAGGCGAGACATAGCGGCTCCAATGGTCCATGGAGTGGTGACTACTTGGTCGCGTTGGCGTGCCGGCCGATGCTGGCGGCGAACAGCGGCGTCTCGCGGCGGCAGTGATCACCGGATGCGGCCTGCCGGGCGGTGGCGGCCTCCTCGAAGGTCTGGCCGTGCCTGGCGATGAAGTCCATGAACTCCGCGGTCGGGTGAGTAGTGACCGTGTTGGTGTACTTGCTGGTCTTGTCATCGATCGGGTCGGCCTTGAGGTCCCAGATGACCTGGACGGTGGTCCACCCGCTGGGCGTAAGCACGTCGGAGATCGACACCATATGGCAGTGCTCTTTCCCGGCGGTCTCGTAGGCGTAGTGCTGGACGACCAGCCCGGTGCCGATCATCTCCACGTTGATGGACATGGGGCGGCCGTCGTCGGTGGTGGTATACCCGGCTGCCTTGTGATCCGGCGGCGCGCAGCGCTGGTATTCCCTGTCCGGCAGCGTGCGCAGCCAGTCGGCGATGTCGATTTTGCCAATCGGCGCGTCGATGGTCGCCATGAAAGCGGCCTGCGAGAGGATCTTGTCGGTGAGTACGGTGCGATCGGGCGTTGTCGTCGTCTCGGTCATTGCTGCTCTCCAGCCGTTGCTGTTGCTTGTCCTGTAAGTTCTGGTGCGGTAGGGGCAGGACCACGTGCGGGTAGATCGTGGGGTGCTCAGACCTTCAGCCAGGTCAGTTCGCTGTGGAAGGTCCGGCCGTCCGCGGCGGCCCGGTCGGAAGCGATGATGCTCAGCCGTCCGGCCTCGATGGTGACACGTCGGACTTGGTCGTGGCCTTGCCAGTTCGGGAACAGCGAGACGTCGACGTGATGGGTGACGGTCCCGTTGCCGGGATCGGCGCTGAACGGCCCGGCGTAGGCGATGAAGTGCCTGGCCATTTTTTCGTAGTCGTCGCCGGTGCCGCTTTGCGGGTCTCCGGCCGGGACCGGTGGCCGTGCTGAGTCCCCGAGTGTCGCTGACACGATGCCGGCGGGGTGGTAGCAGAGATAGCCCTCGGGGTTGGGTCCGAACTCGTCGCGGCGCTCGCCGTCGTCGAAGACCTCGACGGCGCTCTCGAGGCGCCAGGCGCCGAGGAGGTCATCGACTCGGGTGATGCTCATGAGGTGGCCTGCGGTGTGCTCTGCGGCGCTGTCTTCAGCAGGTAGGTGTGCTCGCCGTCGAGCACCAGCTGGCCGTGCTGGTTGTGGATGGTTGCCCGGGTCGTCACCTGGCCGGCGTCGCCGTGCTGGGTCAGATCGGTGATCTCCAGTTGCGGGTAGAGTGTGTCGCCGGCGTGGATCTCGGCGAGGAATGTGCACGAGACGCTGGTGAAGGCGATGAAGACGTCGCCGATGTACTGCGGGAACAGGGTCGCTCCGGGCGCGGTGAATGCCAGCACCTGCAGGCCGTGAACGACCGGCGCGGTGTGCCCGTGGCTGCGGGCGTATTCGGCGTCGTAGTGGATCGGATGGTTGTCGGCGGAGACCGCCTGGAACGCCGTGGCGTGGGCGTCGGTCAGGGTCCGGCTGGGCGCCCGGAAGATGTCCCCGACCTTGAGATCCTCGAACGTCCGAGGTTCGACAACCGCCACGAAGTACCGCAAGTGTCGCAGCTCAAGTCCTTGCGGCGCTCCAGCACGCGCCGCCGCGGGCTGCGGTGCCAGTTCAGCTTGCCCCTGGTCCATGTCAGTCACCGGCGTCACGACACCAGGCGCCACTGGCGTTGTCCGGGCGACCTTGCTCATGGTTGCTCCTCTTGGTCGGCGTGCGTCAGGCTTCGGGGATGTCGAGGTCGAATGCCTCGGGAGTCACGCTCTCCGGGTCCGGGCCACCTCGCACGCCGGTGTTGAGGCCATCGATGGCCGCGATCTGGCCTGCGGTGAGCTCGAAGTCGAAAACGTCGAAGTTGGCCGCGATACGTTCGGGGTTCACCGACTTCGGGATCGCCGAACGTCCCTCCTGGAGGTGCCAGCGGAGCATGACCTGGGCCGGCGACCTGGCATGCTCAACCGCGATCTGGGCGATAACCGGATCGTCGAAGGTGCTCCGCCCGCCGCCCCGGTAGCTGGTGATGCCGCCCATCGGGGACCACGCCTGGGTGAGGACCCCGTGCTTAGCGTTCGCCCGCTGGACGTCCGGCTCGGTGAAGTAAGGGTGCAGCTCAACCTGGTTGACAGACGGTACGACGCTAGACCGGTCGAGAAGCGCTGTGAGGACATCGGGCATGAAGTTGCTGACGCCGATCGCGCGAACACGGCCATCGGCATGAAGCTTCTCCAGGGCGCGGTAGGCATCGACGGTCTTGTCGAACTGGGTCGGGACGGGCTGATGCAGCAGCAGTAGGTCAATGTGTTCGACGCCGAGCTTGCCCGCGCTCTTGTCGAACGCGTGCAGCGTCTCGTCGTAGCCGTAGTCGCTGATCCACACCTTGGTCTCGATGAACACCTCAGCCCGATCCAGGCCGGAGCGGCGGACACCCTCGCCGACCTCTCGCTCGTTGAAGTACGACGCCGCGGTGTCTATGAGGCGATAGCCCACGCGCAGCGCTTCGACGACCGAAGCCGCGGTCACCTCCGGCGGAGTCTGAAAGACACCGAAACCGAGCGCAGGCATCCCCACACCGTTGTTCAAGGTCACGTTCATGCTCATACTCCTGACTAGTGTGGCCGCTGGATTGAGGGAGTCCCCTTGCAGCGGTAAGGACCGTCCTGGCCTGCAAGCTCGCCAGCCTGATCCGTCCTTGCCGCAGGCGCCATATCCGTGCGAGCGGGTGCCGTGCACGCGTAGATTCCGTGCAAGGTCGGCTAGCCGGGGGCATCCCCATGGCGGCTTGCGGGTCAGGCGCTGCGCCGCGTAGGACTTGTTACGATGGATCCCGCGGGTTTTGGTCCGGGGAGCCGTAGCGACGGTCTCACCCTCGGGGTTGGGTCCGAACTCGTCGCGGCGCTCGCCGTCGTCGAAGACCTCGACGGCGCTCTCGAGGCGCCAGGCGCCGAGGAGGTCATCGACTCGGGTGAAGCTCATGAGGTGGCCTGCGGTGTGCTCTGCGGCGCTGTCTTCAGCAGGTAGGTGTGCTCGCCGTCGAGCACCAGCTGGCCGTGCTGGTTGTGGATGGTTGCCC
>Ga0134125_10008777_pt1 | contig 11404 bp, 14 predicted proteins | sample KB31751_FD_96464 | JGI IMG/M metagenome (GOLD analysis project Ga0134125, IMG submission 96464) | Terrestrial soil microbial communities with excess Nitrogen fertilizer from Kellogg Biological Station, Michigan, USA - KB3-175-1 | ecosystem: Environmental > Terrestrial > Soil > Unclassified ...
AACGCTCCAAGCTCTGAGAGAAAACCTGTTATAGGAACGCCAGCGCGGAACCGGCGAGCGATCCGAGCCCGCTCAAGCCACTGAGAGCGCTGCTATTCGCCGCCTGCGCCCCTTGATTGGAAATTCCTGCTGCGTTGACCCCGGCGCCGTAGGTGTTGTTTGCCGCGCCTGTGAAGGCTTGCGAGTTCGACGTGTTGCCAAGCAGGTATTGGATATAATCCATGATCTGCTGTTGCTTCGCGTTGTATTGCTGCGTATCGATTGACTGCCCGATCCCAAGCCCGGTCTGCGCCGCGCCGCCGCCCGCGCCAGCGAGCGTGGAAGCAGTTGACGCCGCGGTGTTCTCCCGCTGCAAGAGGTTGTTCTGCCAGCCCAGATTGAAATTCTGATTGCCCTGCGTCTCTAGCGACGCGCCATAAGGGGTAGCGGCAACTCCGTTCGCTGCGTTTGTCGCGCGCTGTTGGTCTTGCTGCTGCTGAAAGAGCTTGGCGTAAAGCGCGTTTTGCGGGTCTTGTCCCGCAGCGTATGCACCGGGCGCTTGCGCCGCGAGCTGGCCGCCGACCCCCGTCAAATTCTGGCCGACCGTCGCAGCGGGTCCGTATTGCGCCGCGGGGTTTGTGTTGAGCCCCTGAATGCCGGAGTAAGCGGCAGGAGACGCCTGATTGATATTCGCCCAAGGCATCGAGCCGAAGATTCGATTCTCAGCGTTGAGCAACGGTGCGGGAGCCGGGCCGCCCGCTTGTGTGCCGCCGCCACTCCCGCTCATTACCGCTGCCTCATAGTCGTGCCGACTTGCTCAAAGCCTAGTCGCTCTAATAGCGCAGCGAGTCGGCTCCGTCCATGGGCGTCAGGCTCAAAGTGATCGTTCGTCTCCCACTCGATCTTACCGCCATTCAAGGCTTCAATCGCCACCACTGCGCTCTTGATGAACCGGAAGCCGAGAAGCCCTCCGCGCCACTCGGGCGTAAGGTAGCCTGCCTCGATCCGAGTGTAGGGTGCGCTTGTGAAAAGCCCCGTGCCCCAGACACAAACGATGCAGCCTACAAGTACACCGCCGTCTATTGTCCTCGCGGTCCACAAACGCATGACGCCCGCGCGCTCTAACGCGAAGACGCGATCCCAAGCAATGTCGTAAGGAGCGCGGCCCAACTCAGAGGCGAACCGCTCAAAGAGAACGATGACCTCCCGCGAGATCGCGGAAGGGAGTTCCCAATCACACCTAAGCGTTACGCGGGCCGGGGGCTTCTTGGATTTCGCCGGGCTCGGATCGGGTCGGATTGTCACGGACGCTACCGCCTTTCGGCTTGCGGCTTGCATCGTCCACGGACGGGCTGCGCTTCTTCAAGCCCTTGAGAAGCGTTCCGCCTCCACCGCCGCGCTTCGCCATCACTTCACTCCAAAGATGCGCGCGCCGTTCACGACAGTCGTGCCCGACGTGGCGTTGGTCATGGTGAGTGTGAGGGCGATGTTCGCCGTGTCGGTAACGGAGCCCGCCGAAGGCTGGACCGAAGCGACAACCGTAGTGCCCTCCGATCCGTGGCACTCGCCCTGCTGCGTGCTCGCGCCGGTCTTGTAGACCGTCATATCGACGAACCATTTCGCGGCGCTGCCCGTCACGATACAAGCGACTGCGAGCGCGCCGAAGTTGAACGTCACGGTTCGCACGTTGGCGTCCGCGGCGTTCGTGCCAAACACTCGCGCTTCGACACCCTGCCCGACACTTCCAAGGAAGCCACCGGGGAGCGTGTAGGCGAGCACCGTTTCCGCAGCCGTCGTACTGGTCGTGTAGGGCGTTCCGAGAGCAGCGAGAATGCCCCCCGTGTTTGCGTTCACCGACCCGACAACAGCGTTGAAAGCGCCGAGAAGATTCCCCGGATCGATCGGCCCTGAGAAGTATGGGATGTTCGCGGCGAGCGCGACAGAAGCGGATAGCGCCAACGCGGTGGAGGCGGCGAGAAAGCGTTTCATCGGTTTGCACCCCGGCTTGAAGTGGACAGAACATACATGGGACGGGCAGAAAAGCAACTAGGTGTTATTGACGATGTAGCTTAGCGTGCGCAGCCGCATCCAGCTATCGCCAAGGAGCACGCTTGCGCTGGATTGCCCGGTGATAAGCAGCGCGAACCGATTGACGACGGGGGGCGACGGCCAATCCACCCGAAACGGGTAGAGCCCCTGAAACGCGCCAGCGCCGACTTGCGCCGCATTGACACTCGAAGTGTACAGCGTTCCTTGGTATGGGTTGAGCAGCCTTACCGCCAGCGTAGTGGGCGCCCCGGACGCCATAATCTGAAGCTCGGCCAATTCAGATTCAGCCATCGAATAGTTATCTTCGAGAACCACGCTCTGCATGGCGAACGCGAGCGTCGCGCCGTTCTCGATATAACCGGCGTTTGGATTAGAGTTAGTGGGCGCGACGTAGATGCCGTTAGTAGACGTGCTTAATAGGTTGGAGACTTCAAGAAAAGTACCCCGCCAAAAATCAATTTCAAGCGCTGTAATAGGGCCATGAGGCCCCGACCAGCATTTACGAACTAGATTGTACCAGTATTCAACGGGGGGTATCACTCCCGAAGAATCCCACATTGAAATTTTTATTGTCTCTCCGTTACAACCCATAGCAAATAAAAATTGAGCCCCAATCGCCCCATTTAACAAAGTAAACGGATAAGCAATGCCTGCGCCTGAATTACCAATGGGATCGCTGATTGTGCCTGTCTGGTCTATAATACGTAGACCTAATGGAGACATAAACGCTATTCCTAAAGGTGTTCGGCATACAGCGCGGGGATTAGCAGCCCCCGTTGCTAAGTTTAAGGTGTTTATAGCCCATGTTGAGTTCGCAAAGTCCCCCGTTAATTGTTGAACGTTACTTGTTCCTTGGAATACCATAAGAGACTGAATAATGCCACCGAGTTGATTAGACAACCCCATCGGTGAAGCCGCCGTCAAAGGGAGGTTGTTGCCGAAGGTCAAAACCTGCCCCGCATTCGTAACTGTGCCGGGGACGAGAACATCGCTCGCTACGACCGAAGGCTGCGCAACGAGATTGACCCCGTAATAAGCGCGCTGCCCGAACTGCACCACCCACGAAGGAACAGCCCCGATCCCAACGAATGTGATCGCCCCGGTCACGTCACCCGACGAATAGACCGGGGAGCCGGGAACCGAGATATTGATGCGCCCGCGACAAGCAGCCGTGGTTAGCGGATAAAGAGGGTGTGTTATAATTAGTTGAGCGCCGATCAAATCTATCGTCGGTAACGTGAATTGTGTCGTTATATTTCCGAAACTCGTAGGAAAAACTGCCCCTCCAGATATGGTTACGCCAATAAAAACGTTACTTACTAAATTATAAGCAAAAGGCTTATCGACCCCCGCAAGAACATCCCCGCATAAACCATAAACAATGTCGCCAACGACTTTGAATACACTCACGACACCGGGATTTGAAACCCCCGGCCAAGTCGAGAAATCAATTTTAAGCGTGGCTGCCGGGCGGCATTCCCAAACGTTGCGTGTCGTCAAAGAGGGAACTAGGTTCGTGATCGCGGAGCACGCGCCCGGAAACTCATCAGTTGCATCAAGACTGTCTGAAGCCCCGGTTGGGGAAAACCGCTTGACGCGCGTATCACGTAGCGAGGTCGGCGCAGCCATTTACCAGCCGATCGTCTTGGTATTCGGGAGCTTGGACCAACTCGCCGTAAACAGCCGCCGATCGAGCGTGACGGTCTTCACGACCTGCGCGTCATCCTTCATCTTCAGATAGTGCTCAAGGATCGCCGCGGCGCCCATGAAGGTCGAACCGGATTGGATCGATTCACCCCCAAGGAACGTCGCCGCGCGGTCGTCGCCACTCAACAGCATCAACTCGCCCGTGAGACGCCGCAAGAGATAGGTCTGATTCGGAAACCATGGGATCGTCGTGCTCGTCTCGGGAGACGTGATGTCAGGCATTTGCGAGTAGTAAACCGCAGTCACCGCGTAAGCCCCACCAGCGGGCGGCCACACGTACATGAGCGGGGCGCCGCCCGACGCGATCGGGCCGTTGTCCACGGCGTAATTTTCGGGGTAGGCGTTGAGACCCGGCTGCTGCACCTGCGCGTTGAATTGCGCCAGGCTCTGCGGGATCATGATGTATTTGACACCTTGAATTGTGTAAAATACATCGTCTCGATCCGAGTGCAGCCAATCGGATGGAAGCGTGTAAGGCCCCGAACTCGGTGGAATGCCCGTCGTGGGATTGGCAATCGCATTCGCGACAAAATTGAAGTACGTCGTCTTCCGCGCCACGTCGAGTTCATACGACGTGCAAAGCTCGGATAGGATCATGTTGAGCATGATCCCCGCTTGCGTCACATACGACGGACACTTCGCCGTGGCGCAAGCGAGAGTAACGAGCTGCTGCGCCTGGAAGGGCATTTATTCCCCGTCGGTGATAAGCTGTTCCGCGTTCGCGATGTTGCGCTTGTCGATCAGGATGGCCTTCTGAAGTTGCTCGATCACACTCCGGCCACTCGCAAGGGCCTGATTGATCTTCGCATCCTCCGCAACATCGAGGTTCGACGGCTTCGGGTTGCGCCGATCCGACTTGGCCGCTTCAGCCGCGCGCCGGTTGTTAAGATCGTCGCGAGATATTTCAACCTCGTAATATTTGGCGATCTCAGCCTTGAGCGCGGCTTCCTTATCCTCAAGGAGCCCCCGCAGCGTTGGCAAATGCGCGATGGCCTTCTGCCGCTCTGCCGCCTTGCGAACCTTGTCCAGCGCCGCGTTGATCTCGCCCTGCGCACAGTCCGCGGCGACGAACGTCTTAAAGACGACATGCCGATAGTCGTCAAGCCGCTGGTCGAACGTCATGCCGATCGCGGGCACATCCGTTTTAGCGGCGGACCGCTCGTAGTCCCTGCTTTGGTCGTCCACTCAAAACCTCGCCGGTCTGCCGCCACTTAGGGCGGTCCCATCCGAATTGATGGAGAAGTCGCGCGACCGGCGATAGAACGAACTCGAATCACGCCCGCGCGTGATCTCGTATTCATGCCGGTGCGTCTGAAACTGTATGTCAAGAAGCTGCGCGACTTGCTGCGCCGGCACCTGATAAGTGAATCCGTGGTGGTAGGTCCGCCCCTCCATGCGGATCGCGTCCGCAAAGTCCGCGAGCTGCGGCGTGAACGGAACCATCTGCACTTCAGTCTCTGGATGAAGCTCGCGATCGATGCGCGCCATTTCTTCCTTGAGGTAGCGCGCAGAGGCTTCCTCCTTGTCGCGCGCCTCGATCTTGAGCGCCGCTTTTCGTTTGATCTCCGCGCGCTCCCCCGGAGTCAGCAGCTTTTCAAAATCAAGGTGCAGATCAGGCTTGTCGTCGTCAGTCTGCTTCGAGGCGTTGATTGGTCGGCTGATCTTGCGTGCCATCAGGAATGCGTCCATGGGCCGTTGGCGATAGCGTTGGATGAAACGAGGATCGGCCATCCCGTCGAATCATAGGCGATGAAGTCACCGGGAAGAATTTGCAACACCCCCCGGTTTGGAATTTGCAAAAGCCCATTCCGGAAGGCGCCCGGCCATATTGGATGGCCGTTGACCTGATCGTTCAGCACGTTCGCGTTGAACGTCGCAACGTCCGCCAGATGCGCCGGGTTGCGGCTGAAATTGAACGCGGCCAAGGAAGTGGTCGCGTTCGTGCCGAGCGTCAGGAGTGCCATGACCGATCCTTACGAGAAGGTCGCGCTGAAGGCGGACGTGCTTTCAATACGCCCCATGAACTGCACGTTCAAGAGGATCGTTCCGTAAAACACCTTCCAACCCACAACCCGCAACTGATTGAGCGGGTCGGACTTGTCAGGCTCAACGAGGTACGAATATTTGATGTCGTCAAGCTTGACCTGCCCGTAGGCGCCGCGTCCAAACACGTACCAGGGATAAATCGTCTGCCCGGTGGGCGCGGGCGCTGGCGGGGTCTGCGCAACGCCGATGCCCGTGATCGTAACCGCGGTGTTGCCGGGAAGCTGCGTAGCCTGCCCCTGTAGCGGGCCTTGCGACGGGCCGAAGGCGGGGCACAGCCCGAGATTTACCGGCGTGGTGGTCGTGCCGATGTAGACGCTCCAAGTGAAGCCGGAGACGTTCGGCGTGGTCACAGTAATTGACCCGTTCGCCCCGGTCGTGGTGATCCCTGCTGACACCTGCGTCAGGTAGGATTCGTACTGGTTCTGCGTATCCGACCCGGTGACGACGATGTAATAGGTGTTTGCAGCGAGGGCGCCCGAGTTGCCCGGAGTGCCCGAAAGTTGGGCGAAACCCGTCCATGTCGGCACCATGTTCGTGGACGTGAAGCGGATGCCCCCAAGCTCGCCGATCTCGGCGTTGTAGAGCTTGTTGATGTCGCTGTAGGATGACGCCAAGACAAAGGTGGAGTTCTCGCGCAAGTCCTGCGTGGCGAGGTCATGTGCAACGCAAGTGTAGTGCGGAATGCCGCGAGGATCGGCGGAAGCCCGCGCGCCGCCCGCCTCGGCTTCAAGCTTCGTGTCGGTCTGTTCATCGCCCATGAAGCGTGGCGCGCCAAGCGTGGCGAGAGCCGCATACATGCGGTTGATCTCGTGCAGGTTCATCACGTCGCCCGCTTGCAGCAGGAAGCGCGAGCCGCGCGAGTTCACGGTATTGACCTGCGTTCCACCCTGAAGGTTGTTGAACGTGTTGCGTTCAAGCGTTTCAGCGACCTGAAGGGCGCAAAGCTCTTTGGCGATTTTGAACATCGGATGGAAGATGGTCATTTCCGCCACGTCGGTCAGGGTGATCTTGTCGCCCCACTGAAGCGCGGTGGCCGAAACCATCGTGACCGTCATGTTCTGCCCGATCGGCGGAACACCTTCGGAGAGCGGCGCGTAGGGCAGAGGGACGCGATTCCATCGCGCCGCCTGATAGACCTGCCCGTGCCCTTTCGGAAGCTCCAGGGGGTCTGCAAACTGATAAACGACCAAGCGCCGACGTGCCAAGGGCAACGTCGTCTTTGCAATATACGCAACAACGTCCGCTTGAAAAGCCGGAGATTGATTGATGGCCATAACTGCTCGCCTTGTGTTAGCTCAGCGAACAGCCGCTAAGCTTAGATGTTGACCCCTGCAAGACGCCGTTCCAAGTCAGCGATGCTGTCACCGCCTCCACCGCGCCGAGACGCTGCACGATCGCTGCGCCCCGAATCGGCCCGCGCCTGTTGCCTCTGAATACGTTCCTTACCAGCTCGTTCCGCCTTGTCCCGCGTCGGGCCGCCGTCGAGCACCTTGCCGCCCAACACGAACCGCAACACCGTCTCGCGAGTGAAGTCGCGACCCGCGCGGCGCTCCGAAGCCAAGAGGTCTTCGACTTCCTTCGCGTAGCGCTTGTACCTTGGATTTGACGAAGCCTTCGATTCAAATGCCGCCTTGTCCGCCATATCCGCGGCCTGAAACCGCGTCATGGCAATCTCTCGTTGGTGCCGACGTTCGGCCTTCTCAAGCCGATAATCGACCCGCTCTTCCACCGTCATGAGGGCGAGCCTTGCAGCTTCCTCTTCCGGTGACTCTTCCTTCGGCTGCCTCGCCGCCGCCTCGCGCTGCTCGCGTTCGGCCCGAAGCTGCCTGACTTCAATCTCTAAAGCTTGCGCCCTGGCCGCGGACTCTCGCGCCGTGGTGGAAAGCTTTTGGAACCTGCGTTCGCCGCGTGATTGCGGCTCTTCTACTTGCCCTTCTTCGGCTTCAGCATCTTCAAGTTTTTGCCCTGTTTCGGCTTCATCCCCGCTTTCGTCGTCATCGAGTCCGGCATCTTCGATTTCATCTTCGAGGATGATTTTTTCATCGTCAGCGTCCTTCGGGTCTACAGCCATTTCTCTTCTCCAAGCGGCTAACGGTCGCTACTCGAACAGTGACTTACGGCCACAACTCGATTGTTAACGCATATGTCTAAACTAGAGGCGCGTCAATACCTTCGTGCAGGACCATCAACGACGCGATCGAGCCGGTTCGTCAACGCCGCAACCCGGTTGTCTATGCGCTCCCACGCTGCAAGGTTTTCCTTGTGCCGTCGCTCGGTGTTCACTTCGCGTAGTTCGGCTCCATCTTCAAGAAGTTTTACGCGCACCGACATTCGATAAACAAATCCAGTCAAACCGGTTACAGCAGACAAAGCCGCCGTAACCGCAAACTCAACAAAACCCCAAGAGGCGAAGATGTTGCCGTTCTCTGGAGGGGTCATTCTCACTGTCACTCGACTGCTTGAATGCGGTTACTTGGCGCTCACAATCGCAGCTACACCCGTCGCCGTTGTGCAGAGCACCTGACCATTCGACGCGACCGCTGCTGCTGTGCTCGGCTTGAGCGAAGTCGCCGCTATCGCCGCGCCCGACTGCGCGCCAAGGCAGGCAAGCGCGGCCTGCTGCGCGGGAGTCAGATTTTGCAGCGTCGTCTGGCAACCGGCCAACCCAAACACGAGCAACGGTAGTACTAGAAAATTTTTCATGGCTTTACGTCCTTCACGTCTTGAGTAGTGATCGCGTCCGCCTTGGTTTTGGCCGCGACAACCCCCGGCGAGTCTGGCGGCGCGAGCGGGCCGGGATTTGAGTTAGTGTACGCCAGCATGACCGGCGTAATGACCAGGATGTAGAACTGATTGAACAGCGTCATCCAATCATGAATGTCCTTCTGCGCTTGCGGGCTCACGCTGCTCGGCAACGCCGCACTCGCGAGAAAACCCACGGCGCCGACAATCACCGCAACCGCCATCTGTATTTTTGGGTCGATTTGAAACTTGCCCATGGCTCAAGCCCCGATAGCTCTAAGAAAATCCTGTGCATAATCCGCGATCATCGCCGCTCGGTCTACGCCGTTGATGATGCGCCGGCAATTGAAAAAATCAGTCTTCTTGACCGTGAGGTAATCAGACAGTTTGTGCCCGGTAAATGTGCCGTTCTCCATGCCGTAAGACATGATCTTGAACGCGACGCTCGGCAAAAGCGCGCGTTCTGGATTGGCGACAAGGTCAATACCGACAACTGGCGACATAGCTTTATAGTTGGCAAGCCACGTCAGTTGCACGTACCCCCGCCCGTAGTAGACCTGCCCACCAATCGTCCGTCCGTAAGCGAGCCCCCGGCCCTTCCCGTATTCCTCGATCGGCTGCATCGTTGCCGCCGTCTCATGGAACGCCGTCGCGAGCATATAGGCGAGCCAGCGGGGATCACCTTTAGGGTACGCCAGATCGAATGCGTCGAGAATATCGTTGAGCCCGTCAACCTGCCCCTGATTCAAAAACCCCCGAAATACGGACGCCCGAATCGCGGGGAAAAAGCTATCCCGGTTCACTGCATCCTCGGAGCTGCTTGCGGGTCTTTCATCTGATCCGCGTGGATGGCCCCTGGGGGCTGCTGCGCGGGCCGCCCTTGGGCAGGCATTGCTCCGGGGCGTGGACCCCCGCCGCCGCCCGGCGCGCCTCCTGGAGGCCCCCCTGCGCCCATTGGCGAGCTTTGCGCTTGCATCGCTTCAAGCGCTTGGAGGTGCGCCATGATATGGACCTTGAATACACCATTCGGATCGCCGGTCATCTTCACGGCCTGCATGTGATCCTGAATGTGCTTCATATGGTCATCCTGCGGATGCACGGGCGTAAGGTAGCCCTCCGCAAGCACCTTGTCTTCCTCCTGGGGATCGAAGCTCAATTCTTTCCGCATGTCCTTGAAGGTCAGCGGCGCGAGCCGCGGCCCGAACAAATTCTCCATCATCTGCGAAAGTACGGGGCCAAGGTCGAGTTTGTAACCCTGATACATTTGTGGAGGCACCGTTTTAAGAACGTTGATCGCGCCGATCTGTTGCTGCATCTGCTGCGCGTTGCGGGCCGCTTCCACGCCGAACCACCGAAACTCGTAGAGCTTGTTCAATGAGAGCGGCGGTATCTCCTGCATGTTCGCCTTCATGCCCGTCTCGCCATACTCACGAACCGTCAGGCTCTTGTCACGATACTGGTGGTCAAGCTCCAACATGAAGGCGAGCATGGGCGAGAAAATCTCGTCTTCCATGATCGTCACCGCGTCCGCGGTCGTCAAAATGTCGATCTGTTGCTCGTTCGCAATTTCAGCCTGCGTGGGCTTTTTGGACTTGGGGTTTGCCGCTTGTGTGATTTGCGCCGGGTTGACGCTGAGAGACTGAAAAATCTCCGACTTGCACGCAGCGATGATTTCAAGCGCGTCCTTCCACAAAGCTGGAAACTTGGCGAATTGAGTATCGGCGGGCGAAGTCTCCCATACCGCGGCAAGCGCGAGCACCATGGAGCCCGTCTTCGGATTCTTCTCGGGGTCCGTCATCACAATCGGCATGAGCGCGTAGGCCGCCGAGTCCATGCCTTCGTTGCACGCATCATTCGCCTGATACTGAAGATCGGCCACGAACTTGACCCGGCTAACCCCCTTGAAGGAGCCGTCTACCTTATCTGTGGGCGCCGAGATAATGTCGATGCGATCCGACCAATAGGGGTTGCGCTTGCATGACAAGACGCGATCCTTGCCGCCGTAGTAAGCGAGGCAAATACGCCGCTTCCCGTCAATGGTGAGCATCGTCCAAGTACGATAGATAAGCGCGTATTTTCCGCGCCCGTCGCCCTTGATGCCCGCGGCGTCAACCATGTCTTTTGCTTTATCGGGGCGTTGCGAGTCCTTCTCGTCTTTCATTTCCTCAAGCAGGCCCTTGGCGGACTTCGTGTCTATGTCGCCATCCTTCATCTTTCGCTTGAGCTTCGCCTTCGTCCAGCGACAGAGCGTCGTGATGCTCCCGCCCTCCGCAAGGGCCTGTGGAATTGAGTTTGCGGTGAACGGAAGCACAAGCAGGTCGCTATCCGCAATCACTTCAACATGCGGGGCGCCGCTAACAATTTCCTCTTCAGCAATATCTTCAATCTCTTCGGTGTCCGACACACCTTCGTCAAGCTCGGGTTTGGCGCGCGACTTGTAAACAACGTGGCGTCGGGTTTCCTCCCACGTCACTTGCACCGTCATTTGCCCTTCGATGTCACCGTTCTTCGCGAGCGCTGGCGCAACGCGCGTGCGCAACTTGCCCTGCCGGATATAGTGCTCAAGCAGCGCCATTTCGGTCTGCGGGAGTGTACCATCGCCCGTCGTGACTTCGACGTAGCGCCCATTCTGGGGGAAGAGCTGATTGACGAAACGCGTCTTGCGCGCGTTCACGGCATTGTAGATGATTGGTACAAAAATTTGCGACGTGCCATTATAGAACTGCTTATTGCCAAGTTCGCAATTGTAGCAATCCCAATAATCCATGTTCGAGTCGGCCCGGTCGGCCTGCTGCTCGAAGCCTTTCTCCACGTCCTTGAAAATATCAAGAAGGGCTTCGCGAATGTCTTGCTTGCCGCGCATGGCGGCGGCGCATGCGCC
>Ga0134125_10008778_pt1 | contig 11404 bp, 14 predicted proteins | sample KB31751_FD_96464 | JGI IMG/M metagenome (GOLD analysis project Ga0134125, IMG submission 96464) | Terrestrial soil microbial communities with excess Nitrogen fertilizer from Kellogg Biological Station, Michigan, USA - KB3-175-1 | ecosystem: Environmental > Terrestrial > Soil > Unclassified ...
CTCGGATTGTTGCCGCCGGCACGATGTTCGTGCGGGCGTACAACGAAGAGACGCTTGAAAGGAACTACGAATGGCTACCGGAACTGTGAAGTTCTTCAATACCCAGAAAGGCTACGGGTTCATCCAGCCGGACGACGGCTCGAAGGACGTGTTCGTGCACATCACCGCGGTCGAGCGGGCCGGCATGCGGTCGCTGAACGAAGGCCAGAAGGTCAGCTACGAGATCGTGACCGAGCGTGGCAAGCAGGCGGCGGGTAATCTCCAGCCGATGTGATGCCCGCGGCATCGCGATCGATATCGAAGCCCGGCGGTCACGCCGGGCTTTTTGATTCTGCACGATAAATCCGCGCCTTGATTGCGGCCGAGTGTCGCCGGAATAGCGCGGTCATGACCGGGGTTCATGTTTCCAGCCGCGGTGACGGCATGTCGCCGTCCTCGTCCGGCGGGGGAGACGTCTGCACATGATCACCGTTCGCAATACGGCGCCATTCGCCGCTCTCATCGCCATTCTCTGCGCCGCGCCGGCCGTGGCGCAGCAGTCCAACATGACGTTCTTCGTCACCAGCCAAGGCCCGGGCAAGGGCGCCGATCTCGGCGGGCTCGCCGGCGCCGACGCGCACTGCGCCGCGCTGGCAAAGGCGGCCGGTTCCACCGGCAAGACCTGGCACGCTTATCTCTCGACGCAAGGAGCCGGCGCGGTCAACGCACGCGACCGCATCGGCAAGGGACCGTGGATGAACGCCAAGGGCGTCGTCGTCGCCACCAGTGTCGCCGACCTGCACAGCCCGAACAACAAGCTGAACAAGCAGAACGACCTCTCCGAGAAGGGCGAGATCATCAACGGCCGCAGCGAGAAGCCGAACCGACACGACATCCTCACCGGCTCGCAGCCGGACGGAACGGCCTTCACCGACAGCGCCGACCACACCTGCAAGAACTATACGAGTTCGACGCAGGGCGCGGTGATGCTCGGCCACAACGACCGGGAGGGGTTGCGCGACGACGAGGCCTCGCGCTCCTGGAACTCGTCGCATCCGTCCCGCGGCCCGGATGGCGGCTGCTCGCAGGCCGACCTGCGCTCGACCGGCGGCGACGGCCTCCTGTACTGCTTCGCGGTCAACTGACGTTTCACGGCACGCCCGCGGCAGCGGCTGGTTACAGGCCGTTGCCGCGCGGCCTGCCCCCTCCTTTCGAGCGAATCGCTTCGCGAATTGTTAGCTTGGCCACGATAGTCGATTAGGCTTGCAACTCGCTCGCCGGGAAGCGACCGAGGGGAAGGGCGTCGGCCCGGGTCGGGCACGCCCCGATTTTGAATGCCGGAACTGACAAACCTGCTGCTCTTGGCCGGTGAGGCCGTCGTCTATTTTGTCGCTCTTGGCGCGCTGCTGCGCGCGCGCAAGCGCATCGGCCTCGGCGCCTTCTTCTGCGCCCTCGGCGTGATGCACTTCCTCGAGACCTATCTCGCCAGCACGCTGTACGTGGCCTTGCCGCTGGGCATTATCGCCTCGCCGGGCTCGACCGTGCTGTTCACCGGCAAATTGATGATGCTGCTCCTCCTCTACATCCGCGAAGACGCGGTCGTGGTGCGGCAGCCGATCTACGGCCTCTTGTTCGGCAACGTGCTCCTGTTCGCGCTCGGCTTCGTCATGCGCCATCACGCCGTGCTGCCGGGCCACACCGCGGATTATGGCCTGATCGACCAGATGGGCGCGCTGATGGTGTGGGGAACGGCGATCCTGTTCTTCGACTGCATCATCATCATCCTGCTCTACGAGCGCTCGCGCGCCTGGTTCGGCGACCGCATCCTGCCGCGGCTGGTGGTGGCAAGCGCGCTGGTGCTGACCTTCGACCAGCTCGCCTTCTTCGCCGGGCTGAGCATGCTCACCGGCGCGGGGCTGCCGCTGCTCATCGGCGGCTGGGCGGCGAAGATGGGCGCGGTCGCGCTCGACAGCGTGATGGCGGCGGTCTATCTCCACCGCTTCGAGCGGCCGCCGATGCGCAGCCGCAACGCGCCGCGCATCGCCGACGTGTTCGATCTCCTGACCTATCGCGAGCGCTACGAGGACCTGCTGGCGCGCACCGGCTGCGACGCGCTGACCGGCGCGCTCGACCGCCATTCGCTCGAGGCGCACGGCCGCCGCTCGGTCGAGCATGCCGCCGCGGTCGGGCGGCCGCTGGCGCTGCTGCTCGTCGACATCGACCACTTCAAGGTTTTCAACGACCGCTTCGGCCATGCCGCCGGCGACCGCATGCTTAAGCGCGTCACGCTCGACATCATGGCGGCGGTGCGGGTGTCGGATTTCACCTACCGCTTCGGTGGCGAGGAGTTCGTGGTCATCGCCGAGGAGCTTGGCCCGGATGAGGCGGCGGCGATGGCCGAGCGCATCCGTCGCCGCATCGCCGGCGTCGCGGCGACGCATTCCGGCGAGGCCGTGACCGTGAGCATCGGCCTGGCGATGTGCCCGCGCGACGGGCGGGACTACGACGCGCTGTTCGAACTGGCCGACAAGCGCCTCTACGAGGCCAAGGACGCCGGGCGGAACCGCGTCGTCGACGGCCGGCCGAAGACGCCGGACGGCCACGTGCGGCTCGTCTCCGGCTGATATAGTCGCGGCACCGGAAACGGAGGTGCCCGCATGCGTTACCAGCTCTTCTACTGGCCGGGGATTCAGGGGCGCGGCGAGTTCGTGCGGCTGGCGCTCGAGGACGCCGGCGCCGATTACGAGGACGTCGCGCGCAAGCCCGGCGGCACCGACCGCATGATGGCGATGATGCGGGGGCCGCGCGAGAAGCGGCCGCCGTTCGCGCCGCCGTTCCTGAAAGCGGGCAAGCTCGTGGTCGGGCAGGTGGCGGAGATCCTGCTCTATCTCGGCCCGCGCCTGAAGCTCGCGCCGAAGGCGGAAGCCGACCGGCTGTGGCTGCATCAGTTGCAGCTCACGGTGACCGACTTCGTGAAAGAGGTGCACGACACGCACCATCCGGTCGGCACCGGCCTCTATTACGAAGACCAGAAGCCGGAGGCGCGGCGTTACGCCGAAGGCTTCCTCGACGCGCGCGCGCCGAAATATCTCGGCTACTTCGAGACCGTGCTGAAACGCAGCGGCGGGCCGTGGCTGATGGGCCGCCGCTTCAGCTACGCGGACCTGTCGATCTTCCAGCTCGTCGAGGGCATGCGCTACGCATTTCCGAAGGGTGCTGCGCGCATCGAGAAGAAGGTGCCGGGCCTTGTCGACGTGCACGGCCGCGTGGCGAAGCGGCCGCGCATCAAGGCCTATCTCGCTTCGGAGCGCCGCATCCCGTTCAACGAGAGCGGCATCTTCCGGTATTATCCGGAATTGGACGGGTAGCTCTTTTTATCCCTCCCCCAAGCGGGGGAGGGATAAGAAAGCCTACCCCTGTGCCGCGAGCGTCTTGCCGCCGGAGGCCACGGGCCTGGCCCCGATCAGCGCGAAGGCGATGACGCAGGGCACCGCGCCGTTATTCACCCAGTCGTGGATCGTGCCGCGCTGGACCATGACGTCGCCGGCTTTGAGCCGCACGGTGCCGGTCTCCATCACCATGTCGATCTCGCCGGAAATGACCACGGCGTAGTCGATCGAGTCGGTGCGGTGGTTGCGCGGCGCGACGCCGGGGCCGAAGCTGACGACGCGAAACACGCTGCCGTCGGCGATCGCCGTCGGGATTGCCTTGTTCGAGGGGTCGTCACTCCCGTCATTGCTGGCCGGCAATTCCTCGGTCGACCAGATGACGCTGTAGGTCGCGCCCGGCCGCGGCGAGTGCTGGTTTTTGACCTGCTCGTCGATCAGCACCGTCGAGCGCCCCTGCGCGTCATGCCCGGTGACCACGCGGCGGATGTTCAGCGTCATAAATCTCTCCCTGATCGCGGCTCAGTCGCGGCAGCCGGCGCAGCGGCAGCCGTCCTTGAAATAGAGTTCGACGTATTCGTCACCATAGTCGACGGTGATCTCGGCGCCCGCGGGAATGATCTCGGTCGCGCGGTAGACCATGCGGCCGCCGGTCAACACCGCCTCGGCGTTGGGCTGGCAGGCGTGGTTGACGTAACGGGCCATGTTTTTCCGCGTCGAGCCGTCGATGGTCCAGCGCTCGTCGATCTCGAACAGGTATTTGTTGCCGCGGCGGCGGTCGATCTCGCGCGCGAGCGCCGTCCGGATGCGGCGTCCGGTATAGGCGACGATGTCCGCATCCTTGTCGATCGTCTCGATGGCGAACAGCCCGAGGCCCGTCGCCGAGCGGCCGACACGATAGGGCTTGCGGCCTGACATGGCGGCTAGCGTCCCGCCCGGGCGGCGCGGCGCTGGCGCGTGGCGCGCAGCTCTCTCGCGCGCTTGGCGCGGCGGCGGCGGCAGCGCGGGCACTTGCAGTTCGACTTGCCGATGACGTTCCTCAGGTAATCGCCGCCGTAATTATAGGTCAGCTCCTCGCCCGGCTTGATGGCGCGCAGCGTGAAGATGAAGACGCGCTTGCCCTGGATGGTGGTGTCGCAATTGGGGTTGCAGGAGTGGTTGAAGTAGCGGGCGAGGTTGTTGCGGCCCTTGCCGTCGATGGTCCAGCGGCTGTTGACCTCGAACAGATAGCGGTTGCCGCGCGTCTCGGCCTTTTCCGCCGCCTCCACGCCGAGCAGGGGGCCTTTGTACTCGGCGAGCCGCACCCGTCGCTTGATCGGCTTTGTCGCGAAGATGCCGAGGCCGGTGAGCGAGCGGCCAAGGCGGAATGGTCTTGAGGGCATGCGTACGCTTGTTCTTGGTCGAAGGCCGGTGAGAGGCGCGGCAATGCCAGATTGAGGCGTGAAGGTCAATGATTCAGGGCACGTGCGCCCGCGTCGACAGAGGCTCGGCGATCTTCTCCAGCGACTGCCGCTCGGCGGCGACGCCGTAGATCGTCTCGATGACCGCGGCGGCGAGCATCAGCACGGCCGCGGCGAGATAGCCGTAGAACACGTTGACGCGCGAGCCGGTGCCGATCAGCGTGCCGAACAGCCAGGGCGCGGCGACCCCGCCCGTCGCGGTGCCCACCGAGACGAACGTCGCGATGGCGAGGCCGCGGGCCTCGAGCGGAAAGGTTTCCGACACCGTCAGATAGGCCGAACTCGCCGCCGGCGAGGCGATGAAGAAGATGGCGGTCCACAGGGCGGTCAGGCTGACGACGGTCAGGGCATCGGCGGCAAACAGCCAGCCGGTGACGACCAGCAGCAGGGCGGAAACGGTGTAGGTCGCCGCGATCATCTGCCGCCGGCCGAGCGTGTCGAAGAAATGGCCGAGCACGAACACGCCCAGCACGTTGCCCACCGCGAAAGGCAGGAGATAGAGGCCGGTCGCACTCGGCGGCGTGCCGTAGAAATGGGTTAGCACCAGCGCGTAGGTGAAGAAGATCGCATTGTAGAGGAAGGCCTGCGCCACCATCAGCGCGAAGCCGACCAGCGCCCGCCGCCAGTAATGGCCGAACATTGTGCGCAGGATGAGCCCGAAGCCGAAGCTCGCGCGCGGATGCACCAGGATCGCGTCGGCCTTATCGATAATGGGCAGCCGCCCATGCACCTCGCGCGCGACGGTGCGCTCGATCCCCGCGACGGTCTCCTCGGCTATGTCCGCATAACCATGAGTGATGAGCCATCGCGGGCTCTCCGGCACCCAATGCCGCACGAACAGGATGCACAGGCCGAGCACGGCGCCGATCCCGAAGCCGAGCCGCCAGCCGAAGTCGATGCCGAACAGGCGCGAATCGAGCAGGACGAGCGTCGCGCCCGAGCCGAGCGCGGCGCCGATCCAGTACGAGCCGTTGATCATGATATCGACCCGGCCGCGCACGCGGGCGGGGATCAGTTCGTCGATGGCCGAGTTGATCGCCGCGTATTCGCCGCCGATGCCGGCGCCGGTGATCATGCGGAACAGGGCGAAGCTCCAGAAGTCCCACGAGAAAGCGGTGAGCAGCACGCCGAGGAGGTAACAGCCGAGCGTGATGAAGAAGAACAGGCGCCGGCCGAAGCGGTCGGTGAGCCAGCCAAACACCAGCGCGCCGATGACGACGCCGGTGAGATAGAACGAGCCGATGAGGCCGATGTCGGCACTGGAGAAATTGAGCGTGCCCGGCTCGGCCAGCACGCCCGAGACCGCGCCCATCAGCGTGACCTCGATGCCGTCGAGCACCCAGGTGACGCCGAGGCCGATGACGATGAGGGTGTGGAACGGCGTCCAGGGCAGGCGGTCGAGCCGCGCCGGGATGAGCGTGCGGATCGCGGCCGCGGTCACGTCACGCGCTCCAGCGCCCTGGCGATGCTGCGTGTCATTGCGGGCCCTCCGTCGTGTTCCGTGAACCCGGACGGGCAGGGCGATGTTCCGCGTTTGCGGTCATTGCCGGGCCTGACCCGGCAATCCATGATGAGGCCCCGCGCGGCCCGCGGTCGAAGGGTTATACCCGCGGCCACGGATCATGGATGCCCGGGCCGAGCCCGGGCATGACGGTGAATACGATGGGCGCTCCGAACTTCGACCGCTGGCCCGAACTCCCCGCCGACGCCTGGCGCGCGACGCGCGCGACGCTGCACCTGATGACGCAGATTGCTGGCAAGATCCGCCTCGCGCTGACGCCGTGGCAGAACCATTCCTGGCACGTGCCGCTCTATGTCTCGGCGCGCGGGCTGACCACTTCGCCGATCCCGGACCGCGGCCGCACCTTCCAGATCGACTTCGATTTCATCGACCACGTGCTCTGGGTCCGCACCAGCGAGGGCCATTACCGCCAGGTGATGCTGCGGCCGATGCCGGTCGCCGAGTTCTACGCCGAGACGATGTCGGCGCTGGAGCAGCTTGGCATTGCCGTGACGATCCGCACGATGCCGAACGAGATCGCCGACGCCGTTCCGTTCGACAAGGACACCGTGCACGCGTCTTACGACGCCGACGCCGTGCGGCGCTTCTGGCACGTGCTGCTGTCAACCGACGCAGTGTTCAAGCGATTCCGCACCGGCTTCCTCGGCAAGGTGTCGCCGGTGCATTTCTTCTGGGGCTCGTTCGATTTGGCGGTGACGCGCTTTTCCGGGCGCAGCGCGCCGGCGCATCCGGGCGGCGTGCCGAACCTGCCGGACAATGTCGCGCGCGAGGCCTATTCGCACGAAGTCTCGAGCGCCGGCTTCTGGCCGGGCGGCGGCGGTGTCTACGACGAGGCGGCGTTCTACTCCTACGCCTATCCGGGCCCGGCGCGCTTTGCCGAGGCGCGCATCGCACCGAAGGAGGCGGGCTGGTCGAAGGCGCTCGGCGAATTCATCCTGCCTTACGCGGCGATGCGCGCGAGCGAGGACCCCGACACGACGCTGATGACCTTCCTGCAATCGACCTACGTCGCCGCCGCCGATCTCGGCAAATGGGACCGCGCCGCGCTCGAATGCGCGCTTGGTGTGGCGGGGAAGTGCAGGGCGGTGTAAGGGGGCGCTTTCTACGTACTGTATATTGCGGCGCGTTGCTGATTGTCTCTACACTTAAAGCGCGCGACGTCGGGGGGGGACATGGCCGACACAGACGCAATAACGCTTTCTCAAAGCGGTCAGGAGACCCAGCCCGCGTCGCCACCGGCCGAGACGCAGCCGGCTCCCGTTGGGGGGCCGCACTCCGAGCCGCCGCAGGAGGAGACGTCGGAGCCGCGGTGGAAACCGCGTATATCGCTTGACGCGATCGTCGGCGCAGTCGTCGCTGTCCTCGTCATGCTGGTGGCGGCGTGGCTGACGCACATAGAATTTGGCGAGCTGCGGTCGGACATGAGGGCCGGCAAAGTCGATCTCAGCGGAGAAGCCATCCTGCTCGACGGCAAGCCTTACCAGCCACCCAAGGGACCTGTCCGCGTCGAATTCTGGACGCCGTCGCTGCACACCAAGGACACCGCGGGAGTGGCGGATTGGGAGAAGCTCGACGACGAGCGAAGGCTCAACGACTTCGCCGACGCGTTGACGGACAAGAAAAATCCGATTGTGTCCGGTTATCGTCGGTATGAGGTCATGGGGTCCGGCCTCGGTGGACGCAAGGCAGGGACATGGTGGGTGGCGACCGGCGAATTTCAATTCGTCCGGTTTCTGAGACTTTACCACGAGGTGTGGCACCCGGGCCGCGACGATATCTACATGGAGATCACATCCGCGTCGGGCGGCCATAGCCGGTGACGATCACGTGCCGCAAGATGGCCGCGCGCGACGCGAAGGCCGCAGAGGCGCTGCTGTCCGCCTTCCTGCGCGAGGACGCGCACTATCTCGGCACGGCGGGCGTTTACGGCGACAAGGGGCCGCGCGCGCTCAGAGCCGCGCTGCGGATGTTCGTGAAGCGGCCGCGGCTCGGCTTCGTGTGGCTGGCGTTTGCCGACGGGCAGGCGGCCGGCTGCTGCGTCATCTCCTACGCGATCTCGACCTCGATCGGCGCCGTCGTCGGCAAGCTCGACGATGTCTTCGTGGCGGACGGCTTTCGCGGCAAGGGCGTCGGCGAGGCGATGCTGCGCGCGCTGGAGAAGCAATTGAAGAAGGAGAAGGTGAAGCGCATCGACACCGCGGTGGTCACGGACAATGCCGGTGCGGCACGGTTCTATGCGCGGATGGGGTACAGGGCGTTAGGGGAGGAGAGGCTGGCGAAGGTGTTGTGAGGGGGCGTGCCTTGCCTCATTATCGCCCTTTTGCTATATATCTTAAATGCGATGGACGGTCGAAACCCTAGGTGCCGCTGTCGATGCGGAGATCGAGGCGCTGCCGAGCGACATGCGGTCCCGGCTCGTCCGATTGTCCGGCATCATTGCGGAGCATGGGTTCGGCGGTCTGCCGCGCGAGACAGTGAAGCACCTCGAAGGTCGGCTCTGGGAGCTTCGGATGACCGGCCGTGACGGGATTTCACGCGCGATTTACGTGACGGCGGCAGTGCGACGGGTGGTCATCGTTCGGGTGTTCGTCAAGAAGTCTCAAAAAACGCCGCCCCGCGAGCTGGAGCTGGCGCGCCAACGCGCGAAGGAGGTGCCATGACCAAGGTTTCCACGCTGCACAAGAAATGGATGAAGGACCCGGATTATCGGCGGGCGTACGAAGCGCTGGAGGAAGAGTTCGCGCTGATTTCGGCGCGGGCGCGCGCGGGTCTCAGTCAAGCCGAGCTCGCCAAGCGCATGAAGACGACGCAGAGCGCAATCGCGCGGCTGGAAAGCGGGCGGGCGAAGCCCTCGACGCGCACGCTGCAGCGCTTCGCCGAGGCGACCGGGCACCGGCTGAAGATCAGCTTCGAGCCGGTGAAGGGGAAGGCGCAGCGGCGCCCGGCTTCGACGCGATGAGGCGCCGGCGGGTTGTCTGACAATTCGATGCACAGTATGCCGACTTCATAACCACTGGATTCCCCCCATGAACGCCCCATCCTCGTCCCCCCTTCCGCCCTACCACCACACCCCGCTGTTTCCGCTTGGCCCCGACAAGACCAAGTACCGCAAGATCACGGCGGACGGCGTGCGCGTCGAAAAGGTCATGGGCCAGGACGTCGTGGTCGTCGGCGCGGACGCGCTGCGCGCGCTGTCGGAGGCCGCCTTCGAGGACATCAACCACCTGCTGCGCCCGGCGCACCTGAAGCAGCTCCGCGCCATTCTCGACGATCCGCAGGCGACCGCGAACGACAAGTTCGTCGCCTACGATCTCCTCAAGAACGCCAACATCGCCGCCGGCGGCGTGCTGCCGATGTGCCAGGACACCGGCACCGCCATCATCATGGGCAAGAAGGGCCGGCGCATCTTCACCGACGGTTCGGACGAGGGCGCCTTGGCGCAGGGCGCGCGCGACGCCTACCTCAAGCGCAACCTGCGCTATTCGCAGCTCGCGCCGATCTCGATGTTCGAGGAGAAGAACACCAAGTCGAACATGCCGGCGCAGGTCGAGATCTACGCCGAGGGTGAGGATGCCTACAAGTTTCTGTTCGTCGCCAAGGGCGGCGGCTCGGCCAACAAAACGTTCCTGTTTCAGGCGACGCCGTCGATCCTCACGCACGACCGCATGCTCGCGTTCCTGAAAGAGAAGATCCTGACGCTCGGCACGGCGGCGTGCCCGCCGTACCACCTCGCCATCGTCATCGGCGGCACGAGCGCGGAATTGAACCTGAAGACGGTGAAGCTCGCCTCGACCAAATATCTCGATGAACTGCCGACGCAAGGCTCCGAGGACGGTCATGCTTTCCGCGATCTGGCGATGGAGCAGGAAGTCCTCAAGATGACGCAGGCGACCGGCGTCGGCGCGCAGTTCGGCGGCAAGTATTTCTGCCACGACGTCCGCGTCATCCGTCTGCCGCGGCACGGCGCGTCGCTGCCGATCGGGCTCGGCGTCTCGTGCTCGGCCGACCGCCAGGCGCTCGGCAAGATCACCAAGGACGGCGTCTTCCTCGAGGAGCTCGAGCATCACCCGGCGCAGTATCTGCCGGAGATCGATCAGGAGAAGCTCGGCGGCGAGGTCGTGAAAGTCGATCTCAAGAAGCCGATGAAGGACATCCTCGCGCAGCTCACGCAGTATCCGGTCAAGACGCGGCTCTCGCTGACCGGCACCATCATCGTCGCGCGCGACCTCGCGCACGCCAAATTGCGCGAGCGCCTCGAAGCCGGGCAGGGGCTGCCGCAGTACTTCAAGGACCATCCGGTCTATTACGCGGGCCCGGCGAAGACACCGGAAGGCTACGCGTCCGGTGCGTTCGGCCCGACCACCGCGGGGCGGATGGATTCGTATGTCGAGCAATTCCAGGCGGCCGGCGGCTCGATGGTGATGCTGGCCAAGGGCAACCGCTCGGCCGCGGTGCGCGACGCCTGCAAGAAGCACGGCGGCTTCTATCTCGCCTCGATCGGCGGCTCGGCGGCGAACCTGGCCGAGCACTGCATCAAGAAGGTCGAGGTGCAGGAATATGCCGAGCTCGGGATGGAGGCGATCTGGAAGATCGAGGTCGAAGATTTCCCCGCCTTCATCGTCATCGACGACAAGGGCAACGACTTCTTCAAGGAGCTGAACCTGGGGTGAAGGGCGCGTGCGACGAAAGTCGCATGCCACGCTTCAAGCGGCTCGTTCCGCCCGCTGAATCTCCGGCCGCGGCAAAATATCGCGCCACGATATTGTGCATCGCAGCAAACTCGCGCGGTTCATCGCCGCGGAATTGCAAATCATGCCCCGGCGGATACCGCCTCGACGAAAGTGGCATTGACGCAACGGTATGATTGCCCGGCAAATGCGGCATTGATCGTGGCGGGGGCCGCGTGCCGTTTCGTCGTGGCGCGCGCGCCGGTTCATCTCCTGCATTGAAAGACGCCGAGAGGGGACGACCTTGCGCCGGGCGACGGCGCGACACTGAAACGACAATCAGAAACTGCACAGCGAGCGACATTCGAGGGGCGACTCGAACGGACCTCA
>Ga0134125_10008779_pt1 | contig 11403 bp, 11 predicted proteins | sample KB31751_FD_96464 | JGI IMG/M metagenome (GOLD analysis project Ga0134125, IMG submission 96464) | Terrestrial soil microbial communities with excess Nitrogen fertilizer from Kellogg Biological Station, Michigan, USA - KB3-175-1 | ecosystem: Environmental > Terrestrial > Soil > Unclassified ...
GATCAGCCGCCGGGCCTCGGCCTCGTAGTCGTTGAAATGGGCAAACAGCATGGTGGTGTTGGCGTGTTCGAAATTGTAGGTGGACTGTTCGACCTCGTTCTGGTGGAACACGTCGCGGTAGTAGACCTTGCGGCCATCCGGCGCCTGTGTCCAGACCAGGTCGTAGACCGATTCCACGCCCTGCAGGTACATGGCCAGGCGCTCCAGACCATAGGTGATCTCGCCCATGGTCGGATTGCAGTCCAGGCCGCCGACCTGCTGAAAATAGGTGAACTGGGTGACTTCCATCCCGTTCAGCCACACCTCCCAGCCCAGGCCCCAGGCGCCCAGCGTGGGGTTTTCCCAGTCGTCCTCGACGAACCGGATATCGTGCTGCTGGGGATCGATGCCCAGGCTGCGCAGGGAGCCGATGTACAGATCGAGGATATGCAGGGGGGCTGGCTTGAGCACGACCTGGAACTGGTAATAATGCTGCAGGCGGTTCGGGTTTTCGCCGTAGCGGCCATCATTGGGACGGCGCGAAGGCTGGACGTACGCCGCGCGCCAGGGCTCCGGCCCGATGGCGCGCAGGAAGGTGGCCGTGTGGGAGGTACCTGCGCCGACTTCCATGTCGTACGGTTGCAGCAGGGTACAGCCCTGCTTGTCCCAGTACTGCTGGAGCGACAGAATCAGTTGTTGGAATGTGAGCATGACGGGGCAGGCGGCGCCTGCAAGGTTGGTCCGTATCATGGGTTCGACCGAGGCCGTACCCAAAGCGCCCATTTTATCCACTAATGGTATCGTCTGATTTGTCGTTGGGGAGAACGGTATGAGCGATTGTGTGGCAGTGCAGCGTCTGGACGGGGTCTGGATCATGCGGTTGAACCGTCCGCAGGCGCGCAACGCCGTGAATCTGGAAACGGCCCAGGCGCTGGCGGCCGCGCTGGACGTGCTGGATGATGATCCGGAGCTCCGGATCGGCATCCTGACCGGCGAAGGAGGAAATTTCTGCTCCGGCATGGATCTGAAGGCTTTTGCGGCGACGGGGCAGCGGCCCTATGTCGGGGATCGCGGCTTTGGCGGCCTGTGCGAGCGGCCCCCCGTCAAGCCGCTCATCGCGGCCGTCGAAGGCTACGCCCTGGCCGGCGGCTGCGAGCTGGCGCTGGCCTGTGACTTGATCGTGGCCTCCCGCGAGGCGCGCTTCGGCGTGCCCGAAGTCAAACGCGGGCTGGTGCCGGGTTCGGGCGGGATGCTGCGCCTGCCGTCGCGGATCCCCTACCATGTGGCGATGGAGGCCGTGCTCACCGGCGATTTTCTGGGCGCCGAACGCCTGCATCAACTGGGGCTCGTGAATCGCCTGGCCGAGCCCGGACAGGCGCTGGATGCGGCCCTGGATATGGCGCGCGGGATTGCGGCGAACGGGCCCCTCGCGGTGCGCGTGGCGAAGTCCATCATTTCCCAGTCGCGCAATTGGCGCCCTGAAGACCAGTTCGACCTGCAGCGGCCGCGTATTGCGCACGTGTTTGTGTCCGAGGACGCGCACGAGGGCGCGACGGCCTTTGCCGAGAAGCGCAAGCCTGTCTGGAAGGGGAAGTGATGCCCGAAGCCGCCCTGCGTTCCGCGTTGTTCGTCCCGGCCATCCGGCCTGACCGTTTTCCCAAGGCCATCGCCAGTGGGGCCGATGCGGTGATCGTGGATCTCGAGGACGCCGTGGCGCCCGAACAGAAGGCAGCCGGCCGCGAGGCGCTGGCGCGCTATGCGCAGGAACATCCCGACGACCGGCTGTGGGTGCGGATCAATGATGGCACGACCGCGTGGTTCGAGGAAGATCTCGCGCTGTGCCGTTCGCTGCCGTCGATTGCCGGCATTGTGCTGCCCAAGGCCCAGAAGGCGGAGCACGTCTACATCGTCTCGGGCGCCGGCAAGCCGCTCATGCCGGTGATCGAATCTGCCGCCGGCGTGCGGGAACTGAGCCACATCGCGGCGGCAAACGGGGTGGTGCGCCTGTCCTTCGGCATCCTGGACCTGATGGTGGAACTCGGTACGCGTCCGGGGTCCCGCGCCGCGCAGTTCGTGCTGGATCAGATGCGCTTCCAGATTCTGGTAGCCAGCCGCATGCATGGTCTCGCTTCTCCGCTGGACAGCGTGTTCGCCGATTTCTCCGACCTGGAAGGCCTCGCGGCGGCCGCCGGCATGGCCCGCGACATGGGGTTTGGCGGCATGCTGTGCGTGCACCCGGCCCAGGTTCCGGTGGTCCACGACGTGTATCGGCCATCGGCCGAGGACCTCGATTGGGCGCGGCGCGTGGTTGCCCATGCGGACGAGACGGGAGAATTCGCGTTCCGGCTGGATGGCCGTATGGTGGATCGGCCGCTCATCGAGCGCGCGCGCCGCGTTATGAGGCAGTCCGCATGAAGCCGTATCTGGATCTGGTGCGGACCATTTTCGAGCAGGGCAGCTGGCAGGACAACCGGACCGGCGTGCGTACGCTCAGTCTGCCGGGCGCCTGTCTGAGATTCGATCTGCGCGACGGTTTTCCGGCCGTCACGACCAAGCGCCTCGCATTCAAGTCCGCCATCGGTGAACTGGTGGGGTTTCTGCGGGCCGGTGACAGCGCGGCCGATTTCCGCGACCTGGGGTGCCGGGTCTGGGACCAGAATGCGAATGAAAATTCGGCTTGGCTCGCCAGCCCCTGGCGCGATGGCGAGGACGATCTGGGCCCCGTCTATGGCGTGCAGTGGCGGCAGTGGCCCGCCTACAAGCTGCTGCCTGAAGGGCAGGCGGCCCGCATCGAAGCCGCGGTGGCCGACGGGTACCGCCGTGTCGCCGCCATCATGGACGGCGGCCAGCCCCAGGTATTGCTGTACAAAGCCATCGACCAGCTTCGGGCGTGCCTGGATGCGCTGATCCGGAATCCGGGCAGCCGGCGCATCCTGTTTCATGGCTGGAATTGCGCCCAGATCGAAGAAATGGCGCTGCCGCCGTGCCATCTGCTCTATCAGTTCCTGGCCAATCCGCAGACCCGCGAATTGTCCTTGTGCCTGTATATCCGCAGCAACGACGTGGGCCTTGGCACGCCCTTCAATCTGGCCGAGGGCGCCGCGCTGGCGCACCTGGTCGCGCGCCTCACCGGCTACGAGCCGCGCTGGTTCACCTACTTCATCGGTGATGCCCACATCTATGAGACGCATGTGGACATGCTGCGCGAACAGTTGCAGCGCGCGCCGTACCCCGCGCCCGTCCTGCGCCTGTCCGACCGCATCCCGTCGTATGCGCGGACGGGCCGCTACGAGCCGGAGTGGCTGGAACAGGTGAAACCGGGTGATTTCAGCCTGGAAGGCTACAGACACCATCCCCCGCTGACGGCGCCCATGGCCGTCTGACGGCGCCCGGTGCTCCGGTGCGTTCGCCAGGAGGCTTCGGGACTTCGGCCCCGCCCGCGGCATCCGGAATCAGGGCGCTCCCCGCGCCCGTAGCGCGGGTCAGCCTTCGGCGATATCGACCGAGAAGGTGATCTTTGCGGTCTTTTCAAGCATGCCGACGGCCGAGCAGTATTTGGTGTGCGAGAGTTCCACCGCTCGTTCCACGGCCTCTCGCGGCAACTGGTGGCCGGTGACTTTGAAGGCGTAGTGAATCAGCGTGAAGACCTTGGGGTCGGTTTCCGCGCGTTCGGCCGTGAGCCTGGCCTGGCAGCCAGTCACGGCATGGCGGCCGCGCTTGAGGATCAGCACGACATCGTACGAGGCGCAACCGCCCGCGCCCACCAGGACCAGTTCCATCGGGCGCGCGGCCAGGTTGTTGCCGCCGCCGGCGGGGTTGCCATCCATGGCCAGGACATGCCCGCTGCCCGTTCGGGCCACGAACAACATGCCTTCCGGGCCTTGCCAGTCGATGGTGCATTCCATGATGCGCGATTCCTTGAGTGGGTCTGGCCGCGGGCTATCGCAGCCGGTTGGAGGGGGCCAAGTTGTCCTTGTCCAGCATGGGGTAATTCAGGATTGAATTCGGCAACGCGGTTTATCATAAACCAAATCTCAGACTACAATACCGTGTTTGCCTAGGGCTCGATTTTCGGGGCTCTGCGTCACTTTTTTGAACCTCGGAAGCGCTGTGGATACCGTAACCGTATTACTCCTGACTTTCATCCTGTCCGTGACGGGGCTGTTTGTCTTCATCTGGTCGTTGCGCCGGAGCATGTTCGACGATAATCCCGAGGCCGCGAAGGTGATCTTCTCGACGGGCGAAATCGGCCACGTCGAGGATCCCTCCGCCACGCCTGAACAGCGGGCCGGCCTGCAACAGGTCGTGATCGACAGCGGCAAGGCCGTGATCGATCCGTCGCTCGCCCAGCAGCTCAAGGAAGAGCTGGCCGAGCGCCTGGAGGCCGACCGCTCCACTTCTTATGTCTGTTTCATCTTCCTGGCCTGTGCCATCGTCTGGTTGATCGCCGCGTCGACTTTCGGGCTCATCAGCTCGATCAAGCTGCATGATCCTGAATTCCTGACGCAGTACGCATGGCTGACCTTCGGGCGCACGCGCACCCTCCACCTCAACATGGTGGCGTATGGCTGGTGTCCGATGGCGGCCTTCGGGGTGGCCATCTGGACGCTGCCGCGTCTGTTGAAGACGCCGCTGATCGGCGGGCGTTTCGCGCTGCTGGGCTGTGTGCTCTGGAATGCCGGGCTGATCGCGGGGCTGGGCGCCATTGCGGCCGGCATCAACGACGGGCTGGAATGGCTGGAAATTCCCTGGCAGGTCAGCATCCTGATCGTCCTGGGCGGCGCGCTCATCGCGCTGCCCCTGGTGTTCACGCTGCGCAACAGGCGCGTGCAGCACATCTACGTGTCGATCTGGTACATGGGCGCGGCGCTCTTCTGGTTCCCGGTGCTCTACCTGGTCGGCAAGGTTCCCGGCGTGCACTTCGGCGTGGAGCAGGCCACCATGAACTGGTGGTTCGGCCACAACGTGCTCGGTCTCTACTACACGCCGATCGCGCTGGGCTCCATTTATTACTTCCTGCCCAAGATCATCGGCCGGCCGATCCAGTCGTACAACATGTCGCTGATCGGCTTCTGGGCATTGGCATTTTTCTACGGCCAGGTCGGCGGCCACCACCTGGTCGGCGGCCCGGTGCCACACTGGCTGGTCACGCTGTCCATCGTGCAGTCCATGATGATGATCATCCCGGTGCTCGCCTTCTCGGTGAACCAGCACCTGACGATGAAGGGCCACTTCAAGACCACGTACTATTCGCCCACGCTGCGGTTCATCCTGCTCGGGGCGATGATGTACACGCTCAGTTCGTTCGAGGGTTCGTTCGAAGCCTTGCGCAGCGTGAGCACGGTCGCCCACTTTACCCACTTCACGGTAGCGCACGCGCACCTGGGGCTGTATGCGTTCTTCACGCTTACCATGTTCGGTGCGATCTATTTCGTCATGCCGCGCATCATGTCGTGGGAATGGCCACACCCCAAGCTCATCATCGTGCACTTCTGGCTGGTGGCGCTCGGCTTCGCCATCTACTTCGTGAGTCTGTCGATCGGTGGCTGGCTGCAGGGACTGGACATGCTGGACCCGGCCAAACCCTTCATGGATTCCGTGCGCGTCACGCTGCCGTATCTCGAGGGCCGCTCCGTGGGTGGTGCTCTGATGACCCTGGGGCATCTGGTCTTTGCGGTGCATTTCGTCCTGATGGCTCTGCGCTATGGCACGAAACGCGTCGGCCCCGCCTTGTTACACAAACATCGTTTGCCTGAGCAGCAGGCGATTGCAGGTGCCTGAATCATGGAAAGCGAATACAAACTCCTCAGCGGCGCGATGGTGACGCTTGCGCTGGCTACCGCCACGCTGGTGGTGCTGCCTTACATGCAGCTCGACAATGTGCCGCCGTCGCCGGGCCTGAAGCCCTATACCGAGCAGCAGCTTCGCGGCCGCGAAGTCTACATTGCAATGGGTTGCCTCTACTGTCACTCGCAACAGCCGCGCAGCCAGTCCCAGGCGCCGGACTTCGAGCGCGGCTGGGGCCGCGCACCGGTGGCGGGCGATTACTACTACGATCACCCGCACCTGCTCGGAACCAGCCGGACCGGGCCGGACCTCTTCAATATTGGCGCCCGCCAGCCCAGCGTGGACTGGAATCTGGGCCACCTGTATGAGCCGCGCGCCTATACGCCCGGCAGCATCATGCCGGCGTTCCCGTTCATGTTCGACCTCAAGGACAAGGCAGAGCCGGGCGACAAGGTCGTGAATCTGCCCCCCAGCTATGCGCCCCCCGGCAAGGTGGTGGTCGCCAAGCAGGAAGCGCTGGACCTGGTGGATTACCTGGTCAACCTGAACCACACTTATCCCGTGGATCCGGGCGCACAGTTGCCGCAGTTGTCTCCTGAGCAGGCGGCCAAGGACGGAGTCAAGCAATGAGCGAAAAAAGAGATGCCCAGCAGCGCCGCGAGTACTCCGAACCGTACGAGGGCGGTCACCCGGTCCCCCGGGTAGTTCTGGTCATCATTGGGCTGCTGGTGGTCTGGGCGGTGTATCACCTCTACGTCAGCTTCAATCCGATGCCGGCCTCGGTGGGCGACGACCGTGTCGCTCAGGACTTCATCGTGCCCAAGACGGCCAACGGCGGCCAGCTCTACACGGCCAACTGTGTGGCCTGCCACCAGGCCAATGGCGCAGGCGTGCCCGGTGTGTTCCCGCCGCTGTCCAAGTCCGAATTCGTCGATGCCAAGGATCCCGGCGTGATGGTACGCATCGTGTTGCACGGCATCCACGGCCCCATCACGGTTGAAGGCAAACAGTACAACGGCGAGATGCCGCACTTCCAGGACAAGTTCTCCGACGAGGAGGTTGCGGCGCTGGTCACCCATGTGCGTTCCAGCTTTGGCAATAGCGCTTCAGCGGCTGATGCAAAGCTCGTGGCCAAGGTCCGTGAGGAAACCAAGGACAGGACCACTCCCTGGAAGGGTGACGAGGACTTGCGTCCCTTGTTGAAGTAGCCAGGTTTTTGCGGGGTTGCCGTGCGGCTGGTATTGGCCCTGGTGTTGGCCCTGGCAGCGGGCTTGGGGTCGCTGTACGCGGTGACCTCGGGCTTCACCGTCCTGACCGCCGAGGGCGCGCGGCGCCAGAGCGTCGCTGCCCATCCGCGCGTCTTGCCCGACGCGAGGGTAGTGGATTCGGCCGGCCATGCGTTCCCGCTCGATGTCGACCTGCGCCGTGACGGCCGCGTCGCCATCGTCAATTTCTTCTACACGCGGTGCGTGGCCCTGTGCCTGGCCCAGGGGGCGCTGACCGATCGTTTGCAGCAGGCGATCACTGCTGAAGGTCTGCAGCATCGCATCCGACTGATCAGCATCAGTTTCGATCCCCGCGACAAGGCGCCCGACCTGGCGCGCTACGCCCGGCGGATGGGTGCGGACCCGGACACCTGGCAGTTTCTCTCCTTTGCGGACCCCGTGCAGGCACAGGCCGTGCTGAAGGCGTTTGGCATTCTCGTGGTGCCGGCGCCATTGGGCGAATTCGAACATAACGCCGCGTTCCACCTGGTGACGCCGGATGGGCGGCTCGCCCGCGTTCTCGATCTGGATCAGGCCGGCCGGGCGCTCGAGGCTGCGAAACAGTGGCTGGCGCTTCGAAGCCCGGGCGGCACCCCGACTTCCATAAGGCCCCAGGCATCGTCGGTGGGGGTGCCCCGCTCATGATGAACGTGGCGCGCGGCTGGAAGTTCTCGCTGTTGGCGGCCGTTGTTGCGCTGGGCCTTGCGCTGGGATTGCGCCATGCATTGACGGCGCTCATGAGCCTTCATATGCTGGTGCAAATTCCATTGCTCGTGTTGGCGGGTCTGTTTGCCGAGCAGGCCTGGCACCGGTTCCACGCGGGTGCGGCATCGGCAGTGGGACGGTTTGCGGCACCGTCCGTCCGCTGGTCCTGGAATGCCCATGGTCTGCCCGGCCTATTGCTGGTCAGCCTGATCGGCGCCTGCTGGATGATTCCCAAGGCGCTCGACGATGCCCTCGTCGACTGGCGGGTGGCGGCGTTCAAGTATCTCGGCCTTCCGGTCTGCGGCTGGGTCCTCCGGGCCTCGCTGCGGGAGTCGAACGTCGTCGTTAAACTGTTCTTCCTGGGCAATTTTTGCTGGATGAGCGCCATCGTCGGCATCGAATACATGAGTGAGCCCATCCGGCTGTGCAACGCCTATCTGCAGGATGATCAGGACTGGTCGGGCAGGGGACTGATCGCGCTGGCCATCATTCTGCCGTCCTGTTGGCTGTTGGCGGAACTCAAGCCTATCTGGCGTTTTCTGAATCGTTGAACGGAGGGCATCATCATGGTGGATGCGGACAATGCGACGACCGCGGAAGCTGTCTGGACACGCGAGGGGTTTCGCCACGAGGATTCGGCATCGACCGGGTGGCAGCGCCGGGATCGCTGGGTGGACCGCCTGTTGGCGGAGGCTGGGCGGGCGCTGAATGTACTGGACGGATCGGTCCCGCATGCGCGGCCGTATCCGGCTGGTCCGGCCCTGGGTGGGGAACCGGCGCTTTCCGAGGCCGAGGCGCGCCATGCGGCTGGCCTCATGCGGGTCAACCATGTGGGCGAAATCTGTGCGCAGGCGCTGTATCGAGGCCAGGCGTTGCTGTGCCGCGATGCCTCCGTTCGTGGGGTGATGCTGCATGCCGCCGAAGAAGAAGTCGATCACCTGGCATGGTGCCGTGAGCGTCTCGACGAATTGCACAGCCGGCCGAGCTTGCTCAATCCCGTGTGGTATCTGGGCTCGTTCGGGCTGGGTCTGATGGCCAGCCGCGCCGGCAGTGCACGGAATCTCGGTTTCATGGCGGAGACCGAGCGCCAGGTCGAAGAGCATCTCGACGGCCACCTGTCGGCGTTGCCGGCGCAGGACCTGCGCTCGCGCCAGGTGGTCACGCAGATGCGCGATGATGAAATCGGCCATCGCGCGACGGCGGAACGACACGGGGCGGTGTCGTTGCCGGCGCCCTTCCGGATCGCCATGCGCTGCATGTCGCGGGTCATGACCGTCACGGCTTACCGCCTTTAGCGACGCCACGGGAAAGCGGGAAGATGTAACGATATCTGAGGAACAGGGCCATGGCGGCAGCGTGCGCTGTCGGGCGGGCGGGCTAAACCCTAGGAATCATAACGTTTTCCCTGTGTTGTTGCCCTGGTGCAACGAAACTAAGGCCGATATCTATTGACAACAATTTGAACTTGATCGGCGGTGAAAGCCTTCTATATAATTTGCTTATTGGATGTCGAGACGTGATTGCAGCGGGAAAACCCTAGCCAAAGTCACGGGCGGCTCGGACCCAGGTCCTAGTAGCCGCGACATGCCCCGGTTGTCTCCTCCACCCTCCTCCTTTGGTGGATTTAGCCCAGGATCTTCGGATCTTGGGCTTTTTTTTGTCCGATTCACCGCCATTGCCGTACGCGGGGCGGCTTTTTGTTGCATTTGGGGCCTCCCCATAGGCGCGCATGTGTCACAAATCGACCGATAATAGGGTTTATCCTCGCTTTTCGTGACTGACTTGAACCCCTCCAACCTGTCTGCTTCCCTCGGCTGGCCCATCATCGGCATTGTGGCCTTCATGGTAGGGGGGCTGATCGTAGCGTCGGAACGCTGGCATGGCCGGTTCACGGATGATACGGATATGCACAAACCCCAGGCCATGCACAAAAAGCCTGCGCCCCGGGTGGGCGGCCTGGCGGTGGTGGCGGGCAGTCTGGCGGGGCTGCTGGTGCTGGGGCCGCACAATATGACGCTGACCTGGCTGTGGCCGGCGCTGTTCGTCGCGGCGCTGCCGGTCTTCGTGGCGGGCCTTCTCGAAGATATCACCAAGGACGTGGGCGCGGGCAAGCGTCTGCTGGCCGCGTTCATCTCCGCCGGCATCGCGTGGTGGCTCCTGGGCGGCGTGTCCCGGGTGGGCCTTCCATGGGCGGACGGGCTTTTGTCGAACTGGCCCATCATTTCCCTGGTCTTCACGATCGTGGCGGTCGGTGGTTGCACCCACGCGCTGAACATCATCGACGGCATGAACGGGCTGGCCGGCATGATTGCGACCCTGATGGCGGTGTCGCTGGCGCTGGTGGCATTGCAGGTCCAGGACACTCCCATTTTTCTGATTTCGACGGCCCTGGCCTCGGCCGCGCTGGGCTTTCTGGTCTGGAATTTTCCTTTTGGCCGTGTCTTTCTTGGGGACGGCGGAGCGTACTTCCTTGGCTTCATGCTGGCCGAACTCGCCGTGCAGCTTGTCGTGCGCAATCCCGGCGTCTCGCCTTTCTATGCGTTGGCCGTGTTGTTCTATCCGGTGTTCGAGACGCTGTTTTCGATCTGGCGGCGCAAGTTCAAGCGTGGCGTCCCTGTCGATCAGCCGGATGCCCTGCACTTGCATCAACTGGTTTTTCGCCGCCTGGTGCGTGTGACCTTCAGCCGGGATCGGCGTCACGCGCTGCCCGCGCTCTGCAATGCCATGACATCGCCTTATCTCTGGGTGCTGGCCCTGATCGGACTGGTACCCGCGACGATCTGGTGGGACAACGCCTGGGCTTTGTGCGTCAGCATGCTTTGCTTTGCGGCAGTGTACATCTGGCTGTATATCCGCCTGGTCAAATGGCGCCGGCCACGCTGGCTGTTGCTGCCGTCGCTGGGCCGAGGCGGCCGGCACCATTAGAGTGGGATCATCAACATTATTCTGCACAACACGGCACATGAGCCGGGGAGAATCAACTTGAACATTCAGGACGTCAAACTGGCCGTCGTGGGCCTGGGTTATGTGGGCCTGCCGCTGGCGGTGGAGTTTGGCAAGCAACGATCCGTTCTTGGTTTCGACATCAACGCGCGGCGCATCGACGAGTTGCGCGCGGGAAGAGATCACACGCTGGAGGTCAGCGGTCAGGAGCTGGGCGAGGCCAGCCATCTGCGGTTTTCCAGCGATCCGGCGGAGCTCGCCTCGGCCAATGTCTTCATCGTGACCGTGCCGACCCCCATCGACGAATACAAGCAGCCAGACCTCACACCGCTGGAGCGCGCCAGCGAACTCATCGGCCGCATCCTCAAGCGCGGTGATACCGTCATCTATGAATCCACGGTCTACCCCGGCGCAACCGAGGAGGTCTGTGTCCCGGTGCTCGAACGCGTGTCGGGGCTGAAGTTCAACGTGGATTTCTGCGCGGGCTACAGTCCCGAGCGCATCAACCCGGGCGACAAACAGCACCGGGTATCGACGATTCGCAAGGTCACCTCCGGCTCGACGCCGGAAGTGGCCGATCTCGTGGATGCGCTTTATCGCCAGATCATCAAGGCCGGAACCCACAAAGCCTCGTCGATCAAGGTGGCCGAGGCCGCGAAGGTTATCGAGAACACCCAGCGCGATGTGAACATTGCGCTCATCAACGAACTCGCACTCATCTTCA
>Ga0134125_10008782_pt1 | contig 11402 bp, 4 predicted proteins | sample KB31751_FD_96464 | JGI IMG/M metagenome (GOLD analysis project Ga0134125, IMG submission 96464) | Terrestrial soil microbial communities with excess Nitrogen fertilizer from Kellogg Biological Station, Michigan, USA - KB3-175-1 | ecosystem: Environmental > Terrestrial > Soil > Unclassified ...
ATGTTGTTGGTGAAGGTGTTGTAGGGGCGGTTGTTGAGCTCTTTGGCGTTGTTGAAGAATCCGTCGCTTACCAGGCCGAAGTACTGCCCGATGGCATGGCCGGTAGCGTCCATCCAGGTATAGGGGTTGGGGTTTTCGGCCTGGTAGATGATCTTATTTCTTGCATAGCTGATGTTGCCGTTGATATAGTAGGTGAGCTTGCCGACGCGATCGTTCCAGCCGAGGGTTATTTCATAGCCATGGTTGGTGGTGCGGCCAACGTTCGCGGGTGGGACAGAGGTGACGGGTACGCCGAAGACCGCCGGGATCGTTTGGATGTCGGTGAGGATATTGTTCCGATCCTCTTTGAAGAGATCGACGGTGAGGGATACCCGGTCGCGAAGGAAGCGGGCGTCCAGGCCGATGTCCGTCTTTTTGGCGCGTTCCCAGGTCACGTCGGGGTTGCCAATAGTGCCTTCCCTCGTGGCGGAATAATACGGATTCACTACGGAGCCGTTGCTGTTGCCCCAGTAGTAGCCTTGCTGACCGGTGTTGAAGGTGCTTGGCAGGTAGAGGTACCGGCGCGACACGTTGCTGACGACTAGCTGGTCGTTGCCGACTTCGCCATAGGAGCCGCGGATCTTAAGGTACGTGAGCCAGTCCGTATGGCCCATGAATTCCTCGTTAGTCGCCACCCAGCCCAATGAATAGGCGGGGAAGAAGCCGAAGCGGTGTCCGGGTGCAAATTGTTCGGTGCCGTTAAAGCCTACGTTCGCTTCGGCGAGGTACCGCTCTTTGTAATTGTATTTTGCTCTGCCCACGAAGCCTTCGAGACCACTGGGAGTATTATAGGCATCGGTGCTCATGCTGTACTGTTGAGCCGTGCCCAGCAGGAGGGCGGAGATGTTGTGGGGGCCGAAGCCACGGTCGTAATTCAAGCCGGCTTCATAGTAGTATTTGTACCAGGAAGAGTTGTGGCCCGGGTTGGAGTTAAAGGTATTCGCGCCGACGGCACCGCCGAAGAAATCGAGGTTGTTGGGGTTAGTGGAATCGCGGCGAACGGTATATACGGGGATGGAGGGAAAATCGCTTACGGACTTCACGTATTCACCCTGGTAGTTCGTGCTGACGTGTGCAGAAAGCCCTTTCGTGACCGCGTGAAGATCGTATTTGGCCGTGATGGTACTGCTGAGCAGGGTATTGAAGAGTCGTTCCGTCCCGCTGGTGAGGAGGTTGTAGATCGCATTCTGGTTGCCGATGCTGGCGCCCATTTTGAGGCCGAGCGGGTTCGCGTATGATCCGGGCGGTCCTTCGAAGCCATTTACCAGTTTTCCGGCGACGAGGCCGGGTGAATAGAACGGATTGGCGTCGAAGATATATTGCATGATCGCCTTGTATCGGTCCGCAAGATCATAAGGACCTGCGGTACCGGAGCCCGATGCGGCGGCGCCGGGTCCTTGCGTGGTGCCAAATTCACCGGAAAGATTTACCGATACCAGCAGATCTTTGGTGACGATGAAATCGAAGTTGGAGCGAAGGTTGTACCGGCTAAAGGAAGAGCCGGTGTTGGAGCCATGGTAGCTGGTGTTATCGAGGATGCTGCTCTGGCTGAAATAACCCATCGAGCCGAAATATTTTACCTTATCGGTGCCGCCGGATACGCTGAGGTTATACTGTTGTTGCGGGCCGGTGCCGCCGAAGGTCTTCTTCATCCAATCCGTGCTGCCGTAGTACAACGCGGGGGCCGCATTCAGCTGTGTTTTTTGGGCCGTGGTGAGACTCATCGCGGCGACCTCGTCGGGGGTATAGTCGCGGTTGTGCTGGAATTTCCACAGGTCTTCATCGGAGAATAGATAGGCCGAGAAGCTGGGGTCGCCGAAATCATTCACCTGGGTTTGGATGGCCTGGTTGCGCATGGTGGCGTATTCATAGGAGTTCACCGTTTTGATCAGGGAGGCCGCCTGTGTAAAGCCGACATTGGTATTCAGCGAGAAGGAAGGCGCGCCTATAGAGCCTCTTCTTGTCGTCACGATGATGACGCCATTCGCGCCGCGGATACCATATACAGCGGTAGAGGAGGCGTCTTTGAGGATAGACACGCTGGCGATATCGTTTACGTTGAGGTTGTTGAGCTCGTCAAAGGGATTCTCTTCGGGTTGCTGGATGCCGTCGATGACTACAAGCGGTGTCTGGCTACCGTAGGTCGAGACGCCGCGGATATAGATTGCCGCGTTGTTGCGGCCCGGTTCGCCGCTGGCCTGGACGCCGGAGATGCCCGATATGTTGCCGAGCAGCATATTGGAGACATTGGCCACCGGCATCATTGCGAGGTCCTTTCCCAGGGCAACGGATACGGACCCCGTCACCGTGAGTTGTTTCTGTTTTCCATAGCCGACGACGATGGCCTGGTTGAGGCTGCCGATGCTGCCTTCCATGGAGATCGCCAGGTTGTCGCCGGCAAGGACGGTCACCGCTTTGTAGCCCGTGAAGGTGAGCACCAGCGAGTCGGTGCGTTTCGCGTCGATGGAGAAATTACCGTTCTCACTCGTGGAGACGCCGTGCGTGGTTCCTTTTACGGCGACGGAGACGCCGGGCATGTTGTGATTCTCTTCGTCTTTTACATTACCGGCCGCCCGGATGATCTGGGCCCGACCCTGGGTAATGCCGATGATCGTTAATAAGATAAACGACAAGCAAAATCGTAGGTGATTAGTCATTTTATTTTACTCATTTAGCAGTTCCTAAAATTAGATTGGATGTAAGTGGGGTTTTTATGCTCCTTTATCAATTTATGATGCTGGGCTTTCGTTTGATGAGCTCGATGCAGGCGCGGGCATTGTGATAGGGACATTTCCAGGGTCCGACCTTGTCCTGTGCCATTTTCGTGTAGTCTTCGCGCACGCCCCAAAACCACTCGCCGTCCTCCCAATCGATGAGGTGTTCGTTGATGAACAGCCAGGCGTTGAGGGCGGCGTTGAAGTAGCGGTCGTCACCGCTGAGCTGCCAGGCGTTGAAGAAGCCGACGACGGCTTCTGCCTGTGGCCACCAGTGTTTTTCGGTTATGAGCTTGTGTTGCTTTGGATCGTATTCGTACCAGAGGCCGCCGTCCTTGTCGAGGCCTTTCATGGCAGCGTCCGCGATCTTTACGGCGTAGTGGCGATAGGTCGTCAGCCGGTTTGCGTCTTCGATGCGCCCGGCGCAATCGAGCAGTAACCAGGCGGCTTCGATGTCGTGACCGTAGGAGATCACGTCTTTTCGTTCGGTCCATGTTTCATCGAAGAATAGTTTCAGGTGAAAGGTCTTTTTATCGATAAAGTAGGTATCGAAGAGATCGAGGAGGCTGGTGATCTTTGCCTTAAGCGGATCGGTGGGCGCGACCCTGTAGAGGTTGGCGTAGGCTTCGATGATGTGGAGATGCGTGTTCATGGTCTTTTTCTCGTTGGCATCTTTTTCGCTCAGGCGGACGTCGGCGGCCGGGCGCCAATCGTGGGCAAAGGCCTCGAGATAGCCGCCATGGGTTTTGTCGTGGCTGTAGGTCTCGATGGCGGTGTACAGGTCGAGGGCGAAGCTGAGCGCTTTTGGGTCTTTGGTTACCGCATAGTATTCGCTTAGTCCGTAGATGGCGAATGCCAGGGCATAGATCTGTTTCTTTGTGTCGAGCGGGCGGCCCTTGGGGTCGACGGTCCAGTAAACGCCGCCATATTCATGGTCGACAAAATGAGTGCTGAGATAGTCAAAGGACCGTTCGGCCGCCGCGCGGTAGCGTTCGTCGGCGCAGCAGGCGTATCCTGCCGAGAAGGACCAGAGGATGCGGGCGTTGAGCACGACGCCTTTTGGTGCGGCGGCATCGGGGGTGTTGTCGTTATCGAGTCTGCCGACGAAACCGCCGTTAAGGTGATCGCAGGTGTGGGTCAGCCAGAAATCGAGGATGCTGCGCAGCTCGTCATAGAAGGCGTCTATGTTCCAATTCATGGGCGATTGCTTTGATACGTTGTTCGGTGAGGGGATACAGGGAGACGGCGAGGACGGATAAGGCGGCGCCGGCGGCAGGTAGGAGGCTTACCATGAGGACGATGCCTTTTTGCGCCGACTGGGCCTGGGTCACGTTAGCGTGGAAGCCAAAGAGGGCGAGGAGCCAGCCGCTGAGGGCTCCGCCGATGGTCCAGCCGATCTTTTGGGACATGGAGGAAGACGAGAAGATGAGTCCGGTGGCGCGCCGGCCATTCTTCCATTCCGAATAGTCGGCGATGTCTGCGTACATGCTCCACAGGAGCGGGAATACCATCCCGGCGCAGATGCTGATGCAAAACTGAAAGACGAAGATCAGGGTAAGCTGGTTTTTGGTGAGCCCATAGAACAGGACGCTTAGAAGGGCGGCGGTGGTCATGGCCAGGATGAAGGTGAGTTTCTTGCCGAGCTTATCGGCGATGGGCGCCGTGATGATGACGCCGATGACATTGGCCGCCTGGCCTGTGAGGAGATAGAGGGTCGACCAGCTGATGGCTGTGCTGAAGAATTTCGCTGCGGCGCCGTCCGTGAGGTAATATTTAAAATAATAGAGGGTGGCGCCATCGCGGATGGAATTGAACACCAGCACCATGATGCCTGCTGCCAGCAAGATCCACCAGGGGCGGTTGCGGCAGAGATCTTTGATGTCTTGTCTCAGCGTGCTGTTTTGCGTTGTCATGGGTTGGACGCGTTCTTTAACCCAGGCAAAACAGCCGAGGAAAAGCAGTACGCATAGGGTGCCGATGACCGCGACGGCGAGGGTCCAGTTGTGAAAGAAACTTACCAGGGGCTGCAACAAGGCCAGGGCTAGAAAGCTGCCGCCGAAGGCGAAGGCCATGCGGTAGGACGCCAGGGCATTGCGATCTTTGGCGTCGGGGGAGATCACGCCCAGCATCGAGGCATAGGGAACGTTGATGAGCGAATACACCATCATCATCAGCGAATAGGTGATATAGGCATAGATGAGTTCACCGGCGCCGTGCCAGGGCGAGGCGGTAAACGTGAGGACGCCGATGATGCCAAACGGCAGGGCCGTGTATAACAAATAGGGACGGAACTTACCCCAGCGGGTCGTTGTCCGGTCCGCGACGGCGCCTACCACCGGGTCGAATACCGTGTCCCAGCAGCGGCTGACGAGGAGCATCGTGCCGACGGCTGCCGCGGAGATGCCGAGTACGTCGGTGTAAAAGAAAAGCAGATAGGTGCCGAATAGTTTCCAGTACATCGACGAAGCCATGTCGCCGAAACCATAGCCTATCTTCTCTCTTAATGAAACGGTGGTGGTATTCATATCGTCACCGTCTTGCCGAGAAACGCCTTATTTCTTTCGATGAGCTTTACGACCTGCTGGACCGAAGTCGCGCTGCGAAGGCCGTCGGCCGGGGTATTGATGCAATAGTCTATCAGCTTATCGATGGTAGTTTTTGCGACATGCATGCGGGTATCGCTGGAGGCGTAGTAGATGAACACATCGCCATTGTCGTCCGCGATCCAGCCGTTCGAGAAGACAACGTTGGAGACGTCGCCGACCCGCTCCTCTCCCTTGGGTGCCAGGAAGTAGCCCCCTGGTTTGTAGATGATCCTGGTGGGGTCTTTAAGATCCGTGACGAACATATAGAGGGTATAGCGTAGACCCGCCGCGGTGTTGCGGACGCCGTGCGCGAGATGGAGCCAACCTATACGCGATTTGATAGGCGATGGGCCCTGGCCGTTCTTGCTTTCGGCGATGGTATGATAGGTCTTGTTGTCGATTACGCGTTCAATGTCGACTATTGCTTTTTCCATCGAGTCGCAGTATCCGACGCCGATGCCACCGCCTTTGCCGGCTTCGATGAAGCTATCCTGCGGACGGGTATAGAGCATATAGCGGCCATCCACGAATTCGGGGTGGAGGACGACATTGCGTTGTTGGGCGGACTTGGTTTGGAGATCGGAAAGGCGTTCCCAGGTTCCGAGGTCTTTTGTGCGGACAATGCCGCATTGAGCGATGGCCGCGGTCTGGTCGCTGTTTGCGGCGGTAGGGTCGCGTCGCTCGGTGCAAAACAGTCCATAGACCCAGCCATCTTCGTGATGGGTCAGGCGGATGTCGTAGATATTGGTGTCGAGGTTGGCGGTCTCAGGGATCACCACAGGAAATTCGTGGAAGCGGAAGTTATCGATGCCGTTGTCGCTTTCGGCGAGGGCGAAGAAAGACTTTCGGTCGTATCCTTCGACGCGTGCCATCAGGATATATTTTCCTTTCCACTTGATCGCGCCGGCATTGAAGACGCCGTTGATGCCGAAGCGCGTGAGCAAATGCGGATTCGTTTCCGGGTCGAAGTCGTAGCGCCAGGTGAGTGGCGCGTGTTCTGCCGTCAGTACGGGGTTTTTGTAACGGGAGAAGAGACCATTGCCGAGTGGCTCCTTTTCATTCTTTTTGTTGAGTAAGTCGTGATGTGTTTTCTCGAGGGTTGCAAGTCTATCTTCAAAAACCATGAGCTGTGTGTTTTTTCAAATGTAGCACGACAGCTTACCGGCTTTTGATGCTTTTTTGTCAATCTTTGATGCTGGGCCTTATTGTATGTTCAGGAACTTCTTCTTTTTATTGACGTATTCTTTTGGACTCATGTTGTATTCTTTGAGGAAACAGCGGTGATAGTACGAGCTGCTGTTAAATCCTACTTCGAAGGCAATCTGGCTGATGTTCATCTTTTGGTCCAGGAGGAGTCTGAGGCTTCTGCGGAGCCGGATGCTTTTTATAAACTCATGGACCGTTTGCCCCGAAACGGCTTTGATCTTTTCGTAGAGGATGGTACGGCTCATAGCCAGCTCTTTACAGATCAGTTTTGAATCCAGGTCCTGGTTGGTCATGTGTTTTTCGATGACTCCGACCAGGGTACCGAGGAATTCTTCGTCGGTGCGGGTGAGTGTGATCCCGGTGCCTTTCCCCGGCATATCGGCCAGCAGCTGGTTGAGCAGGGTCTCCTGCCGGACACCGGCGGATTGGATGAGATTGATGCAGACCTGGATGAGGATCTCCTTTTTTATTGGTTTTGTGAGATAGAGATCGGCCCCGGCTTCGTAGCCTGCGGCCTGCAGCTTCTCTTCGCTCTGGCTGGTGAGCAAGACTACCGGGATATGACTGGTGGAGGCGTTTGCCTTTAGTTTTTTGCAGAGCTGCCGCCCGTTGAGCTCGGGCATCAGCACGTCGCTGATGATAATATCGGGTAGCAGTTCTTCGGCTTTTTTGAAGGCTTCTTTGCCGTTTGCTGCCTCGACGATCTCAAAATGCGACTCGAGCACGAGCCTGAGGTAATCGCGGACGGCCTTGTTGTCGTCTGCTATCAGGACCTTCCGGCCTTTGATCAGCAAGAGCTTTTCCATGGGGATGGTCTCCCAGAAATCGATGGGCTCCAGTTCATGGGGAAGTGCATCCTCCTGTGGGGCGGTGGGATCGCCCGGCGGCAAGCCGATGGTAAATGTAGAGCCTTTCCCCGGAGCACTCTCCACGGCGATGGTGCCTTTGTTGATCTCGAGGAACTCTTTGCTGATGACCAGGCCGAGGCCCGTACCTTTTTCGCCCGCTGTACCTTCGGCAATGTTCTTTTTGTCGAGGCTGAACAACTTTTTTACCTGGTCTTTGCGCATGCCGACACCGGTATCTTCTATGCTGAGGGTTATAACGCCGCTCGCGGCTGTCGATCTTATGGTGATGCTGCCGTTGTAGTCGGTGAATTTTATACTGTTCGAGAGAATATTGCGGACGACCACGTCGATCATGTTATAGTCGCCGAAACAGCGATGTTGTGGATCGAGGTCCAGGTGGACCTGCAGGTGTTTATTGGCGATCTGGTTCTCCAGCAGCCGGACGTTCTGCCGGACCATGCGGAGCAGGTTGAATGTCACGGGATGGTATTCGATGTGTTTCGACTGGGTACGGGCCCAGTTGAGCAGGTTCACGAGCAGCTCGTAGACTGCCGAGCTCGAGTCATGCATGCTGTCGAGGTATTCCTGGAGTTTCTGCCTGTCCATGCGCTCGACGTTGAGCCGGATAAAGCCGGTGATCTCGGAGAGGGCGCTCACGGGGTTCTTGAGATCGTGCGCGAGGATAGAGAAGAAATGGTCCTTGGTATGGTTAGAGTGCTCGAGCGCGGCGACCGCGGCCGCGAGCTCTTTGTTCTGGCTGGTGATCTGGCGTTGTTGTTCGGTGATCTTTTCGTTTTGCCGGACAAGGGAAACATTCACCTCATTGAGTTCCCTGGTACGCTTGAGCACGGCCTGCTTGAGCACCCGGTTGCGTTTCTTGATGGCCGCGACACGCATATAAAAAACCACGGTGATGGCGATGATGATGACGAACACGAGCATGATCCTGAACCATGTCGTCTGCCACCAATAAGGCAGCATAATGATCCGCAGGGTCTTCCCCGCCTCGCGCCACTGACCGCCCGCGTCCGTATAGCGAATCCTGAGGAGGTAATCGCCATGCTGGAGGTTGGTAAAGGAGATGCGATTGACCCCTTTGGTATCGAGCCATTCCTGCTGGAGGCCGTCGAGCTTGTATTCATAGCGGGTCTTGGCGGGGGCATACAGGTTCATCGACACGAAGCCTATCGAAAAGAACGATTGTTTTTGCGACAAGACGATGGTATCTGTAAAGTCGAGGACTTTGTGGAGGAGGGCGTTCTTTGCCTGCGGCTTCTCGAGCTTATTGTAGACCGTGAGATCGGTAAAATGAAAATAGCTCGCGATGTCGAGGGGGCGCAGCTCTTTTGGGTCGATCCTATTGAAGCCCTTGAGACTGCCCAGGTAGAGCCGGCCATCGCTGCTTTTGAGGATCGCCTTTTGATTGAAGTCTTTTCCCAGCAGCCCATTGTTCTCATCGTATTGGCGGATCGAGTCGTTCCGGATATTGAGCGACCGGATGTCGTCGCTAGTCGCGATCCAGAGCAGATCGCCGTCGCCCATAGCCACGGCCCTTATAGACTTGGGCAGGTCGTATTGTTCGCTGTAGTGGATGAATTTCTGTGTGTGGGGGTCGAATTTATCCAGGCCGGCTTCGCCTGCTACCCAGATGTTGCCATAGGGGTCTTCGGTTACCATATTCACCGAGTTACCCGCCACGCTCGAGGGATCTTTGGAGTGGGCAAAGCGTTTGAGGGTTTTCCCGTCGAAGACGTAGATGCCGCTATAGGTGCTGATCCAAAGCTGTCCTTTGCTGTCGCGAAACAGGTGATTGATCCAGGACGGGTCGTGCATGTTGAAAGGGAAGCGGTTGTTGTGCTGGTAGTCGATGAGCTGCTTTTTCTCTATATCGTAGGCCGCGAGGCCTTCGCCATGTGTGCCGATCCACAGGAGATTGCCGTCGGGCAGGATGGCCTTGACGTTGGCATATTCGGGCAGCTCGTCGATGCGGCCGGTCTTCGGATCGAAAAGCTTTATACCGCTGCCGGCGGTGGCGATCCATAACTTGCCGGTTTGGTCCTTTTTGATGTCATTGACGGTGGTCTTGCGCAATGCCTGGGTTTTTGGGAAGGTGATGGCGCCGTTTTGGGTGTTGTACTGTAGCAACCCGTCCCCTGCGGTACCCAGCCAGATGGTCCTGGTGTCCGGCGACTCGCAGAAGGCATTGATGACATTGGAGCGCAGGGTGCTTACTGCGGCCGGGTTCCTTAGATAATTGCGAAAAACGTTCTTATATATATTATTGTAGAAAAGGCCGCCCTGGAGCGAGGCAAACCAGGTGTTGCCAAAATTATCGGTGGTGATGGAGGCGATGGAAACGGGCCGGCTGTTGTCGTTGTTCTCGGCGCCGTAGTCGATGGCTTTGATATCGCTCGTGTCGCGTTCTTTATAATATAGGACCTGGCCGCGGACGCCGATCCAGACCGTACCCTTTTTGTCTTCATACAAGGCCGTGACCGAGTTGTCATAGGCTTCGGGGTCGCCGCAAAAATGTCTGTAGCGTTTTATCTGTCTGCCGGTACTATCCAGGATCGTGAGGCCATCGACTTCGCTGCCGATCCAGGTTTCGCCTTCCCGGGTGTTGAGGATGGCGTTTATCCGGTTCTCCCCTACATCGCCTTTTCCGGCTTCGCCGGGTGTAAACCAGGAAAAGCGGTTGTGTGTCTGGTCGTACCGGACCACGCCGCTATTGTAAGTTCCCGCCCAGATGTTGTTGCGGTTGTCGACGGAGATGGCGAATACCACATTACCGCCCGGCCGGGTGTCTTCGACCCAGTGCGCCTGGCTATGCTCCGCGTCGTAGTTGCACAGGCCAAAGGAAGTAGCCAGCCACAATTTTCCCTTTTTGTCCTCGACGATGTCGTTCACGGGTACCCTGCTGGTTTGGGGCATCAGCGGGCATTTGGTAAAATCGTCCGTTTCGCGGTTGTAATAATTGAGCCCGTCGATGGTCCCGATCCAGAGTCTTTTGTGGCTGTCCTCGTAGATGGTGTAGACGATATTGTCGTTGATGCTGCCGGAGTCGCCCTCGTCGTGGGTGTATATCTTGAGGCTATAGCCGTCCCAACGGACGAGACCGCTGTTGGTAGCCAGCCATAAAAAGCCATAGGAATCCTGGAAGATATGCTGGACCTCGTTGGTGGGCAAGCCGTTCTCGGTCGAGAAATTGTAGAAATTGTAATGTGTTTGGCCGATGGCGGCAAAGGCATATAGACAGGCAAGCAATGTTAGTTTTATACCCTTCATCACTGAAAAATTAATACAAAAATGATTGTGTTTTGATACTATAGTTCGGCGCTTGGATGCAATCATCTGATTTTCAAGCTTTTTTTATTTTCTTTCCCGGACTATTTTTCCCTTTTTTCGAACCCGCGGGATCGATAAAGCCGGGCGGGCTTTCTATTCTTGTGTATCCAATAACGATTGCTTAAAGCCCTACCATGTCAACATCCATCTTAAGGGAGATCATCCCGCTAACCGAAGACGACTGTTTTACCGTTTTTTCCAGAACCAAAAGCGAATTCACGTTTCCGCTTCACAGCCATGACGAAATGGAATTGAACCTGATCCTCGGGGCCGCCGGGAGCCAGCGGATCGTCGGAGACCACATCGGCGAGGTAGGGGATGCGGAGCTGGTTTTTGTCGGCCCGAATCTCGCGCATGGGTGGTTTACCCATAAATGCCGAAGCGAGCGCATCAGAGAGGTCACCATTCAATTTGGCCGCGACCTGCTGGGCGAGAGCCTGTTGCAGAAAAACCAACTGATGCTGTTGAAGAAGCTTTTTTCCAATGCCCGTCGGGGGATCTTGTTCGCCCCGGAGACGGTTCGGGCGATTAGTGCCAGGGTTGTTGCCCTCGAGAAAAGGTCGGGTTTCGATTCGATCCTCGAGCTTTTTTCAATCCTTCACGATCTTTCGACTGCGCGGAATATGACCCTGCTGTCCGATATCACCTTTAACCGGGAGGCTGTC
>Ga0134125_10008785_pt1 | contig 11402 bp, 12 predicted proteins | sample KB31751_FD_96464 | JGI IMG/M metagenome (GOLD analysis project Ga0134125, IMG submission 96464) | Terrestrial soil microbial communities with excess Nitrogen fertilizer from Kellogg Biological Station, Michigan, USA - KB3-175-1 | ecosystem: Environmental > Terrestrial > Soil > Unclassified ...
TCAGTCGGTCGGGGCGGCCCTTCCCGACTGGGATGGACATCCCCCCACGCTCGCTCTGCTCGCTGCCCCCCGGGGGGCTGGTCAGTCGGTCGGGGCGGCCCTTCCCGACTGGGATGGACATCCCCCCACGCTCGCTCTGCTCGCTGCCCCCCGGGGGGCTGGTCAGTCGGTCGGGGCGGCCCTTCCCGACTGACATGCGCTACAAGATCGAGGTGCAGGACGATACCGGGGTGTGGACCGACGTGCGGGGTCCTGGCGGTGCGGTCCTCGTGTTCGATGACGAAGCGGCTGCGCGCGCGGCGCTCGCGGAGCAGTTTCGTGTCCTGGTGCAGATGGAAAAATACGCGGGGGGCAAGCGCACCCGGGTGATTCGCATCCTGGAGGACGAGGATGACTGGCCCGTCAAGGGCCCACGGTCGAAATAGCAGGCAGCAAAACGGCCGGTCCTCCTGCGTGAGAGCACCGGCCGCCTGTATGCGCAAAACCTGACGCGCGAAAAGTGTTCCGCGTTACTTGAGGTGATTCGAGACGAGCTTCGTCATCTCGAACATCGACACCTTGCTCTTGCCGCCGAACACGGCGCGCAGCTTGTCGTCGGCATTGATGAGCCGGCGGTTCACCGCATCCTGCAGCTTGTTCTTCTTGATGTAGTCCCAGATTTTCTTCGTCACTTCGGTACGAGGCATCGGCGCGCCGCCGACAACTGCAGCAAGCGCCGTAGACGGCTGCATCGCCTTCATGAACGCCGCATTCGGCTTCCGCTTGACGGCGGTCTTTTTCGCGGCGGACTTCGTCGCCGCGGACTTCTTCGCGGCAGGTTTCCTGGCTGCGCTCTTTTTGGCGGCGGGCTTCTTGGCAGCAGTCTTCTTTGCAGCCGGCTTCTTGGCCGCGGTCTTTTTCGCAGCTTTCTTGGCAGTAGCCATGTTTCTCCTTCCTGTCAGTTGTGCGGGCGGACTACGCTGTAGCGTCCTCGAGCGCGCCATCCGTCCGAGGCACGACGCTCCATCGGCGGCGACTATACCGCATTTTCCTCTGGGCGGAAGGGGTGCCAGAGGGAAATTTCGCTCTGGGGAAGTCGATGTTGCAGCGATGCGAACGATCGCCCGTTGCGCGGGGTTTCCGTGGCGATTCCACTCGGCGGGCTTTGGGGCGAATCCCGCGCTACGCGCGGTAGAATGCCGCGTCTCGTCGCCACGATGTCCACTTCCGCCACCGATCTTGCGCAGCTTCGCGTCGACTACAAGCGCGCCGCATTGAGCGAGCGCCAGGCCGCGGCCGATCCATACGACCAGTTCGCGCGCTGGCTCGACGAGGCGGTCGCCGCCGCGGTTCCCGAACCGAATGCGATGACGCTCGCGACCGTCGATGCGTCGGGACGCCCGGCGACGCGCATCGTGTTGCTCAAGGCCGTCGACGCGCGCGGCCTCGTTTTCCATACGAACTACGACAGCCGAAAGGGCCGCGAGCTTGCGGCCAACCCGCAGGTCGCATTGCTGTTCTTCTGGGCCGAGCTCGAGCGGCAGGTTCGTGTCGAGGGTGCCGCTACGAAGGTGAGTGCGATGGAGTCGGACGCCTATTTCGCGCTTCGCCCGCACGGATCGCAGGTAGCGGCGTGGGCGTCCCCGCAGAGCGCTCCGATCGCCGACCGCGCTTGGCTCGAAGGGCAATTTGCCGCGGCCGACGCGCGCTTTGCCGCGGCGGTCCCGCGCCCGCCGAACTGGGGCGGCGTGCGCGTCATCCCCGATCGATTCGAATTCTGGCAGGGCCGCGCATCGCGGCTGCACGATCGGCTCGTCTGGTCGCGCGCGGATTCGGGGTGGGCGATCGGTCGCCTCGCGCCGTGAGCGCTGTCTGGCAGCGCCGAGTCTCGCCTTTCGGCGTACTGATCGCGCTCGGCGTCGCGAACCACGTCGTGCTGACCGGCTCGCGCGTGGCCGTGTCGCTCAACGCGTTGGCGTTGGGCGCCAACGCGGCAACGGTCGGCGCGCTGATGGCCCTGTTCGCGCTCCTGCCGATGTTCTTCGCGATCCCCGCGGGGCGACTGGCCGATCGGCTCGGCGTGCGCAAGCCGATGCTCGCCGGCTCGATCGGGATGATGGCGAGCGTCGTCATGGTCACGCTGTTGCCGGGCTTGCCGGCGCTCTTCGCGACCGCGGTGCTCACCGGCGTGTCATTCATGCTGTTCCAGGTCGCGGTGCAGTACGCAACCGGCGAGATGGGCGGACCCGGTGCGCGCACGCGCAATTTCGGATTGCTGGCGCTTGGGCTTTCGACGTCGTCGATCGCCGGGCCGATGATCGCCGGGCTGATGATCGATCACGCCGGCTATCACGCGACGTTCGCGCTGCTGACGCTGTTCCCGCTGATTCCGATCGCGGTGCTCGGCGCGAACCGCATCCCGCTTCCCGGCCCGCATCCGGCGCATGCCATGCATCCGCTGTCGAGCGCGTTCGATTTCGTCGCGCACCGCGAGTTGCGGCGCGTATTCATCATCAACGGGCTGACTTCGATGGCGTGGGAGCTGCACACGCTGTTCGTGCCGATCTACGGCCATGCGATCGGCCTTTCCGCGTTCCGGATCGGCCTCATCCTCGCTGCGTTCGCGGCCGCCACGTTCGTCGTGCGCCTCGCGATGCCGGCGATCGCGCGTCGCGTCTCGGAGCACGGCGTGTTGACCTGCGCGCTTTACATCGGCGCGATGGTCTATCTCGCGTTTCCCTTTTCGCGCAACGTCGGCACGCTGATGACGCTCTCGTTCTGCCTCGGACTGGGGCTTGGCGCGAGCCAGCCGATGGTGATGTCGCTGCTGCACAGCCACGCGCCGCCAGGACGCATGGGCGAGGCCGCCGGCGTGCGCATGTCGCTTGTCAACTCGATGGCCGTCGCCGTGCCGCTGGTGTTCGGCGCGGTGGGAGGATCGATCGGTCTTTCGCCGGTGCTGTGGTCCGTTGGCGTATTCCTCGCCACCGGCGGCTGGCTTACGCGAGGCCCCAGGTCGCAGGTCAGCGCGCGCCAGCGTCGTCCTTGCGCTTGAGCCGCTCCGCAAACGCCTTGCGGAACTTCGCGACTTTCGGCGCGACGACGTACGTGCAATACGGCTGTCCGCCGTTGTGCTCGAAATAATCCTGATGGTAAGTCTCGGCAGGATGGAACACGGCCGGGCCGGCGATTTCGGTGACGATCGGATCCCGAAAGATGTGGTTGCGGGTAAGCTCGGCGACGACCGCTTCGGCGTCCGCGCGCTGCCCGGGCGTTTGAGCGAAAACGACTGATCGGTATTGCGTGCCGACGTCGTTGCCCTGGCGGTTGCGCGTCGTCGGATCGTGAATCGTGAAGAACACGCGCAGCAGATCGCGAAACGAGAGCACGGCCGGGTCGAACGTCAGTCGCACGGCCTCGGCGTGGCCCGTGTCGCCCGCGCATACTGCTTCGTACGTCGGGTTGGCCGTGCGACCGCCCGCATAGCCCGATTCGACTTCGTTCACGCCGTTCAACTCGCGGAACACGGCATCGAGACACCAGAAGCAGCCGCCGCCGAGGACGGCGGTTTCGAGCGTCGAAGCAGCAGGCATGGCGAAAATCCTGAAGGGGTGATGAACGATAAGTGGGGTCGGAGACGACTTTCCCGTAGTGCTGGCGGCTATCGCAAAGTTGTTTCCTGCCGCGCTTTTCGGCAATGGTCGCTGCGGACTTCGGGAAGCTTACGCCGGTGTGCCACCGCCTGCGATAATCGGCCGCTTTGCGCTGGAGTCCGACTGCGACGTGACGGCCAATCCTTTCCGTTTCCTGTCCCGCGTCATCGCGCGTCTTCGCGACATCGACCTCGCGCGGACGGCGAGCAGCCTGTCGTTCACGACGCTGCTCGCAATTGTTCCCCTCGTGACCGTTGCGTTTTCGTTCGTCGCGCGCTTTCCGATCTTCGAGGATTGGCTCAGGGTGCTCGAGCAATTCCTGTTGCGGCATCTGCTGCCGTTCGCCGCTGCCGCGGAGATTCGCGGCCACATCGTTCGTTTCGCCGAGCAGGCGACGCGCCTGACCGGCATATCGATCCTGGTCATTGCGATCAGCGCTGCGCTCGCCGTCGCCACCGTCGAGCGCGAGATCAACGCGATCTGGGGGATACGGCGCGCGCGCCCGCTGCCGCGGCGCATCGTCGTCTATGCGATCGCGCTGACCGCGGGACCGGTCCTGCTTGGCGCCAGCATTTCCATCACGACGTGGCTCGTCGTACACTCGCTTGCCGTCGTCCCGATCCGCAGGACGCTCGGCGCGCAAATCGTCCAGGCACTGCCATTCATTTTCGCAACGGCCGGCCTCGCACTGCTCTACAAGGCGGTGCCGGCGCGCCGCGTACCACTCGTGCCCGCGCTCTTCGCCGCGATCCTCGGCGCTGCGGCGCTCGAGGGTGCGAAGCACGCGTTCGGGTGGTACCTCACGCGCGTATCGACGTACGAGGCGGTCTACGGCGCGCTCGCGGCACTGCCGATCTTCCTGCTCTGGATCTATCTCTGCTGGATCATCATTCTCGCCGGCGCCGCGGTCAGCGCGACCATCGCCGAGCCGGCCGGGCGGCGTGCGCGCAGAAGGAACGGCGAAGCCGCGAAGACGCACGCGCCGGTTGCCTGATACGGCAGAGCCCGTTACATTTCGCCGCAGTCATCCAAAGGAGCAGCGTGCCGTGTGGTCGATGATTCAAGCAGCGGGCTGGCCGATCTGGCCCCTCATCGTCGCGTCGATCGTGGCGCTCGCGCTCATTCTCGAGCGGCTGTGGTCGCTGCGGCAAAGCATCGTCGCGCCCGTCGGCATGGTCGATCACGTGCTGGTCGAATTCCGCCACACCGGCACGACGCAGGACCTTCTCGCGCGCACCGCCGAGCAGGGACCTCTCGGCCGAATACTCGCCGCCGGCCTTGCGAACGTCAAAAGTCCGCGCCCGGTGATGAAGGAAGCGATCGAGGAGGTCGGGCGGATCGTGACGCACGATCTCGAGCGCTTCCTCACGACGCTCGGCACGATCGCGTCGATGGCGCCGCTGCTCGGACTTTTCGGCACCGTCATCGGCATGATCGAGATCTTCGGCTCGCAGGGATCGGCCGCGTCGAATCCGATCCAGCTCGCGCACGGCATTTCGGTCGCGCTGTACAACACGGCGATGGGACTGATCGTCGCGATTCCGAGCATGATGTTCTACCGGTATTTTCGCGCGAAGGTCGATGCGCTCGTCGTCGAGATGGAGCAGCAGGCGATCAAGCTCGTGGACTTCGCGCACAACGAGCGGAAATGACGAGCGTCGGGGAACATACAGGCGCACGGGCATGAACCTGCGCGGCAACCGGACACGCGAGGACCCGGAGATCAATTTCATCCCGCTGATCGACGTGCTGCTCGTCATCCTGATTTTCCTGATGGTGACGACGACGTACCAGCGGATCGCCGAATTGCAGATCACGCTGCCCGAGGCGAACGCCGACCAGGTGAAGGAGCGGCCGCGCGAGATCAACGTCGGTCTCGATGCGCAGGGCCGCTACAAGATCGATCGTGAGCCGACGTTCGCGTTTTCGAGCGTCGATGCCATGGCCGGCATGCTGAAACGGGCAGCCGGCGACGCGAAGGAGCCCGTCGTCGTCATCAATGCCGATGCGCAGGCGACGCATCAGTCGGTCGTGCACATCATGGAAGCCGCGCGCTCGGCGGGGCTCACGCACATCACGTTCGCGACCCAGTCGTCGCCGACCGCGCCGTCGAAGTGAGCCGCGCCGCGGCCGGTCTGCAGCGCGTCTGGTATTCGCGCAAGCCGACGCTGACCGCTACGCTGCTGCGACCGCTGGCGTGGATCTACGGCGCCGGCGCGGCGACGCGTCGCGCCGCATTCCGCAGGGGGATTCTCCGACGTACGCGCGTGCCGGTGCCGGTGGTCGTCGTCGGCAACATCACCGTTGGCGGCTCCGGCAAGACGCCGCTTGTCGCCGCCCTCGTCGAGGCGCTGTCGCGGCGCGGACGCCATCCGGGCATCGTGAGCCGCGGTCATGGGCGACGCACGAGTGATACGCGCGCCGTTGCAGCGGGGGACGACGCGCGCGATGTGGGTGACGAGCCGCTGCTGCTCGCGGCATCCGGCGCTCCCGTGTTCGTCGGGAAGGATCGCGCGGCGGCGGCGCGCGCGCTCATTGGCGCGCATCCGGAGGTGGATGTCATCGTCGCCGACGATGGGCTGCAGCATTACGCGCTCGAGCGCAACGTCGAGATCGCCGTCATCGACGCCGTGCGCGAATTGGGCAACGGGCTGCTGCTGCCGGCGGGTCCGTTGCGCGAACCGCCTGCGCGGCTCGATTCGGTCGACGCGATCGTATGGCGCAGCCACGACGGTGTTCCTCGTCGAAGCGCCCGGCACGCACCCGCCTATGCGATGACGCTCGAAGCGCTGCCGTGGGTCAACCTGCGCGAGCCGACGCGACTTCTCGATGCGAACGCACTGGCTGATACGTCGAGTGTCGCGATCGCGGGTATCGCCGATCCGGCGTCATTCTTCGGTGCACTGCGGGCGCTCGGTTTCAACGGAGCGGTGCGCGCATTTCCCGACCATTACAGATATGCGCGCGACGATGTGGCGTTTGCCGAGGCGCGAGCGATCCTGATGACGGAAAAGGACGCGGTAAAATGCCGCGCATTCGCCGACGCGCGCATGTGGATGCTCCCGATCCGCGCCCGCGTCGATCCGGCGCTGATCGATTTCGTCCTGGAGAAGATCGATGGACCCGAAGCTTCTCGAAATGCTCGTCTGCCCGGTCACCAAGGGGCCGCTCATCTATGACCGCCAGCGCGGCGAGCTGATTTCGCGCTCGGCGCGGCTCGCCTACCCGGTGCGTGACGGCATTCCCGTCATGCTCGAGGAAGAGGCGCGCAAGCTTTCGCCCGAGGAATGGGAAGCGCTCAGGAAGTGAGCGTCGCCAGCGGGCCTGTGGGTCGTGTGAGCGGCGCCGGGCCGTCGCGGGACGCGAACTGCTCCCCCACAGGGGGCAGCGCAGCGGCGACAGCCGCAGGCGTGGGGGTCGATTTTACGGTATTGATTCCGGCGCGCTACGCTTCGTCAAGGCTGCCGGGCAAGGCGCTCGCCGACCTCGGGGGCAAGCCGATGGTCGTGCGCGTCGCGGAGCGCGCGCGCGAAAGCGGCGCGCGTCGCGTCGTGATCGCGACCGACGACCGACGAATCGCCGATGCGGCGCGCGTCCACGGCATCGATTCGATCATGACCCGCACAGACCACGCGACCGGCACCGATCGGCTTGCCGAGGCCGCTTCGCTGCTCGCCCTTGGCGATGATGAAATCGTCGTCAACGTTCAAGGCGACGAGCCGTTGCTCGATCCCGCCTTGATGCGCCGCGTTGCCGCGACGCTCGCCGCGCACGACGACGCGTCGATGGCCACCGCCTGCCATCCGATCGACGCGATCGACGAGGCGTTCAACCCGAACATCGTCAAGGTGGTCCTCGATGCGCGGGGCAACGCGCTGTACTTCAGCCGCGCGACGATTCCCTGGGCGCGCGCCGATTTTGCGTCGGCGCCGCGCTCGCTCCCCGCTGGATTGCCGATCTATCGCCATTACGGCTTGTATGCCTATCGCGTCGCGTTCCTGCGCGCGATCCCGACGCTGGCGGTCGCGCCGATCGAGACATTCGAGGCGCTCGAGCAGTTGCGCGTCCTATGGCACGGTTACCGAGTCGTCGTCGATGTCGCCGCGGGCACGCCTGCGCCGGGCGTGGACACGCCCGACGATCTCGCGCGCGTGCGTCGCTTGCCCGGATTCGCCGAAACCGTGAAGCGCGATTGACCGCGCGCATCCGATGCGGCGAGAATCGGTGCGGAGTCAACGGGGCAACCGATGCGACTGATCCTGATCGGACCGCCGGGCGCCGGCAAAGGCACCCAGGCGGCGTTCATCCGCGATGCGTACGGCATTCCGCAGATCTCCACCGGCGACATGCTGCGCACGGCGATCGCCGCGGGAACGCCGCTCGGACTGGCGGCGAAGCGGGTGATGAACGGCGGCGCACTCGTGTCCGACGACATCATGATCGGTCTTGTCAAGGATCGGCTTCGCGAGCCCGATTGCGCGAACGGCTACCTGTTCGACGGCTTTCCGCGCACGATCCCGCAGGCCGATGCGATGAAGGACGCCGCGGTTGCGCTCGATTACGTGATCGAGATCGACGTCCCCGACGCGGCGATCGTCGAGCGGATGAGCGGCCGGCGCGTGCATGTCGCGTCGGGACGCACGTATCACGTGATATTCAACCCGCCGAAGATCACCGGCAGGGACGACGTCACCGGCGAACCGCTGATCCAGCGCGACGACGACCATGAAGAAACGGTCATGAATCGCCTCGCCATCTATCACGCGCAAACCGAGCCGCTGACGACGTACTACGCAGAATGGGAAGCGAGCGCGGACCCGCGGGCGCCGCGCTATCGGAAGGTGAACGGACTCGGCACGGTCGAAGGCGTCCGCGACGCGTGCATGGCGGCGTTGCGCAGTTGATGGCGCGCGGCGGAGGGTCTTGCGCATGACCGGTACATCGGCGAAAAGCGCTCGAACGATGGCAAAATCCAACGCGTTCTACGCGCAGTCCGGCGGCGTCACCGCTGTCATCAACGCGAGCGCCGCCGGCGTCATCGAGACCGCGCGCGCGAACCGCTCGCGCATCGGGCGCGTGCTCGCCGGACGCAACGGCATCATCGGCGCGCTGACCGAGGACCTGATCGACACGAACAGGGAACCGGCGCGCTCGATCGCGGCGCTCATGCACACGCCCGCCGGCGCGTTCGGCTCGTGCCGCTACAAGCTCAAGGGCCTCGACGAAAATCGCGCGCAGTACGAGCGGCTCATCGACGTGTTCCGTGCGCACGACATCGGCTACTTTTTCTACAACGGCGGCAACGATTCGGCGGATACCTGCCTCAAGGTGTCGCAGATCGCCGGAATGCTCGGCTACCCGCTCATCGCGGTGCACGTGCCGAAGACGGTCGACAACGATCTGGCGATGACCGACAACTGCCCTGGCTTCGGATCGGTGGCGAAGTATGTCGCGACGTCGATGCGCGAGGCCGCATTCGACGTCGCATCGATGGCGAGGACGTCGACGAAGGTGTTCGTGCTCGAGGTGATGGGCCGCCATGCCGGGTGGATCACCGCTGCCGTCGGCCTCGCCGACGACGCTGCGACACCGGTCCCGCTCGTGCTGCTGTTTCCCGAAATCGCGTTCGACGAGGCGAAGTTTTTGCGCCTCGTCGGCGAGCGGACGAATCGTTTCGGCTATTGCTGCATCGGCGTTTCGGAAGGACTGAAGAATGCCGAGGGCCAATTGATGGCCGAGGCCGGGACGACGGATGCCTTCGGTCATGCGCAACTCGGCGGCGTCGGTCCGCGGATCGCGAAGCTCGTGAAGGATCGGCTCGATTACAAGTATCACTGGGCAGTCGCCGATTACCTGCAACGCGCCGCGCGGCATCTTGCGTCGAAGACCGACCTCGACCAGTCGTATGCAGTGGGAAAGGCGGCCGTCGAGATGGCGCTCGCGGGACACAACGCGGTGATGCCGTCGATCGTGCGCGTCTCCGACAAGCCCTATCGCTGGAAGATCGGTGTCGCGCAACTTGCCGATGTCGCGAACAAGGAGAAGATGCTGCCGCGCAATTTCATCACACCGGACGGCTACGGCATCACCGACCGCGCGCGCGCGTACCTCGTGCCGTTGATCAGGGGTGAGTCTCCCCCGCCGTATCGCGACGGTCTGCCGCAATACGTTCGGCTGAAGAATGTCGCGGTGACGAAACGGCTGGCGACGAAGTTCACGATCTGATCTCGCGACGTACGTTTGCGCCGGCGAGCGCTTTCGCAGACAGTGCCGGCTCGACTTTCCCGACCGCGAACTGGCAAAATAGCGCGTTTTGCGGCCCGGGCTCATCAAAAGGCCTTGCCGCGCGAGAGGAACGGTCCGGCGTTCGAGGTTCGAGCGCCACACGCCACGCGCCCCCAGAATGGCGCTCGAGGCAGCCGTTTCGTCATCACGTTCGTTGAGGGAGTGCTTCCATGTCGAATCCGCTGGTCTTCGCGCTCGTCTGCGCGGTGGCGGCAATTGTCTACGGCGCGGTGTCCATTCGCTGGATTCTCGCCAAGCCCGCGGGCAACCCCCGCATGCAGGAAATTGCGGCCGCGATCCAGGCCGGCGCCAAGGCGTACCTGAACCGGCAATACACGACAATCGGCATCGTCGGCATCATCCTCTTCGTCATCATCGGCATCTTCCTCGGCTGGCGCACCGCCGGCGGCTTCGCCGTCGGTGCAATCCTGTCGGGCCTCGCCGGCTACATCGGCATGAATGTGTCGGTGCGCTCGAACGTGCGCACGGCGGAGGCGGCGCGCACCGGATTGAACGAGGCGCTCGCCGTTGCCTTTCGGGGCGGCGCGATCACCGGCATGCTGGTCGTCGGACTGGGTCTTCTCGGGGTCACCGGCTTCTACTGGTTCCTGGTCGAATCGGCGAGCTACGCGCCGAACCTGATGAACGAGGGCCTGCAGCACGTGATCGAGCCGCTCGTCGGCCTCGCGTTCGGCGGATCGCTGATCTCGATCTTCGCGCGGCTCGGCGGCGGCATCTTCACGAAGGGCGCCGACGTCGGCGCGGATCTCGTCGGCAAGGTCGAAGCGGGCATTCCCGAAGACGACCCGCGCAATCCCGCCGTCATCGCGGACAACGTCGGCGACAACGTCGGCGATTGCGCCGGCATGGCGGCCGACCTGTTCGAAACCTACGCGGTGACGATCGTCGCGACGATGCTGCTCGGCGCGTTGCTGCTGCCCGCGATGGCGTCGACGGCCGTCGCGTACCCGCTGGTGCTCGGCGCCTTCTCGATCCTCGCGTCGATCGTCGGCTGCTATTTCGTCAAGGCGAGGACCGGCGGCAAGATCATGAACGCGCTCTACCGCGGGCTCATCGTCGCGGGCGTCATCTCGGCGATCGGCTTCTACTTCATCACGCAGTGGATGATGCGCGACATCGGCAGCGTCGCCGCCGCGCTCACGCCGCTGCGGCTGTGGGGCGCGTCGCTCGTAGGGCTCGTGCTCACCGCGGCGATGGTGGTGATCACCGAGTATTACACCGGCACCGACTTCAAGCCGGTCAAGCATATCGCGCAGGCATCGACGACCGGGCACGCGACGAACATCATCGCCGGCCTCGGCGTGTCGATGAAGTCCACCGCGTGGCCGGTGATTGCCGTCTGCCTCGCGATCCTCGTTTCGTTCCTGTGCGCCGGGCTGTACGGCATCGCGATTGCCGCGACGGCGATGCTGTCGATGGCCGGCATCATCGTGGCACTCGACGCGTACGGTCCGATCACCGACA
>Ga0134125_10008786_pt1 | contig 11401 bp, 11 predicted proteins | sample KB31751_FD_96464 | JGI IMG/M metagenome (GOLD analysis project Ga0134125, IMG submission 96464) | Terrestrial soil microbial communities with excess Nitrogen fertilizer from Kellogg Biological Station, Michigan, USA - KB3-175-1 | ecosystem: Environmental > Terrestrial > Soil > Unclassified ...
GGCGTGATCTCGCCCGCGTGGTTCATGCCGATTTCGAACACCGCGTATTTGACGCCGGCCGGCATGCGCGCGAGCGACAGCGGCACGCCCCAGTGGTTGTTGTAGGACGCAGCCGAGGCATGCGTCTCGCCGTCGGCGCCAAGCGCGAGCCGCAGCGCCTCCTTGGTGCCGGTTTTGCCGACCGAGCCGGTGACGGCAATGATTTTCGCCCGCGAGCGGGCTCGCGCGGCCCGCGCCAGAGCGCGCAAGCCTTCGAGCGCATCGTCGACGGCGAGCAGCGGCGCGTCGGGCGAAAAGCGCGAAAGGCTGTCGCGCGCGACAATGGCGACGCCCGCGCCAGCTTTCAGCGCCGCCTCGACGAAATCGTGCCCGTCCCGGTTCTCGCCGTGGATGGCGAAGAAGGCATCGCCCTTGCCGAGCGTGCGGCTGTCGATGGAAATGCCGCCGATGTCGCCCGGCAGCGTGCCCGAGCGCGCGGCTTTCATCGCCGCAGCCATATCGTCGATCGTCCACAAAGCGCTCATGCGACTTTCCCCGCCAGCGCCGCCGCCACCGCTTCGTGATCGGAAAACGGCACGGTGCGGTCGCCGATGATCTGGCCAACCTCATGGCCTTTGCCGGCGACCAGCAGCACGTCGCCCTTTTTGAGCGCGGCAATGGCGGCGCGGATGGCTTCCGCGCGGTCGCCGATCTCGACGGCGCCGGGCGCGGCGGCAAGGATCGCGGCGCGGATGGCGGAGGCCTGCTCGCTGCGCGGATTGTCGTCGGTGATGATGACGCGGTCGGCATTTTCCGCGGCGATGCGGCCCATGATCGGGCGCTTGCCGGCGTCGCGGTCGCCGCCGGCGCCGAACACCACCACGAGCTTGCCGCTGACGTAAGGACGCAGCGCGCCGAGCGCCTTGGCCAGCGCATCGGGCTTGTGCGCATAGTCGATGAAGATGGGCGCGCCGCTTTTGGTTCCGGCGTGCTCGAGCCTTCCCTTTGCCCCGGTCAACTTTTCCAGCGCGGCAAAGACAGCCGCCGGCTGCGCGCCGGTGGCGATGGCAAGGCCCGCGGCCACGGCCGCGTTCTGCGCCTGGAAGGCGCCGACCAGCGGCAACTTCACTTTGTACGTCTTGCCGCCGTGGCCGAAGGTGATGACTTGCGCGAAGCCGTCGATGGCACCGCCGACGAGCTTGATGTCGTCGCCCTGAGCGCCGACGCTCATCACTCTGAGGCCGCGCTGCTTCGCCGCCTCGACGACCTGGCCCGCATAACAATCGTCGACGTCGATCACCGCCGCGCCGCCGGGTTGCAGCAGCTCCTTGAACAGCCGCAGCTTGGCCGCGAGATAGGCTTCCATCGTCGGATGGTAATCGAGATGGTCGCGCGACAGGTTGGTGAACGCGCCGGCGGCGATGCGCACGCCGTCGAGCCGGTACTGATCGAGCCCGTGCGATGACGCTTCGAGCGCGAGATGCGTCACGCCCGCGTTCGCCAATTCGGCAAGCGTGCGATGCAATTCCACTGGGTCGGGCGTGGTCAGCGAGCCGTAGGTTTCAACCCCCGGCGCGACGACACCGACCGTGCCGATGCTCGCCGCCGGAAATCCGAGCGTCGCCCAGATCTGCCGCGTGAAGGCGGCGACCGAGGTCTTGCCGCTGGTGCCGGTCACCGCCGCGATTGTCGCCGGCTGGCGCGAGTAGAATTTCGCCGCCGCCAGCGCCAGCGCGCGGCGCGCATTCCCGACCGGCACGAAAATAACGTTCGCAGAAAGCCCCTCCGGCTTGTGCTCGGCCGCGACAGCCACCGCGCCTGCCGTCGCCGCCTGCCGGGCAAAGTGCGCGCCGTCGGCCTTCGCCCCGGCAATGGCGAAGAACAAAAATCCGGGCTTTACCTTGCGGCTGTCGGCCGATAGTCCCGCGATGTCGATGCCGGCAAGTTGCGAATTTTGCCGTGCACCCCCTCGCGTGTCGTCCGGCAATAAGTCGGCGAGCTTCACCGCGGGTCCTTCGCGCTCACCAGAAGCAGTTGATCGGCTTTGGGCATGTCGAAGCGCGGCGGAATGTCGAGTAGCGGCGCGATACGCGAAATGACCGCCGCGCCGGTCGGCACCGCGTTCCAGCCCGAGGTGCGGAAGCCGTGCGTTTCAGCCGAGCCTTCTGGTTCGTCGAGCATGATGAGCAATAAATAGCGCGGTTTGTCGGCCGGCAAAATGGCGGTGAAACTGGTCAAAACCTTGGTCTTCGAATAGTGGCCGGCGACCACCTTGTCGGCGGTTCCGGTCTTGCCACCGATGTAATAGCCGGGAACGTCGGCCTTGCGCGCCGTGCCCTTTTCGACGTTGAGCCGCATCAGATAGCGGATTTGCTCGCTGGTTGAGGGCTTGATCACCTGCTTGGCGACGCTGTCGGCCTCGGCGCGGCTGCGCTTGAGGAAGGTCGGCGCGATGAGCTTGCCGCCGTTGACCAGCGCCGCGATGCCCATCACCGCCTGCAGCGGGGCGACCGAAAGCCCTTGCCCGAAGGCGATGGTCATGGTGTTGAGCTCGCTCCAGTTCTTCGGCACCAGAGGCTCGGCGCTCTCCGGCAATTCGGTGCGCAGCCGGTCGAGCTGGCCCATCTTTTTGAGGAAGGCCTTGTGGTAGTCGACGCCCATCGCCGCGGCAATGCGCGCGAAACAGATGTTCGACGAAAAGGTGTAGCACTCGGGCACGGCGAGGAAGCGGCCCTGCGGCTCATAGTCGTGGATGGTAAACTTGCCGTATTGCAACGGCGCGCGCGCATCGAATTTCGATTCGAGCGTGACCTTGCCGCTGTCGATCGCCATGGCGATGGTCAGCGACTTGAACGTCGAACCCATCTCGTAGACGCCGGTGGTGAGGCGGTTGATGCGGTTGGGGTCGTTGGCTTCCTTCGGGTTGTTCGGGTCGAAATCCGGCTCCGACACCATGGCGACGATCTCGCCGGTGTTGACGTCGACAACGACGCCGGAGGACGCCTTGGCCTTGAATTTCTCGCGCGCCTTCATCAACTCATCGCGCAGCGCATATTGCACGCGCAGGTCGATCGCGAGGTCGACCGGACGCTGCAAGCGATCGGTGGCAAGGCCCGCCATGTGCAGCGCCGCGAGCCCCTGCCCGTCGACCCACTTCTCGATGCCGGCGATGCCCTGGTTGTCGATGTTGACGAAGCCGAGCGCGTGCGAGACCACGGCGCCGTTGGGATACGTGCGTTTGTTCTCGGTGAGAAAGCCGACGCCCGGAATGCCGAGGCGGTGGACTTCCTGCTGCTGCTTCGGGGTGATTTCGCGCTTGAGCCAGACAAAGCCGCGCTTGGACGACAGGCGGTCGCGCAATTCGGTGGAGTCGAGATCGGGCAGCACGGCGGTGAGCAGTTCTTCCGCTTCGTCGACGTCGATGAGCTTGCGCGGCTCGGCAAACAGCGAGGGCGCCTTCACGTCGGTGGCAAGCACGCGCCCGTTGCGATCGAGAATGTCGGGCCGCGCCGTTGCCACCGCGTCCTGTCCGATGCTGCGGCGTACGCCATGCCCGTCGCTCACCGCCGCAAACATCACGAGGCGGAGCGCGATCACGCAATAGATGCCGGCGAAGGCGAGAATGGCGAGGCCGAGCCGCGCCTTGGCCTTGACGTTGCGGTTGACGTCGCGGCCATAGAGCAGCTTGCGCACCAGGCGCTGCCAGCGGTTTTCGTTTCGCATGTCGGCGGCGGATTGCATGCGGCTATTTCGGCTGCCCCGGGGCCGGCACGCTGCCGGTCGTGTCCGGCGCGGGAATCATGGCGCCAACGGAATCGGCCGCCGGAGGCGCCGGGCGCTCCGGCAGGCGATCGAGGCTGTCGAATTGCGTCGGGCGGATCGGTTGTAATTTCAGGTGGCGGTCGGCAAGCCCCTGGATGCGGCCGGGCGTATCGAGCCTCGCCCATTCGGCGCGCAGGGCGGCGATGGCGTCGCGCTCGTGGCGCAATTCACCGCTGAGCTTGGCCACCTTTTCCGCCTGCAAGGTGGAATCGAACTTGATCTTGTAGACGAAGGAGGCCGCCAGGATCAGCGCGCAGATCACGAAAATGTTGAGCAGGCGCATGATCAGCGGCCTTTCAGCACGTCGGCGAGCGACGGCAGCCTCGGCAAGAGACCGGCAAGCTCGCCTGCCCGCGCCGGGACATCGGCGCGCTCGGCGGCGCGTAATTTGGCGGAGCGGGCGCGCGGATTGCGCGCAACCTCGTCATCATGGGCAATGATCGGCCGCTTGGTGAGCACGCGGAAGGTCGGCTCGGGGCGCTTGCGCTCGGGCGCATGGCGCGAGCCCGCGCGCGTGTCGCTGCGGTCGGCGAGAAACGATTTGACGATGCGGTCTTCCAGCGAATGAAAGGAGACCACCGCCAGCCGGCCGCCCGGCTTGAGGATGCGCTCGGCGGCGGCGAGAGCGGCAGCCAGTTCGCCAAGTTCGTCGTTGACGAAAATGCGCAGCGCCTGAAACGTCCGCGTCGCCGGATGAATATCGTTCGGCCGCATCCGCACTGCCGTGGCGACGATGCCGGCGAGCGCCGCCGTGGTCGTGATCGGCGCAACCGCGCGCGCCTTGACGATGGCGCGCGCGACGCCGCGCGAATGCCGTTCCTCGCCGAGGATGAAGATGATGTTGGCGAGGTCCCGTTCGCTTGCCCTGGCGACAACATCGGCCGCACTCGCACCCTCGCCGCTCATGCGCATGTCGAGCGGACCGTCGAGACGAAATGAAAAGCCGCGCTCAGCCGTGTCGAGCTGCATCGACGACACGCCGATGTCGACCACGACACCATCGACGGCGTCAAAGCCGTGCTCACGCGCCACAGCGTCGAGATTGGCGAAGCGGTCTTCGACGAGCGTCAGCCGTCCCTTGGCCGCGCGCGCAAGCTCCGCTCCGAGCGCTAGCGCATGCGCGTCCCGGTCGATGCCGATGACCTTGCAGTCGGCGGCGGTGAGCATGGCGCGGGAATAACCGCCGGCGCCGAACGTGCCGTCGATATAAACGCCGCCGTCACGCAGATTGAGGAATTCGAGCGCGGGACGTCCGAGCACGGGAATGTGGAGGGCTGATCCGCCAGCGACAGCCGCAAAGCCGTCGCCGCCCGCCATCATTCCCGTGCCCCGACCTGTGAGCCAAGGCCGCCCTGGAGCGCACGCACCTTTTGGGTGGCCACCGCGAGCTCGTCGCGAAAGCGGCCAGGCTCCCAGATCTGAAACTTGTGACCGAGACCGACGAAGGCCACCCGGTCGGTAATCCCCGCATGCGTCTTCAACGGTTCGCTCAGCATCACGCGGCCCTCGCCGTCGATCTTGACCGTCTCGCTGGTGCCGTAGAGCGACAGGGCGAACTGCTCGCGCTCTTCCGAATACGGCGCATAGCGCGCAATCAACGCTTCGATCTCCGTCATCAGCGCGTTTCCGCCGGCATCGATCGCAGGCCGGTCGAGCGCCGGATAGCAATAGAGACCGTCGAAACCGTCGTGGCCGAGCGCGGAGCGGAAGGAAGCCGGAATCGAGACACGCCCCTTGCTGTCGAGCCGCAACGTGAAATTCGACACGAAGCGGGTCATGCCCCACACCCCACACCGACCGGACGCAACTGGATGAGAAGGCGTGGGATATCATGGGACTATATGGGCGTCAATGGAACCGCGCCTCCCCCGGCGCCCATCCTGGACGCCGACGCAAAGCGCCGCCGAAACGGTATTAACGGCCCTTAAACTTAAGGATTTGTTGCTGCCGGCCGCGCAAAGCCGGGCGCGGCGGATGGAATCCTGTATGGTCCCCGCGCCATGGCCGCCTTCCAGCCGGATTCCTTCATCGTCGCCGACGTCGTTGCCTCGCCCAACCATGACGAGCGCAAGGACGGCCCGCCGGACATGATCCTGCTGCACTACACCGGGATGCAGAGCGGCCAGGCGGCGCTGGAGCGCCTTACGACGGCTGCCAGCAAGGTGTCGGCACATTACGTCGTGTTCGAGGACGGGCGGATCGTGCAATGCGTGCCCGAGGCCATGCGCGCCTGGCACGCGGGCGTTTCCGCCTGGGCCGGCGAAACCGACATCAATTCGCGGTCCATCGGCGTCGAGATCGTCAATCCGGGGCACGAGTTCGGCTATGCCGACTACCCGCTGCGGCAGATCGCCGCGGTGATCGCGCTCTGCAAGACGATCATCACCCGGCGCGGGCCCATCAGCGCCGACAAGATACTCGGCCATTCCGACGTCGCGCCGACGCGCAAGCAGGATCCGGGCGAGAAATTCCCCTGGGAATTGATGAGTGAATCGGGCGTCGGCCACTGGGTGCGCCCGGCGCCGCTCGATCTCGTCGGTACCACGCTCAAGCCGGGCGACCGCGGCGAGGCGGTGACGCGCCTCCAGCGCAGCTTCAAATCTTACGGTTACGGCATCGAGGACAACGGCACGTTCGACGACCTCACCCGCGACGTGGTCCTCGCCTTCCAGCGGCATTTTCGTCAGGCGCGAGTGGATGGTATCGCCGATCCATCCACCCAGCTCACCTTGCGCGCGCTGGTCGAGACGCGCCCCGCGCCGATCGGTCAGCCGGCACGTCCGCAATAGGCTTCGAGACGGTAGCCGTCCGGATCGAAAACGAACGCCGCGTAGTAGTTGTCGCCGTAATCCTTGCGCAGGCCGGGCTTGCCGTTATCGCGGCCACCGGAGGCAAGGGCTGCCGCGTGAAACGCATCGACGCTCTTGCGCGTCGGCGCGGTGAAACAAAAATGCAGGCCCGATTTCTCGTCCGCCGCCACCGGCCGCTCGGCCGTGCCGATCCACAGCGCAACGCTTCCGGCGCCGTAGCCGAGCGAGCTTGCGCCCTCGCTCAGACAGGCAAAGCCGAGCGGCTTGAGTGCCGCGTCGTAGAATTTGCGCGTACGCGCGATGTCGCGCACGCCGATCGAGATATGGTCGAACATGGTCGTCTCTCCTGTCGGTCAAGAAAAATCAGGCGGCGCGCTTCGCCAGCATTTCAAGCTGAAACGCCCACGAGGCGCCATTGTCGAATGAGCGCTCGCCGAGCCAGCGGAACGAGTTCGGCGTCATGTCGAGGAAGCTCCAGCGCACGAGCGTGCCGTTGTCGAGCTTGCCGTCCTGCACGATGTCGCGCCCGCGCGCGCGACCGATCTGCCGCGTGTAATATTGCTTGAGCGGGTCATTCCACAAAATGTGCCAGGCATCGAGCGCGGGATCGTAAACGCGCAGCGTCGTGCCGTAGAAAAAGCCGGGCAGAATCCAGACATCCTGGATGGCGCGACCGTCGAGCGCCCAGATCGCCTGGATCTGGCCGTGGCCTTTGTGCCGGCTGCCGTCATCCTTGCTGATGGTTGCGTCGAACAGCCAGCCGCCGACCAGAAAAGCGTAGAGGTCCATTTTGCCTGCGCGATCCGCGGCCGGGCCGGCGCTGCGCAAGGCGGTCATGAAATCCATTGGCGATGCGGCCATCTGCGGTCCTTGTGTGCGATCTTTCGTGCGAGGGACTAACGCCGCCGGTATCGCGATGGCTTGGGAAAAATTGCTGAAATTATCGCGGGGCCGAGAGTTCCAAGGTGCTGGATTCCGCGCCGCGCGGCGACTATTTTCCAGCGCATGACAGCAACGAGACACGTGGTTGCCTCAGGCCCAGGCTGGCAGGTGGGCGACGTTGTCTGCACCAGCGGGCCGCAGGACCGGCCGTTCGAGGAGCGGCACGCAGACGTTTCAATCGCCGCGGTCACCGAGGGCACGTTCCAGTACCGCACGCGGCAAGGCTCCGCGCTGATGGTGCCGGGCGCGCTGCTGCTCGGGACGCCGGGCGCCTGTTTCGAATGCGGACACGACCACGCTGCCGGCGACCGCTGCCTCGCCTTTCACATGACGCCCGCGTTTCTCGAAAGCGCCGGCGTGCATCTGCCCGCTTTCGCGCTGCCGAGCCTGCCGCCGCTCCCGCAACTCACGCGGGTCCTCGCCGCAGCGGAGGCCGCGCGCGACGACGGCGATACGGACGCTTTCGAGGAACTGGCGCTGCGGCTTGCCGGTACTGTCGCGGCGCAGCTTGCGCCGAAGCGGCCCGTGCGGCCCGCAAGCGCGCGCGATGAAAAGCGCATCAGCGCCGCGGTGCGCCGGATTGAGGCGCAGGCGCATCGCGCCCTGTCGCTTGCCGCGCTCGCGCGCGAGGCGGCGATGAGCCGCTACCATTTCCTGCGCACCTTCGCGCAAGTCACCGGCATGACGCCGCATCAATTCGTGCTGCGCACGCGGCTTACCCGCGCGGCGGTACGGCTGCGCCGCAGCAACGACTCCATCTCGGCCATCGCTTTCGACGCGGGTTTCAACGACCTGTCGACCTTCAACCGCCGCTTCCGGCGACTGATGGGGTCCAATCCGGGCGATTTTCGCGCGCGGTTAACCAGCGTCACTGCGGCGCGCTTGACGCCGGCGCGCGCCGAGGCCATGTCTTGACGCGTCAGTCGGCCGGACGGCCGCTCCGCGCCAATGCCGAAAGGCGGCCGGGGAGGAAAGTCCGGGCTCCATGGACGAACGGTGCCGGATAACATCCGGCGGGGCTAAGGCGCCTCAGGGACAGTGCCACAGAAAACAGACCGCCACGGCTGCGTTGTGTATTGGCCGCGGCAAGGGTGAAACGGTGCGGTAAGAGCGCACCGCGTTTCCGGCGACGGAGACGGCACGGCAAACCCCACCGGGAGCAAGACCGAATAGGAACGGCGCGGAGGCAACTCCGGATCAGTCCTGGTCAGCCGTTCGGGTAGGTTGCTTGACGCGCCGGGCAACCGGCGTGCGAGAGGAATGGCCGTCACGTTTGCCGCGCGAGCGGCAGGCCATACAGAACCCGGCTTACAGGCCGGCTGATACGTCAACGAGGGCTCGGCGGAAAAACCGCCGGGCCCTCGCCAATTTTGCGGCGTGACCGCGGCGCGTCGCTGACCTAGGCTTGCCGGCGAACGCCCTGCCCGCCATCCGGGAGATGCCGCATGAGAAAATCGATTTTCGCTTTGGCCTTTCTGCTCGCGAGCGCTGCCGCCGCTTGTGCCGCGGATTATCCCTCCCGCTCGATCATCATGGTGGTGCCACTCGGCGTCGGCGGATCGACCGACGTGATCGGCCGCATTGTGGCCGAAGGCATGGGCCGCGCGCTTGGACAAACCGTCGTCGTCGAGAACACGACAGGCGCCGGCGGCACCATCGGCGAGGGCCGCGTCGCCCGCGCGACACCCGACGGCTACACCATCGCCATCGGCCAGTGGGGCACCAACGTCGCCAACGGCGCGATCTATCCGCTGCAATACGACCTGATGAAGGACTTTGAGCCGATCGGGCTGATCGCGACTCAGCCGTTTCTCATCTGCGCGCGCAAGACCGTGCCGGCCAACACTCTCAAAGAATTCATCGCCTGGCTGAAGGAGAACGGCGAAAAGGTGAACGAAGGAAATTCCGGCGTCGGCTCGCCGAGCCATGTCGCGGGCATTCTCTTCCAGCAGGCGGTCGGCGCCAGGTTCACCATGGTGCCCTATCGCGGCGCCGGTGAATCGACGCAGGCGCTACTCGCCGGCCAGATCGATCTCCTGCTCAACACGCCGGCGGTCTCGATGGGTCAGCTCAAGGCCGGACAGATCAAGGTCTACGCCGTGACCGCGCCCAAGCGGATCGCGCTCGCGCCCGACATTCCCACCACCGACGAAGCGGGCTTGCCGGGCTATTACTTCTCGTTCTGGCACGCGCTATGGGCGCCGAAGGGCACGCCGAAAGACGTCATCGCCACGCTCAACGGCGCGCTGAAAAAAGCGCTCGCCGATCCGGCGACGCGCAAGAAGCTGATCGACCTGGCGCAGGATATTTTCCCGCCCGACCAGCAGACGCCGGAGGCGCTGCACGCCTTCCAGCAGGCCGAGATGGACAAGTGGTGGCCGATCATCAAGGCGGCCAACATCAAGGCGCAGTAAGGCAAACCGCCTGAATTGACGCGCGAATTCCGCCGGGTTCAACGCATGGAACTCCGGCGGCGCTGGCGCGTTGTTTGGCCCGAGGACGAGGCTGCCGCGTGCAATCCAGCACCGGAAGCGAGGGCGAATAACATGTCAATCGGAACGATTGTTCTCATCATCCTGGTGATTGCGCTGCTTGGCGGCTTCAGCGGCATCGGCGGCGGGCCATTCTACGGCACCGGCTATTACGGTGGCGGCGGCCTCGGCGTCGTGCTGGTGATCGTGTTGATCCTGGTACTGATGGGCAGGTTCTAGGGCCGTCGACGACGACCGGGACTCTGCAATCGCCAAAACAAAGATGCCGGCATTCGCCGGCATCTTTTTTGTCTGCGCCGCGGTTGCTATTGCGAACGCGCAGGCGGCGATGCGATCGCCGCGAGAAGGAGAAACATAAAAAGCGCGCCGCCGATTTCGAATGCAAGCATGAGACGATCCTCTGGTCGCGGTGTGCGTTCGGTGAGTTAACGATCGGCCCGCGGCTTTCGTTCCGATTTACGATACGGCGGTTCCGCCCTCGTTCCCGCGGACGACGAACAGGCAAACGCCCCTTCGCGAGAACGAAGGGGCGTCGCCGTCAAGGTTCGGATCGGTGAAGCGTTATTGTTTCTTGTAGGCGGCGATGATCGCCTGTCCTTCCGGTCCCGCTTTCTTGAGCCAGTCGGCGGTCAGCTCGGCGCCGATTTTCTCGAAGCCCGCCTTGAGCGCGGGGCTCGGCGCCTCGACCTTCATGCCCTTCGCCTTGAGCTGGTCGAGATACCACTGGCTCTTGTCTTCCCACATTTTCCAGCCGCGCGTTTCCGCGGTCGCCGCCGCCTTGAGCACGGCGGCCTGCTCGGACTTGTCGAGCTTGTCGAACGCGGCCTTGTTCACGAACGTGATGTTCTTCGGAATCCAGGCCTGCGTGTCGTAGAAGTGGTCGAGCGATTCCCACACCTTGCTGTCGTAGCCGGTGCCGCCGGACGAGATGAAGGAATTGACGACGCCCGTCGCGAGCGCCTGCGGCAGCTCGGCCGCCTGCACCGTCACCGACTGCGCACCGACCAGTTCGCCGATCTTGGCGGTGCCGACGTTATAGGCGCGCCACTTGAGGCCTTTCATGTCCTCGATCGTGTTCAGGTCCTTCTTGGCGTAGATGCCCTGCGGCGCCCACGGCACGGCAAACAGCACCATCAGGCCTTGCGCGGCGAGCTTCTTTTCGATCGCCGGCTTCGACACCTCCCACAGCTTCTTGGCCTGCGGGTAGCTGGTGGCAAGGAAGGGAATGACGTCGATGCCGAACATCGGGTCTTCGTTCTCGTGGATCGAAATCAGCACCTCGCCGATCTGCGCCTGCCCGGTCTGCACCGCGCGCTTGATGTCGGGCGCCTTGAACAGCGAGGCGCCGGGATGGAC
>Ga0134125_10008787_pt1 | contig 11401 bp, 8 predicted proteins | sample KB31751_FD_96464 | JGI IMG/M metagenome (GOLD analysis project Ga0134125, IMG submission 96464) | Terrestrial soil microbial communities with excess Nitrogen fertilizer from Kellogg Biological Station, Michigan, USA - KB3-175-1 | ecosystem: Environmental > Terrestrial > Soil > Unclassified ...
GCCCCAGCCCCGCCTTGCCGCCGAAGTCGAGAAGACACGCCTCGACTACCTCCGCGAGCGCAAGGAAGTGATCTACGACAACCTCCGCGACCTGAACTTCGAGTACCGCGCCGGCAAGTATCCTGAGGAAGACTTCAACGCCCAGCGCGCCTCGCTGGAAGCCGAAGCGGCCACCGTCCTCGCCGAAATGGAAACCCTAGGCGGTTAGAGCAAAGTCCGAAGGAAATGAGCGAAACGAACGACTGCCTGGCCGAAAAAGCCGTGGCGAAACCTGGCGCATTTCTTCGCGAACTTTGCGTTAAGGTGCTCCTATCCCAAGCACAACTGTCCACCTCGCAGCGGGGGGCAACGCCCCATTCGGGAAAAGCAAAATCTTTAACGCGAAGGGCGCGAGGGGAGCCACGTTTCGCCACGGCTTTTGAGGTCAAGTCCCGCCCAATTCGATAGGATGAAAATCACAAGTTGATACTTGTCATCAGGGCGCGCGCCGTTCACCTGAAGTATCCTTAGCTGTGCCCTTCTTTCGTCGCATCCTCACGCTCGCACCCGTCGCTCTCGTCCTTGCGCTCCCTGCTTTCGCAGCCACGCCCATCACCGGCGTCGTCACCAACAAGACGACCGGCAAACCTTCCGCCGGCGATGACGTCGTTCTGATCCGCCTTCAACAAGGCATGCAGGAATCGACCCGCACCAAGACCGATGCGCGCGGCCATTTCAGCCTCGATGTCCCCGATGAAGGTGTACACCTCGTCCGCGTTACGCACGAGAAAGCGAACTACTTCAAACCGGCGCCTCCGGGAACCAACAGCGTCGACGTGGACGTCTACAACTCCGCCGCGCACGTTAAAGGAGTCGGGGGCGAAGCCGATGTGATGCGCATCCAGACCGACCCCGGCGGCAAGACGCTGAATGTCATCGAAAACTTTTTCATCAAGAACGACTCGAACCCACCCCTCACCCAGTTCTCCGACCGCCCGTTTGAGTTTGTGCTCCCCGAAGGCGCCATCGTTGAGGGCTCTGCGGCGCTTGGCCCCGGTGGAATGCCTGTTCAGGCCGCGCCCGTCCCTCTGCCGGAAAAGGGACACTACACCTTCCTCTTTCCGATCCGTCCCGGCGATGGCGGAGAGACGCGCTTTCAGGTGAAGTACCACATTCCCTACAATGGCAGCCAGGCCTTCACCCCGAAGCCGTCGCTGCCCACGGACACCGTCGCGATCATGCTCCCCAGGAGCATGACGTTTAAGCCCGACACCCCCTCACCCTACAGCCCTGTAACGGAAGAAACTACCGCACAAACGTATGTCGCCCGGAGCGTCAATCCCGGTCAGCCGCTCGGCTTCACGCTCTCCGGCAGCGGTGAGCTTCCACGCGACTCGCAGAACCCCGATCAGGGCTCAGGCAATCAAGGGCAGACACCTGCCGACGCCAACGCCAGCGCGGGTGTAGACGCCAACGGTAACCCCGACACCACCAAATTTGGCGGAGGCATGGGCAAGCCCATCGACCCCGACGCCGACCACGATCCCTGGTCCAAGTTCAAGTGGTGGATCCTCGGTGGCCTGGCCCTCCTGATGGCCGCGGCCGCCGGTGTGCTGCTGCGCCGTCCGCCTCCGTCAGGCATACAGCCTCTGCCCTATGCGCCCGTTCCGGCGGCCGGTGGCCCCGGCAACGTTCAGCAGGCGCTCAAGGAAGAGCTCTTCGCCCTCGAAACCGACCGCCTGCAAAAGAAGATCAGCGAGGAGGAGTACGCCGCTCATAAGGCAGCTCTCGATACCGTTCTTCTGCGCGCACTTTCTCGTCGAAAGGACGTGTGATGACGACCTTCTTCCGGATACTCCGGTTGCTTTCACTGGTGGCCTGGGTCGGCGGCCTCATCTTCTTCGTTACGTCGGTCACGCGCGTGGCCTTTGCCACGATGCATGACCCGCATCAGGCCGGGCTGATTGTGCGCGGTACATTGGTCGCTCTGCACCACATCGGCTTTATCGCCGGTGCGATCTATCTCGTCGCGACGCTGACGCTGATCGCTACACAGCGCGACAGCCATCTCTTCCGCGCGCTCGAAGTGCTGGTCATCCTGATCATGCTGGCGATCACCGGATACTCGCACTTCTCGGTGATGCCGCGCATGGAGGCCGATCGCATCGCGCTCGGCGGTGTGGTCGACGACGCTCCGCTCGACGCGCCGGCCCGTGTCCATTTCAACCGCCTGCACGGTCTTTCCGTGAAGCTGGAAGGAACGGTGCTGCTTGGTGGTTTGCTGCTGGTCTGCCTCGCGCCCATTCCCCGGCGGGACGACCTGGACCGCGTCCAGTTCTGAGAAGCAAGATCTTTAACGCAAAGGTCGCCAAGGGAGCCAAGTTTCGCCACGGAAGCCGTGGTGAAACTTGGCGCATTTCCTGGCGACCTTTGCGTTAAAGTACTCCCACCACCAGCACAACTGCTTACCCTACAGCCACTATCCCCTGCCTTACTCCACGGGCAGCTTGGCGTGATAGCCATCGCGTGCAATGATCGAGTACTTCTGCGGTTTACCCTTTTCGTCGACCATCTTCAGCGGCTTGCCTTCGTTGTCGACCAGGTACACCTTGATCTTGCGGTACGACCCGTCGTTCGCCGTATTGGTCGGCCGATAGGTGAGCACATACTGATTGCGGATCGACTCGTCGATCTGCGAAAAGATGTCCGGCAACGCGCCCTGGAAGATCGGCTGGAAGCTCATGCCGCCGGTCATGTTGGCAATCGTCCTCATTTCGTTGTCGGCCTGCAGATAATCCATGCGCGTCATCGACCCCATGGCGCCACGGCTGTCGGCGATCTCGCGGATCAGACCACCGGTGCTGATGGTGAAGATCGTCACGTTCGGCGTGGCTTTGATCTTCGCCATCATCTTGTCCCAGGTGAGCTTGGAAAACGTGTCCCGTCCGCTCGAGATCAGGATAATGTACTTGCGGCCCTCGATGCGGTTCATGCGGTCGAGCGTTTCATACAGCGCATCGAACTCGTTGGTCTCAGAGAACCCAGGAATCATCAGGCTGTTCAGCGCATTCGCAATCAGGTCTTTGTTGTTGGTGAAGTCAGTCAGGATGTGCGTCCGCATGTCGTAGGTCACGACGGCGATATAGTCATCGGGCCGCAGCGTGCGGAAGAACGAGTCGGAAGCGTTCTGCATGTCGCGGATAAACGCATAGGAATTCGCGGCAAACTCCAGCAGCATGACAGCGGTAATCGGAGTCTGCGTCATGCGCAGGCTGGTGACGCGCTGCTCCACGCCATCTTCGACGACCAGGAACTGGTCGGCCTTCAGTCCGGGGACGAACTGGTGCGTCTTGTCCAGCAGCACATTGACGTTCAGGTTCACGATCGGCACATCGACGCGCATGGAGAATATCTGCCCATCGGGGTTCTTCACCTTCTCCTCGGCCGGCGCCGGAGGGACCACTTCGGTGGGCTCCTTCTTCTTCGGAACGTCCATCGGCACACTGGTTTGCGGCCCCGAATCGTCGGTGGTGGGCGGTGTGGTCGGCGGCGTGGGCTTCTGCGACCAGGCATAGCCCGGAGTTAAAAGGAGGATCGTGGCGGCAAAGGTGAAAAGGGTACGCTTCATCATGTTTCGGGGTAACTCCCTGCAATGCGTCTTGCAGCATGTTAGACGAAGTACCGTAGCTCGAGGACTACGAAGCCGGAGGTTCTGAGGCAGCGGGGGGCCATTTGTGCCTGTGGCAGGAGTGCTTCAACGCAAAGTTCGCCAAGGAAATACGCTAAGTTTCGCCACGGCAGCCGTGGCGAAACGTGGCGATTTGTGCAATGAAGTTTTCGGGCTGAGTGGGGCGGTGCCGACTTTGAAATGGCCGTTATATGTGCTGAAAACTCACAAAGGGCCGCTGGGGGGTGCCAGCGGCCCGATGCTTTCAAATGGCGCCTCCTATCAAGGGTCTGACCGGTGGGGGGTCGACCCGACCAGAGGCGCCCACTGATTATCGCACGAACAGGTTTTTTTGCATCCAATCCGTTGAGAAAAAATCTACGTTGTAACCTCATATACAGCCCTCCGATCCTGCATGATAGAGACGGCAAAGGAAACACATTCTTATGTCTGACTTCCATGGTTTGGCCGCGCATGCTGCCGGTGCTCAACTTCTTTCGTACAAATACGATTCCGGCGAACTTGCGCCCGACGACGTAGGCGTCAAGATCTCCCATTGCGGCGTCTGTCATTCAGACCTTCACCTGGTCGACAACGACTGGGGCATCAGCAAATATCCGTTCATACCGGGCCACGAGATCGTCGGCACCATCGTCGAGGTCGGCTCCGCGGTGCTCGACCGCAAGCTGGGCGAGCGAGTCGGCATCGGCTGGCAAGCCGACTCCTGCGGCATCTGCGAGTGGTGCCGCCGCGGCGAGGAACACCTCTGCCCACAGTCGCAGCCCACCTGCGTCGGCCGTAACGGCGGCTATGCGGACAACATCCGCGTCAACGCCCGCTTCGCGATCCCCGTCCCCAAAGTGCTGGAAAGCGAGAACGTCGCTCCCCTGCTCTGCGGCGGCATCACGGTGTACGCGCCGCTCCGCAACCACCTGGCACGGCCCGCTTCACGCGTCGGCGTTGTTGGGATCGGCGGCCTGGGACACCTTGGTTTACAGTTCGCAAACGCCTTCGGCTGCGAAGTCACGGCCTTCTCCACGTCAAAGGACAAGGAAGCCGAGGCCCGCGAACTCGGTGCGCACAACTTCGTCAACACCCGCGCCACGGGAGCGCTGAAGAAGGTCGCCAACAGCTTCGACCTGATCCTTTCGACAGTCTCCGCCGATCAGGACTTCCAGAGCTTCGTCGCCGCGCTGCGCCCGCAAGGGACGCTGGTGATTCTCGGTGCTTCTCCATCCGCGTTGCAGATCCAGCCTTTCAGCCTGATCGCCGGCCAGAAAGCCATCGCCGGCAGCCCCACAGGCAGCCCCGGCGACCTGCACGAAATGCTTGATGTTGCGGCTCGTCACAACATCAAGGCAATCACCGAATCCTTCGCGATGAAAGATGCGAATGAGGCGATCTCCAAGGTGAAGAAGAACCAGGTGCGCTACCGGGCCGTACTCGCGAACTAAAGCAAAATCTCTAACGCAAAGGGCGCCAAGTTTCGCCACGGCTGCCGTGGGGAAACCTGGCGCTTTTCTTCGCGACCTTTACGTTAGGCTACTCCGACCACCGGCACAACTGCACAGCCACAACCGGTACGATAACGGCAAGATGCGTTTTGAGTTTTTTATCGCCGCCCGCTACCTGCGCGCCCGCCGCCGACAGGCCGTTGTCGGCTTCATTACCGCCATTTCCGTGATCGGCGTCGCCGCCGGAGTCGCCGCGCTGATCATCGCCCTCGCCATCACCAACGGCATGCGGCGTGACCTGCAGGAACGGCTGGTCGGCGCGACGGCCCACGTCGAGTTGATGCGAACAGCCGGCGACGGCATCCGTAACTGGCGCCCGCTGGTAGCGCGGCTCGCCAGAGTTTCGCACGTCCAGGCCGTCGCTCCGGGCCTCTATGGGCAAGTGCTTATCTCTCGCGGACCTCGTTCCGGCGGCGCGCTGATCAAGGGAATTATTCCGGCCGACGAACGCGGAGTCGGCGATTTGCTGCAATCCATCAATGAGGGCTCAGCTGACGAACTCAATCCTGTTGATCCCAGTCCATCCGAACCTTCGACCGCAAGCCCTATCCCACCTATCGTCATCGGCCACGAACTTGCCCTCACGCTCGGCGCGACCACCGGAGATACCATCCTCGTCACCAGCCCGCAGGGCGACCTCACTCCGCTTGGCCTGCTTCCGCGTTATCAGCGCTTCCGCGTCGTTGGAATCTTCGCTTCGGGGTTCTACCAGTACGACTCCAGCTACGCCTTCATGCGCCTCGCGGATGCCCAGCGTCTCTTCTCCGAGCCTGACCTCGTCAGCGTCGTCAGCTTCCGCATAGACGACCTCTACCGCGCCGCGGAAGTGGGCAAGGCCATTGAGCAGGCCGCTGGGCCGGGCTTCCAGACGACGAACTGGATGGAGCAGAACCGCGAACTTTTCCGTGCGCTCAAACTCGAGCAGGTGGTCACCTTCATTGTGCTGGCGCTGATCGTCATCGTCGCGGCACTCAACATCCTGATCGCGCTGACCATGATGGTGATGGAGAAGAGCCGCGACATCGCCGTCCTGATGAGCTTCGGGGTCTCCGACACGCAGGTGCGCCGCATCTTCATGTTGCAGGGACTGTTGATCTCGACCATCGGCACGGCTCTCGGCCTCACGCTGGGCTATGCAGCCAGCATCGCCGGGTCGCACTTCCGCTTCATCCACCTCGATGCGAGCGTTTACTCGATCAGCTATCTGCCTTTCGCTCCTCGCCTGGTTGACGCGGCGATTGTCGCGGGGGTATCGCTGGGCATTTCGTTGCTGGCGACGCTCTATCCGTCGAACTCGGCTGCCCGCGTTCTTCCTGCCGAGGCTCTGCGTTATGAGTAGCCGCTGACGGTGGGCAGTTGTGCCGGTGGTCGGAGTGCCTTAACGCAAAGGACGCCAGGAAATGCGCCAAGTTTCGCCACGGCTGCCGTGGCGAAACCTGGCTCCCTTGGCGTCCTTTGCGTGAGGGATTCTGCTTTCGCTAAGTGGGGCTTCACTTCACGCTGCGACACGAAACCATTACCATCAACCCGAGGACACTCATGCCGCAACGACTCCGCTACGCTGAACTCGCACCTGAAGGCATCGCCGCGCTCCGCCAGCTCGAGCACTACCTCAACACCGGCACCACGCTTTCGCCGGTGCTCCTCGAACTGCTTCGGCTGCGTGTTTCCATGCTCAACGGCTGCGACTTCTGCATCCAGATGCACATCGCTGAACTGCTGAAACACAATGAGCCCCAGAGCCGCATCGACGCCCTCGCCGACTGGCAATCTTCCAACGCCTTCACGCCCCGCGAACGCGCCGCTTTGGCCTACGCCGACTCCGTCACCAACATCCAGCAGACCCACGTCAGCGATGAAGAGTACGCGGCCATCAACGAGTTCTTCTCCGGTAAAGACCTCGCCGACCTGACCATCGCCATCGCCAACATCAACTCCTGGAACCGCCTCGCCATACCCTTCCGCAGCGAATGGAACCCCACCCCCGCCAAGCCCGGAAACTCCACCGAACCCGCCGCCGTAAACCTCGGTGACGCTACCGTTTCCGCCGTGGGCGACGACGGCGGCAAGGTCGCCGAAGACTGATGCTCTCCTCCGCCGATCCCGTGCTGAGGGCCGTAGCCCTTGAAAAGACCTATCCTCCGCTGGGTGCGAACTCCTCTGGCCTCAATCTCTTTCGCGACCTCTCGCTCGAAGTCGCTGCGGGAGAGATGGTCGCCATCGTCGGCGAGTCTGGCGCCGGCAAGAGTTCACTGCTGCATCTGCTTGCTGCGCTAGACCACCCATCTGCGGGCGAAGTCTGGTGCGTCAACACCAACGTCACGCGTCTCAACCCGAGGCAAGCGGCGGCTTACCGCAATCGCGACATCGGCTACGTGTGGCAGTTCCACTATCTGCTGCCGGAGTTCACCGCGCTCGAAAACATCGCCATGCCGCTTCTTTCCCGTGGTGTCGCCCACAGGCAAGCCCTTGCCGCTGCCGCGAAATGGCTGGAGCGCGTAGGCCTTGCGGAGCGCGCCGACCACCGCTCCGGCGAACTATCGGGCGGTGAGCAGCAGCGCGTCTCCCTTGCGCGCGCCCTGGTCACCGAGCCGAAACTGCTGCTGGCCGATGAACCGACCGGCGACCTGGACGCGGCTACCGCCGACGCCGTCTTCACGCTCATCCAGCAGCTACACCGCGAGCAGTCGCTGGCGAGCGTTCTGGTGACTCACAACATGGAATTCGCAAAACGCTGTGACCGGGTACTGTTACTCCGGAATGGACGGCTGGTAATGCAGTAATCTGGTCGAACCCTTTGCTTTCAGTCTGAGCTACAGAGAAGAGGCCCGCTTCCATGCGTCACAGCGCCAATCTTGACCTGCTTCGCACGGTGGCAGTTTCCGCGGTCCTCGTCGACCACCTGATGTCGACGCTTCATATCCATGCGGGTTATACGAACATGGACGTGCTGGATTTTTTCTCCAGCATCGGCCAGGCTGGCGTTCTTGCCTTCTTCGTCCATACTTCCCTGGTGCTCATGTACTCGCTGGAACGGCTTCATGCCGTCTATCCGAAGGTCACGTGGCGATTCTATGTCCGCCGCATTTTTCGCATCTATCCGCTGGCCATTTTCACAGTCCTGCTGGCATTTGCCTTCCACGTTCCCTCGTTTACCTGGCGGGATTCGCCACAAATCACGACCGGCATCCTCGTCGCCAATCTGCTGCTGGTGCAAAACGTGATCTATAAGGTGTCCGTCGTGGCGCCGCTATGGAGCTTGCCGTATGAGGTGCAGATGTATGTCGTGCTTCCGGCACTCTACCTGCTGACCCGGTACAAGAAGAGTTTCCTGTACATCGCCACGCTGCTCGTGTTGTTTTACGGGCTCGGGTTTCTGCTGTGGGGAATGGGGCACCTCGGCATGGCAGCGTTCATTCCCTACTTCCTCTCCGGCGTGCTGGCTTACACGCTGCGTAATCGACAGAAGAGAGCTATCCCGGCCTTCCTGTGGACGCCGTTTCTGTTAATATTGCTCGCCATCTTTTGCTGGGCGAACATGTATCCGGGCGATTCGCCCATCATGCAGACGCCTACATTCTGGAGCGCCTGGATTTTCGGGCTGGTCCTTGCCTTTTCGATCAACGCCTTCAAAGAGTCCAAGAGCCAGGTTTCAAACGTCGTGGCGGAGAAGATCGCGCTGTACTCCTACGGGATGTACCTGCTGCACCTCCCCGTGCTGTACCTCGTTTTCGTGAAGCTCGAAGTTCCGCATATGGCACTGGCTATCGTGTTGTATTTCGTGCTGACAGGCGTCGGATCGATCGTGACCTTCCATCTGCTGGAGTCGCCGTTTATCAACCTCGGGAAGAAACTGAGTTCCAAAGGGAAGTTCCGGGGAGCGAAAGACATGGAACCGGTTCTGCCGGCACCGTAACGGGAGCCGGTTTGCGACCGGTTTCCCACAGCCGCATCTAAGTAACCAGTACTAACGTATCCACTGCGATTCCCACAGTTTGCCTCGCGACGGATTACACTGGATACAACTCTCTGGATGCTGGCTCTCCGGTACCCAGTCTTTTCCGTCGCAACCTACCGCGGCGGCGGCCCACGGTTTAAGGCCCTCGGTGTTACGACAGCGAGCGGCAGTTCGAAGGGGGAGCATGTTCGAACGCTATACAGAAAAGGCGCGGCGCGTCATCTTTTTCGCGCGCTACGAAGCGAGCCAGTTTGGCTCGCCCTACATTGAAACCGAACATCTTCTGCTCGGCTTGCTGCGCGAAGATAAGGCGCTGACCAACCGTTTTCTCCGCTCCCACGCCACGGTCGAGTCGATCCGCAAGCAAATTGAGCAGCACACCACCGTCCGCGAGAAGGTTTCGACCTCGGTCGACCTGCCGCTTTCGAACGAGTGCAAACGCGTGCTCGCCTACGCCGCCGAAGAAGCCGAGCGGCTCTCCCACAAGCACATCGGCACAGAGCATCTTCTGCTCGGTCTGCTGCGCGAAGAAAAATGCTTTGCCGCGGAGATACTGCACGAACGCGGGCTGCGCCTAGCCACCATCCGCGAGGAGCTGCAGCGCACGACGCAGGAAAAAGCACCCACACAAAGCTCCAGCTCTGGCGGCAAACAAGGCCGCAACCAGGAGCAGTCGCTGCTCGCGGAGTTCTCCCGCGACCTCACGCAGGCTGCCGCCGACCAGACACTCGATCCGCTCGTCGGCCGCGACAACGAAGTCGAACGCGTCATCCAGATCCTCTGCCGCCGTACCAAGAACAACCCGGTACTGATCGGCGAGCCGGGAGTCGGCAAGACCGCCATCGTTGAAGGCCTTGCGCAGAAGATTGCCGACGGCGAAGTTCCTTCGTTCCTCGCCGATAAGAAGGTTCTCTCGCTCGACCTTTCGCTTATCGTCGCGGGCACGAAATATCGCGGGCAGTTCGAAGAGCGCCTCAAGACCATCATGAAAGAGCTGATGGAAAACCAGAACTCCATCGTCTTCATCGACGAGTTGCACACCCTGGTCGGCGCGGGTTCTGCGGAAGGCTCGCTCGATGCGGCGAACATCCTGAAGCCAGCGTTGAGCCGTGGCGAAATCCAGTGCATCGGCGCCACCACGCCCGCGGAGTATCGCAAGTCCATCGAAAAAGACCGCTCCCTCGAACGCCGTTTCCAGGCTGTCAAGGTGCCGCCTCCCAACGAAGAGGACGCGATCAAGATCATCATGGGCATCAAGGAGAAGTACGAGAAGTTCCACGCCGTCAGCTACACCGACGACGCGATCACCTTCTCCGTCTCGCACTCCAACCGGTACATCCCGGACCGGTTTCTTCCCGACAAGGCGATCGATCTTATCGACGAAGCCGGCGCACGGGTGAAGCTCCGTCAGACCTCGTTGCCGGAAGAGATTACCGAAGTCCAGAAGCGCATCAAGTTCATCGTGCACCGCATGGAAAACGCCATCGCGAACCACGAGTTCGAGAAAGCGCGCTTCTATTCCGACGAGGAGCGCAAGGAGCGCGATAATCTGCGCGCTCTCCGCGAGAAATATCACCTCGACGACTCGTCTTCGGGTATCGTCACGCGCGAAGACATTGAAGACGTCGTCTCCCGCTGGACCGGCGTGCCGATTACTTCCATCAAGGAAGAAGAGACGCAGAAGCTGCTCCGCGTGGAAGAAGAGCTGCACCGCCGCGTCATCGCACAGGACAAGGCCATCAGCGCGTTGTCTCGCGCCATCCGCCGGTCGCGTGCGGGTCTGAAGAATCCGGCTCGTCCTATTGGCAGCTTCCTGTTTCTTGGACCGACCGGCGTCGGCAAGACCGAAATGGCACGCACGCTGGCGCAGTTCCTCTTTGGCAGCGAGAAGGCGCTTATCCGTTTCGATATGTCGGAGTTCATGGAGAAGCATTCGGTCTCGAAGCTCATCGGCTCGCCTCCGGGCTATGTCGGCTACGAGGAGGGCGGACAGCTCACCGAACGCGTCAAGCGCAACCCCTATTCCGTCGTACTGCTCGATGAAGTAGAAAAGGCGCATCCGGATGTCTTCAATCTGCTGTTGCAGGTGTTTGAAGACGGCCAGTTGACGGACGGTCTCGGCAATACGGTCGACTTCAAGAACGTGATCATCGTGATGACGTCGAACATCGGCGCCAAGCACTTGATGAAGCGCGAAAACCTCGGCTTCCAATCGGGCAAAGAAGAAGTTGTGCTCGAGAAGATGCAGGAGATGGTGATGTCGGAGGTGAAGCGCACCTTCAA
>Ga0134125_10008788_pt1 | contig 11400 bp, 7 predicted proteins | sample KB31751_FD_96464 | JGI IMG/M metagenome (GOLD analysis project Ga0134125, IMG submission 96464) | Terrestrial soil microbial communities with excess Nitrogen fertilizer from Kellogg Biological Station, Michigan, USA - KB3-175-1 | ecosystem: Environmental > Terrestrial > Soil > Unclassified ...
GCGTTCAGCGCGGCCTTGGGAGGCGAGTGCGAGAACTTCTGGGTGCCGTTCAGGAACGTGCTCACGGCGTTCGAGGTCGGGTCGAACTGGGTCACCACCAGCGCGTTGGCGACGGGCGAGGTGCCGTAATCGGCCAGGTCGTTGTCCTCCTCTTCTTCCGCGCCCACGCAGTAGGACGTGGACGAGCCGCAGTTGACGGCGATGCAGCAGCCGCCCGAATCTCTCCACCCGTACGCCAGGGCGAGCATGAAGTCCGTCCCGTGGGTGTCGGTGGCGTTGTACTTGTGCGTGAGGCCGATGACGCCGCAGCAATAGACGCTGTTGGCGACCGGCTTGCCGTTGTACATGATGCCCATCGCCTGCTTCCCGCCGTTGATACCGGTGGCGTAGTTGTCGCCGGCCAGCGCGTATTCCTGCGGCGAGACGGTGGTCAGGATGGGGAGCCCGGTCGCCGACTCGATGGTGAACTTCGCGGCGCAAGTGTATCCACCCGCGCTGCAGTCGGGCTTCCACGGCGTGTTCCACACGCCCGGCGTCAGATCGTTGCTTCCGCTGTGGACCTGCGCGTAGATCTTGGCGACGACGCAGCTCGACTGGCTCCCGCCGCAGAAGGCGCTCCAGGTCGACAGGTCGGCGGCGTGAGCGGACGTCTGGCCGACGGTCAGGGTGGTCTTGTCCGAGGTCCGCCCCAGCTGGAACAGCGGCCCGGTGTAACTGGCCACCATCGCGCGGGTCACGCTGTACGCCTCGGCGCACCCGCCCGGGACCACGTCGCATGGGCCTTGGTACGCGGCGGCGCCGCCCGTTCCGGGGGCGCCGCCCGCGCCGCCCCCGGTCCCGCCCCCGGCCGTGCCGCCGGTGGCCTTGCCGCCGGAGCCCGTGGCTCCCCCGCTGGCCGTCGATCCTCCCCGACCTCCCGTGCTCGTGGATCCGCCGCTTCCGCTGACGCCGCCCGTGCTGATGGTCCCGCCGCTCCCGGAGTCACCGCCCGTGCTCGTGGTCCCGCCGCTTCCGCTGACGCCGCCCGTGCTGGTGCTCCCTCCGTTTCCCGTTCCGCCGCTTCCCGTTCCGCCGCTTCCCGGGCTGCCGCCCTCTGACGAGAACGCGCCGCCCGAGCCGGCCGGGGTCGCAGGACCGCTTGATGAACAGGCGAAACCACCAAGCAGAGTGACGAGCAAGGACCAACGCAGCAGGCCGGGAAGCATGGGTCTCCTTCGTCGCTGGGGCGGTGATGAAGACGGAGGCCGCAGCGATCTAGATGCTCATTGCCGCGAGTCCGGCGGAATTGTGATGAAAGGGTCGCGCGAGGACGAATCGCTTGCCGCCCTCCCGCCCGGCCCTGCCGGGGCATTCTCCCTTTCACATTTGCCTGCGCCGAGACAGGTGGGGAAAGATGGACATTTTCTCGTTCGGTCGTTTGCCAGCCGGGACCTGCGTCGCGGTCCTCGCGGCTCTGGCTTGCTCGTGCGGCGCCAACTCGTCCCAGGGCGGAAGTGGTGGAACCGGAGCGGCAAGCGGCGGCGCTTCTGGCGGCAACCACGGTTCGGGCGGCGCTGGGACAGGCGGATCAGCCGGCCCAACGGGAGGCACCGGCGGCTCCGCGTCGGGGGGCACGGGTGGAGCGACCGGCGGCCGATCCGGAACCGGCGGCGCGCCGGCGACCGGCGGCGCGCCGGCGACCGGCGGCGCGGGGGCAGGCGGCCACACAGGCGCTGGCGGGACCGCGGGCGCGGGCACGGGCGGCGCTGCTGCCCAGGGCGGCGGCGGGAGTGCGGGGGGAATATCTGGACAGGGTGGCAGCGCGGGCGCCGTGGGCGGCGCGGTCCCGAGCGCGGGCTGTGGGAAGACGCCGACGCTGTGGGGCCCCAACCAGGGAACGGCTGTTCTTTCCAGCTGGCCCCCCGCGGGCCGCTACACCCAGCAGACGATCCAAAGCGGCGGGACCACCCGCACCTATTACGTGCAGGTCCCGAGCAACTACGACAACACCCATCCCTACCGGCTGATCATGGCGTACCACTGGTACACCGGCGCTGGCATCGAGGTCGTCGACTGTCACTCCGAAGGAATCAATTGCTACACGACGCAGAGTCCGTTCTTCGGGCTCTGGGAGCTGGCGGACAGCAGCACGATTTTCGTCGCCCCCGACGGAACTCCCGCTCCCACCGTGCAGAGCGCCGCCACCGCGAACAACAACGGCTCCCCGAAGGTCACCAGCAGCAGCGCGGGCTGGTCCAACAGCAACGGGCAGGACATCAAGTTGACGAACGACATCCTGAAGGCGGTCGAAGCGGATCTCTGCATCGACACCAGCCGCGTCTTCGCCAACGGCTTCAGCTACGGCGGCGCGATGTCCTACGAGATCAGCTGCGACCCTTCCACGGTGAGCGAGTTTCGGGGCGTCGCGATCTACTCCGGCAGCCCGGTCCTCAGTGGTTGCAGCGCGCCGGGGGGCAAGCCCGCCACGCCCATCGCCGCCTACCTCTCGCACGGCAATCAGGACCCCACGAACATGTTCTCCTGGGGACAGACGATGCGCGACAACCTCGCGGCGGACAACGGTTGCAAGGCGCCGAGCCCGCCTCTCTCCGGGACCGTCGACATGGCCGCGCCAGGCACGCACATGTGTTACTCGTACGACGGTTGCTCCGCGGGACACCCCGTCGAGTGGTGCGTGTTCGGCAAGCAAGAGGGCTGCACCGGCGGCGACCACAGCCCCACGCCTTGCGACAAGGGGGCGACCAAGCCCTGGAATCCGCAGCAGGTCTGGAGCTTCATCACCCAGTTCTGACCTTCGGCCGGGCGCCGGTCGGGATTCGGTAACAAATACCGGCGGCGAAAGACAATAGGGGGCATGTTTATGCCCTCACTTCCCTTGCGCGTACGACCGGCGGTCGTCGCGGCGGTCCTCTTCTCGACGCTCGCGTCGGCCTCCGCTTTCGCGGTTCAGAGCGCGGAGCTCTACCGTACGGACGCCTTCTTCTATGGCCGGTTCGAAGCTCGGGTCCAGTTCGCGCCAGGCGAGGGCGTGGTGAGCTCGTTCTTTCTCTGGAAGGACGGATCCTCGTCGACGACCTCCTGGAACGAGCTGGACTTCGAGAAGGTCAAGGCGGCGTGCCAGCTCCAGACCAACATCTGGTCGGGGACGGGCACCCAGAGCCCGCAGATCCCGTCAATCACGGCCGACCTGTGCGGCGGATACCACACCTACACATTCGAATGGACGCCCGATTACATCGCCTGGTTCATCGACGGGACGCAGCTTCGGCGAGAGACGGGCAGCGTCGTGGCCGAGTACACGCAGAACGCCGCGCAAGGCATGGCCATCCATTTCAACGTCTGGGTCGGCAATTCCAGCTTCGGCGGGGTCCTCGACCCTTCCATCCTGCCGGTGAACGAATACATCGACTGGGTCCAGTACTCCTCGTACGCGAACGGCACCTTCCAGCAGCAGTGGCGGGAAGACTTCGACGCCTCGACCATCCCTGCCGGCTGGGCGGTCGGGAACTGGGCGTCGCCGTACAACCTCTCCACGCACAATCCGGCCAACGTCAACTTCGTCGACGGGGTGGCGGTGCTGTCGATGACCGCCGACGACGCGACCGGCTACGCGGGAACGCCCCCCACTGACTCGGACGGGGGCGCCGTCGCGTCGGTTTCGGACGCCGGCACGGCGCAGAGCTCCACCTCCGGCGGCGGCTGCGGGTGCGACAGCGCGCACGGCGGCCGATTCGGACTTCCAGCGCTCGGCGCGGTCATGCTCGCCATCGCGGGCGCGACGTCTCGGCGACGGCGCGCCAGCCGCTCGACGGCCAGGTCGCGAGCAGGCTAGTTCGCAGGCTGGTAGACGCGGACCCAGTCGACCTTCATCGTCTGCGGGAAGGTGGTGGTGGAGTCCGGCGATCCGGGCCAGGTGCCGCCCACCGCCACGTTCAAGAGGATGAAGAACGGATGGTCGAACTCCCAGGTGCGACCCGTCGCCGCCGCCTTCGTCTGCGTCTCGTACAGCATGTCGTCGACGTAGAAGGCGACCTGGCTCGACGTCCACTCGATGGCGTAGGTGTGGAAGGCGTCGCCCAGCTTGGCGCCGCCTGACAGCGTGTACATCCCGGTCAATTGATCGTCCGTCGTGCCACCGGTCGCCGGCATGTGCATGCTGCCGTGGTTGATCGACGGCTCCTTGCCGATGTTCTCCATCACGTCGATCTCGCCGCAGGACGGCCAGCTCACGGTGTTGATGTTGTCGCCCATCATCCAGAACGCCGGCCAGATCCCCTGCCCTTCCGGCATCTGGATGCGCGCTTCGAATCGGCCGTACTGCTGGCTGAACTTCCCCAGCGTCTTGAGGCGCGCGCTGGTGTAGTGACAGGGTCCGTTCGACGGATAGGAGCAGGTGTAGCTCGAGGCGTTGGCGGTGGTCGCCGTGATCACCAGGTTCCCGCCCTGCTGGACCGCGTTGGCGGTGCCGCTCGTGTAGTACTCGAGCTCGTTGTTCCCCCACCCGCTGCCGCCGGTGTCGTAGACCCACTTCGTCGAATCGACGGCCGAGCCGTCCGCGCCGTTGAACTCGTCGGACCAGGTGAGCGTCCAACCGGCCAGGCCGCCGTCGGGCGTCCCGTTCGAGCCCGCGGCGCCGCCGGTGGCCGTGGCGCCGCCGGTTCCAGCCGCGCTTCCGCCATGACCACCGCCGCCAGCCGAGCCGCCGTGGCCGCCGGCTCCCGCGCCGCCGGCCGCGCCTCCCGTTCCCGTCACGCTGCTGCCGCCTTTTCCGCCGGTTCCGGATGATCCGCCGCTCGCGCTCGACCCGCCGGTGCCGGTCGACCCGCCGCTCGCGGTCGCGCCGCCGGTTCCCGTCGATCCACCGGTCGCGCTCGCGCCTCCGCTTCCGTTCGCGCCGCCGCTTTGCTGCGATCCGCCCGTCCCCTTCGACCCACCGGTCGCGCCCGATCCGCCCGCCGCGGTCGATCCGCCGGTGGCCTCAGAGCCGCCGCTGCCGCCTGGTCCGGGACCACTGCTCGAACAACCGAGCGCGAACGAGAGCACCAGGACGACGGTCCCTTTTCTAAGCATGGCGAGCTCCAAGGTGAGAGGCCTGCGGAGATTCGGCCGAATCTTACGTCCGATCGCCCGCCGTCCTCACACAAATGTCAGGCCGTGCAGCCGGGCACGGGCTCGCGCGTCCTCGTTCATCCCGCGTCAGCGACGCGCGTCGCCGGGCGTCGGGTGAACGACCGGCGGGCGTCCGCGCGACCGGCGCCGCCGAACCGAAACGAGCGTGACAAATCCGAGCAGGAACAAGCAAGCGCGGTCGCCGGCCTGCCCGCCCGCGAGCACGCACGAGCAGCCGGAGGCGCTCTCGCCCGTTTGACCCGGGGCGTTCCCTTCGCCGCCCACGCCGGACGAACCAGCTTGTCCCGAGCCACGCCCGCCGGTGCCGAGGGTGCCACCCGTCGCGGCGGGAGAGCCACCGAGTCCTTGGGAGGATCCGCCCGTCCCGCTCGAGCCGCCACCGCCCGTTCCAACCTGACCACCGGTGCCGCTCCCTCCGCTCCCTGCCGTGACCGACGAGCCGCCTCCGCCACCGGCTCCCGAGGATTTGCCCCCGGCGCCCCCGCCTCCGCCCCGGCCGCCCGTGGCCGCCGTCCCGCCGCTGCCGCCGCCCATCCCCCCGCTGGAGCCGGCCGTCCCGCCGGTGCCGCCGGTTCCGGGGCTGCCGGCCGCCCCGCCGCCGCCTCCAGCTCCGCCCGTGCCGGTGACGCCGGTGTCCTTCTCGAACGTCACGCCGTCGAACGGCACGACGATGACCTTGCTGCCGTGGTTCGTGCCGGCGGAGATCTGGTTGTTCTTGTCCACGTCGCTCACGGCGAAGGTCACGTGGGTGATGAGCCCGTTCTCGACCACGACGTTCGGCCGCTCCATCTTGTACCAGTGGTCGACCGTGCCATCCGTGTAGCTGAAGATCTGCTGCGCGTATCGGGGATCGTAGGCCAGTCCCTGGTCGGTCCAGTTGTGGATGCCGTCGGTCGACGTGAGGTGATACCCGACCCGATCGTCCGGATAGTCGTAGAGGACATGGTAGAGGCCGCCGCTGAACCAGATCACCGGGTCCTCGGCGAGGCTGTAGGTCGACTCGACCGTCGACGGCCCCATCGGATCGGAATGCTTCGTTTTGTTGGGAAAGATGCTGGCGCTGTACTGGGAGGGAATGGCCTCGTTCGACGGATAGGTGTTGGTGGGTTGCTGCGCCTTGTACGGACCGCAGATCCCGCTGGTGCTGAGGGCGAGGAGGCCGTGGCGCTGGGTGATCTCGAAGTTGCCGTCCGGGCGGACCACCAGGCTGACGTTCGAGGCGTAGTTGGTGTTCCCACCGAACGCCGACGGGACGCTGAGCCCGGAGCCGGGCGAGCCGGAGCAGGGTGTCCACGGACCGTCCAGCGAGCTCGCGGTGAAGATCGTGAACGGCACGACCTCGCTGACGACCATGGCGTACGTCCCGTTCAGCAGAACGACCACCTGGCTGTTGTGGCCGTGGTGCGGATCGCTGCCGAAGCTCGAGTCGCTGTAGGCGAAGCCTTTGTCGGTGTAGGGGCCAAGCGCGCTCTTGCCGCCCACCGCGTGGATGGGGTCGGAGCCCTGCCAGCCCGGGTTGAACCCCTGCGAGCCGACCCACCGATCGGCGAACATATGAAAGGTCCCGTCGGGCGCGAGGATGACGGTGCCGTCCCAGTAGTAATACCCGGGCGGGTTCGTCGAGCTCTCGATGCCGTTGCAGGTGTCCCGCGGGACGACGCCCTGGCCCGAGACGCAGTTGGGGGGCGTCGACCCCGTGGCGGTGCACCCCCACGCGTTCGTGGTGAGCGCGCAGGTGACGGGGGTTGGTTGAAAATAGTCGATGAACGTCTTGGTCGTCGTCTGCGCATGAGCGACGCCCGACCAGGCGAAAAGGAGGGCCGAGGCAAATCCGACACGGACGGCAGACCTGGAGGACATACGTAGACCTGTCGGAAAGCCCACGCTTGTGGCCAACATTCGCACGGCGTCATGCGCAGGTGCGCTCTCGTGAGAGTATGGAGACGCTTGCAATTCTGAGAGCACACGCGGTCCGTCGCCGGCAGTTAAAGGTATGCGCTCAAGCGAACCTCGACTGACGCTGTGCGCCTGCATAGCCGCCGCGATCATTCTGAGCGGGTGCGCGGCGGGGCCGGCCGGCAGCTCGACCACGGACCAGGGGACCGGCGGCGGCCCTGCCCCTGGCGGGATGATGGGCGGCGGAGGGTCGCCGGCTTCGGGTGGAGCCGCGGGGACCGCAGGGACGACCGGAACGGGCGGCATGACGACGACAGGCGGCGTGACCGGCTCCGGCGGAGCGAGCGGCTCGAGCGGCGGCTCGTCCTCGGGCGGGACGGTCGGATCCGGCGGCAGCTCGGCCACCGGCGGGAGCGCGGGCTCCGGCGCGACGGGACCTTGCGACATCTATCAGGCCGCGAACACGCCCTGCGGAGCCGCCCACAGCACCGTCCGCGCGCTCTACGCCTCGTACACGGGGCCCCTTTATCAGGTCCAGCGCGCCTCGGACAAATCCACCAGGGACATTTTGGTCGGCCCCGGGGGCTACGCCGACACGTCCGTCCAGGACTCGTTCTGCTCCGGCACGACCTGCACCATCCCCCTCATCTACGATCAATCGCCGAACGGGAACCACCTCCGCGTCACGTGGTTCGCGTACTGGTTGCAGAGCGGAGGCAATCCGGCGGCGGCCAACGCGGCCAAGATTACCGTCGGGGGCCACCCCGTCTACGGGATCAAGTCCGGTACGAACGTCGCCTATCGAACGGGCGTCGCGCTGGCGGGGACAGCCGCCGTCAACAAGGGCTCGGCGACTGTCAGCTTCTCGAGCCCGCAGACGCTCCCGGCGAACACGCCGCTGCTTTTTGCCGCGAACAGCAAGGACTGCCCGGCGAACTCCTGGCCGAACAACTGTAACTTCCGCGCCTACTTCACCGCCGCGGCGATCAGCGCCGCGACGACGGTGACGCTCACGACCAGCTACACGGGTACCAGCAGCTCGTCGACCGCGGTCTGGAACCAAGGCACCAAAGGCATCGCCACCGGCGACGCCGCGGAGGCGATGTACTCGGTGCTCGACGGAAAGTCCTACGGCCAGTGGTGCTGCTTCGACTACGGGAACTCGGAGCTGTCCGGGATCGATGAAGGCAACGCCACGATGGAGGCCATCTCCTGGGCAGCCGACACCCAGTTCGGCCAGTCCGGCGGCGGCAGCGGACCATGGGTCGGCGCCGACCTGGAGAACGGGATGTACGAAGGCTACGAAAACGGATCGGCAAAGGTCGCCAGCAACACGTCGGTGACCGGCTTCCCCTACGTCACGGCCATGCTGAAGGGCCTCTCGGCGAAGGACTGCCCGACGGGGCTGACCAGCTCGGGCTGCTTCGCGCTCAAGGCGGGCAACGCGACCTCCGGCAAGCTCGCCTTCAAGTTCAACGCCGACACCATGACCTACGGCGCGCGTCCCCCGGGCTACAGCCCCCAGAAGAAGGAAGGCGCCATCATCCTGGCCACGGGAGGCGACGGTTCGAACACCGGCACCGGAATCTGGTTCGAGGGTGCCATGACGATGGGCGCGCCGCCCGATGCGACCGACGACGCCGTGCAGGCCAACATCGTCGCGGCGGGTTACGGGCACTGAGATCGAGGCCGGGCCACAAAGTGCGAAGACACCTCTGACGCTCGAAGGCTATAGGTCATCTGCAAGTGATGACGGGCTACGAAAGATCTCCGGCGCCGAGGCCCTCTCGATCGAGATGGATTGGGGCTGTCGCGGCCGCCGCGCTGCTCTGGAGCTGCGCCTCGCCGACGTCCGACAATAGCGGCGCCGGTGGCGGCCTTGCCGGCAGGGGAGCACTCGCGTCCGGCGGTGCGGCCGGAAGTTCCGGCGGAAACACCGGAGGCTCGAGTGGCGGCTCGTCCCCCAGCGGCAGCGGCGGATCGGCCGGCGGGCGCGGCGGCTCCGGTGCGGGTGGATCGACGGCCCCAGGAGGATCGACCGGTACCGGTGGTGCCGCCGGTGCCTCCGGTGGCCGGGGAGGATCGGGCATCGCGGGGAGGTCTGGAAACGGCGGTCAGTCCGGAACAGGCGGCGTCGCCGGCGGCGGCGGCGGCGGCGCGGGGAGCGGCGCGGGGAGCGGCGGCAACCCGGGGACCGGCGGCACCTCGAGCGCCTGCACCCCGGGAGCTCCCTGGACCGGCGGTCAGCAATACAGCGCGAACAGCGTCGGCAACGCAGGCAACGGCTACGCTTACCAACTGTGGTTCAGTGGAGGATCCGGATCCATGACCGTGGCTGGCGTCGACGCCAAGTTCAGCGCCAGCTGGAACAATCCTGACGACTTCCTGGCCCGTGTGGGTCTGACCTGGAGCTCGACCCAAACTTTCGACCAACTCGGAACCGTCTCGGCCGAATTCGCGCACGCCAAGACGGGAGCAGCCGGCTACTCATTCATCGGGATCTATGGGTGGTCGGTGAACCCGATCGTCGAGTACTACATCGTCGAGGACTGGTTCGGCTCGCCGCCGACCGCCGACGGTGGCAGCAAGATGGGCAGCTTCACGGTCGACGGAGGCACGTACGACGTCTATCAGCACACGCAGGTGGACCAGCCGTCCGTCACGGGCGCCAACGCGACGTTTCCGCAGTTCTACAGTATCCGGCAGACGGCTCGCCAGTGCGGACACATATCCATCACCGAGCACTACAAAGAGTGGGCCAGCCTGGGTCTGACCCTCGGGAAAATGGAGGAAGCCAAGATCATCGTCGAAGCGGGGGGCGGTGGCACTGGCAGCATCACCTTCACGACGGCGACGATAACGGCCAAATGAACGAGACAGGCCGGGCCTCGGCCGCTCGAGACCAGCCTCTCAGGGGTTGGCCTGCGTCGCCCAGTCGTTGGGCGCCGCCAGACCGTTCTTCACGCCGGTCATGATGCCGCTGACGATCGTCGGTTGGGTCTGGGAGCCGCTCGTCCGATCGAAGATCGCGAAAGACTGGCTGCCCGAGCCGCCGTTGTCCCACCAGACGGGAACGAGGTTCGCGGTGGTGGTGTCCTGGGAATAGGCCAGCGCGTGCGCCGCCCGGTTCGCCGTCGCCTGGGCCGCCATCGAGCCCCATTCGCCGATGATGACCACCTGGGTCGGCAGCCAGACCCGAATCTGCTGGGCGATCGAATTCTGCATGTTGGTGTAGTCCGACGCGCTTCCCCAGGCGTAGGGCGTCGTGCTCAAGCCGAAGTTCGTGGGGTAGTAGGTGTGGAGCGAGATGATGAGGTTGGGATCGTCGATGAAGCTCACCTTCTGCATGCTCTGGATGCCCGACTGGATCGGGCTGGCCCCCACCGGCTGGATCATGACGATCCGGGTGGCGTTGGCGCCCCCCGGGCTTCGGATGGCCTTGAAGCACGCTTCCAGGTACATGTTGAGATCCGTTTGTGCCTGCGTCGTGTTGCCGCCGCCCGCCTCGTTCGGTTCGTTGAAGCATTCGAACATCAGGTGGCTGTCGAACGACTGGAACGCCGTCGCGATCTGCGTCCAGACCGCGGTCACCTCGGTGGCGACGCTCTGCGCGGCCGAGGTCGTGGACGGGAAGCTGACCCACCCGCCGTTGCCATCCGCCTCGTGGTGGGTGTTGACGAAGACATACATGCCGGCGTCGACCGCCCATTGGGCCGTCTGCTGCACTTTCGCCATCCACGCCGAATCGATCGTGTACGACGGGCCGGCGCCGATGTGATTGGTCCAGGTCACCGGGAGCCTCAGCGTCTGGAACCCCGCGGCGTGCACGGCGTTGATCAGAGTTTGCGTCGGCGTGGGATTGCCATAACTGGTCTCGTTGGGAGCGGCATCGAAAGAGTTGCCCAGGTTCCACCCCGGGGACATGAGCTTGGCCGCTTGCTGCGCCGTGAGCGGTCCGGACCCGCCGCTGCCCCCGGTCGCCGCCCTGCCGCCCGTCCCGGTCGTTCCGCCGTGGCCCTGACTACCGCCAGCGCCGCTCATTCCGCCCGTGGCGGTCGCGCCGCCGGTCCCGATCGCGCCACCGGTCGCCGGATGCCCTCCCGAGCCGCCCATCCCGATCGTACCGCCGGTCCCGGTCGCGCCGCCGGTTCCCGAGCTGCCCCCGCTGGCAGGGGTGCCGCCGGTTCCCGAGCTGCCACCCGCCGCATTCGTTCCACCGGCGCCAGAGCCCCCCGTCCCCGGGCCAGCGCCGCCGCGTCCCGACGTGCCGCCGCTACCGCCTTCCGATTGTCCCCCCACTCCTCCTCGGCCACCGCTGGCAGGCGCGCCGGCACCCCCAGTCGGACCGGTGTCGTCTCCGCTGCCGGTCGAACC
>Ga0134125_10008789_pt1 | contig 11400 bp, 10 predicted proteins | sample KB31751_FD_96464 | JGI IMG/M metagenome (GOLD analysis project Ga0134125, IMG submission 96464) | Terrestrial soil microbial communities with excess Nitrogen fertilizer from Kellogg Biological Station, Michigan, USA - KB3-175-1 | ecosystem: Environmental > Terrestrial > Soil > Unclassified ...
ATCGAGCCTGTATCCAGGCTGGTAATACCATCGAGCGTCAGATCGATGGAGCCCGCACGAGTTCCGTTAATATTTATGCCGACAAGATCGTTCCAACCGGGAGACTCGCGATTGGCCGTGTCGATGACGCCCGGGATCAACTTCAGCGTTCCCATGTAGGAACGGCCCTTCAGTGGAAGTTCTGCCATTTCGCGGCTGGTGATTAACCCGGAGCGCTCGGAGCTCTCGGTTTGAATCGCCGGGGGCTGCCCGGTCACAACCACGGTTTCGTTTACCGTGCCGGTCTTAAGAACAATGGGCGGCAGACTGACGCGCTCCGTGGCGGACACGGTAATGGCTGGCTGCTGATACTTTTGAAAGCCCTTCACGTCGGCCGTCAAGGAATACGTTCCCGGCAGCAACTCCGCAAAAACATAGTGCCCGGACGAATCGGTATGCGTACTGCGGGTCTGTTGTGTGGAACTGTTAATGATCGTCAGGGTTGCGCCTGCAACCGGCGCGCCGCTCGGATCTGTCAATAACCCCGAAATCTGTCCGGTCAGACCCTGGCCACCGGCAATTCCCGCGTAGAGCGCGGCGATGATCGCTAAAAGCACGCAGAGTTTCCAGCTTCGCAAGGATGTGATTGCGCTTTTCATGACTCCCCTCCTAAAACAGTTGAAACGATTCAATGTTAGTTACTGGAAAGGGAGTATATCAAAACACCACTTGTGAAATATACGGCCAAACAGAGATTTGTGAAGAAAATTTTTATGAGGGGCATCGTGGCATCCACACACTGCTCCCCGAATGGCTACCGCGAAGGTGCCTGCGCGTTGCGCGCGTGAATCAGCTCACAAAAACTACCAGCGATTTCGGCTTCCACCGAAGTCACGCTGCCGGCCACCGCCGCCACCGGATCCACCACCGAAGTTGCGATCGGAACGTTCCCGGCGCTCTGCAGGACGAGCCTCGTTAATCACCAGAGCGCGGCCCATAAGCTGCCGACCGTTGCAAATTTGCACCGCTTGCGCTGCCGCATTGTCGTCATTGATCTCGACGAATCCGAAGCCCCGCGCTTCCCCGCTAAATCGATCGCGCATGATGTTCACGCTATCGATTTGAACTCCCGCCTCGGAAAAAAACGTCTGAAGATCGGTTTCAGTCGCTTTGTACGGCAGGTTCCCTACAAACAATCTGGACACTTTACTCTCCTTGACGGATGCAAGGAAACAGGCTGCCCGCCGGAATCCCGAATCCGCTACTGCTTCCCACCCGCAGACATTCTGCGCGGCGGTGTCTCCGGGATGCTAGCTTTCTGCGGAAGGACCGGAACAAAGGAACCTTACGAGCCAAAAACCGACAACTCCAAATGACTTATTTATGGTCGCACAATGCGAGATCGCACACAATGGCACCATCCCGGCGCGCCTTGCGGTGTTTTGGCGGGCTATCCTGAAGGAAAATGGCAGCGCGAGTTGGGGTCACCGATTGCGGCGACAAGAAAATTACTCCTTATATCAACGCGATTCGCCGCGTGGGGCTGGAATCACACGTGTTGAGCACCCATGAGCACCGCAGCCTCGATGGGCTGAATGGGTTGCTTTTAACTGGCGGAACCGACATCAATCCGCGCCGCTACGGACAGGAGCCTGTTGCAGAGACACAGCAGCCCGATGACAAGCGCGATGAACTTGAATTCGCGCTTCTGGGCGAAGCCCTAGCGCTCGATCTTCCCGTTTTTGCAATCTGCCGCGGCATGCAACTTTTAAATGTTCATCTGCACGGAACACTGACGCAGCATCTCTCATCGGAAGCAATACATGTACGCCGCTTGAAAGATGAAATTCCGGGACAGCACCGCGCGGCGCATTTTGTCGAAGTGACACCCGGCACATTGCTGGCCCGCATCATTGGCGAGGGGAGACACGATGTAAACTCCCGCCATCATCAGGCCGTTTGCGACCTGTCTCCCGAGGCCGTCAAAAGCGCTGTGAGCGAAGATGGCATCACGGAAGCGATGGAACTCCCGGGGAAACGCTTTGTGCTCGCAGTGCAGTGGCATCCCGAAGACCGCATCGAAATCAGCGAAGCCGACCGCAAATTGTTTGAAGCGTTCGCAGCCAGCGCCCACGGCTGTATCCGGTAACCCCGTTCTACCTGGCTTTCGACATTCTCAGGCATAGTCGTCCGGCTAGATGGCCACGACCGTAATCTCGCTGCCCGAAGCTCTGACCAGCCGCTTAATATCATTCGGGTCACTGGTGAGAATTGTGGCTTTTTTGCGAATAGCCGTTGTGGCGACAACGGCATCAACGACGTCCGTGGTTCCGGTCTTGGCCAGTAGCCATCCCGCTTCGTGCGCTTCGCTTTCGCCAAGCGGGACGATGGCACATCCGGTTAAAAAGCGCCGGAGTTGTACTTGTTTGCGTGAACGGCTAACTTGAGCGACAACAGGCGCAGGAACCGACGGAACAATTCCAAATTCCAAGCGCGCTTTATGTTCCGCCCAGTGCCGCCGATCATTTTTATCTGCCGCCACGAGTACCCCGGCATCATACACAATGCCGATCATGCTGTGCGACGGACCGTTCGGGAATTTCGCAGTTGCGCCCGCACACCGCGGCGGGCTTCGGCCATCTCTTCCGCTGTAAAAGGTCCGTGCTGTTTTTCCCACTCCGCCACCGCTGCTAAACCTGCGCGTCTGTGCAGAGCTTCGCGAGCGGCGTTCGTCATCCAGGCTGACACGCTCACCCGCTCCCGAGCGGCCTCCGTCAGAATCTTTTCATGAACTTCGGGATCTATGGTGATGGCAAGCTTCGGTGACGGATTCCCACGCGGCATAAAAGTATCCTACTGCTATATGATACCACGAAAGCCGGTAAGGTGGCGCGGCAAGCCCCGCAATTTTCCGCTCTCGCGGCTCGGGTTCATATCAGAAAATCAGCTTCAATGCCAACTGGATCTGCCGGTTCGAACTTGTGCCGTCAGAACGCGTGATTGTTTGCGTTGAGAGTCCGAATATGCCAGGATCGGCCAGGTCGTTGCCCGGCTGGGCGAATTGGACGCGATTAAACAAATTGTAAAATTCAAATCGCAATTGCGCCTTTACCCGTTCCGTAAACGTCTGCGTTTTGCTCAGGACAAAATCTGTATTGATTCTTCCGGGCCCCGTGAAACTGTTTCGCGCCAGGTCGCCTACCCGGCCAAACGGCGCAATCGCAAATGCACTGAACGACGGACCTGTCACCGTCCGGTCGGACCCGGCGGGAATTGCCGGGCTCCCCACAAGATCGGGTCGTGAACTCAAGCCGGTGTGTGCTGTGTCTACGTTGCCATAAATATCGAATGGCAATCCGCTCTGAAAAACCGAGATGCCGGCAAACTGCCATCCCTGCAAAACACGCCCCACAAATCCGCTGTTCACAAACGGCTGCCCTTTACCTACCGGAAGGTCGATCACATAATTCAAAACCAGCCGCTGCCGTTGATCGAAATCGGAATTGCCGCGCTCGCCCCTCAAGTTGAACGAATCGCGCGGGAACGCACGCCCGCCTGAGCCGGGATTCAGCGGGTCGGGAGCATCGTCAATCGAATGAGACCACGTGTAGGACGCGCCGAATTGAATGTCGTGGCTATAGCGCTTGTTCCAACTTGCCTGAAACGAATGGTATGTCGAGTTGCCGATCGACTTCAATAAGGCTGGCTCGAAGAAGGCAGTGTTGTTCTCCGACGGGTAGACAAAGTACAACGCCGACGACTGCAGCGCCGACGGTGGCACGCCGGCATCGATCCACTGGTTTACCAGTTCCGGGAGTGGCTGGTTGCCATTCAGAACGCGAAACTCGTGGTTGGTTTTCGATCCGATATATTGCAGATCGACGATCGATTTTCCCGGCAATTCCTGCTGCACGCCGAAGTTCCACGTTTGTGTTATTGGCATCTTCAGATTTGGATCGATGAGTGTCGCCGATATCAACGCCCCATCGTCAACAACTGCTGAAGTGGGCACCGTAGGATAGACCGGCACATTGGGCAGAATGTCGCCGTAGCCAAGGGCCGTCATCGGGAAAGTAGTCAGGAAGTTGAGGAACGGCGGATTCCCTCCGGCATTTGAAAAAAGATTTCCGAACACACGGTCATGAAAAATGCCATAGCCGCCGCGTATCGCGGTCCTGCCGGTCGAAAAAGGATCCCAGCTAAAGCCCACACGCGGCTCAAAATTCCACGGATCGTTGTTGTAAAGATTTTTTGTCGCGCCTGAGCCGATCAAGCTGAATGTAAAAGGCGCAAATCCCGCGGGATCCTGAAATAGGTTCGACAAGTCGCCGTTCTTTTCAAACGGCACGCCGTTGAACTGATATCTCAGCCCGTAACTCAGGGTGAAGTTCGGCCGCAGCTTCCAGCTATCCTGCGCGTAAAAACCATATTCATGCTGCACATATTTGCGGTAATCGACGCCCGTGCGGTTGCCCTGCGTGTTGAAAAATTGCGCCTGGCTCTGCTCCGCTACGAACCCGAGGAGCCCAGACGCCATGTCCTGAAACTGCAGGCTGCCGCAACCCGCGCCCGTAGAGGCATCGCACGGGTTAGCCGGATCCAAATTCACAATCGGCTGGCTCAGGAAAGAGAACCCGTTAAAGTTGTACAGCGTGCGCGAATTAAACGCGTCATAGCCGTTCTCGAAAACGTAACGGAACTCGCCGCCAAATTTGAACGAATGCGTCCCCTTCGTCCACGAAAGGCCGTCACTAAAGCTCCAGGTGCCCGTGCGGCGCATCTGACCGTTGCTTTCGCCCAGATTGCCGCAACCGATTGTGGGAATCCCCGCAACTACATAATCACTTCCGTTCCCCACGCCATCGACATTGCCCAAGCCATCGAACTGCTGGTATCCGCCGCAATAAAAATTACTCGTCGGCCGGTTAACACCCGCCGTGAACTGATTCACCAGCGATGGCTTCAGCGTGGAAATGAGATTCGCCGCAATGGAATGGGTTTGCTGCCCAACTCCCACATTCCCCAATCCAGGAGCAATCTCATTGTGGCTCGGGTTGGGGTCGCCGGCGCCGCCATACGAATAGCGGATGAAAAAGCTTTCGCTATCGCTAAAACGATGATCCAGTTTAAAGTTTGTCGAGGCCGAGTTAAGACGCGATGAACTTGGAAAACGGTAAATGCCTCGCACATCATCCACGCTCTCTCCATTTGGATTGGGAAGCAGAGCCAGCGCCTTTTGAACCGTCGGATCAAGCGAAAGCCCAAGCACATTGTTCGGAGAGCCGGCGTCGCGCAGATTCACTGGATATCCATCGAATGTAAACACGCCCGTTTTAAACGCGGCCGTGGGCACATTCTCGGTTTCGGTAAGCGTGGTGTGGAACCGGGCATATTCCGTATTCACAAAGAAGAATGTTTTGTCCTTCTTGATTGGACCGCTCGCCGACCACCCAAAGAGGTTCCGGACAAACGGATCTTGCGGATTCGGCGTCGTGTTGAAATAGTCGCGCGCGGCCAGCGCGCTATAGCGGCCGAACCAATAAGCGTTGCCGTGAAAGCCATTCGTACCGCTCTTGCTAATGACATCGATAATTGCACCGGTATTGCGCCCGTATTCAGGCAGAAAATTGCTGGTCACAACGCGAAATTCTTCCGTCGATTCCGGATTCAGCGATACCAGGCCGCTTGGCTGGCCCGGCACCGAGGTGTCGTTGTTATCCGCGCCATCAAGCAGAAAGTTATTGTTCCTCTCGCGCGAACCGTTTACGGAAAATCCGCCCAAATCCGAATTAGTCTGTACCACGCCCGGCGAAAGACTTACCAGCGAGTATGGATCGCGCGTGATCAGCGGCAACTCCTGAATGCTGCGCGACTGAATTACATTGCTGACCTGCGCGTCGTCGAGATCCACTGGCGCAATCGTATTGCCTTCCACCGTAACCGTCTGTTGGAACGAACCCACCTTTAATGTGGCATCCACCGAAAGACTCTGGCCCACCGTAATTTCGACACCGGAAAATACCGCTGCAACGAATCCCTCTTTTTGAACCGTCAGATCGTATCTGCCCGGCGTCAAATCGGGCAGAGAAAACCGCCCCGAGGCATTCGTGAGCGTCGTGCGTACTCCGCCGTTCGCCAGATTTTTCGCCGCTACTCCGGCCGCGCTCACCACCGCGCCGCTCGTGTCGGTCACCGTTCCGGAAATAGACGCCGTTTGCGCGCTTAAACAAGCGGCCCCCGCCAAAAGAACTGCCGCGAGCCACAACCCGCGAACACGTGTGTTTCGAATCATTCGAATGTTTGCTATCCCCCACCCACAGCAGCTATTTTCTCTATTGGAACACAAGAATACGTTTGAATAAGAAAACAAGTTCCCAGTAATATACCTCAAAATTACCCCGGCTATATTCAGAAAAGCCAACCCTTATTGTTCCGCATCGGCCTCGCTTCGGCTGTCTGGGAAAAAACTGAAAAAACTGCCCCCTCGCCCTGAATTCACGCCGTCCAAATTGTTATTCATGCGAACGATGGTGAGAGCAAGCTATGCCGCGGGCTGAGGCGATGGACGCACCGATAACTGGAGCGGAGACCGGCAGGCGCGACGGCGCCGCAATGCTGCTCCCGGTGGCTCAAGTCGTACTCCGGCATTATGAGCGGGAGCATATCGCGCTTCGCCGCTTTCTGTTGTTCACCGGCGTCACCGATGCCGTGGCGCAAGAAATTGTGCAGGAAACATTTCTCCGGCTGCACAAACACCTTGGCAAAAATCCTCAGAACATCAATTTACGCGCCTGGCTCTATCGCGTGGCGCGAAACCTTGCGTTGAACGAGCATGCCTCGTCGCGGCAGCGAGTGGTCCAGTCAATCGGTGACGAACTACAGGCGTTGCACCAGGATGATAATTCACCGGAAGCGATTTATTTACAGAGTGAGCGCCAAGAGCGCATCCGCGAAGCAATGGCACGCTTAAGCCCCTCTCAGCGGGAGTGCCTCGTGCTTCGTACGCGCGGCATGAAATACCGGGAGATTGCCTCGGCCCTGCAAATATCGGTGTCGAGCGTCGGCGAGAATGTTCAACGTGGCTTGGAGAAGTTGAGAGAGTTGCTATGAAAAATCTGGCGCATTTGACCTACGAAGAAATGGTCCGCTTGATCGACAGCGAAATTGATACCGCTGCGCAAGCCCGCGTCGAAACCCATCTAGCCAACTGTGCCGAGTGCCTTAAGCGCTATGAAGATCTCGCGGAGTTCTCGGAAACGTTGAGCCACGCGATTGAAACCATTCCGGTCGCGGTTCCGGCCGCCGCGCACCAACGGCTCGAAGCCGCGATGGAGCAGCGCGCCGGCATTACTCCTATGCGACCGATCCGCTGGTGGCAATGGGCCGCTGTCGCCGCGGGTCTGGTCGTCACGCTCTTCCTGTTACACTCCAGGCGCTCATCTTTTGTGCGTGTGGAGCCCGCCGCGCCCGCTAATACCGAACCGGCTCCAGTAGTTGCAAAATCCAATCCTGTAGAGGCGAGGCCTGTCTCGCCGGTTGCGGTCCACCACAAACCGCGGCAGCAATCTTCGAATCTGGACAATGCATTTATTCGCTTGCCCTATTCCGATCCATCGCTTCCAATTAACACCGCCGATGTTATACGAGTGGAAATACCTTTATCGGCGCTCGCCAGCAGCGGCGTCATCCGTACTCAGCCCGGAACCGCCGACGCACTTGTAAAAGCGGACGTTTTACTCGGACTCGACGGCCAGCCTTCGGCAATACGCCTCGTGTCCGCCACCATGATTACGCACGAATGAAAGGACCTGTCATGAAATCGATTCTTCTATTCTTTGCCGGCGCGGCGCTGCTCAGCATGTCGGCCAATGCGCAGACCGTTGCGGCCGTCCCGGCTACCCCTATAGGCCCTCCGCCGCCAGGCGGCCCTATGGACACGGTATTTTTCTACGCGCCCATGGGCCGCGTCGAGACAATTCGTAAGGATATGAAGCCTGTCCTGAACGCTCCGTATCAGGCCGATATCGTAAATGAATCAATCGAGCATCTCGCCGACGGAAACGTGATTCAGAACAGCCATACCAGCAAGATCGCGCGTGATAGCCAGGGACGTACAAGAACGGAAGAGACCATTGACAAAATCGGGCCGTGGTCGTCGAATTCCGGCCAGCGCACCATGATATTTATTTCCGACCCGGTCTCCAAGGTTTCTTACGTCCTTCATCCGGAGGACAAGACGGCCGAAAAGCTTCCGGAGCACGGCTTCGCGCGGACCTTTCACACACGCAGCGACGAAAAAAGTTTGACCATCGGAGGCACCGGCCCTGAAAAGACCGTAACGATTCAGAACGCCGACGCCCCGGGCATGCCTGCCGAACCGGCAAACGATAGAAAGGTTGAAGATCTTGGAACGCAGCAAGTCAATGGCGTTACCGCTACCGGAAAGCGCGTCACCATTACGATTCCCGCCAACACAATTGGCAATCAGCTTCCCCTCGTGAGCACCAATGAAACCTGGTATTCGCCCGAATTAAAAACCATCGTGCAAAGCAAGCGCGACGATCCCCGCTTCGGCGAAAGCACTTTCTCTGTAACCAATATTCAAAAAGGTGAGCCGCCCGCCGATCTGTTCCAGGTGCCCGGCGATTACACCATCACCAGCGGCCCGCCGAGACCACCGAGGCCGCCCATGCCGTTGAAGCAGTAGATCATGGTCAAAAGTGGGGCCGGCAGTCTTGCCGACAAGTCGGCTTGTAGCCGGCTTAGGGGTGACGCAGCGTTGCCCGTGCAACTTTTTGCTACCGTGGCAGTTTGGGCATAAAAATCGATCAACACCCAGACTCCGCGGGGGCGAAACTGCGCGCGGCAGTGGAAGCCGAGCGCCCGCTACAAATCGCCGGAGCTATCAATGCGTATCACGCTCGAATGGCGGAACGCATCGGCTATCGGGCGATCTATCTTTCAGGCGGCGGCGTAGCAGCGGGCTCGCTGGGTATACCGGATCTTGGTATTTCGACCATTGATGATGTCCTTACGGATGTCCGCCGCATCACCGATGTTTGTTCGCTGCCGCTGCTGGTGGATATCGATACCGGTTTCGGCGGCGCATTTAACCTCGCCCGTTCCGTTCGCTCGCTCATCAAAGCAGGAGCCGCCGGTTGCCACATCGAAGACCAGGTGCAAGCGAAACGCTGCGGCCATCGTCCCGGCAAGATGATTGTGCCCAGCGGCGAAATGGTTGATCGCATCAAAGCCGCAGTCGATGCCCGAACCGACGATCAATTTGTGGTGATGGCTCGAACGGATGCCCTGGCGAATGAGGGCTTAAACGCGGCGCTCGATCGTGCCGCGGCCTGTGTCGAAGCTGGAGCCGATATGGTGTTTCCCGAAGCGGTTACGGAACTCGCGCAATATCGCGCGTTCGCTGAACGTACGCGCGTTCCTGTCTTAGCGAATATCACCGAGTTCGGCTCCACACCTTTGTTTACGCTCAATGAACTGCGCGGCGCCGGGGTGTCGCTCGCGCTGTATCCTCTATCCGCCTTTCGCGCCATGAACGCCGCGGCGCGAAACGTCTACGAACACATCCGCAAAGAGGGCACCCAGAAAAATGTGCTTTCCACGATGCAAACACGCGCCGAACTTTACGACTTCCTCGGCTATAGCGCATACGAGCAAAAGCTGGACGAACTCTTCGCGAAAGAGAAAGAAGAGGCATAGCGATGAACGGAATTTCCGAATCCCCTTCCGCCGCGCCTGCATTCAAACCCAAAAAATCCGTCGCGCTTTCCGGCGTACCAGCCGGAAATACCGCTCTCTGCACTGTCGGCCGCAGCGGAAACGATCTGCACTATCGCGGCTACGACATACTCGACCTCGCCGCTCAGTGCGAATTTGAAGAAGTGGCCTATCTGCTGCTCTATCGCAAACTGCCTACAGCACCTGAACTCGCAGAATATAAAATGCGTCTCAAGAGTCTGCGCGGGCTACCGGAAAGGGTGAAGGCTGCGCTCGAACAGTTGCCCGCGCAATCTCATCCGATGGATGTGTTGCGAGTGGGTGTTTCGGTCCTCGCCACAATCGAACCCGAGACGCAGCCGTACACAGCTGCCAGCGCGCTTCCCATTGCCGACAGATTGCTTGCTTCGCTTGGATCGATGCTGCTCTACTGGCATCACTTCGCCGCAAACGGCAAAAGAATGGATGTGGAGACAGACGACGATTCCATCGGCGGGCATTTTCTCCATCTGCTGCATGGTAAACGGCCGACGGCCGAGTGGGTTCGTGCCATGCACGTCTCGCTGATTCTTTATGCCGAGCACGAGTTCAACGCCTCCACGTTTACCGCGCGTGTGATCGCAGGCACGGGCTCCGATATCTACTCCGCCATCGCCGGGGCCATTGGCGCGCTCAAGGGTCCCAAGCACGGCGGAGCTAACGAAGTCGCTCTGGAAATTCAACAACGATATGCGTCGCCGGATGAAGCCGAGCGCGATATGCGCGCCCGCCTCGCCCGCAAGGAAGTTATTATCGGCTTCGGCCATCCCGTATACACAATCAGCGATCCCCGCAACGTCGTCATTAAGCAGATTGCGCGTGAACTCTCCGATTCCGCCGGCGACCGCAAGCTATACGAAGTCGCGGAGCGGCTGGAATCGGTCCTGTTCGACGCCAAGAAAATGTTCCCCAACCTCGACTGGTTCTCCGCCGTGGCGTATCACCGCATGGGAATTCCCACCGCGATGTTCACGCCCATCTTCGCCATGGCGCGTACCAGCGGATGGTCGGCGCATATCGTGGAGCAGCGCGAGGATGGCAAAATCATCCGGCCATCGGCAAATTATGTTGGTCCGTCCGATCTCAAGTTCACCCCCATCGCGCAACGCACCTGAATAACATGTCCTCTCACATCTCTAACGTCCGGCCCGAGTTCGATCGGGTCGTGGTCGATATCGTCGACTACGTTCTGAAGTATCAGATTACGAGCCCGCTCGCTTATGAAACTGCCCGTTACTGCCTGCTCGACACGCTGGGCTGCGGTTTGCAGGCTCTCGATTTTCCCGCCTGCACGAAACTGCTTGGGCCGTTAGTTCCCGGCCTGACCATGCAGAACGGCGCGCGCATCCCCGGCACGAATTACGAACTGGATCCTGTGCAGGCGGCCTTCAATATCGGCACGATGATTCGCTGGCTTGACTTTAACGACACGTGGCTAGCAGCGGAATGGGGCCATCCTTCCGACAATCTCGGAGGCATTCTGGCCGTCGCGGACTGGCTGTCGCGCAACACCGCCAAAGAGAAACCCGGTCTCACGATGCGCGATGTCCTCACGGCAATGATCAAGGCCCATGAGATTCAAGGCTGCCTCGCACTTGAAAATTCGTTCAACAAAGTGGGCCTCGATCATGTTGTTCTGGTGAA
>Ga0134125_10008790_pt1 | contig 11400 bp, 7 predicted proteins | sample KB31751_FD_96464 | JGI IMG/M metagenome (GOLD analysis project Ga0134125, IMG submission 96464) | Terrestrial soil microbial communities with excess Nitrogen fertilizer from Kellogg Biological Station, Michigan, USA - KB3-175-1 | ecosystem: Environmental > Terrestrial > Soil > Unclassified ...
CCGAAGACGTTGTCGGTGGCCAGGGTGACCGCGGCGAGGTTCTTGACCGAGGCGGAATACCCGTCGGTGGCATAGACGGCGTCGCACACGTCCTTCGGGAGGGCCACCTGCGAGGTGGCGATGGCGTTGGCGCTGTCGTCGATGGAGCCGGCGTCGGGGTAGACCTCGAAGTGGATGTGCGGCCACCGGCCCGAGTAGCAGGCCGGGAAGATGCTGGTGTACTCCACCGTCCCGGAACTGTCGGCGAGCTGGACCCCGCGCAGGTAGTTCTCGTCCTCGATCCCGGACGAGTACATCGAGTACCGGCCCTCGCGGTCGCAGTGCCAGACGTAGACGGCGACGCCGGCGAACGCGGTGCCGCCGTTGGCCAGGTCCTTGAGGTGCAGTTCCAGCGTCATCGGCACGCCGGCGGCCGTGCCGGAGGCGTCGCCGAAACTGGAGCGGATGTCGCTGCGCACGATCCCGGACTCCTCCAGCACGTCCGGGCCGTTGGAGCCGTCCCCCGGATAGGGCCCGGCCGTCTCGTCGGGGATCTCGCCGTCCGAGGTGGACGACGCCGCGCCGGTGGACCCGGAACCAGCCGCGTTGGTGCAGGCGGCCAGGCCCAGCGACATGGCGCCGATGCCGACGGCCTGGAGGATGCGCCGCCGGTGCAGCAGCGTCCCGACGTCGAATCCGAGTCCCTGGTCCTCGAGGTCCTCCTCGCTGCGGGGCAACGGGCGGCCTTCGTACACGCGGTGCATGGGTGGTCCTTCGCTCGTGGTTTGGTTCCACGAGGATACGGAGCCTTCCCATGAGCAGGCCATGACGACGTTGGGCCCCTGCTGTGCAGTGCGGGGGCCGGGGGGCTACTGGTCGAAGTGCGTGCTAGCGGCGTTGCCGCCGGTGCTCTGCACGATCGAGGACGCCAGGTCCCGTAGCTTGATGTTGCGGCTGTTGGAGGCCGAGCGCAGGATCCCGAAGGCCTCCTCCTGGGTGCAGTGGTTCTGGCCCATGATGATGCCCACGGCCAAGTCGATGGCCGTGCGCGAAGCCATGGCGGCCTTGAGGTCGGCCACGGATTCCCGATCGCCGGCCAGGCGCAGCGCGACGGCAAAACCCTGCGAGGCCTGGGCCGCAAAGGACTCCGCCTGGACCCGGGCGTCGTCGACGAAGTCCCCCTCCTGCTCGGAGTAGAGGTTCATCGCAGCCCGGTCCCCGGAGGGCAAGACGAAGGGGATGGCCAGGACCGAACGCACGCCCTCCTCCACGACGGCTGCGGCGTAGCCGGGCCAGCGCCCGTCCGTGCTGAGGTCCGCGGCGTAGAACACGGCCTCCTCCCGGCACGCGTCCAGACATGGCCCATTGTCGAACCGATATTGGAGTTCGTCCATCGCCTGCGCACGCTCGCTGCTGCTGGCGACGGTCCCGGCTTTGCGGTGGCGCAATAAGGTGATGCCGCACAGCACCTCGGGCCCGTCCTCCGGGTGGGATAGTTGCTGGACGGCGAGCCGGGTCAGCGCATTGAGGAACGCCTCGAGGTCCGTCGACAAGGCCATCCCGTGCAGGTACTCCGAGACGGTGGTCTCGGTCATGCTGTCGGTCATGACAGACTCCAATCGGTCGTCAGGATCTGATGGCGGAGCTTGGGCCTAGGCTACGCGCCGGCGACGGAATCATCGAGACCCTCACGCGCCGTGCCGCCTCAGGGCTCGAAGTGGGTTTCCGGTTCCGGTTGCCCGATGGCCTGGACGATGCCGGCCGCGACATCGCGCAGCTTGCTGTTCCTGCTGCTGGAGGCCGCCCGGAGGATTTCGAAGGCCTCCGACTGGGCGCACCGGTTCTCCGCCATGATGATGCCGATGGCGATGTCGATGGTGGTGCGCGATTCAAGGGCCGCCCGCAGATCGGCTGCCGATTCGACGTAGTGCGAGAAACGCATGCCCATCCGCAGCGCCTTCGAGCTTTGGGCCACGTAGGCCTGGACTTCCTCGATGGTGCCCTGGCCGAAACACTGCGCTGCAGTCGAATACAAGTTCAACGCGGCCTGGCCGTCGCTCCCGAGCTGGAAGGGGACGCCGAGCACGGAGTGGATGCCCTCCCGCTCCAAGGCCTGGGCAAACTGCGGCCACCGGCATTCGTCGGCCACATCCGGCACGGAGACCAGCTGGTGCTCGCGGGCTGCGGTCAGGCAGGGCCCGTCCCCGAAGTCGTATTGGATCTCGTCCAGCCGGCGGGCGCGCTCCGAGCTGCTGGCGACGGTGGCCGCCTTGCGTCCGCGCAACAGGGTGATACCGGCCAGGATCTCGGCGCCGTCGTGGGGGAAGGAGGCCGCCGCATGCCGGGCGAGCTCGTTCAGGAAGTCCGTGAGGTCGCTTTCCTCCAGCAGGAGGGCATGAATGTGGTCCCACAATGAGGGGTCGGGGTAGTTCGCAGCTTCGAGCGTTTCCAATGCCAAGTGGCCATGCCGTTCCGTGAGTCATCCGGCTCTTCGATCCCGGCATGGCCTGGTCCCTGGAGGGGCCGTGGAAACGCGGGTCCGAAGATGAACCGGAGAAGCGGGTGAACGGCTTGCTGCTAAACCATCGGCATTCATTGTAGCCACATCCCATCCCCGGCGCTCGTTTGCGCCGCTCCCGCCATTTCCGCCTCCAATCCACGTCAGAAGCACATTGTCCACCGCCCGGCCGGGGCTCCTCCGGCAGCGGAACGCAACGGCAATCCGCGTCATGAAAAGTCATGCACCCGGGACGGGCGAAGCGTCACCAGGCCCAGCTGACCGCTGCCGCACACCCCGCTGGCCAGGGACCGGCGCGGGGACATCGGCTACGCTCCAATGAAGACCCTGCGTCCGGCACGCCGGACGCAGGCCACCGGAGACAAGCCACCCGGGACACCTGCAGGAGCCCGCATGACCCCACCACGGAATCTCCAGCGCCGGCTGGGCACCACCGATGCCGTGGTCATCGGCCTGGGCTCGATGATCGGGGCCGGCATGTTCGCGGTTTTCGGACCGGCCGCCCGCGCCGCGGGCCCTGGCCTCCTGCTCGGGCTGCTCCTGGCCGGGGCCATCGCCTTTTGCAACGCAACCTCCTCCGCCCAGCTCGCCGCGCAGTACCCCCGCTCGGGTGGGGCATATGTGTATGGACGAGAACGCCTCGGCGCCTGGGCCGGCTTCCTGGCCGGAAGCTCCTTCGTGCTCGGCAAGACGGCCAGTTGCGCTGCCATGGCCCTGGCCTTCGCCGCCTACGTGGCCCCGCCGGGGGCCGAACGGCCGGTGGCCGTGGTAGCGGTGGCCGGACTTGCCGCGGTGAACTATCGGGGCATCACCCGCACCGCCTTCCTGACGCGGGTCATCGTCGGCTTCGTCCTGGTCTGTCTGGTGGTGACGTTGGTTTTCCTCTGGACCAGGTACGACGCCGGGTCCCCGGCACCGGTGGGAGGGTGGACCGACATCGTGCCGGGATCAGGAGGATGGGGCGGCCTGCTGCAATCGGCAGCCCTGTTATTCTTCGCCTTCGCCGGCTATGCCCGGATCGCGACCATGGCCGAGGAGGTCAAGGACCCGGCCCGGACCATCCCGCGGGCCATCGGCATCGCCCTGCCCCTGGTGGTCCTGCTCTACACGGTCGTCGCCGTGACACTGCTGGCCCTGCTGGGACCCCACGCGCTCGCCGGCTCGACAGCCCCGTGGGCCGATGCCGTGGACCTTCCCGGCGGGGCCGGAACGGGGATCGCCCTCGTCGTGCGTGCCGCCGCCGCTGCCGCGTGCCTCGGTGCGCTGCTGGCGTTGCTAGCCGGCGTGGGCCGCACGAGCCTGGCGATGGCCCGCGAGCGGGACCTGCCCATGTGGCTGGCGGCCGTGCATCCCCGGTTCGCGGTCCCGCACCGTGCCGAGGTGCTCCTCGCCGTCGTCGTCTGCGTTCTGGTCCTGTCGGTCGACCTCGGCGGTGCGATCGGCTTCTCGTCGTTCGGGGTGCTGCTCTACTACGGCATCGCCAATCTCTCCGCGCTGACCCAATCGGCCGGGCACCGCCGCTATCCCCGCGTCCTCCAGGTGCTTGGCGGCATGGGGTGCCTGGTGTTGGCCGCTGCACTGCCGTGGGCCTCGGTAGCGGCCGGGGTGGCCGTGCTCGTCCTGTGGGTGGCGGGCCGGGCAGTCCGGCTCTGGCACGACCGCAGGACGGGGATTCCGGGTCCAACCGGCTAGGGCCCCTCTGCCAGCCGGCGCTTGGTCTTGGCGGTGGCCGGGGAACTCCACGGATCCTCCGGCCAGGGGTGTTTGGGATACCGGCCGCGCATTTCCGCGCGCACCTGGGCGTAGGGACCGGACCAGAACGAGGCCAGGTCGTCGGTGACCGCCAGCTGCCGTCCCGCAGGCGAGAGCAGGTGGAAGAGCACCGGCACCCGGCCATCGGCCAGCCGCGGGGTCGCGGCCCAGCCGAAGCATTCCTGGAGCTTCACGGCCACCACGGGGCGACCGTGGGGATCGTCCGCCTCCGGATAGGTGATCCTGGCGTCCGAGCCGCTGGGGACGCGCAGCCGCTCCGGGGCAAGCTCCGCGAAACGGGAGGCTTCGGGCCAGGGCAGCAGCCGGCGCAGCGGGTCGGCCAGGTCGATGGATTTCACGCCCGCCCCGCCGGCGAGTGCGTCGAGCTCGGGAGCCAGCCACTCGTCCAACCGCGCCAGCAGGCCGGCCTCGGACATGTCCGGCCAGGGTGCGCCCAGTTCCCGGTGGAGCAGGGCCAGGCGCCGGCGCAACGCCTCGGCTCCCAGCGAGAAGCCGATGACCTGCAGCCCGTCGCGTTCCAGGGCCTGTGCCACTGCGGCCCGCGCGTCCGCGCGCGCGGGTCGCACCGGCGTCGTGCCCAGGACGATGGCCCCGAGCCGGCGTTCGCGGCGGGCGGCGACCCGTCCGGATCGGAAGGTGGCCTCCACCCGGTCGGTGACCAGGTGGGCGGCGGCCGCCTCCGCCGTGTCCGCGTCCAGCGGGGCGGCGGAGCGGATGACCGCGCCGGTGCCTGCAGCGGCCCGGCCGGAGGCGCGGGTGACCTCGGCGACGGCCAGCCATTCGTGTCCCGCCAGCGTCGATCCGGCGGGAAGGCCGGCACGCGTTCCGGAAGCCAGCAGGTAGCTCTCCCCCGAGGCCCCCGGGACGCGTCGGGCGACGCGGTCCGGGTAGGCCAGCGCGACCACCAGCCCGGGTTCGGCGCGGGAATCGACAGCTGCCGGCAGGTGGTCCGGGGCGGCGGCCGGCTCGGTGAAGGGCGCCATGGCGATCGATGCGAAGCGCGCGGTTTCGCGCTTCCACGCCCCGGCTGCGGGAAGGGACCCCTGGCGCAATGACGCCAGCAGGCGGGTCAGGTCCGCCGCGGGGGCACGGGCATCCCCGGCGACCATCGCGACGATGCCGGCCACGGCGTGCGCTGCCCGCTCCGGGGTCCGCCCTACCGCAGCCAGCCAGCGGGTACCGTCGATCAGGGCCCGGGCCAGGCGCGGTTCGGCCGGGATGCCGGACAGGGCTCGCCCCAGGTCGGTGGCCAGGCCGTCGGGTCCGATGGCGCCGAGTTCGGCGAGCACCTCGAGGGCCTCGTCGAGGGCCCGGGCGGGCGGTTCATCGGGCAGCACCAGCCCCCGTCCGCCGGGAGCGCCCCAGCAGGCCAGCGTCAGCGCCGCCCCCGTCAATTCGGCCACCGCGATCTCCGGGGTGGGATGGGCCGGCGCGGCACCGAAGGCCTGCTGGTCGAAGCAGCGCACCACGGTGCCCGGCCCCTGGCGGGCGGCGCGTCCGGCGCGTTGGACGCAGGAGGCACGCGAGGCCGAGACGGTGACCAGCCCGCTCATGCCGCGGGTGGCATCGCGGCGTGGCTCGCGGGCGAGGCCGGAGTCGATGACCAGCCGCACACCCGGGACGGTGAGCGACGATTCGGCCAGCGAGGTGGAGACGATCACCCGGGGCGGATCCCCCGCGGTCCGGCCGGAGACGGCACGGTCCTGGCTGGCCGCGTCCACCTGGCCGTGCAGTTCGAGGACCTCGATACCCTCCGGTCCGCAGACCTCCCGGCGCAGGCGGGCAGCGACCTGCCCGACCTCCCAGGCACCGGGCGCGAACACCAGCGCATCGACGGTGGGGTCGTCGGCCAGGGCCCTGCGGTGGGCGGCGGCGGCCGTTGCGGCCACGTGGTCCAGGAAGCCGGTCGTGACGCCGCGTTCGTCCAGCCGGGCGACCGGCGCCGGGGCCCACCGGATGTCCAGGGGATGCAAGGCGGAGGGACAGTCGATGACGGGAGCCGGGGTGCCGCCGTCGTCATCGCCGTCGGCCGCACCCTCGTAGTGGCCGATCAGCGTGGCAAAGCGTGGGGCATCGAGGGTGGCGGACATCGCGACGAAGGCCAGGTCCCCGCGCAGCTGGTGGACCTCGTGGAGCATGCCCAGCAGCAGGTCGGTGTCCAGGGCGCGTTCGTGCACCTCGTCGACGATGACCGCGGCGATGCCGTCCAGGCCGGGGTCGGCGAGCAGGCGGCGTAGCAGGATCCCGGATGTCACGAATTCCACCAGGGTCGCCGCCCCGGCGCGCTGCTCGCCGCGGACCGTGTAGCCCACACGCTGGCCCAGCGGGCTGCCGTCGAGCTGGGCCAGCCGGCGGGCCGCGGCGCGGGCAGCCACGCGACGGGGTTGGGTCACGATGACCCGGCCCGCCCCCCTGCTTCCACCGGGGCGGGACTGGTTGGCGAGGTTGGCGACCAGCGGCGGGACCAGGGTGGTCTTTCCGGTGCCCGGTGGTGCCTGCACGACGGCGGTGCCCGCCGGGGCGCGCTCGGCCAGGGCCACCTCGAGGGCTCCCACGGACGTCGCGAAGACCAGCCCGTCGCCGATGGCGGCCAGGTCAAACGGCCTGATGGGCGCGGAACGAGGGCCGGACGACTGTGGGTTCACCGTTCCATTGTGCCGGGAACCGGCTGGATGCCGGTCACCGTGTCCGATGCGCCCTGTGGAGCAGGGTGCCCTTCTCCTTCTCGGGCGTAAGAATGCGCTCGGCGCTCTCCAGGGCAAGTGCCGCATACATGTCGCCCACGTCCAGGGTCGAATCCCGCGAGGGAAGGTAGACGCGGTATGTGCCGTTCGCCAGCTTCCGGTCCCTCAGCGCGTATTTCGACGTTCGGCTTTCCTTCGGCACGGCCTTGTCCTCCCCGTTCTTCCCCTGTTGTCCCCCGCGTTCCGGGCTTCGTCCACGAGGTGTTGCCTCTGTGCTGTTGCCATCGCTTTGAGCAAGTCGACGTCTGCCTTGTCGTTGCCGGCACTTTCCAACAGCCTTTCGACGGCCTGTAGACCAGCGGCTCTTTTCCGGCCTTCAGGTTCCGAGGCGAGGTCGATAGCCCATTGGGCGCGGCTCCACCATTCTGGCTTCCTGTCCGCCCGCCATTTCTGCCAGAAGGCAAGGATCGCGCCGACCGCCAACGCGAAAGTGCGCAGGGGCGCGATCTCGGCAACATCCTGCAGCTGAGGCAACGGGTTGGGGGAAATCCCGATCATGGGGAAAACCCAGCCGGGGCGTGGCCCTGGCGGACCGCCTCTCCACCAACGTGTGGACAACCCGCCCCGGTTCCCCCGTTCAGGTCTCCCTGACCTTCCGGACTGATGCTTGCCGACGGGCGCGGCGGATCAGTCGAAGGTCAGCACCATGCGGCCCCGGATGCCACCGCCCTCCAGTGCCGTGTGCGCCTCGGCGGCGCGCTCGGCGGGCAGGATGTCGGCCACGTTGGGCGTCAGCACGCCGTCCTCGACGAGCTCGCGCAGCTGATCGAGCTTGCCGTCGGCGTGGTAGTCCTCCGAGACCGCCACCCGGTGGATGGTGATGTCGCGCTCGCCGGGTCCCTCCCAGTAGCGCACGGTGGCGAACCCGCCGCCGTCCTTCACCGCGGGCAGGCCCAGCTCGTTCTGCACGGCGCCGTCGAGCATGCCGTCCACCCCGTCCGGGAAGATGGCCCGGATGCGCTGCGCGACGCTGTCCCCGCGCGGGACCATGTGGTCGGGGTTCAGCGCCTCGACGATCCGGCGGTCCTTCTCGGCGAAGTCCGCGACCACGGTGATCCCGGCGTGCTTGGCCAGCTGGATGGTGTAGCCGCCCAGCGTGCCGGCGGCCCCGGTGACGGCCAGGACCTGGCCGGGCTGCAGGTCGAGCCGGCGCAGCACCTGCAGGGCCGTCAGCCCGTTCATCGGGATGGTGGAGGCGGTCTCCAGCTCCGTTCCGGCCGGGGTCTCGGCAACGGAATCGGCGTCGGCGACGAGGTGGGAGGCGTAGGCTCCGCCGTGTTCGCCGGCGGGCAGGGCGATGGCCATGACCTGGTCGCCGATCTCGAAGGGCGCGCCCTCACCGACTTCGTCGATGATCCCGGCCGCGTCCATGCCCGGGATGTAGGGCGGTTTCCTGCTGCGGCTGACCTGTGCGTTTCCGCCGGAGCGCACGACGGTGTCCGTCGGGCTCACGGCGGCGGCGCGGACCTTGATCCGCACCTGCCCGGGACCGGCGTGCGGCTCCGGGACCTCGTGGGTGGCGAGGGCCTCGGGCCCTCCGAACTCTGCGACTCCGATAACCAACATGTCCGCGACAACCAGCGTGCGGGCGCGGGTATTCCTACAGCGTGTGATCGGCGTCTCGGGAGGGTTCCGCGCACCGTGGCAAAGGATGGCATGATCGAAGCTGACAACCACCCCCTGACACGTAGGGTCCCGATGTACCTTCCCGCCAGCATTCCCAGCCCCGATCCCGTCCTGTCCCAGCTTCATCTGGGGCCGTTGACGATCCACACCTACGCCCTGTGCATCCTGGCCGGGATCGCCGCCGCCATCGTGATCACCCAGAAGCGCCTGGCCCGACGCGGCGGGAATCCCGAGGTCGTGCTCGACGTCGTGTTGTGGTGTGTCCCGCTGGGCCTGGTCGGGGCTCGGTTCTACCACGTGTTCACCCACGTCGGCGACTACTTCTACCCTGGCGCGGATCCGTGGGACATCATCAAGATCTGGGATGGCGGCAACGCGTTGTACGGGTCGCTGCTCGGCGGGGCATTGGGTGTCTACATCGGGTGCCGCCGCGCCGGCGTCCGCTTCCTGTCCTTCGCCGACGCCCTGGCCCCGGGCCTGCTGGTGGCCCAGGCGATCGGGCGCCTGGGCAACTGGTTCAACCACGAGCTCTTCGGCCTGCCCACCACGCTGCCGTGGGGGTTGGAGATCGAGTCGTCGAACCCGAAGTTCCCCGCCGATGCGCCCATCGGCACCCTGTTCCACCCGCTGTTCCTCTACGAGATCATCTGGAACCTGATCGGCGTGGCCATCATCCTGCTGCTTGAGCGCAGGATCCGCGCCCGCTGGGGCCGCACCCTGGGCCTCTACTTCATCTGGTACGGCCTGGGCCGCAGCTGGCTCGAGGCCATCCGCATCGACCCCACCTCCGACGGGTTCCTGGGCATCCCCGCGAACATGTGGACCTCGTTCGCCGCAATCGTCCTGGGGCTGGTCCTCTTCATCGTGCAGGGGATCCGGCACCGGGAACCGGAAACGTCGGTCTACCGCGAGGGCTTCGACCCGGCGGACGAGAAGGATCCGGTGGACGGGGGAACCCCCGGGAGTTCGTCGAAGGTCCCGGGCAGCGATGACGGCGCAGCGGACGACACCAGTGGACGTGGCACGACGGCGGACCACGGCTCCGCAGGTTCAACTGCGGTGGCTGCCGGTGAGGCTCGGTCCGGGAAGCATCCCGAAAAGGACAAGCCTGCCGGCGGTCCCGGATCCGCTGCGGACCCCACGGAGACGAAACCCCCCGGACAGTAGGACCGGACAGTAGGCCACCTTGGCGCCGCAGGGCGATGACCGATTGGCCTGCGTCCCGTCACTGCAGCGGGAGCGCCCTGCTGAGGTGGTCTTCTCGAAAGTGCAGCTGGGTCCGTTCACGGTAGCAAGCCTGGCATCGCAGGCGATCAACACCGCGTCGAACCGCTCTGCCAACGCCACGTAGGCCGCCTCATGGGCCGTGACGTTGTGACGGGGCTCCCACATGCTTCCCAGCAACGGAGGCAGTGGCATCCGCCGGATGGGAAAACCCGCTAGATGTTCCAGAGCGCTGGGAGCGATCTGCGCGAGTCCTGCGCTGCCCCGGGCCATGCCGCGGAGCGCGGACACGATCTTCGCAAACACCGCGAGGACCGAGGCAGGGCACACGTGCCAGAGCGCAGCGGCGTCAGCGCGACGGCCCGTGGACGTCGCGGGCCCGTCGTTGCGGGCCAGCGCCGGGGGTCATGCAGTCAGCCAACCAGCCGGGTCTTCAGATAGGGAGCCGTGCGGCTGCCCTCGGCACCGGCCACCTGTGCCGGCGTCCCCTCGGCCATGATCCGGCCGCCCTCATCGCCCCCCGAGGGACCGAGGTCGATCACCCAGTCCGCGGCAGCCACCACGTCCATCTCGTGTTCGACGACCACCACCGTGTTCCCGGCGTCGACCAGCCGGTTCAGCTGGGCCAGCAGCAGCTGCACGTCAGCCGGGTGCAGGCCCGTGGTCGGTTCGTCGAGCAGGTAGATCGTATGCCCGCGCCGGGCGCGCTGCAGCTCCGTGGCGAGCTTGATCCGCTGGGCCTCGCCACCGGAGAGCTCCGTGGCGGGCTGGCCCAACCGCAGGTACCCGAGCCCGACCTGCCGCAACGTCTCGAGGCTGCGGGCCGCGGCCGGGACGCCGGCCAGGAAGCCGGCCGCCTCGTCCACGCTCAGGGCCAGGACCTCGGCGATGGTGCGGCCGTCGTAGGTGACCTCGAGCGTTTCCGGGTTGTAGCGGGTGCCGTGGCAGACCGGGCAGGGCCCGTAGCTGCCGGGCAGGAACAACAGCTCGACGGCGATGAACCCCTCGCCCTGGCAGTTCTCGCACCGTCCGCCGGCTACGTTGAAGGAGAAGCGCCCGGCCCCGTAGCCGCGGGCCTTCGCCTCGTCCGTGGCCGCGAAGGCCTTGCGGACCGCGTCGAAGAGGCCGGTGTAGGTGGCCAGGTTCGAGCGCGGCGTCCTGCCGATCGGCTTCTGGTCGACCTTCACCAGCCGGTCGATGCCCTGTGCGCCGTGGATCGCCCGCACCGGGGGCGAGTCCCGGCCCAGGGGCGCCTCGTCGTCGTCCTCGCCGTCGGCCTCGTCGTCATCCCCGGCAACGGATCCCGGGGTGCGCACCAGGTCCCCGACGGCGTCGGCGAGGACGCGGCTGACCAGCGTCGACTTGCCCGAGCCGGACACGCCGGTGACCGCGGTGAGCACGCCCAGCGGGATCTGCACGTCGAGGTCGGAGAGGTTGTGCAGGGTGATGCCCTCGAGTCCCAGCTGCCCGGAGGGGGTGCGCATCGCCGAGCCGAGCCGCGGCCGGTCGGCGTCGTCGAACAGGAACGGGCGCGTC
>Ga0134125_10008791_pt1 | contig 11399 bp, 10 predicted proteins | sample KB31751_FD_96464 | JGI IMG/M metagenome (GOLD analysis project Ga0134125, IMG submission 96464) | Terrestrial soil microbial communities with excess Nitrogen fertilizer from Kellogg Biological Station, Michigan, USA - KB3-175-1 | ecosystem: Environmental > Terrestrial > Soil > Unclassified ...
AAGGTTGGCCAGCAGGGTCGAGCCGCGTCCCTGGGCCGAATCGACCATGCTCAGTTGCATCTCGGCGTCTTCCCGTGCGAAGACGGCAAAGCTGGTGGACACCCGGCCGATCCGGCGCGGCTGCGCGTCCCCCTGGACCTGCTTCCAGCCGCCGTTCAAGAAGGAGGCGCGGTAGAACTGAATGACGGAGGCCAGGGGCTGCGGGGTGAGAATCAGCACCTGGCGGCTCTGCTTGCCCGGGTCCGATGATTCCACCACCGAGACCACGTGCCCACCCGGCATCAACGGCACCTGCCCCGGATCATGATCCGGCTTGGATCCGAGCACCTGCGCTACCGAGATCAGCCCCTTGCTGCTTGATTTCGGCCCGTCCTCGATTTTGACGTTCATGAGGTAGGGGCCATGCACCTGCCCGATCACCGTCGCATCCCCGAGTGCGTGAACGGACGGCTTGTGGTCATATCCGCCCGCACCATCGCCGGACCAGTAGGCCGTGTAGTACGCGATGACTTCCTGGCGACTGGCCCGGGACTGGAACTGCCATACGCGGGTGGGTATGCCATTGACCCGCATGTTCTGTGCGATCCATTGCACCTTTGCCTTGGGGGGTGCCGGCATCTCGGGCCATGCCTCGGCGGCCCGCAGGGGAGCGGTGCCTGACAACACGATCAGCGCCGTCCCCAACGAGACGAGCTCGGCGGCGCGCCTGGCGAGCCTGCGCACCGTGGCGCTGAAGCGGTGATGGCGCGAGGCGGAATTCAGCTTTGCTGTTGAGGTCATGGCGGCGTACTCATCGGAAGCAGAAGTCGTCAAAGGGACTCTGGCTGGTCGGATCGTTCTGCGGGTTGTAGGCAGCCCCGGGAGCCCCGATGTGGGATTCGTTGTTCGGCACGATGTCAGGCTTGACGCAGCCGAACTGCGGCGGATCCTGCTTGATCAAAGGCGTGGTGAGGAGCGACAGCAGGGTGGTCAGTTGCTCCACTCCAGGATTTCTCGCTGGAACGACCTGTTGTGTGAGCCTACCTGCAACATCGGCCGCTCCGTCCCCGTTCCAGGGATCGCCGGCCATCACCGTGGTTGCCCCGATCCGGAAGATCTGGTTGAGCGGCGCGAAGCTCGTGATCGGCGCCACGGAGACCTCGACGTCCGCTTCGATGGCAGAGCCCGTCCCCAGACCGTTGAATCTGCCCGCCACCGCGTCCACCGGCGTTGACAGCGAGGCGCCGTTGTTCCGCATTGTCACATTGACATTGCCGTATTGAGCGAGCATCGGAGTGCCGTCGAGCTGGCTCCAGAGCGGATTCTCGTCCGTGCGCGTCTGGCCCTGGGCCTGATCGTTGATGCCGATGGTGTGCTGGCCGCCGTCCCGGAAGAAACGCGCGACCGCTTCCGACTGGATGGTCTGATCGTTCTCGTGAGTCCTGTGCGGGTCGAGCGCGCGCTCCATGGCCGCATAACGGCTAGCCTGGATCGCCTGGTGCTTGATGTCGCCGTACTTGCCGAGATAGATCACGCCCAGTACGAGAGGCAGAAACAGCGCCATCGCAGCGACGAACTCGCTCATGGCCTGGCCGCGTTGCAGATTCAAGTGGGTGCGCATGACAGATCTCCGGATTGGTGATTGCAGGCGGTGCGCGGGTGCACGGATCACTGCGTGGCCCACGGGATCAGACCCGTCTGGCCGATAGCCGCATACACGGCCGAGATCCACGTGTTGTCGGGCGCGGTCAGGCGTGCCTGCCAGTAGGGGTTGTAGAAGCTGGCGAACTCGTGCCTGCCATCCTGGCGGGCGAGTGCGCCGCGCGTCGGATCCGGCGCGTTGCCATCCGGCCGCAGAAAGAACACGCAGGCCGCGGACATGGCGGTGAGGCTGTTGCCGTTCTGCAGGTTGTCGGTCATCTGCGGCGAGCCCTGCGGGCCGGGCACGGCAGCGTTCATTCCCAGATTCTGGGTGCTGAGGGTCGAGCTGCCGGCCTTGCGAACGGCCATGACGAACTGCAGGGACGGGCTGTCGCTGCCGTTGTTGGTCGTGCAGGGATCGCGGTTCGAAAGCCCTTTGGCGATGTCGTGAATGACCGGGATGCCGCTCCAGCTGGTGACGCTGTCACCGTTGTCGGTGGCATTCTTGCAGTTCCACGTCGGGCCGCCGACCAGGATCATGGTATCGCCCGGATAACACAGGTTGTCCCCCTGCCCCTCGCCGTTGGCGATGGCATCCGTGCGGCCGTAGCCCATGTCGATGAAGGGGATGAAATTGCTCGAGCAGAACAGGCCAAACGTGCAGGAGTTGTCCTGGATGTCCATGGAGTCCTGCGCTGCCCAGTGATCGAAGTCCTGCAGCTTCGTCTGTCCCGAGGTCTTGACGAACTGGATGTAGTCGCTGCCGCCGCTGGCCAGCAGCATGGCCGCCTCCAGACCATCGTTGAGAAGATCGATCGGCGTGCTGTTGTCGCGCTGGACGGCGAACTGATCGCGCGAATCCTGGATGATCTGGCTCGCGACGCTGCGGTCATCGCCGTTGTCCCGGAAAGCGAGCCACTTGCCCTGATTGGCCAGCTGCGCCAGGTTGTCGGCGACGAGCTGCGGCGTCGCATCCGAGCGCCCGCCGAACGTGGTGGAATTCGCCGCGGCAATGTTGGATGCGACGTTGTTGGCATCGTTCGCACCGCTCGCATAGGCGGCGTCCGTGGCCAGAGACAACGCCTTCTGGATGATATCCAGCCCCTGAACGAGTGCGGGCAGGGCCGCCTGGAAGCCATCCTGGGCGATCTGCAGTCCGTCGGCGATGGCCTGCAGGACCGGCCCCGCGAATTCGCCCACGATCGGTATCGCCGATATGTAAGTCGCCAGGTTCTGCGAGAGAGTCGCCGCATACTGCAGGAAGGAGTCCGTGCTCACGAGCTGCGCGACCGTCACCTCGTTGGCCACCTTGGCGCGGTTCGCGTAGGCCTGAAAGTTGAGCATCCGCGCCTCGATCATCGCCCCGCTGAGGGCGGCGGCGTCGGCGGCATTGATGGTCTCTTCCTTCTTGTTGGCCGCCTGGCCGACGTTGTAGACGAGCGCCAGAATGCAGCAGCAAGCCGCGATCGTCGCCAGGAACCAGACGATCGCCTGGCCGCGCTGCGCACCGCGGTTCGATCGAGGATGAAGGGCTTTCACGTTCGGACTCCTTTGCGGTCGGTCTGGCTGTTGTGCCCGATCGTGCGCGAAGCCGCAGCGGCCGCCAATTGACTTTGGTCGTAACCTGAGATGACTTTGGTCATGTCCGGAAAGACTTCTGGATTCCGTGCAAAAAAAAGCGGCGGCCAACCGGCCGCCGCACTGGCTGGCCTCCAGGAACCTACTGCGCCTGGTCGTTCGCCGTGTAGTTGTTCAGGCCGAGAGTCGTGTTGGCATCCTGCGTGGCGCGCTGCGCACGCTGCGCCGCCTGCTGGATCTGCGCGTTCGCCTGGCCGCCCTGGCCGGCCAGACCGTTGGCGACGGCGGACACCTGCGCCTGTACGGTACGGCCGAAGGCGCTGTAGACGCCGATGGCAGCGATGGCGATCAGAGCCACGATGATGATGTACTCGGTCATGCCCTGGCCGCGCTGTTTGCGGCTGCCGGTCGTGCGCTTGCTGATATTGAAACGGTTCATGGTCAGATCCTCCGAAAGTGTGGTTTGGGTTGATGCAATACGGTGTAAGTGTTCCGTGCTGGTCGAATCGTCGGGGTGCATCGTCCGGCAATTGCGGCCGCCTGCCTATTGACTAAAGTCCTATCGTATTTCTCGCCCGCCGCAGTACGCTGTGCCTCGAGCCATTTCCCGTTGGGCGCGATCGTGCGGCCCGGCAATGATCTAAGGAGCGCTACAGATGAGCCTGCAGTTGCATGTCAGACCGGCTTCTGTCGCCGGCGCCCTTGGCAAGATGTTTGCGTTGGCGGCCTGCATCGGCTTGGTCGCCTGCGCGAGTGCCCCGCCGAAGTCGGGCGGCGCGCCGCAGGCGCCCGTGGCCTCTACGGCCCCGCAGGCGCCAGCGAGCAACCCCGAGAACCTCAACAGGGACTTTCAGCACGCGCAGGCTCTGTATCTCAGCGGCCATCTGCAGGAAGCATCGGCGGCATTTGAGGCGCTCACGCGCGAGTATCCGCGTGATGCCAATATCTGGTTCAGGTACGGCAATACCCTGACCAAGCTCAACGACTACGACGACGCGGCGGCGGCCTATCAAAATGCGATCGCACTGGATCCCACGCAGGGCCCCGCGGCGCTGAATCAGGCGCTCGTTCGCCTTGCGCAGGCGCAGGGTTCGCTCGACGTGGCGCTGGCGCGGCTGCCGCCCGGTTCTCCGGAGCGCGCGCAGGCCGATACGCTGCGAACGCAGATCAGGACAGTAGTGGGCGGCTCGCCGGACCGCGGCGCCTCGCCCCGTTGATCCCTACACACAAACTGAGTCATTTCGCGAAGGAGTCAGCAATGAGAACGTGCGCAGGAATCTCGGCCAGGCAGTACCCACTGCCCTCGCTGGCGATGCAGACCGGCGCGACGATGGTGGAGTTCATCATCGTCATGCCCATAGCGCTGCTGCTGGTATTGGCAGTCATTCAACTCGGGCTGATGTTCTCGGCCAAGGAAGTCGTCAACGAAGCGGCCTTCCTCGCTGCGCGCGCCGGTTCCGTGCAGAACGCGCAGGTCGCTCCGATGACGGCGGCGATGCAGAAAGGGTTGACGCCCTTCTATCAGGACACGACCATCACCAACCCGACCGCCCGGCTGCTGGGCGCTCTCAACGCCGCGCGACAGGACACGAGCTTTTTGACCATCGAGGTGCTCAATCCCACCCCGGCGGCGTTTCAAGCCTTCGGCACGACCAGCGGCGCTTCCCAGGGGCACCGGTACATCCCCAACGACAATCTGGAGTACCGGCCACACACGGCGATCGGCGGCCTGTCGGTGCAGGACGCGAACGCACTGAAGATCAAGGTGACCTACGGGTATCAGCTCAAAGTGCCGCTCATGCAGAGCGTGTTCAAAGCCATCATGTGCGGAATCGGCGGCGGCCTCAACGATTTCGGCGCGAACTACGGCGCCACCTCGGGCACCGCCAGCGACTGTGCGACCTACTACAGCCAGGGACGCGTACCCATCGTCACGTACGCGACAGTGCAGATGCAGACCCCGGCCTGGCAGTAGTGAGCCACGGGTGAGGTTCGTGCCGGCGGGACTCGCAAGCCGAGGCCCCCGGCGCCCATACTGGACAACTTCGCCGCGGCGGCGCTAGCCTGAAGTCGCGGCTTTTGGGGAGAGTGATGGATACGAACAGGAAGGTCCTGCTGGTCGATGACCATGATCTGGTGCGCTTCGGAACCAGCCTCCTGCTGGAGTCACTGGATGAGATCCGCTGCGAGATCACTCCCTGCCGCTCGCTCGATGAGGCCCGGACGGCCTGCCGTGAGAAAGGCCCGTTCGACCTCGTGCTCCTGGATCTCAATCTTCCCGATGCGAAAGGGCTGCAGGGCTTGCGCACGTTGCTCGATGAGCATCCCAAGCTGCCGTTCGCCATGTTGACGGGCACGCAGGATGAGTTCGTCATCCGCCAGGCGCAGGCGATGGGGGCGGTGGGCTACCTGTTGAAGTCCTGGACACCCGATCGCCTCAAGGAGGCATTGAAGTCGCTGTTGCGTCCGGCCGCCTCCGGACCCAGATCCGCCACGCTCGCCGAGCGGTTTCCCAAGCTCGCCGGCTCTTCCCACTATGATCGCGTCGCGGAGCTGGGTCCCCGTCATCTGCAGATCCTGGAGTTGATACTCGAAGGTTGCAGCAATCAGGAGATCGCCAAGGCCACCGAGCTGTCGCTCGGCACGGTGAAGAACTACGTGTCGGCGATCCTGCTGGCGCTGGATGTTGAGTCGCGATCGCACCTGATCAGCCTGTTCCACTGATCGCTCGGCTTTGCCGGGTTCACTCCATGCAGGCCGACTCCACTTTGCCGGACGCAGCGCAGCCGCCAGTCCCGTCGGCTGCGGCAACCACTCAGAGCCACGATGCGCGGGCCGCGCGGGCGGCCGTGGCCCAGACGCCCGATGCGCGCGCCGCCGTTGCCCAAACCCCCGATGCGCGCGCCGCGCGAGCTGACCCACGAATCGCCGAGGTCCTGTATCGTACCGCGCTCAGCGGGGACCGTCGTTCCGTCCTGATCACGATACTGGGCTCGCTGGCAGTCGCCTTCCTCCTCCAGCAACACACCGCTTCGCACGCAGCATGGTTGTGGTGCGGCGTCTGCGTGGTGCTGAGTGCGCTGCGCATGCTGCTGAATCAACCGGTGAATCCGGCAGAAGTGGCGCCTGCCAGCGTGGCGGCGCGCAGTCGCTGGCTGACACTGCTGTTCGTCGGGTCCGCAATCTGGGGAGTCGGGCCGCTGCTGTTCCTGATGGACAATCCTTCCGCCGACACGTTGCTCACCGGCATTTTTCTGGCAGCGGCGGGCCTGTCGGCGCCGCTCCTGTCCGCCTGGCGGCCGGCCGTGTATGCCTCCCTGCTGCCGGCACTCGTGCCATTGCTGGTGACGCTCGCGACGCGTCCGCTGACCGGCGTCGTGCCGGTCTCGACCAACTCGCTGTTGCTCGCCTCGATCGGCGCCGCGTTCCTGCTGGTGCTGGAGCGGATGACGATGGCTCAGAATGATTCGCTCGCCCTGCTGCTGGCGACGCGATTTCACAACGAGGACCTGGTGCAGCAGCTGCGCTCGCAGGTGGAAGTCGCCGCGCGCGCCAACCAGGAAAAGACACGCTTCCTGGCCTCAGCCGCGCATGATTTGCGGCAACCGCTGCATGCGCTGGGGATGTTCTGCGCCGCACTCGAGCAACGCCTGAACAACACCCCGGAGAAACCTCTGGTGCGAAACATGATGCGCGCGATCGAATCCCTCGAGGAGTCGTTCGGCGCCATGCTCGACATCTCGCGCCTCGATGCCGGGGTCGTGCAGACCTCGCCGCAGACCTTCGCGATCCGGGATATCTTCCGCCGCCTGTACCAGCAGTTCGCAGGGGACGCTGAGGCGCGCGGTCTCGCGCTCCGATTCCGCGCAACGCGCCGGGTGGTGCGCAGCGACCCGCTCTTGCTTGAGCGCGTGCTGGCCAACCTTGTGCAGAATGCGCTCCGCTACACGCGCAAGGGCGGTGTGCTGGTCGCTGCGCGGAGACATGCGCGCGGAATCGCGCTGGAAGTGTGGGATACCGGCCTCGGGATTCCCGACGACAAGCGGGAGATGATCTTCCGCGAGTTCTATCAGATCGACAATCCGGAGCGCGATCGGGGGCGGGGGCTGGGGATGGGGCTGGCGATCGTGCAGCGACTGTGCAGCCTGCTCCAGCACCCTCTCGATCTCGCATCGAGATTCGGCAAGGGCAGTGTTTTTCGGGTCGTCGTGCCGGCGGGGGATGTCCATGCGATCGACTCGCCTGCCACCGAGGGCGATACCCTGCCGCCACGCCGGTCGGGAATGGTCACGGTCATCCTGATCGACGACGAGCGCACGATCCGCGAGGCCACGCGCGAGCTATTGCGACCCCTGCATGTCAATGTCCTGCTCGCCGGTACCATCGACGAGGCAGTCGCGCTCGCGCGCGACTCGACCGAGCAGATCGAGATGATCCTGTCGGACTGGCGGCTGCGGGGTCAGGAGAATGGCGTGGACGCCGTCAGGGCGGTGCGCGCCGTATGCGGGGCCGCGACACCCGCCGTGCTGATCACCGGGGACACGTCCCCCGAGCTGCTGAAGCTGGCGCACGAGAGCGGACTGGTCGTGCTGCACAAGCCGCTTCAGCCGCGCCAGTTAGTCCGCCTGATCAAGCACTTACGCCGCTGAGACGGCTGCTCCCCGCTGGCCGCGAGTCAATATGACTTTAGTGATTTGTACCGCCAGCCTCTCCCGGCGAGGCTACGGGTGGGGGAGTGGCTAGGCCGGCGCGCCGGGATCGGCTATCGAGGAAAACCTATGACGCTTGTCTTGCGAGGCGTGACTCTGAACGAGGAGCCGATCAGCCGACCCCTGGTGGGCCGGTTCGACGAGCGTGGCGGAACGCTTGGGCGCTCGGACGATGCCACGCTGACTCTCCCGGATCCCGAGCGAATGATCTCCCGGATGCAGGCGCAGATCGTCCACACCGACAACCACTACTGGATCGAGAACGTCAGCGCCGCGAGCGCGATCCTGCACAACGGCCGTCCGCTCGGCACTGGCATGCGGGTGGTCTTGCATCACAGCGATGAGCTGCAGATCGGCGGCTATACGTTCGAGGTTGCTTTCGAGGACGATGCCTCCAACGCGACCATTCTCAGCGGGCGCACGATCATTCCGCGCGTCGACACGCTACCGAGTCGTCGTAGGGCCGCGCAGCCCGAGCCCTCAATGCCCACACCACCTGAGCCAACCCCTGCTGCGCGTCCAGCTCCTGCACCGCCGTCTCCTCCCGCGCCGGCACCTGCCGCGCCACCGGCTCCTGTACCGCCGCCTCCGGCCGCGCGCGCAGCTCCCACACCACCGCCACCTGCCGCGCGTCCGATCCCTGTGCCACCGGTGCCCGAGGCCCCCAAAGCAGGCACGGAGCTGCACTCAACTCTCTCCGAGCCGTTGCAAGGCACCCAGGCAGCGGCGTTTCAGTCGCTGGCCGGCGGCGCCGACGTGCTGTGGCGAGCCTTCCTGGAAGGCGCCGGGATCGAGGCGCCAGTCACGCCTTCGCGGGAGTTGCTCGGCACGATCGGCGAGATGATGAGAATCGCCGTGGGCGGCATCCAGCGGCTGGTCACGATGCGCGCGCGGGCCAAGAGCGAGATGCAGGCCGACATGACCATGATCCAGTCGCGCGACAACAATCCGCTGAAGTTCTCGCCTGATCCCACCCAGGCCTTGCAGATGCTGCTGCAACCGCCGGCGCGAGGTTTTCTGGCCGGGCCGGCCGCGTTGCGCGATGCGGTGACCGATCTGCAATCGCATCAGGTTGGAATGACAGCCGGCATGCGCTCGGTCCTGCAGGCCGTGCTCGATCGCCTCGATCCGGCCAAGATCGAAGCCAGGCCCGCCAGGCGCTCGATGTTGGATCTGCTCAGCCCCGCGCGGCGCCAGGCGCGCCAGTGGGAGCAGTACCTGAAGCAGTATCACACTCTGCGCGAGGAGGCCCACGACGGTTTCGAGCGCATCTTCGGCGAAGTATTCCGGGAAGCCTATGAGGCTCAGGTCCGCAACCTGGGTTCCGGTGGCGAGTCTCCCGGGCCGCGCGCGGGAGGTTATCGGTGAAGGGACTGCTCGCGATGTTTGTTCTGCTGTGGGGCGCCTGCGGCCAGGCAGCCCTGGCCGATCCCCCCGGCACCTCCGGTGCCACGACCCTGGAGCTGACCGTGGTGGGGGGTCCCGCTCTGAATCCCAACAGCGAGGGACGGCCCTCGCCGGTCGTCGTGCGCATATTCGACCTTGCCGCAGTCAGTGCTTTTCAGGCAGCCGACTACGCAGGGCTGTTCGAGCACCCCGGGGATGCGCTCAAGCGGGAGGTGCTCGCACAGGAAGAGCTCGTGCTCCGGCCGGGCGACATCCAGGAACGCAGCCGCACCCTCGCCCCGCAGGTGCAGGCGCTCGGCATTGCGGCGGGCTTTCGCGACCTCGAGCACGCCCTCTGGCGTCTCGCCGTTCCGCTCAAAGCAGGGCGGCGCAACTTTGTGCTGATCGATCTGGACCGGGACACCGTGCGCCTGGATACGAGCGATCCGGGGAAGTCCTAGCGGTGCGCGGAGCTGCGTGAACTCATGTCCATACGCAGGCTGATCTCACGGGGACGCGCGCTCGCGACGCTGCCTTTGCCGCGACCGCCGCCCGAGCAGCAGGGCCCCCGGCTGCTGTGGGTCGCCGAGCCGGTGTTGCTGCTCGCCACCCGGCTTCGGGCCACGACCTCGATCGCCGATCTCGGCCGTCTGCGTGAGCGGCTCTCGGAGATCCTGCTGGATTTCCAGGCACGCGCGCACAGCCAGGGAATCGCCGGTGCGCGCGTCTCACAGGCATCCGAAGTCCTGGGCGCGCTCATCGATCACATCGTCACCAATATGCCCTGGGGCGCGGAAGGGGACTGGCCGCCCTTGAGCGCGACCGGACCGGTCGCCGGGCGGCGCCCCGCCCAGCGGTTGCTCGATACCGCGCGCTCGGCTTCCTCGGACGTCTCCATGGGAGAGCTGATCAGCGTCGCGATCTCACTTGGCTTCGACAGGCGCACCCGCGGAGCGGAGGACCCCTATGTCGAGCAGCTGCTCGCGCTGCTGGCCGCGCCGGGCTCGAAGACGGGCCTGCACGCCGAACGAGGTCTGTCGCCGGAAGGTCGCTCGCCGCTGGAGCGAGCGAGCGCCACGAGTTGGTTGCCACTCTGGGTGACCAGTCTGGTCGTCGCGGCCTTGTTGGCAGGGTTGTACTTCGCACTGGAAGTCTCTCTGGGCATCAAATCCGACCGGGTGTACGCACGCATGGCGGCCATGAGCGTGCCGCAAGCCACCGCCCGGAGACAGCCGGCCCCGAGCCCCCGCCTTGCAGGGGCGCTCTCGGAGCAGATCGCCGCGCACGCCCTGGCAGTCCGGGATGAGATCGATCGCAGTGTCGTGGTGCTGCCGGGATCGACACTCTTCCAGGCCGGGACCGCCACGCTGCAACCGGAGGCGACCGAGTTGTTGCGGCCGATTGCAACCGTCCTGCAGCACACGCCGGGACGGATCCGGGTCATCGGTCATACAGACGGCGGCGTTGCCCGCTCGGCGCGCTATCCCTCCGATTGGGAATTCTCGGTGGATCGCGCTCGGGTGGTGGACGAAGCGCTGAGAGGACTGGGTGTCGAAGCGGTGCGACTCGGCTACGACGGTCGGGCCAACATCGAGCCTCTCGGTGCGAGCGAACAGGCGAAATTCGCACGCCGGGATGGCCGTATCGAGATCGTGCTCCTGGTGGGGCGCTGATGGCAAGATCCTGGTTACTGGCATTCGCCGGACTGAGCGCCTTCGCCGCGGTGGTGTGGCTTGCCGGCCCCTTGCTGCTGGTCGGCGCCCAGGCTCCACTGGGATCGCCGCAGGTGCGTCTGCTCGTGATAGTCGCCTTCACGGCGCAGTACCTGGCTCAGAAGGTGTGGAGCGCCTGGCGGAGCCGGCGCAACAATGAGAGCGTCGTCGCCGGCCTGACTCCCGCGGCGCGCCCCGGTGTCTCACCTGAAGCCGAGCTGCTGCGCGAGCGATTCTCGACGGCGCTCACAGAGCTCAAGCGTGCGCGATTCGCCGCGCGCGGGCCCTGGAAATTCGGCCGCTCATATCTGTACGAGCTGCCGTGGTACGCGATCATCGGCTCCCCCGGCACCGGCAAGACCACCGCTTTGTTGAATTCCGGCCTGAGCTTCCC
>Ga0134125_10008792_pt1 | contig 11398 bp, 7 predicted proteins | sample KB31751_FD_96464 | JGI IMG/M metagenome (GOLD analysis project Ga0134125, IMG submission 96464) | Terrestrial soil microbial communities with excess Nitrogen fertilizer from Kellogg Biological Station, Michigan, USA - KB3-175-1 | ecosystem: Environmental > Terrestrial > Soil > Unclassified ...
AGGCGTGTCGCGTTCCGCGTGTCGCGCGCATCGATCGAACGTAATACCTACGATACCGTCTGGTACGTCCAGCGCATGGATGGATTGTCACCACCGCTCCGCGTGGGCGATGGTGGGTTTCTCTTGCGCGATTCGGCCGGTGTCCCCGTGCCCGCCACAGTCGTCTGGTCGCCGGACGGGCGCTGGGTTTATTACCGCGCCCGTCTGGATGGCCGCATCGACGTTTGGCGCGCTTCGGCCGATGGTGGCACCGCCGAACGAGTGACCGGCGGCGACGCCGATGTGCGGGATTTTGCGTTGAGCGATGATGGCAAGGTGCTGAAGTACAGCGTCGGGCCGACCCGCGAAGATGTGGCGGCGGCGGAGCAGGCCGAATACGACCATGGCGTTCGCGTCGACCGGTCCACGCCTCTCGGACAACCTCTATTCCGGTCGGGCTATACCGAAGGGCGCCCCACCACTCAGCGTTTGGGCTTCATGTTCAACCGGGTCGACCTGACAGCTAACGTGCCGGATCGTTGGGAGGAGATCGATTTGACAAGCGGTGTGGTTCGGGGTCTTGCGCCATCCGAAAAGCCTCCTGCGGCGCTGGCAGCTTCGGATGTCGCCAAGCAGGTGCCTCACGTCTGGAAACTGGCACGCGATCGCAAAAGTGGACGCATCGCATTGCTGACGCGTAAAGGAGCAAGAACGGATCACCCGCGGATCGGGCTGGCCATGTTGCCTGCCCGTGGCGCACACCATTTGGTGGAGTGCACGGCGGAGGCGTGTACCGGCAAAAGGATCAGTGGCGTGCAGTGGCGCCCTGGGACCGAGGAAGTGATTTTTACCGTTACGCCCTACGACCAGGGGTTCGCGCAATCCATTTATCGCTGGGATGTAGACACGGGCGCGGTGTCTCTAGTTGCCACATCCAGCGGTATGTTTGGCGGGGAGCGACGATGGGGACCCGGTACCTGTGGCATATCATTCAAGGCGCTAGCATGCGTGACAGCCAATGCCAATCGACCGCCGCGGTTGGAGCGAGTCGATCTGCAGACGGGGGTAAGGCAGGTCTTGTTCGATCCCAACAAGGCCTTGGCGCAAGACCTCTCCAAAGTTCCAACGCAAATGCTACGTTGGAAAGACGCGAAGGGAAGGACGTTTACCGGCCAGCTCTATTCGGCGCGCCGGACAAGCAACATGCCACCGCCGCTGTTTGTAACCTATTACCTATGCTATGGATTTATACGGGGAGGAACGGGTGATGAGTGGCCATTGGCCACGATGGCGGAGCAGGGCATCTCCACACTTTGCATTAACGAGCCATCAGTCTCACCCAACGCCGATAAACGCTACGGTATAGGGCAATCGGCGGTGGAGAGTGCGGTGCATCTGCTCGCATCGGAAGGCCGTATTGACAAATCGAAGGTCGGGATGGGCGGGCTCAGCTTCGGCAGCGAAGTGACGATGTGGACGCTCATCCATTCGGATGTGATTGCAGCGGCGTCGGTGGCGTCACCCAGCGGGGTGTCGATGTATTACCTGTTTGGCAGCAACATCGGCAAGCCGTTCCTGTCGCTGCTGCGATCGAACTGGCAACTGGGGGCCCCGAACGAGACGCCGGCCCAGTGGAAGAAGCTTTCGCCGACCTTGAATCTGGACAAGATCAACGCTCCGATACTGATGCAGGTCCCCGAGCAGGAGTACATGCTTGATCTCGACTATGCCATTCCAATGATGCTGAGTCATCGTGCGGACGTCTATGTTTTCCCCAACGAGCCGCACAACAAGTTTCAGCCCAAGCACAAGCTGGCCGTGTACGAGCGCAACCTGGACTGGTTCCGCTTTTGGTTGCAGGGGTATGAGGACCCTGGCCCGTCGAAGGCAGAGCAATACGACCACTGGCGCTTGATGCGCTCGGAGGAGTCTGCCATGCGCCACTAAGGTTGATGGCGGATCCAGTTTTCGACCCTGCATAGCTCGAACATTCTCAGGAAAGTTCTGTCGCCGGGTGGCAAAGGCATTGAAAAGAAAGAGCTGACGGCATGCGTGTCCAGAAGGCCTTGGGACCTGAGGCGACCCGATAGAAGGAAATCTTCGATCTGAAGCTTATTTCGTTCATACACGGCGCCCAGGTAGCTCATGTAGGTCGCCTTGCTTTGGCGGTTCAGTACGTCGGGTGGCAAAAGGTCAGAAAACGCGGTCCGCGCGACCGCGCGATTCTTGCCCCCGGCGATCCACATCCAGCTCGGTGCGCGCAGACAAGCCTCCATCACGGGTTGTGATAACAGAGGGAAACGCAATGGCCGCCTGTATGCACGTGCTGTCTGGCTCTCGAAGAGCTGGTTCCCAGCCAGGTCGAATATACGTTCCCGATCTCCCGGTAACGCGTTCGAGGGAGCTGTGAACCATGGATGTGCTTCTGGCCCCACGCATACCGGGCTTGATGCAAGGAATGTGGGATCCTGGTGGAAGGGAGGTCGAGGCGGTCGCCGCAGTTTGGAGAGGGCAAGGCGGCCTGCTTTCCAGAATGTGCATTGGTGCAAGCCGGCCAAGTCCCTTGCGGCGGTGATGGCGGTGCCGAAATGATGGGCTCTCCATGCATCAGTGCTGGGAGCGGCGGTCCGGAGATAGCAAAACACCGAGTCGCCTCCTCCTCCCGTGTAGTAAGCGCTGGCGCCGTAGTATTCGGCCGCGGCCTCCAAGGCCTTGTCGATTACGTGCTGCAATGGCCCCATCGTGGGAGCCACGGAGTTGGGAGGCGGTGCGAAGTCGAAGCGTGCGTTATCGAAGTCAAGATGTTGCGTATGGAGTTCGACGCCGAGCTGCCGGGCCATCTGTCCAGCATATTGTCGCTCGTCCACCCCGGGAACCGGAGTAACCAGGTTGCAGCAGACGATGTGCTCATGGCGATTTCGTAGACACGCTGCAACGATGGAGGAGTCGAGTCCACCAGATAGCTCCAGCAATATGAACCGGTCCATGTCCATCCGTGCGTGGACAGCACTTTCGACAGCGTGACGGATATGGTCTGCGGCATCGTGCAAGTTACGGTAGCGGTGTTCACGGGCGACGAAATCCCAAGGAGACCATGCTTGCCGTACCGAAACCTTGGAGCCACTTGTACGCAACGAACACCCAGGCAGCAACTCGACGAGCTCAACGAATCCTGTGCGCTGCGTCTTTATAGCGGGGTAGCTCAGGCAATGGGCAATGAAGTCCCAGTTGATCTGTTTCCGGTAGAGAAGGGCCCGGACCGCCAGGGAAACGTCTGACGTGAGGAAGCCCGCCCCGTTCTTTATGGACCAGACGCATGGAAGATTGCCGGCAGCCGACGGAGCGCGCGTTATCGTGAATGCGCCGGGATCTTGCATGTCGGGTTGGATAATGAGGTAAGACCCCCAGTAGGTTTTCAGTATGTACTGTTGGATCTGCGTTGGGTCTGAAAACCCTTGGAGCCTTGCGCCGTCACGGATGGCGATTCCATTCTGCGTAAAAAGATGGCCGATGAGTATCCCGCCACCTGGCAATGACAACGTCGACAGACCCTCTGTGCCGAACAGCGTCAGTGCGCCCGATGTATAGCGGACGCGCATACTCATTGCCTGGAGTGCGTGAGCCAGATTGGAAAATTTCGCGCTGGCACCCTCTTCGGTGGGAGCCAGGATGGCAATGTAATCGTTATCCATCAGATCACCCGTATGGGCGTGAAGGTTGACGTGTGGCCCAAGGCATCATTCAGAACCGTGGTGCCGTGCTGCGCCCAGCAGTGCGCGGAGAATGGGGTTCCCGTCACGCCGAAGATGAGGTCGGCGTGCAGTCTGCGCTTGGCCAGGAACTTGATCATCGCGATGGAGTCGAGCAGGCAGCACGTATCTATCGGGACGTACAAGCGAGCCCTGCAGAAGGCAGCAGCTGCCTTCAGTACATGGTCCTCGCTTGGATGAGACGTTGAAGTTTTGGACGTCTGCTTGTCTCGATAAGATGCAAGATTCTGGAGGACCTGCTTCAGGCTACGGGTTTTCAGTTGCCGCTGTATCGAGCAGACGGTTGCCAAGGTGTCCAGCAGCTCGCTGACGCTTGCCCGCCTGGTGTGAACAACGTCCTCCATCGCACTACGTGTAGGAGTTTTTGTGAGTAAGAGCGGCCTGCAGTCGGAGTCGACCGATCCATCGATCAGTATTTTCCGTTCGATCAAGCTATAAATGCTTCTGTCTGGGGCGTCGCCATCATCCCGGTAATTGACCAGCGCTGATTCCATGCATCCAGTGAGACGGAAGTAGCGATCGTTCTGGATGTCAAGGAAAATCAGGTGGCCATCAACCTGGCAATAGGACAGGTCGCGATGCAGTCTGAGTTGCGTCATTTGCATCAATCCAGAGTAAGAGGCGCGCCTTTCGGCGCGCCTTGTTGGTTATGCATCAGAGATGCCGTCGAGCGGATTGTCACCGAGGTGCTCGATGAATCCGCCGTCCCCTTTGGTTTCGACACTGGCAACCCCAAGCACGATGACATCGTCCGACGTATCGTTGCGCATGTTCTCGTTCGTGTTCATCTCAATCTCCTCCACTCACGTCATGGCAGTCCCATGACGCGGCCAGCGTAGGAGGCGTGATTCTTGATTTTCAAATGATTATTGCGTTGTCATCTGATAATTATTGCAGGAGCGTGATGGTCGTCCCGCAGTGCCAGCTCCAGCTTCCGTGCTTCTTCGGCTGACGCGATCTAGTGAAGTTGCTCGCTGCGCTCGCTCAGCAAAGCCACGATGCACGGGACGATCTGCTTGCGGCGTTCGTGATAGTCGCGTAGCGCGGATTTCAGGCCAGAAATGTCGCGTGCCTGCCAGAGCCGGTTCAATTCCGAAAGTTCTTCGAAGCCGCGCTTGATCAATCCAAGCCTGGCTTGGCGTACCGGTGCCAGGCGGTCGTTGGCCTGCTTCACGGCGTGATGCAATGAACCGTGGGCCGTGGCGCGGGCGATCGCGTCGAACAGTTGCCAGGTCAGCTTCACCAGGTCGTCGTCGGCGGACGCGACTTCCAGTGGCTCCACTTTTCCGGCTACCCGCGAAACGCCGATATCGCACGCCGTCAGCAGCAGGCGCTCCATCCAGTCGTAGAGATCGCGCAGCGCCACTTCGTTGAGCAACGGGACGTGCAGTCCGTCACGGGCGTGATCGACGATCAGGGTTTCGCCGACCAGACGGTACAAGGCGAATCGAACGGGTGTAGGGCTGGTGTTGAACTCTGCGGCGAGCGTGGCCGGATCGATCCGCTGCCCGGGTGCGTAGCGTCCTGACCGCAGGGCGCGTTTGACTTGTCTGTACACGAATACACTCTTGGAGTGGATCGCATCCATAGCTGGACTCCATGTCTGCGGCCGTTTGCCTTCCGCGCTGGATGGTAAAAAGAGCGGGTGCCAGCAGGAGGATCAGGCTTTCGGCCGCTGTAAGTTGCCGGACTCGGGCAGCTCATTTCTGTTGCGCCGTCCGCCCGCGACGGGCAGGGAGCGGCGATGGCGACACACCGGCCGACTTCGGCGAACGCCTCACCCGAGACTTGGGTGGCGTGGCTACGATCGCTACACGCTGGAAAATAGTGTCAGGGGCGTTCTTCGGTTTCTGTGCGCGAGGTCAGGTTCTCAATGTGATACAGAAAACGCCGGCGAGCACGGCGATGGTCTGGAGATTGCGCGCGTACGCTTTTTTTGGCGCGATCAGGATGTCGAGAAGCTAGCGATCGAGGTTGCTAGCACATCGCCATCCCCGCGGTGGCATCATCGTCGGGGCCAAGCTCCCGGTCTGGGTTACCCATTCCGTCAGGCGCTGCTGGAATCGCCAGCTTCTTGGTGCGCGGTGCAAGTCATGGCTTGACGCGAGCCACGCGCGCACCGAGAGTACAGTCTGCGTACATCGCGGAGCCCTGACGTGCAGCCCCGGAAGAAGCCCTCGACTGCCGACCTGCGTTCGATCCTGGATTTGCGCTTCCGGGGCGTGTTGATGAGCTTCTTCCTGCGTCGCGTACGTGATCGCAGCGAAGCGGAGGATCTGACCCAGGACGTGTTTTCGCGGCTTTTGGCCAAGCTCGAGGGTGGCCATGTCGAGGATGCCGAGGCTTTCGTCTTCCGGGTCGCGGCCAACCTGCTGGCGGATCGGGGGCGCAGGATGGCCCGGCGTGGCGGCGCACCATTGTCGCTGGAGGACAACGGTGCCACGGTGTCCGGCATGGTGGTTCGCGAGTGCGTGGAGGATCGCGACCCCGAACGCGTCTTGCTTGGACAGGATGCCTTGCAGCGGGTGCTCGCGGCCCTGGCCGAACTCAACGAGCGCACCCGCGACATCTATATCCTGTTCCGGCTGGAGAACATCCGGCAGCGAGAGATCGCATCGCTTTACGGCATCAGCCAGAGCACCGTCGAGAAGGAAGTCATGCGTGCGACGCTGCATCTGGCCCGGTGCACCCACCTGAAATGACCACTCAGAAGCCCACCGACGAAGTCCTGACGAGCCCGCTTGCCGAGGCGTCGGCGTTTCGTGTCCGCCTGGCCGAGGCAGGCATGGACAGCAGTGAGGCGCTGGAAGCGTGGCTGGCCGCCGATCCGGCTCACCGCGATGCATGGGTGCAGGTCAACGATCCGTGGAACCTCATCGGCGAGCACGCGACCGCGCCGGAGCTGATGGCCATGCGGCGCGATGCCCTGAGCCGTGCCCACGGACAAGGGCGCGCCCGGTGGAGCGGACGGCCACGGCGGGGTCGGCTCTTTGCTGCAGCGGCCTCGTTCGCAGTGATTGTCGCGTGCGGTATCGGCATCTACATGTGGAACGTGCAGCGTGGCGATGTCTACCGCACGGCCTCCGGTGAGCGCCGGACGATCACTCTCGACGATGGTTCGAAGATATCCCTCGACGCCAGAAGCGAGGTTCGGGTGCGTTACAGCAAGGATGCCCGCCGCTTGGAACTGCTCGGCGGCCAGGCCCGTTTCGACGTCGCGCACGATAGCCGGCGGCCGTTTTCCGTGCGCGCGCGCGACCAACTGGTGATTGCCACCGGCACGGCCTTCAACGTCGACATGATTGGCTCGACGGTGCTGGTGACCCTGATCAAGGGACGGGTGGAGGTTCTGGAAAACTTTGGAACACCGCGTGCCGTGGTTCCCTTGAAGACTGGAGGCATCGCCGTGGACGGGCCGCAACGCCAGGTATTGACCGCCGGCGAGCAACTGCGTGCCGCCCCGGACAGCGTCCCGGTCGTGACCACGGTCGACGTGAGCCGAGCTGTCGCCTGGGAAAGCGGCCATCTCGTCTTCTCCGACGAACCGCTGTCCAGCGTGATTGCGCGGATCAACCGCTATGCGGCCCGACCCGTGGAAGTGGATCGCGACATCGGAAAACTCAGGATCAGCGGGGTGTTCCGCACGGGCGACCTCGACACGTTTGTCGATACTGTCACCCGCTATCTACCCGTCGTCGCCACGGTTCGCGACGACGGCGGCATTACCTTGCATCACAAGCGCTGATCCCGCGGCACCTTCGGGCTCTTCCCGCGACCCGCGGAGGATTTCCGTCGGTCGGACGTCTATCTCTACCAGGCCCGCGCCGCGGGTTCCGAAGGGAGAAGCCGCATGTCGTCGTCAGCAACTTGGGTGCTACGGGCCAGGACTGTGTTTGCCGCAGTGGCACTGGCGCTGGGTTCCACCGTCGTCGTCGCACAGGTACGCACCACCTATGAGATGCCTGCCAAGCCGCTGTCGCAGGCATTGCGTGACTATGGTCGCGTTGCCGACGTGCAGATCATCTTTACCGAGGATCTCGTACGCGGTCGCATGGCTCCCGGCCTGAAGGGCGATTTCACGCCGGCGGACGCACTGCAGAAGCTGCTTGAAGGTACCGGCTTGCGTGCGCAGAAGACCCCCAGCGGGGCGGTCATGATCCTCCGGTCTGGCGATGCGTCCCCCACCGATTCCGGTGGCGCCGGGTCATCCGCGACGGGAGCGGCACCCGGCAACGCCATGACTCTCGATGTCGTCGTCGTTACCGGTACCCGTATGTGGGGCGCCACCGCCGCCACGCTTTCGTCCCCGATACGGGTCGTGGGCCGCGAGGAAATCGACCGCTCGGGCTATGCGACGACCGGCGACGTCATTCGCAGCCTTCCGCAGGCGTTCTCGGGCAACCAGAACGTGGGATCCTTTCCGATCAGCGGCATGGCGCCCGAGAACAACTTTTCCGCCGCCTCCAGCGCGGATTTGCGGGGACTCGGCCCAGGCGCGACGCTGACCCTCCTCAACGGGCATCGTCTTGCCTACAACGGCTACGCCAACACCATCGACATCGGGATGATCCCGCTGCCCGCGCTGGATCGGGTGGAGGTCGTGACCGATGGCGCATCGGCGCTCTACGGTTCAGATGCCGTGGCGGGCGTGGTCAATTTCATCCTGCGCGATGATTTCGAGGGCGCCGAGACCACCGCCCGCCTGGGCGGAAGTTCCGATGGCGGCGCTGCGGAGCGCCAGTTCAGCCAGCTGTTGGGCAAATCATGGTCGGGCGGCAACGTCCTGCTGAATCTTGAGCGCTTCGAGAAGGAGGCGCTTTACGCAGACCAGCGCGAGGTGAGTGCCGACTTGCTGGATCCTTCCACACTGCTGCCAAAGATGTCCCGGAACAGCATGCTGCTGGCATTCAACCAGGAGCTCTCGCCCGGCGTGTCGATGTTCGTCGAAGGCCTTTACTCGACCAAGGACGTGAAGGCCGAATCGGCCTATTCGTATCGTCCGCCCGACATCTTTTACATCAAGCAGAGCACCGACACGAAACAGTGGGGCCTCAATGCCGGCGTGCGTCTGGATCTGCCAGGGGAGTGGCATGGCGAGATCGCGGCGACGATGTCCGCCAACAACGAGGACTATCTGGAACTTCATAGCGTCTACGAGCCATACGTCGTCTTCTTCGATAACCGGTTGCGGAGCATGGAGGCAAATGCCGAAGGCCCGCTGTTCACGCTTCCGGCAGGCGAGGTCACCACCGCTGTGGGCCTTGGGTTCCGCGAAGAGGAACTGCAGGGACAGTTCGTTGACGTCGCGCAAGGCGGGGAAAGAAGCGTCAAGTACGCGTACGGAGAAATGATCGTCCCCGCACTGGCGGTGAACGATGACAAGCTGAATGTGTCGATGTCCGGCCGCTACGAGTCCTACGACGATTTCGGCAGCGTGTCCAATCCCAAGCTGGGTCTGGTATACCTCCACGGTTCATCGCTCAAGCTGCGTGCGACCTGGGGGAAATCGTTCCGTGCGCCAAGCCTGTACCAGGCGCACGGCATGCGCCAGGCCACGATCTACCCGGCCGCCACGTTCCGGGTGCCCGGCGCCGCCGCGGACGCACAGGCGATCTACCTGACGGGCGCCAACCCGGAGCTTGGGCCGGAACGCTCGAAGTCGTGGACGGCGGGCATGGATCTGACGCCGGAATCCGTGCGCGGACTCCGGCTCAGCCTGACCTACTACGAGATCGACTACCGCGACCGTATCGTCGGTGGCGGCAATACCATCGGGATCTGGGACAACCCGCAGTTCCAGCACATGATCGTCAAGTATCCGGGTGCGGCGTACCTGGCCGATCTGTTGAGCCCGCCGACGAGTGTCAGCAGCGCCCTCGACGTGCCACTGGATCCGGCCAAGGTCGTTGCCGTCTTCAAGGTCAACCAGCGCAACGCACCCACGCAGGACATCCGGGGCGTCGACCTGGGCGGAAACTACGAGTGGAACGCGGGCAGCAGCTATTTCAATGTATTCGCCGACGCGAGCTGGCTGGACATCGGGCAGGTGGACACATCGGGCTCTGCCGAGCGCCAGCTCACTGGCTACGTTTATTTTCCCGCGGAGCGCAAGATGCGTGCGGGGCTGAACTGGAACCGGGGCAAACTGTCCGCCAGCGGCATCGTGAACCACATCAGCGGATCGACCGACAACACCGGCACGTTCATTTCCGGCGCCGTGAACGATGGCGTGCCCGTAGGATCGTGGACGACCGTGGATGCGCAGTTCAGTTACGACACGCGCGACACGGGCAAGGACGCCAGCGGGCTGCGTGTCAGCCTGGCGGCCAGGAACCTGCTCAACCGGGCACCTCCTGCAGTGGCCGGATCCAGCGGCGGCCCGCTGTCGCGCGGCCTGGGCTTTGATCCGCAGAACGCATCGGCGCTCGGCCGCTTCCTCAGCGTCACCGTCAGCAAGAGGTGGTGATGCGCGCTCGCAGGAACATGTGGATTGGTCGCATGAGGGTTCTTTCCCTGGGTCGCGCTGCAGCGGCACTCGTTGCGGTCGTCGGCTGCACCGCGGCTGCTGGCGCGGATCCTTTGTCTGGCGCGCCAGAGGCGGGAAACACAGTCACTTCGGTACCTGCAGTCATCGTGTCGCCGCGGCTGCTGACGGAAGTGACGGACATCGCCGGCGTCGCCATCTCGCCGGATGGTTCGACCGTGGCGTTCCGGACGGAAACCGCGTCCATCGAGCGCAATACCTACGACTCGTCCTGGTACGCCGTCGATATCGACAGGCCTGGTGTGCCGGTGCGCATCGCCGACGGCGGCATCGCGCTGCGCGACGCGGGCGGATTTCCCGTGGCCGTGCTCCCGCAGTGGTCCGCGGATTCCCGGTGGATCTACTACCAGGCCCTGTTCGACGGGGTAGTGCAGGTATGGCGCGCCGCGCGAGACGGCAGCCGATCCGAACAAGTCACCCGCGGCCCGGCCAACGTCAAGGACTTCCAGCTCGTGGGCACGAACCGGCATCAAACCCTGGTGTACCGGACGGGCGCAACGCGCGAAGCCATCGAGCAGGCGGAGTTGGACGAGTACGATCAGGGCATCCGCTTTGACAACACCATCAATGCGGGGAAGAACCTGTTCCGCTCTGTGCCGATCGAAGGCCGTTTAACGAGCCCGCGAACGCTCAGGGCCGTTCCCCTGCTGTGGAATGCGCCGGACAGCTATCACGCAGTGGACACCACCACGCTGGCCACCGCGGATGCCAGCGACACGCAGATCGACGACTTCCGGCGGCTGACCCGAAGCCCGGAGAGCTTGGGATCCGAAGTCAGGGCTTTTGCCCGGTCGCCGGATGGAAAGCGGATGGCGATCCTGACCGGCAACTATCCGGAATCCGGTCTCCATGTGCGGTCGGGCAAACGCAACGCATCGACCGTCGGATGTGAGACGTGCCGATCCCTGATCATTGAAGCGGTGGCTTGGCGGAACGACAACGAACTCGTCTTCACGGTTCGCTCGGCGAGCAAGGATTTTGCCCAGTCCCTGTACGCCTGGCGTGTGGATGATGGCAAGGCGAGGCTTGTTGCCGCATCCGATGGGTTGCTCGGCGCCGACAGGTACGGCGAGGGATCCACCTGTGCGGTCGGCAGACGCCATGC
>Ga0134125_10008793_pt1 | contig 11398 bp, 10 predicted proteins | sample KB31751_FD_96464 | JGI IMG/M metagenome (GOLD analysis project Ga0134125, IMG submission 96464) | Terrestrial soil microbial communities with excess Nitrogen fertilizer from Kellogg Biological Station, Michigan, USA - KB3-175-1 | ecosystem: Environmental > Terrestrial > Soil > Unclassified ...
CGCCTCGGGTGCCGGGTTGGCGGGCGGTGCGCCGTTGTCCGCCGGCGGCGGCTGCGGCGCTTGCTGGGCGGGAGCCTGCTGTTCGGGGGCTTGCTGCGGTTGCTGGGGTTGCTGGGGCTGCTGGGGCTGCGTCACCACCGGTTGCTGCCCGGGGAGGTGCTGATTGTTCGGCGGGATCTCCGGCGGGGCGGCGGACTGGTCGGACGGCCCCTGCGCCGGGACCTGGAGCGGAACCGGCGGGATCGTGAGCCGCTCTTCGGGAATGTCGGGGGGCGGTACCGGGGGCTGACCGTTGATCAGCAGCTGGCCCTTGGCGCTGTTCAGCAGGGTGGCCCAGCCCCCGTTGCCCAGCGTCGCGCCGATGCTGCAGGCCACCTCGCGGCTGCCGGCCGTCCAGCTGGACAGCGGCACCGTGGGGTAGATCAGCGTCAGGGTCGTGGTGCGCAGCTTGACCGGCGCCAGGTACGCGTCTGTCATCTTGGTGCACGAATCCTTGATGAAGCCATCCTGGTCCGGCTCGGCGGGCAGGGCGTCGGGAAACTTCTCGGCCAGGTTGACCGTGCCGGTGACCTGCATCGCGTGCGGGGCCGCACAGTCGACCGGCACATCGGTCGGCTGATTGGTCGCCGGATCGATCCCCAGGCAGGTGCCGGCCGGCCAGACCTTGGACTGGTCGACGTCGGCGACCTTGCCCTTGAACGGCTGCTGCTGGTTGTTCATGCCGGGCAGTTGCAGGCCGCACAGCATGCGGCGGTCGCCGGACTGGCGCCAGGCGCGGTCGCCGGGCCACAGCAGGCTGACCGTGAACTTGCTGTTCGGATCGAACTTGAGTCCCAGGTAATTACGGACGGCGGCCTCGCACTGTTCCTGGGTGATCTGCTGGATGCGGGCGGGCGTCGGGGGCGCGGCGCTGGGCCCGTACTCGGAGCCCGGGAACGTCCGCATATCAACGGATTCGGCGACTTCAAACTTGTGGTCATCGCCGCAGTCGACGATTTTCGCCGACTCCGGGGTGGTGTCGGGCCACATCAGGCATTCCCCGCGGGAGGCGCGGTTGAGGGCGGCGTCGCTCTTGGCCCCGGTGCTGCGCACGGGGCTGCTGTCGAGGAGCCGTCCCGATCCGGTGCCCACCGGGATGGCGGTGACCAGCCCGGCGATCAACAGGGCGCCGAGCGCGGTCAGCAGCAGCGCCCGCCTGGTCGCCCGGGCCTGCAGGCTGCGCGGCCACAAGAAGGCGGGCGACCGCTGTGCGGACGCCCCATCGGCCGAGGCGGCGGGCGTCTCGACTGCGGGGCCTTCCGAAAGTTCCTTCTCGGGCGCTTGCGACATCGGCTCCATTCTGACAGGGCCACCTGAGGCGCGTGACAAAAGTTACGGATGTGAGTCCTGGGCCGGCGAAGGGCGGACGCTCCGCCCGGCGGCCGGAGCCGGTGAAAGTAGTCTCAGGGCCGTGATCGACCTGAAGCTGCTCCGGGAAGACCCCGACGCCGTGCGCCGCTCCCAACTCAGCCGCGGTGAAGACCCGACGTTGGTGGACGCCCTGCTGTCGGCCGACGCCGCGCGCCGGGCCGCGATCTCGTCCGCCGACGCGCTGCGGGCCGAACAGAAGTCCGCCAGCAAGAGCGTGGGTGCCGCGTCGCCCGACGAGCGCCCGGCGTTGCTGGCGCGTGCGAAGCGACTGGCCGAGCAGGTAAGGGCCGCCGAGACCGCCCAGACCGATGCGGAGGCGAAGTTCACCGCGGCGCACATGGCGATCTCGAACGTCATCATCGACGGCGTTCCGGCCGGCGGCGAGGACGACTTCACCGTCCTCGACATCGTCGGTGAGCCCTCGGCGATCGACAACCCCAAGGACCACCTGGAGCTGGGCGAGTCGCTGGGTCTGATCGACATGCAGCGCGGCGCCAAGGTGTCCGGCTCGCGGTTCTACTTCCTGACCGGTCAGGGGGCGCTGCTCCAGCTCGGCCTGCTGCAGCTGGCGCTGCGGCTGGCCGTCGAGAACGGATTCACCCCGATGATCCCGCCGGTGCTGGTGCGCCCGGAGGTGATGGCCGGCACCGGATTTTTGGGCGCGCACGCCGACGAGATCTACCGGATCGAGGCCGACGACCTCTACCTGGTGGGCACCTCGGAGGTGCCGTTGGCCGGCTACCACTGGAACGAGATCCTGGACCTGTCCGGTGGCCCACTGCGGTACGCGGGCTGGTCGTCGTGCTTTCGCCGCGAGGCGGGCAGCTACGGCAAGGACACCCGGGGCATCATCCGGGTGCATCAGTTCGACAAGGTCGAAGGCTTCGTCTACTGCACGCCCGACGAGGCCGAGGCCGAACACCAGCGGCTGCTGGGCTGGCAGCGCGAGATGCTGGCCCGCATCGAGGTGCCGTATCGGGTGATCGACGTGGCCGCAGGCGATCTCGGCTCGTCGGCCGCCCGCAAGTTCGACTGCGAGGCGTGGGTTCCGACGCAACAGGCCTACCGCGAGCTGACGTCGACGTCGAACTGCACCACGTTCCAGGCGCGCCGGCTGACCACCCGCTACCGCGACGAGAACGGCAAGCCACAGACCGCGGCCACGCTCAACGGCACGCTGGGCACCACCCGCTGGCTCGTGGCGATCCTGGAGAACCACCAGCGGCCCGACGGCAGTGTGCGGGTTCCCGAGGCGCTGGTGCCGTTCGTCGGCACCGAAGTGCTGGAGCCTTAGGCGTTTACCGTCGCGCGGTCCTGCTCGTGCCGGCGCTGGCGTTCCATCGTCGCGAAGTAGAACGCGAACGCGAACGCGAAGCTGGTGAACAGGCTGGACACGAAGTACAGCCAGGGGCGGCGCAGTCCGCGCCGGTAGCCGTCCACGATCGTAAAGATCGGCAGCAGAATCACATTCGCGATCGTGTAGTCCTGGCTGGCCGAGCTGGCGGCCGGGTTGGTGAACATCAGCTTGATGTACTCGGCCCAGCTTCCGTGTTCGCCCCAGAGCGGATTGGTGGATCCGTGCGAGTACTCGTGCACGAAGGTGATGTTGAAGTACCAGCCGAGCGCGACGGACACGATGCCGACGACGTAGTACACGATTTCCATCGCCGAAAAGAATGGGCCGTTGGCCGGCCGGGCGAAGACCTTTGAGTTCGACCGGACGATCCAGGTGATGACCGCCAGTCCGAGCACCGCGTGAGTGAGTAGCGAGACCATGGGCGCAGTCTCACCCGCGCCCCAAAATTTTGTCAATATTGACACAACAAGTCGAATGACAAATCCGATGTCTTGATACCTTACTGAGATGGTCAGGCCCGCTCAGACGGTGCGCAGCGAACGCACTCGCGAAGCGTTGCGCCAGGCCGCCGTGGTGCGATTCCTGGCCCAGGGCGTCGAAGACACGTCGGCCGAACAGATCGCCGCCGACGCCGGAGTATCGCTGCGGACGTTCTATCGCCACTTCAGTTCGAAGCACGATCTGTTGTTCGCCGATTACACCGGGCTGCACTGGTTTCGCGCGGCCCTGGATGCCAGGCCGGCCGACGAACCGATCATCGACTCGGTGCAGTCGGCCATCTTCTCGTTCCCGTATGACGTCGACGCGGTCACCAAGATCGCCGCACTGCGCCAAGGCGAGCTCGACCCCGGCCGCATCGTCCGCCACATCCGGGAGGTCCAGGCCGACTTCGCCGACGCCATCGCGGCACAGTTGCAACGGCGTGGCCGCGGGACCAACGGCGCCGCGGAGCCGACGGCGGACCTGCGGGTGCGCACCGCGGTGACCGCGCGGTGCATCGCCGCCGCCGTCTTCGGCGCGATGGAGGTCTGGATGGTCGGCGACGACCGGTCTCTCGGCGAACTCGCGCGGTTGTGCCACGCGGCGCTGGAGTCGCTGCGAGCGGGAATCACCGACTCCTGGATCACGGCGACAACGCGTCAAGTTTCGTCATAATTGACAAAACTTGACCGTCGTGCGAGCCTCCTTTTCGGAGGGCAGGACATGACTGGTTATGACGCGATCGTTATCGGAGCAGGACATAACGGGCTGACCGCGGCCGTGCTGCTGGCCAAGGCCGGACTGCGGACGGTGTGCCTGGATCCCAAGCTCTACGCCGGCGGGATGGCTTCCACCGTGGAGCTTTTCGACGGGTACCGGTTCGAGATCGCCGGCTCGGTGCAGTTCCCGACGTCACAGGTGGTCGTCGACGAGCTGGGCCTGGACACCATCCCGACGATCGAGCTGGACGTGATGTCGGTGGCGGTGCGCGGCGTCGGTGACGATCCGCTGGTCCAGTACAGCGACCCCGTCAAGCTGTTCACCCACCTCAACGAAGTGCACGGGGCAGACGCCGTCAACGGAATGGCGGGGCTGATGGCGTGGAGCCAAGGCCCGACACGCGCGCTGGGCCGGTTCGAAGCCGGAACACCGCCCAAGAGCATCGACCAGATGTACGCCTGCGCCACAAACGAATTCGAGCGCGCGGCGATCGATGACATGTTGTTCGGCTCGGTCACCGACGTGTTGGACCGGTATCTGCCGGACCGCGAGAAGCATGGCGCGCTGCGCGGTTCGATGACCGTACTGGCCGTCAACACGCTGTACCGTGGCCCGTCCACGCCGGGTAGCGCGGCCGCGCTCGCCTTCGGCCTCGGCGTTCCCGACGGCGACACCATGCAGATGAAGAAGCTGCGCGGTGGCATCGGCGCGCTCACCACGCACCTGTGCGACGTGCTGGAGAGCCACGGCGGCGAACTTCGGTTGCGCACCAAGGTGACCGAGATCCTCGTCGCGGACGGGCGGGTGACCGGAGTGCGCACCGAGGCGGGCGAGACGCTGAACGCCCCGATCGTCGTCTCCGGTATCGCCCCGGACGTCACCCTCAACGAAATGATCGACCCGGGCGCGCTGCCCGCCGACATCCGGGAACGCTATGCGCGCATCGACCACCGCGGCAGCTATTTGCAGATGCACTTCGCGCTGGACGAGGCCCCCGCCTTCGCCCCGCCGTACGAGGCCCTCAACGAGCCGGCCATGCAGGCCTCGATCGGCCTGTTCTGCACGCCGGAGGAAGTCCAGCAGCAATGGGAGGACGCTCGGCACGGGATCGTTCCGGCCGACCCCACGGTCGTCTTGCAGATCCCCTCGCAGAACGATCCGGACCTCGCCCCGGAGGGCAAGCACGCCGCGTCCGCGTTCGCGTTGTTCTTCCCGATCGAGGGCGACCCAAACAGGGCAGGCTACGGGCAGGCGAAGATCGAAATGGGTCAGCGGGTGATCGACAAGATCACCCGTCTCGCACCGAATTTCGAGCGCAGCGTCATCCGGCACACCACCTTCACGCCCAAGCACATGGGTGTGATGTTCGGCGCGCCGGGCGGCGACTACTGCCACGGCCTGTTGAATGCGAACCAGATAGGCCCCAACCGGCCCGGCCCGAGGGGTTTCCTGGGCCAGCCGATCCCGATCGACGGCCTATACCTGGGTAGTGCGGGCTGCCACGGCGGTCCCGGGATCACGTTCATCCCGGGCTACAACGCGGCGCGCGCGGCATTGGGCGCGCGCTGACTCGTCGCCCAGCGTGTAACCACTGCGAGAAATCGCGCCAGAATTCGCAATCAGTGCACGTTCGGCACTCGCCGCCGCCCGCCGCGAGCCAGGCGCCAGCCGCTAACCGCTAACCGCTAACCGCGCGAGCTCAGCAATTCGTCGAGCAGCGCGGTGAACTCGTCCGCGCGCGCCGGCGTGAACGCGGGGGTGGGCCAGGTCCCCGGCACGTCCAGGGTGATCAACGTCGACCGCAGCGGCCGTTGCACGTCCAGGGGAAGCCAGCGGCGAAAGTCCGAGCTGCCCCAAATCCGGAACCGCTGCGTGAAAAGCCCCAGCTTTTCGGCTTTGTACCCGCGGATCGTGTCGAGCGCGATGACCTTCGATGTGCCCGACGGAAAGTGGTAGCGGCGCAGCGTGATCGCCGCGCGATCCAGCTGAACCAGGCCGTCATCGTAGGAGCCGTAGGAGTCGTTCACGCCCGGCGGCTCCGCAGCTGGTGACCGCGTGCGGTCAGGCAGCGCCCGTCGTCCAATCGCCACTGCCACCCATGCAGGTTGCAGGTCAACGTGTTTCCTTCCACCACACCAAATTTCGAGAGGTCAGCCTTGAGGTGCGGACAACGGCGCTGAATCTCCCAGCCATCCAGTGTGACCGTCGCCGAGTCGTCGTGGGTTTCGCCGAACCAGCCGTCGGCGTAAGCGATCCGTTCGCCGGTCAGGCACTTGAAGAAGGTGTAGAGGTATTCGTTATAGCCGCCGACGCGCCATGCCCTGAAACGGGTGGACAAGAAGATCGTGTTGACCCAGTCCGGCTCGTGATCGCGCAGCACGGTGCGCACCAACTCCGGCGCGATCTCGAAGCCGTAGCGGACCTTCTCATCCGGAATCCGCTCCCGCACCGCCCGTTTCGGGAAGTCCAGGATCACGGTCTCGGGGCCGAGCACCAGTTCGACGGGGTAGCCGATCCCGTCGCAGATCTCGTCGCTTTGCGACATTATCGGCTCGAACAGGGCGCGCAGCGGTTCCAGGAGCGGCTCCCCGGCCGCGGGGGCCCAGCTGGCGCGTTCCGCGGCGACGACGGGCGCCATCCGCTCGGCGTACTCGGCGATGTAGCCGGCCTTGCCCGTGGTGAAGATGGCCTCGACCTCGTCGGTGGGCAGCGGGTGGTGCAGCGAATGCAGGGTGGATCCGGTGAAGTCGGCGGCGGATCCGGGGATCATCAGCAAGCCGCCGTCGTGCCCGTGCGTGCGCATCTGGTCCAGGAACACCATTTGATCCGGGAAGATGTTGGCCGGATCCCCGTGGTCGTCGTTGAGGTGGCGTAACTCCGGATCCAGGAAGCAGGGCGGGCCCGCCGAGGGGATTACCCACGTCGCCCGGACCTGGGCGAGGTATTGGCGGGCGCGGTCCATCTGCCGCTGCCGCTTCTGGACGCCGAACGACTCCTTGGCGCGGGCCGGCATGTCGTAGACCATCGGGTACCAGATGGCCCCGGAGTACTGCAGCAGGTGCACATCGATGTGCCCGAACTCGCACGCCAGCACGTCCAGGTCGACCGGGCGGGCGTCGTTCATGTTGAAAACCGTTGTCGCGCCGTCGGAAACCAGCAGTGCCGAATCGCCGATCGGGCCGTCGGCGGGGGCCCGGAGGGCGATGATCATGACGTCGAGGTTGCCCTTGGGGCCCCCGACCCGATGCTTGACCGAATTGCTGGCCTCGAAGAATCGGTGAAAGCCCAATTCCTGCAATGCATTTCGCAGATCTGGCACCGGAAACTCCGGCAGCAGGACGGTCGCGTCCTTGTTGACGTGCTCGGCCAGGTTCTTCGCGTCGAAGTGATCCTTGTGCAGGTGCGACACATACAGGTAGTCGCAGGCGCCCAAGCTGTCCCAGTCCAGCGTGCTGTTGTCCGGGAACGGGAACCAGGATGCGAAGTAGGCGGGATTGACCCAGGGGTCGCAAAGGATGCTGCCCGCCTGGGTCTCGATCAAGAATCCGGCGTGGCCTACGCTGGTGACCTGCACTAATGCCTTTCCGTGGAACGCTGGTGGACCGCTTCGGTCTCGGCCGACGATGACGGTTTTCAGTCCCCGAGCTTAGCGCGAGGCACCGGGTCGGGCTCGGTGCCGCAGCCGGGTGGTCCCGGGCCGGCGGTGCGGATTTTCGGCACCGGGGGCCACCGCGCGGTCCGGAGCACTAGGCTGATGAGCTGTGGAACCGGTTTACGGGACTGTCATTGCACTAGCCCGCTTGGTATGGCGCGTGCAGGGCCTGAAGATCACGGTCGCGGGCGTGGAGAACCTACCGACAAGCGGCGGTGCGGTCATCGCGATCAACCACACCGGCTACCTGGACTTCACTTTCGCCGGGTTGCCCGCCTACAAGCAGCGCCTGGGTCGCAAGGTGCGATTCATGGCCAAGCAGGAGGTGTTCGACCACAAGGTCACCGGGCCGATCATGCGCAGCCTGCGGCACATCTCGGTGAATCGGCAAGACGGGGCCGCCTCCTACGAGGCCGCCGTCCGGCACCTGAAAGACGGTGAGCTGGTCGGGGTTTATCCCGAAGCCACCATCAGCCGCAGTTTCGAGATCAAGGAGTTCAAATCGGGGGCCGCCCGCATGGCGGTCGAGGCCGGGGTACCGATCGTCCCGGTGATCGTCTGGGGCGCCCAGCGCATCTGGACCAAGGACCACCCGAAGAAGCTGTGGCGGCCGAAGGTGCCGATCATCGTGCTGGTGGGCGAGCCGATTGAGCCGACGTTGGCCATCGAGGAATTGAGGGGCCTGCTGCGCTCCCGGATGCAGCACCTGCTGGAACGCGCGCAGGAGATGTACGGAGCGCATCCTGCCGGGGAGTTCTGGGTGCCGCACCGGTTGGGCGGGGGCGCCCCTTCGCTGGCGGAGGCCGCCCGGTTGGAAGCCGAGGAGGCAGCCGCGCGGGCGGCTCGTCGTGCGAAGTCCACAGGGGCGCCGGAGTAGTGATCGGTGGTGGAGCCGACCTTCCGCGCGCTGGAGCTTCTGGCCCAACTGGTTGTGGCGGCCACCGGCACCAAAATCACCTACAGCGGCGAGCAGCATATTCCCGAGCGGGGCGGCGCCGTGGTGGCGATCAACCACACCAGCTATGTCGACTTCTTGCCGGCCGCCCTGGCCGTACACCGCCGGGAACGACGCCTGCGGTTCATGATCAAGGCCGAGATGCAGCGGGTGAAAGTGGTCAATTTCCTGATCAAGCACACCCGCGCCATCCCGGTGAACCGCGGCGCCGGCGCGGGCGCCTACGCGATCGCCGTGCAGCGACTCCGTGAAGGTGAGCTGGTGGGCGTGTATCCGGAAGCCACGATCAGCCGCAGCTTTGAGCTCAAAGAATTCAAGACCGGCGCCGCCCGGATGGCCATCGAAGCGGACGTCCCTATCGTCCCGGTGATCGTCTGGGGGGCACACCGAATCTGGACCAAGGACCACCCACGTAAACTGGGCCGAGCCAAAATACCTGTCACTGTGCAGGTAGGCGCACCGTTGCAGGTGCGCGAAGACATTGCGCAGACCGACGCTGCCCTGCGCGACTCGATGACCACGTTGCTGCACCAGGCGCAACAGCGCTATCCGAGCGATCCCGGAGCGTACTGGGTGCCGCACCGGCTGGGCGGAGGAGCCCCGACCCGGGCGGAGGCCGCGCGGATCGAGGCCGACGAGGCGGCGGCCCGATCGGCCAAGAAGGCCGCCAACCAGGCCGAACGCCCGTCGCAGTAGGCGAAGGAGAAGAAATGCCCGAGGGGTTCTACCGGTTGGCCGAGTGGATCGTCCCGCCGATGGTCGCCATGCAGGGAACCAAGTTCACCTATCAGGGCCTCGAGAACATCCCCGAGCGGGGCGGCGCCCTGCTGGCCCAGAACCACACCAGCTACCTGGACTGGCTGCCCACGCTGCTGGCCGTCCGGGAGCGGCGGCGGCGCGCGTACTTCATGATCAAGGCGGAGATGGCCGACGTGAAGGCGGTCAACTACGTCATCAAGCACGCCCGCCTGATCCCGGTGGATCGCAAGTCGGGACACGACGCTTTCGACGCGGCGGTGCAGCGCATGCGCGAGGGCGAGCTGATCGGGACGCACCCCGAGGCCACCATCAGCCGCAGTTTCGAACTGCGGGAATTCAAGACCGGGGCGGCACGCATGGCGCTGGAAGCCCAGGTGCCGATCGTCCCGGTGATCGTGTGGGGCGCCCATCGGATCTGGCCCAAGGACCATCCGAAGAAGGTGCTGCGCAACAAGGTTCCGATCACCGTGGTCGCCGGGCGGCCGCTGCCACCGCTGGGCACGCCCGAACAACTCAACGCGGTGTTGCGCGAGGCGCTCAATACCCTGCTGTACCGGGTGCAGGAGGAATATCCGCACCCGAAGGACGAATTCTGGGTGCCGCGCCGATTGGGCGGTGCGGCGCCCACCCAGGACGATTCCCGAGCGATCCGGTTGTCGGAGTTGCAGGCCCGGATGCAGAAATACGGAACCGACGGCGTCACGCGACCGGGGCAGACCCAAAGCGGATTGCATTGAGCGGTCGGGACCGATGACGATGAAGCCGACGCTCATCGCCTGCGACGTCGACGGCACCCTGTTCGACGACGACGAAAAGATCACGCCACGCACCCGCGACGCCATCCGCGCCGCGGTGGACGCCGGTGCACAGTTCGTCGTGGCGACGGGGCGTCCGCCGCGGTGGATACGTCCCGTCGTCGACGCGCTTGGCTTCGCCCCGATCGCCGTGTGCGCCAACGGCGCCGTGATCTACGACTCCGCGACCGACCGGGTGGTGTCGACGCGCACGCTTTCCGTCGACACCCTGGCCGAACTGGCGGAGCTGGCCACTCGCGTCATCCCCGGCGCGGGACTGGCCGTCGAGCGAATCGGCGAGCGCGCCCATGACACGGCGACTCCTCAGTTCATCAGCTCGCCGGGCTACGAGCATGCCTGGCTGAACCCGGACAACACCGAGGTGTCGATCGAAGACCTGCTCAGTGCCCCGGCGATCAAGCTGCTCATCCGCCGGGCGGGGGCCCGCAGCTCCGACATGGCTGCCGAACTGGCCAAGCACGTCGGCATCGAGGGCGACATCACCTACTCCACCAACAACGGCCTGATCGAGATTGTGCCGCTGGGGATCAGCAAGGCCACCGGTGTGGACGAGATCGCCAGGCCGTTGGAGATCGCCCGCGACGAGGTGGTGGCGTTCGGTGACATGCCAAACGACCTGCCGATCCTGCGCTGGGCGGGCCATGGCGTGGCCATGGGCAACGCCCATCCTGACGTGCGGGCCGCCGCCGACGAGGTCACCGCCGCCAACAATGACGACGGTGTGGGACGGGTGCTCGAACGCTGGTGGCTTTAGCGCCGCGCAGGGGCGCGAGGAGGAACGGCGCAATCGGCTTTAGCGCCCTCAGGTCGCCGCCGGGTGCGTCGGTAGCGAGAAGTGTTCGGCCGGCACCGTTGGGCCGCTTGGTAATTGGGTGGCCAGCGACGTCGTTATACCGTCCACGACTTCGGTGACGTTACCGGTCAGCCGCTCGAAGTTCAGCGTGCCATGCTGGAAATTCTGCGTAATCTGCAGTGGCTCTTGTATTTCCGCACTGGTGGGCAATCCGAGCGGCCCGCGTTCGTAGCTCTGAGAGCCCCAGGCGTCGTAGATGGCGCCGGTGACCGGTTGGGGGCCCGTCTCGGGTGACCAGTACATCGCGCCCCGGGCGAAAGTGACAAAGCGGGCGTCACCGGCGGCACTGCCTTCCGGTGAGGTCGGCGCGCCCAGCACGCTGTTCATCCCGCCGATCGCCTGCCAGTGATCATAGATCGCGCCACCCTGCAGTGCCTCGATCAACTCCTCGGGAGGA
>Ga0134125_10008794_pt1 | contig 11398 bp, 15 predicted proteins | sample KB31751_FD_96464 | JGI IMG/M metagenome (GOLD analysis project Ga0134125, IMG submission 96464) | Terrestrial soil microbial communities with excess Nitrogen fertilizer from Kellogg Biological Station, Michigan, USA - KB3-175-1 | ecosystem: Environmental > Terrestrial > Soil > Unclassified ...
ACCAAGAACGCAGGAGTCAAACGAGATGCCGAAGATCAAGTCATCGAGCAGCGCGAAGAAGCGGTTTAAGGTCACCGCCGGCGGCAAGCTGCTCCGGCGCCAGGCGATGAAGAGCCACAACCTGACGAAGAAGAGCCCCAAGCGGAAGCGTCGCTTCGGCAAGGATCAGCCCGTCGCAAAGGCGAACGAGCGGGCGCTCCGCGAGATGCTCGCCGGGAGAGGTAAGCGCTAATGCCACGAGTGAAGCGTTCGGTCGCGTCGCGCAAGAAGCGCCGCAAGGTTCTCGATCAGGCGAAGGGCTACTGGGGGCTGAAGAAGTCTTCGTACCGCTACGCGAAGGAGCAGGTCGACCATTCGCTCACGTACGCGTACCGGGACCGGAAGAACAAGAAGCGAACGTTTCGCCGCCTCTGGATCATGCGCATCAACGCGGCGGCACGGGCGAACGGGCTCTCGTACAACCAGTTCATCGCCGGCCTGAAGGAAGCTGAGATCGAGCTCGACCGCAAGGTGCTCGCCGACCTCGCCGTGAGTGATCCGCAGGCGTTCGGGGCCATCGCCGAAAAGGCGAAGTCGGCGCTCGCTCAGAACGCTTCGTGAGCCAACGAGGTGCGTTAAACGGTCGCGCGGGCAAAGCCCGCGCGACCTCTATGGTCGGCGTCGCGAAGCGACGCCTTCGGGCGAAGTCCGCGGTCGCCTCTCAGTCCACCTGATCACTTCCCGCGAGAACGAGAAGCTCAAGCTCGTCCGCAAGCTGCAGGACCGCAGCTGGCGGGACAAGCTCGGGCTCTTCGTCGCGGAGGGTGAGGATCTGGTCGCCGCTGCTCAGGCGGCGGGCATCGAGCCTGTCGAACTGCTGGTCGCGGGCGAGAACGTCGAACAGGCTCTGCTCGCGGAAGTCGCGACGCTCGCCTACCCGCCGCGGGTAATCGGCGTTTTTCGGCGAGGGGACTTGCCGGTCGACTCTCTGCCCGAGGTCGGGCTCGCGCTCTGGCACGTCGCGGATCCCGGCAACGTGGGCACGCTCGTCCGTTCCGCCGACGCCTTGGGGCCAGCCTTCGTCGCACTCTCGGAGGGCTCGGCCGATCCGACGAGCCCCAAGGCGCTGCGTGCGTCGATGGGCGCACTGTTCCGCGTCCCTGTCGTTCGATTCGAAGCTGCTCCCGGTCGTCGTGTGGCTCTCGTCGCCCACGGCACGCAACCCCTGGACAGCCTCGACCTGTCCGGGCCGATGACGTTCGTGCTCGGTGCGGAACGCGCTGGACTTCCGCAAGACGTCCTGGCGGCCTGCGACGAGCAGGCGACCATCCCGCTCGCGAGAGACGCCGAGTCGCTGAACGTCGCTGCGGCGGGTGCGATCGCCCTCTACGAGCGCGCCAGGCGAACCTGACCCGAACAGGTGGGGTCAGACGCCGACCTTTCGAGGTGTGGCGATCCAGATCGTGTCCTCTTGGCCTCGATAGGGAGTGCGATCGAACCAGCCGTAACAGGCCTCGACGTCGAAGTCAGAGTCCTCGAGGAGGGCGCGCCATTCGTCCGGTGAGAGCCACGCAAGCGCCATCGTGGTTTCGCTCTCATCGTTTCGCACGGTCAGCGTGAGGGTGCGAGCCTCCTCGTCCCAGACCGCCCGCTCGAAGATGCCGGGCTCGCGTTCCAGCCAGCGTCCCTGCGTCAGGGCGATGTCGGCCGCGTCCGGAGCGAAAACGTCGAAGACAAAGCGACCGTCCGGCTGAAGGAGCCGGTGCGCGGCGGCGAAGACCGCGCGCCGATCCTCGTGGGTGTGCATATGGAGCAACGATCGAAACGGACAGATCACGAGCGGGACCTGCTCGTCGACCGGCGGCTCGCGTAGATCGCCGACTCTGAGATCGATCTCCACCCCGGCGAGCGCGGCGCGCCTTGCGCAGACATCGAGCATCCCGCGCGACGAGTCCACACCGATGACGCGGATCCCGTCGGCGGCGATCGGGACCGCGATCCGTCCCGTGCCCACTCCGAGCTCGACGACGGGGCCGCCCGAGCGGCGCGCCTCCTCGAGGTAGAAGGCCACGTCCTCGACGACGCTTGCGCTCCAGGGGTCGTAGAGCTCTGCTATCGCGTCGTAGCTGCTCAATGGCTAGATTCGCCCCGTGGACTGGGAGGAGTACGAAAGCACGGCCCTGAAGAGTTTCGCGGAAGCGAGTACCTCCGACGAGCTGGCCAACGCCCATACCGAGTGGCTCGGGCGGCGCAGCGGGCTGAAGGTCGCGCTGCGCGACGTCCGTGACCGTGAGACGGGCATGGCGCTCAACGCCGTGCGGGAGCAGCTCGAGACGGCGTTCGCGGCCCGTGAGGAGGAGCTCGAGCAGGCCCGGCTGGTGCTGCTCGACGAGGCGCTCGACGTCACGCTCCCGGGGACGCAGCTCGCGCGTGGCCGCCTGCATCCGCTGACGCAGATCCGGCGGGAGGTCGAGGACATCTTCCTGGGGCTCGGCTACGAGATCGTCGACACTCGTGAGGTCGAGACCGTCTGGCATAACTTCGACGCGCTCAACCAGCCGCTCACGCACCCCTCGCGCTCGCATCGCGACACGTTCTACATCGACGCGGAAACGCTGCTGCGCACGCACACGTCGACAGGACAGATCCGGGTGATGGAGGAGCGCCAGCCGCCGATCTACATCGCCACGCTCGGGCGCGTCTACCGGCGAGATACCCCGAGCCCGCGCTCGACGCCGAACTTCCACCAGGTCGAGGCCCTCGCCGTCGACCGGGGCATCACGCTCGACGACCTGAAAGGAACGCTCCTGCATTTCTTCCACGCGATGTTCGGAGACGATCGCGACGTGCGCATGCGCACCGGCTTCTTTCCTTTTACGGAGCCTTCGGTCGAGTTCGATGTGACGTGCTTCCTCTGCGGGGGAAAGGGTTGCCCGTTCTGCAAGTACACCGGCTGGTTCGAGATGGGCGGCGCGGGTGTCGTCGACCCTGCAGTGTTCGAGAACGTCGGCATCGATCCCGACGAGTGGTCCGGCTTCGCGTGGGGCCTCGGCCTCGACCGCATCGCCGCGCAGCGCCACGGCATCCCCGACATCCGGATGTTCTGGGAGAACGACCTGCGCGTGTTGAGGCAGTTCGGATGAAGGTCCCTGTCAGCTGGCTGCGCGAGTACGTGCCGATCGACAGGCCGATCCGGGAGGTCGCGGACCGCCTCGTCATCTCGTCCTGTGAAGTGGACGGGATCGAGCAGGTAGGCGTCGTGGACATCGACGGCAACCTCGGGCTCTTCCGGGTCGGTCACGTGCTCGAGGCCGTCAAGCACCCGAACGCCGACCGCCTGCAGCTCTGCCAGGTCGACGTGGGCGAGGGGAACCCTCGTCAGATCGTCTGCGGCGCATGGAACTTCGGCGCCGGCGCGACCGTCGGAGTCGCGCTCCCCGGCGCGGTGCTGCCGAACGGGCTGCAGCTCGAGCGCCGCGAAGTGCGCGGTGAGGTCAGCGACGGGATGATCCTCGCCGAGGACGAGGTCGCGCTCGGCACGGATCACACCGGGATCATGGTGCTGCAGAACGGAATCGAGCCGGGGACCCCCTTGGCCGACGTCTTGCCTCTGACCGAGACGGTGCTCGATCTCGGACCTGAGCACAACCGGCCAGACCTGCTGGCCGTCTACGGCATTGCGCGCGAGGTCGCGGCGCTGTTCGACCTCGCTCTTGAGCCTCCGCCCGGGACCGATCCGCAGCCGGACGCGGACGAGCAGCTCGACATCACGATCGAGGACTACGAAGCCTGTCCGCGCTACATAGGACGCCGCTTTCGCGACGCGACGATCGCTCCCTCGCCCGTCTGGCTGAAGGCACGGCTCCTCGCAGCGGGGATGCGACCGATTTCCAACGTCGTCGACATCACGAACTACGTGATGCTCGGACTCGGCAATCCGCTGCACGCCTTCGACTACTCGAAGCTCTCCGGCGGAAAGATCGTGGTCCGCCGCGCGCAGGAAGGCGAACGTCTGCGCACGCTCGACGGCGTCGACCGCGAGCTCGCGCCGTACGACCTGATGATCGCCGATGGCGGGCGGTCCGTTGCGCTCGCCGGGATCATGGGCGGCGAGGAGACCGAGATCGCCGACGACACGACCGAGATCCTTCTCGAGGCGGCCAACTTCGAGCCGTACACGATCTTCCGTACGTCCGAGCGTCTGCGCATGCGCACAGAAGGCTCGAATCGCTGGGAGAAAGGCGTGGATCCGTATCTCGCCGAACAAGCCGCGAAGCTTGCGACGCAGTTGATCGTGGAGCTGACGGGTGCGAAGTGGGTGGCGCACGCCGACGTGCACGACGAGCTGCCTGCACCGCCTGTCGTCCGCTTCAGGACAGAGCGGACCGATGCCGTCGTCGGCATCGAGACGCCGCCCGACGAGCAGCAGGTGATTCTGCGGCGGCTCGGCTTCGGGGCGGACGGCGAGCAGGTCACCGTTCCGACCTGGCGTGCGCACGACGTCACGAGGGAGATCGACGTCGTCGAAGAGGTGGCGCGCTTCAGGCTCGACGAGATTCCCGGACGACTGCCGACGCGGCAGGCGATGTTCGGCACGCTGTCGAAGCGTCAGCGCATCCGTCGCCGGATCGAGGACACGCTCGTCGGGTTCGGCTACGCCGAGTCGAACACGTGGAGCCTCCTCCCGGAAGAGTCTCCGGCCGCAGGCATCCATCTGCAGGAGCCGCTGTCGAGCGAGCAGGCGGCACTGCGCACGACGCTCGTCGACGGCCTGCTGTCGTCCGCGCGCCGGAACCTCGACGCCGGCAATGATGAGATCGCGCTCTTCGAGCAGGCGCACGTGTACCTGCCGATCGGTGAGCAGCTCCCCGAGGAGCGCTGGCACGTCGCCGGTATCACCCAGGGAGACTTCGCGCTCGCGAAGGGGGCGGTCGAAGGCCTGTATGCCGCGCTTGCCGTCGAGCCGAGCTTCACTCCCGCCGACGAGCTCCCGGCGCCCGGGCGCGGAGCTCGCACCGCCGAGGGGTGGATCGCCTCGCTGCGCGATCCCGAGCTGCCCGGCGACTGGGGCGCGTTCGAGCTCGACGTCGACGCGCTCGTCGAACGTGTGCCCGATCTCGTGGTCTACGAGGACGTCATCTCATTCCCGCCCGTGCGTCAGGACCTCGCCTTCGTCGTTCCTGAGCAGGTCACCGCCGGGGAGCTGGTCCGGGCGGCACAGGAGGCCGCCGGCCCAGAGCTCCGCGAGATGCAGGCGTTCGACGTCTACCGCGGGCCCCAGGCCGGGCCGGGGAAGAAGTCGATCGCCTTCTCGGTGACCTTCCAATCCCGCGACCGCACGCTCACCGACGAGGACGCCGCCGAGCTTCGCAACCGCATCGTTTTGGCTCTGGAACAGGGTTTCGGGGCCGAGCTGCGCGCCTAGATCTAGAGAGGAGTAACGCTTCTTGAAGAAGGGCGGCCGCGAGGCCGCCCTTCTGGTTTGCAAATGGGTGGACAAAGCCCTCGACATTCCTATTGTGAGATCGGGGAGTAGGACCAATGAGGGGAATGAGGGGGAGACATGAAACTGCGGCTCGTGAGCACCTGCGTGCTCGTACTCGGCATCGCTGCTTTGGCGTCCGCTTCGGCGTTCGCGGGTAACGGCAACGGCCAGGGGAACGGCAAGGGAAACGGAAATGACGATTCGGCGGTTGTTCCCGCAGCCGTCGCGGACACGTCGCAAAGCCACGGCAACTCGGCGAACGCGCCGGGTCAGCTGAAGAAGGACGAAGCTCCGGCAGCGACGGTGGCCGCTCCAGCGGTTGCGGACGCTACACAGCAGGAGAGCTCTGCTCAGTCTGGTGTGAAGCCGTCGAACGACACGGCGCACGACACGCACGCGGCTGCGTCGTCCGACGAAACGAAGCTCTACGGCAACGGCAAGACGGCCGGGCAGATCGCGCAGCGAAACGGCGCGGCGCGGAGCACGGTGCTGCACGGACCAGGTAACAGCCAGCCACACAAAGCCTCGCCATGTGCGGGCGGGCATGAGGTGGATGTGCACGCGTTGAAGGGCAAGCGGGGCGGAAGCTGCGGGAACACATCGCCTCCGCCGCATCCGACTCCGAACCCGGTCGTGACTCCGGACCCGGGGAAGAATCCGGACCCGGCGAAGAGCTCGGACCCGGCCAAAGCGCCGACCTCCGGCCCTTCGCTCAATCCGGTTGTAACTCCGGCGGGGACGGTCGTGATCAGCGGCATGGTCTCCGTGACGAAGGTGACCAAGAAGCATCGTGGCCGAGGGGGATCCGCGTCGGGGGCCCTCGCAGCGACGGGAGCGGTCGGGCCAGGCACGCTGCCGTTCACGGGGGTCGACCTCTGGAGCACGGTCTTCGTCGCGTTGACGTTGATGCTGATCGGTCTGGCGCTCTGCCAGCGAGCACGCAGCCTTCCGGCGCACGAATCCAAACGGGGGGCCCGCCCGTAGAGTCCGGGCATGACCACACGAATCCTGCTCGCAGCCGCCGTTGCAGCCATGTTTCTCCCCTCGACCGTTGCGCGGGCCGACAATCCAAGGCTCGTCGCAACGGTCGGGAGGAACGACTCCTTCACGATCTCTCTGCGTGACTCGTCGGGGAATCCGGTCACGCACCTCGACGCCGGCACCTACGACATCGAGGTCCACGACCTTTCGGAGACGCACAACTTCCGCCTTCACGGCCCTGGGGTCGAGCAGGCGACGGACATCGGCAGCAAGGAGGACGTCGTGTGGACTGTCGCCCTCGCGGATGGGAAGTACCGCTTCGAGTGCTCGGCCCACGCGAGCGTCATGAACGGGTGGTTCACTGTCGGCACCGTCGCACCGACTCCGCTCGCTGCGTCGGTCGGCCCGAAGCGCACGATCTCGCTGAAGCCGAAGATCGTCGAGGTCGGTCCGGCGACGGTGACGGTCAACGACCGCAGCCGCACCGACAACTTTCACCTGACCGGCCCCGGCGTGAACAAGAAGACGGGTGTCGCGTTCCGCGGGCGCGTGACCTGGAACGTTTCGCTACAGCCGGGGAGCTACACGTACCGCTCGGACAAGCACAAGGGCCTGCGCGGCTCGTTCGTCGTCAGGCTCCCCGCCTAGCGAGCTTCACGAGCCCGGCCCGCTCGCCGCCGGCAGCACGGATGTCCGCCTGGCGGTCGAGCTCGGCGTTGAGCTCCGCGCCGAAGAGGAGGGCAAACGCCGAGTAGTTCAGCCAGAGCAGAAGGATCACGCCGCTCGCGAGCGTCCCGTAGGTCCTCGTGTAGTTCCCGGCGTATGTGACGTACACGGCGAAGAGACCGGACAGGAGCAACCAGAGCAGCCCGCCGACGACCGATCCGGGCGACACCCATTTCCAGCTCCGCTGTTCCTTGTTCGGCCCGAGGTAGTACACAAGGCTGCAGAAGAGCAGGATGGCGCAGAACGCGATTGGCCAGCGGGCGATGCCCCACACCCACTGAAAGGCGCCGCCGAAGCCGGCCTTCTTCGAGATCGCGTCGCCGAGCGAGCCCCCGACCACGATCAGGAGGAAGATGCCGGCGGTCGTGATCCCGCTGGTGAGGACGAGGACGATCGCAGTGGCTCGCGTCTTTCAGAAAGGTCGTGTCTCGGGGCGTTCGTACGCACGGTTGACGGCTTTGATCACGGAGTTCATCGCGCCGCTCGCGATCCAGACCGCGGCGACGAAGCCGATCACGAAAGCCGCCGCGGAGGCCCCTCCGTGCGAGTCCCGCTGCAGGCTGTCGATGAACGTGATCACGCCGTCCGGAGCGATCGGATCGAGCAGCCGCTTGACGTCGTCGAACAGACCGAACAGGCCGAGTGCTCCGATGACGAACGCTACGGCCGGAAAGAACGCCAGCAGCGAGCTGTACGCGACCTGCTGGGAGAGGCCCATGCAGTCGTCTTTCATGAACTTGGAGAAGGCGCGCTTGAAGGAGGCGATCCACTCCGACCGGTTCAGCTTCGCGGGCGACTCCGGCGCATGGCCGGCGCGCGCTTCCTCGTCAGTCGCGGTCGACAATGCGAAAGCGACCGAGCTTGGCCTTGGTCTCGCCTTCGCGTCCGCGCCGGAAGATCAGCCTCGCGGTCGCGCCGACTCCTCCCGCCAGCAGAAATCCCACTCCGAGAGCGCCGGCCGCGACGACCGGCAGATTGGCGCGGAGCTTCCCCGTGATGTCGGTCGCCTCGCTGATCTCCTCACGGAGGCTGTCGGCCGCGCCGGCAAGCTGCTCGCGCTCGACCTCGATGTCGTGGCGAACCTGGTCGACAGTGCGTGAGTTGTTAACGGCCATCTGTCTTCAGCGCCTCGGTCGTGAGCTTCGCTTCCAGGATCGCCTGCTCCGGAACGGGCGGCGTGCCCTTCTTGACCTTCGCGACACCGAGGTAACCGACCACGGCGGCGAGCAGGAGGATGATCCCGGTCGTCACGAGCAGCGCCGCCCAGACGGGCATCGCAGTGGCGAGCCCGGCGGCAATCGTGGCGAAGAAGAAGCCGAGCATGAAGACCGCGAGGACCGCCGCGCCCAGCAACAGTCCGATGCCGAGCCCGAGTGACGAAACCTTGCGTTTGAGCTCGAGCGTGGCGAGCTCGAGCTCGAGCCGGACGATCGCGCTGGTGCGCTCTGCAACCTCCTTGACCGCTGCGCCAAGGCCGTGAGGAGACTGTCGGCCGTTAGTCCCTTGGGTGGGCATCGCCCCTCCAGTCGACCCACTTGGCCAGGAAGATGCCGGCGGCCAGTGCGGCTCCGGCGATCAGCCAGGGATTCGGCCCGCCGCTGCCCGGCTTCTTCTTCCGCTTCGGCGGCGCGCCCAGTTGCGGGCTCGACGGAGCCACGGGCACCTGCCCGGGCTTCTGACTCGTCGGCGCCTCGCCCTTGGCGCGCGCCTTGATCAGGCTCGGCTTCAGCTTCCTGATGAAGTCTGCATCCTCCGCGAGCGGCTGGGCGAGCTTCGCCTTGAAGCCGCCCTCGCCTGCCATCTGGTCGGCAAGGTGCCGAAGCTTGTTCGCTGCTCGTTCAACTGTTTGATCGGCTGTCATTTCTTGGTGGGTGGTTCCTCACCCGTGAGCGTACGCCAGATCCGGGCCGAGGTGCGGCGCGCTGCGACCGCCGCGGCCGCCGCGATGGCGCCGTAGATGGCGGACCACAACAATCTGCGAAGCATGACTACGTTTTCTACCAGGCCGGGGCTCCGCCAAACCTGCATACGTATGCTGGAGATATGCAGCTGGGCAAGCCCGAGCGGCATCGGCTGATCGAAAGCGTCGTCTCCCGGAAGAGGGTTGGGACGCAGTTCGAGCTCCTGGACGCCCTCGCCGGCGCTGGCTGCGTCGTCACACAGGCGACCGTCTCGCGGGACATCCGAGAGCTCGGGCTGGAGAAGACCCACGATCCCCTGGGTCGTCCGCGCTACGTGCTCCCGAGTGTCGTCCGCCGCACGGATCCGACCGAGCTGCTGAACTCGATCCTGGGGCAGTTCGGGCGCAAGGTGACGCCGGCGGGAAACATCGTCGTCCTCCAGTCGGAGCTGGGCTCGGCGCCGGCGATCGCGCGGGCGCTCGACCAGCTCGAGCACGAACGGATCGTGGGCACGCTCGCCGGCGACGACACCGTGCTGATCGTCGCGCCTTCCGAGCGCGATGCGAAGTCGCTCGCGCGTGAGCTCGCGGGCGTGCTCGCCTAGCGCGCTAACGACGGAACGTGCGTCGCCAGGCATGCACGACTCGCGTCAGGAAGTTGGGACGCTCCTCGCGCGAATGGATCGGCGCCTCGACTGATGCCTCCACGCGGCGAACCGCGCCTGCGCCCTCCGGAAGAATCTCGGCGCTCGTAGCCGGCTCCTCGAAGTCGCCGAGATGGTGAATCTGATCCGTGGTGAGCTTCAGCTGCACGTGCTCCTCGGTGATCGCCGCCACCTGCTCGGAGGGGACGTAGAGCGGCCTGCCGAGCAGACTCGTCGAGATGGAGAGCCCGTTGAAGATGTCGTCGCTCGAGTCCCCTACGACCTCGTCGACTGACCCGACCTCTTCACCCTGGCTGTCGACGACCTTCCAGCCCGACTCGATGACGAGCCACGAAACCGGGTCGCCTGCGGTCAAACCGTGCGGCCCCCGAGTTTCCACACAGGTCCTTGTGTGGCGACGGGCTGCGTATCGGAGAGGACGTAGAGAATTTCGACCTCGCCGGTGATCCCTTCGTCGTCGCAGCGTCCGAAGCAGCGCGCCGCCATCTCGGCCGAGACGCCGTAGCCGAAGTGATGGGCGCTGCGGAAACGCAGGCTTGCAGGGGCGCCGTACCGCCCGGGATTGATGGGAGCGAGCAGGAGGGCGCCCCGCTCGACATAGTCCGTCGAGTCGAGCCTCACCTCGGCATAAATGTCACTCCAGTCAGTCGGAACTGCGGCGAGTCGCCGCTCCCACTGCGCGCACAGGCTCTCCTTCTCGTGTAACTCCTCGGGAGTGGCTTTCTGCACGGCCCGGAGCTCCAGGGTTCCCGTGATCCGCTCCACGTCGAGGCGCTTGAGCAGACGGCGAACGGCCTCGGGCGCGATGCCCGGGCCGCGGCGGTCGACCGCGAAGCGGAGGGTCGGGCCGTACAGCCCGGGGTTCGCCGGCGCGAGGAGCGCAGCCGCACGCTCGCGGCGCGACTCGTCTGCCACCGTCAGCTGGAGCCGGAGCTCGACCCACTCGTCGGCGAGGCCCCGCTCGAGCTCGTTGAACTGTTCGACTAGTCGCAAGAGCCTGAGCATAAACTGAGGCCCATGGCGAAGGTGGAACAGAAAGGAACGCTCTCGAAGTCGGATCTGCGCGACTTCTTCCGCGAGATGCTTCTGATCAGGCGCTTCGAGGAAAAGGTCGAGGAACGCTTCCGTGCCGGGGAGCTTCCCGGTTTCCTGCACGTCGCGATCGGCCAGGAGGCCGTCGCCGTCGGGGTCTGCCGGGCCCTCGAGGAGAACGACATCATCGCCTCGACGCACCGGGCGCACGGGCACACCCTCGCGAAGGGGACGACTCCCAACGAGCTGATGGCCGAGCTCTACGGGAAGCTCGAAGGCTGCTCACACGGGTACGGCGGCTCGATGCACCTTTACGACATCGAGCGCGGCAACATGGGCGCCAATGCCGTCGTCGGTGGTGGTCTGCCGGCGATCGTGGGCGCGGCACTCGCCTTCAAGTTCCGCAGCGAGCCCCGAGTCGGCGTCGCCTTTTTCGGCGACGGCGCGACGAACATCGGAACCTTTCACGAATCGCTCAACCTCGCCCAGCTCTGGAAGGTCCCGGCGGTCTTCGTCTGCGAGAACAACCACTGGGCCGAGTCCACGCCGGGCTGGCAGCACATGCCGATCGAAGACATCTCCCAGCGCGCGGTCGCGTTCGGCATGAAGTCGATCAAGGTGGACGGCCAG
>Ga0134125_10008797_pt1 | contig 11396 bp, 14 predicted proteins | sample KB31751_FD_96464 | JGI IMG/M metagenome (GOLD analysis project Ga0134125, IMG submission 96464) | Terrestrial soil microbial communities with excess Nitrogen fertilizer from Kellogg Biological Station, Michigan, USA - KB3-175-1 | ecosystem: Environmental > Terrestrial > Soil > Unclassified ...
AGTTCTGGATCCTGCTGATCGGGTTCAACCTGACGTTCGCGCCGATGCACATCCTCGGCCTCGAGGGCATGCCTCGCCGCGTCTCGACGTACGCGTCGAAGTTCGCCGACCTCAACCTCTTCATCTCGCTCGCGAGCTTCGGCCTCGGGATCTCGACGCTCCTCTTCATCTACAACATGGTCACGAGCTGGCGCGGCGGGCCGGTCTCGGTCGCCAACCCGTGGCGCGGCCTGACGCTCGAGTGGCAGGTCTCCTCGCCGCCGCCGGTCTTCAACTTCGAGAAGCTGCCGACCGTCGTCGGCGGCCCCTACGAGTACGGCGTCCCGGGCGCCGTGCACGGGATCTTCGCCCCCACTCCGGCCACCGCCGGTGGCGTGCTGCGGGAGCCGAGCCGATGAGGAGGCAGCCGTGAAGGAGGTCCTGGTCGTCGCCAACCGCACGCTCGGCGGCGCGGCGCTGCTCGACGCCGTCCGCGAGCGCGCCCAGCAGGGCGCGGTCCGGTTCCGCCTCGTCGTGCCCCAGAGCAAGCCCTCGGCGGGCTACGTGATCTACGACGAGGCCGTCCGCGACGCCGCGCAGGTGCGCGTCGACCTGGCGCTCTCCTCGGTCGCGGCGGAGGGCATGGAGGCGACGGGCGAAGTCGGCGACGAGGATCCGTTCTCGGCGACGATGGACGCGGTCGCCGAGCACCGGCCCGACGAGATCATCGTCTCGACCTACCCCGCCCAGAGCTCGGGCTGGCTGCGGCGCGACCTGATCGAGCGGATCCGCAACGCGACCGGGCTGCCGGTCGAGCACGTCGTCGTCGACCTCGACCACGAACAGCTCCCCTTCAAGGTGACGCTCGTCGTCGCCCACAAGACCTCCACCGGCGAGGAGCTGATCGAGCACCTGAAGAGCCAGGCCAGCGGCGAGCAGCGCCTCTTCATCGCGATCGTGCCCCAGGCCGATCGCGGCGGTGACGCCCCGCGCGAGGCGCGGGCGCGCCTGGCGAGCATGCTCGCCCGCCTCGGCGAGGCGGGCCTCCTCAGCTCCGGCATGATCGGCGACCCCGACCCCTACACGGCGACGATGAACGGCCTCGAGCTGTTCCGCGTCGACACCGTCGTGATCTCGACCCTGCCCGGCGAGCGCTCCGGCTGGCTGCGCTCGGACCTGGTCGGGCGTGTGCGGGGGGCGACCTCCGCGAAGGTCGAGCACGTCGTCGTAGACCCGCAGGCTTCCGCGACCCCGGCGACGGCCGCCTAGCCCATGGAGGCCGCGAGCATCGCCCACGGCGGGGCGCACGCCCACGACGAGCACCACGGTCCCGTCGAGGCCAACCGCAGCTCGCGCGTGGAGCCCCAGCTGCTCGGGATGCTGCTTTTCATCATCTCCGAGGTCATGGTCTTCGGCGGCTTCTTCACCGCCTACTTCTTCATCCGCGTCGCCCAGGGCAACCCGTGGCCCGCCGTCGGCACGAAACTGCCGCTCGAAGTCGCCGGCATGAACACGGCGATCCTCGTCTCCTCCTCCTTCACCCTGCACTGGGCCGAGCACTGCATCAAGAAAGACAACCGCTTCGGCTTCAAGGCGGGCATGCTGCTGACCTTCCTGCTCGGCTGCTCGTTCCTGTTCATCCAGATCAACGAGTACGCCAACATCGGCTTCGCCCCCCAGGACGGGGCCCAGCAGACGATCTTCTTCTCGCTGACGGGCCTGCACGGCGCCCACGTCTTCATCGGGCTCCTGCTGCTCCTGTTCGTCACGATTCGAGCCTTCAAAGGCCACTACAGCCCCGAGGAGCATCGGGGTGTCGAAGTCCCAGGGATCTACTGGCACTTCGTCGACATCATGTGGCTGGTCGTCTACTTCACCGTCTACATCCTCTGACGGTCCAGGCGACGCCGTGCTGAATCCTCTGCGGTCCGAGGGGGAGGCGTTCCGGTTCCTGCTCTGGGCGCTGGCGGTGTTCGTCGTTGTGATCCTGATCGTCGTCGTCGTACGCGCGATCTAGCTCCGCAGCGGCAGGCACGTGTCGAGACAGCCGGGCATGCCTGGCGGGCAGGCGCCCCCACGTGAGCCTCCCGCTCTCAGCCGTGCGGACGGTCGGCGGTCTCGGGCCACTCTCCTGGCTCTCCCAGGCGGCTGAGGGCATCGCGAACCGGGCGGGGCGCCGATCCGCGGATCTCGACCCACGTCCGTGACTTCGCGGCCGCGGCCTCGGCCTCGAAGCGGACGGTGACGCGCCTCGACATGGCCCCGCGGAGGCTCGCGTAGAGCCACGGCTGGCGATGCTCGACGTTCGGCGCGACGATCCCCGCCACGCGCGGGCGCGGTCGCTCACCCGGAGGTGGCAGCGGCGCGGCGGGCTCGCCGAGGCGCCTACGGCCCGTGTCCTCTCCCACGGCGACCCGCCGTGCGTCGAAGACCCTGTTGACGTCGACCGCGCCGTCGGAGAAGACGAGCCGGCCGGGACGCTCGTCGGTGAGGCGATACGCGGTGCCCTTGTAGAGGCTCGGCAGGATGTCCCGCACGAACATCTCCTGGGCCTCCGCGGGCGGCTCGCCGATCGTGAAGCTGTGCCTGATCCTCGCCACCGATCACGGCGCCTTCAGTCGTGAGGCTCCCCGGCGATCTCCGGCCAGTGGCCGGCCGTGCCAAGCCGTTGCAGGCCCGTGCGGACGTCCTCGTGGGCGCCGCCCCTGATCGTGACCCTCGTGCCCGGCCCCTCCGGCTCGAACGTGACCTTCAGGCGGTGCGAGGCGAGCAGGTCGAGCGAGGGATGGCGACGTCCGTCTGCGCCGATCGCCTCAGCGTCGACGCCTCGGCGCAACACGTCCGCGAGCGCCGGTTCGGCGGCTTCCTCCTCGTGCGCCTCGAACTCGTCGGGCTCGGCCAGCTCGTCCAGCTCCTGAAAGTCGACGGAGGCCCACCGGCCGCCCCCCGGCCCCTCGCTGCCGAAGTCGGCGTCCGACAGCCGCAGCTCCCCCGGCCGTTCCCGGTAGACCGTGAAGCCTCCGTCCCTGTGCAGGTCCGGGACGAGATCGCGCAAGAACATCTCCTGCGCCCGCTCAGGGGCCACTTCCATCGTGAAGCTGTTGCGAACGCGAGCCACGCTCGCAGCCTCATTTGACCGTGATCGTCCCGTACATCCCAGCCTGCCTGTGCCCGGGGGCCTCGCAGAAGTAGGTGTACGTGCCGGGTTTCAGCGTGACCGTGACGCTCGCCGTGGTCTTGGTTGTGAAGGCGCTCGCGCCGAGCTTCGCGCCCTTCGCGGCCGCCCCGCCTTCGCCGGTTTCGATCGCGATGTTGTGGCTCACGCCCGATTCGTTGGGCATTTCGATCGTGACCGGGCCCGCCGTGGCGGTCGCCTTGCCGGTCACGTAGGCCAGCTGTCCGCTCGGGCTCGCCGCGATCGAGAGCTTGCCGCCCTTCTCGACGGCCGGCTTGCCGGCGCCGGGCGCTTCCACGGCGCTCGCGAGCAGGCCCGCGTCCTTTCCGGGACGGGCCGCGACCTGGGCGACGTAAGAGGCGATGTCGCGCAGCGTCTGGCCCTTTACGAGGTCCTTCGGCATCGCGCCTTCGGGGTTCGGGATCTTGATCTGTTCTTCGACCGTCCCGCGAATCGCCGCCCGCTGGGACCCGGGCGTCAGCCCTTCTTCGACGCTCGCGCGGAACGCGTTGTCGAGGTTCGGCCCGACGATCCCTTTCGTCCCCGCCCTGGCGAGCGTGTGGCACGAGCCGCACTTCGAGACGAACGCCTTCTTGCCCGCGATCAGGTTGACGTTGTCGCCGCCCTTGACGCCCCCACAGCCCGCGACCACGACGGCCGCGAGAGCGATCGCGCACGCGCTCGCCGCCCGGCCTTGCAGGCCGCGCAGTCCTCCTCGGGCCCGCTCACGGGGCTCGTCAAAGTCGCGCATCGAGCTCATCGGAGGGCGAAACACTATCCGAAGGCGCGGCCGCACCGCTGGGCCGCGAGACCCCGCGGGCGCGCGCTCACGGCAGCTGCAGGCCCTCGAGCTCGCCCTGCGCGGCGGCGATCACGCCCGTCGCGACCCGCTCCCACGACCAAAGCCTGCGCACCGTCTCGACGAGCCCCCCGCGCGTGGCGGCCAGCACGCCCGGCTCGGCCGCCAGGCAGCCGATCAGGCAGCGGGCCAGCGACCTGACCGCCTCGTCGTCGACGGGGAAGCTGAGCCAGCCCGCGGCCTCCTCGGGCACCGCCGCGGCGAGCTCCCGGCTGACCTCGGCGAGGCCGGAATGACGCGCCACGACCGGGATCGCGCCGCTCGCCGCCCCCTCCGCGGCGACCATCCCGAAGGCCTCCGGGAACGTGCTCGGCGCGACCAGCGCGGCGCAGGCGGGCAACAGGTCGGCCAGCTCCTCGTGCTCCAGGCGCCCCGTGAAGACGACGCTCTCGCCGAGCCCGGCGGCCGCCGCGAGGTACTCCTCGCGCTCTGAGCCCTGCAGACTGTCGAGGAAGGCGAGCAGGTGGGTCAGGGGCAACGGCGGTGCGCCCGGGTCCTCGAGCGCCCTGCCGGCGGCGGCGACGGCCCGAGCGGCCTGCAGATCGCCGTCGCCCAGCGCGAGGAGCAGCCTCTGCAGGCCCTCCCGGTAGGCGCCGAAGCCGACGACCGCGAGGCGGGCCCGCGGCACCCGCGCGAGCACCAGCGGCCACGCGGCCAGCAGCAGGTCGACTCCCTTGCTGACGATCAGCTTGCCGAGGTAGGACACGAGCGGCCCGTCCCGGTCCGCGATCTGCGCGACGGCCGCGGCCGCCTCGCGGGCGTCGCGCGAGAAGGCGCTCCGCGCGTGCTCGTCCCCGCCCCCGGGCGCAGGCTCCGCCGCGAGTCGAGCGGCGAGGTCCCGCAGGCCCCGCACCGCCGCCTCGGGCTCGCGCGGCGCGAACCGCGCGACGTCGACGCCCGGCGGCCCGAGGCGAGTGCGGGCCGGCAGCTCCGGGTCCTCGAGCGCGGCCCACAGGCTGCTCGCCGTGTGACGGGAGCCCACGAGCACCCCCTTGGCCGGAGCGATCCCCTCCCGCGCAAACGGCAGGAACCGCTCGGGCTCGGGCTTGACGGTGTACTCGAGCGCGCTGCCGTGGACCTTGACGGCGTACGGGACCGCTCCGGCGAGGCCGCGGGCGAGGATCACGGGCCCCATCACCAGGTGGTTGGCGAGCGCCACGTCGGGCCGCGCGAGCGCGCTCACCTCCGCGACCGCGGCGACGTTCGCGGCGAGGTAGCGGTCGACCTCCTCCGGCGTGCAGTCCGCGAACGTCCGGGCTTCGATGCCCTCGTAGCGGTCGGCCACGTAGACGGGCAGCAGCCCGCCCACGTCGGGCCGGTAGGCGGTCGCCCGTCCCGGCCACTCCTGCCCGCCGGCGAGCTCGCGGACACGCAGCTCTCCCGAGTCCCAGTCCCCCGCGGCGGCCAGCCACGCCTGCTCCTCCGGGTGCCGGTCCTGGCAGAGCAGGTGCACCTCGTGTCCGAGCCTCGTCAGCGCCTCGGCGAGGCGGGCGTTGTAGACGTTGGACCCGGTGCCCCGGAGCAGGTAGCCGTGGAAGATCAGCACGCGCACGGACGGTGAGCCTATCCCCGGCCCGGGCGGCCCGGAGGGCCGCCGACCGCCTCCGGTAGAGTGCCGCCCATGAGCACAGCACAGCGTTACCGTCTCCGTAACCCCGCCACCGGCAGGGAGATCTTCGTCGAGGCCGAGCCCGAGGAGATCTACCTCGACCGCGACACCGGCGAGAAGCTCGAGGTCACCGGCAAGGTGCTGCCGCTGGCGCCCTCGGCCTCGCGGCTCCCCTGGGCCGTCGAGAACCTCCGCTTCTGCCCGTGGTGCCGGCAGATGGCCCAAAAGGACCTCAACGAGTGCCCCACCTGCGGCCGGAGGATGGGCCCGCTCGGGGAGACGACCTGAGCGTGAGCACGCCGCGCCCCCGCCACGCGCTGGCGGTCCTGGCCGCGCTGCTCTGCTCGGCGGCCCTCGCGGCCTGCGGCGGCAGCAGCGTCTCGGACAAGGTGCCCAAGAGCACCCCCGACCTCACCCCGCCCGCCGACACGAGCGCCGAAAAGGCGGCCGTGCAGACGACCTCGACGTCGACCACGACAACCAAGTCGAAAACCGGCAGCACGAGCGAATCGACCGCCTCGGAATCCGAAGGCGAAACGCCTGAAGGCGAAACCGGCGGGTCGGCCAGCGAAGGCACCGCCTCGGGTGGAACCGGCAGCGAAGAAAAAGCGACCGAAAAAGAATCCGCCAAAGAAGAAGGCAACTCGAGCCCCACCGGCGGGGCCAGCGCACCCTAGGGCGAGGACGACCTCGCGCCCGGTCTACGACCCGCTCAGGGGGTCGAGATGAGGGTGGCGCTGTACGTCAGACGCGCGGTCTGGTACAGGCAGTAGTACTGGACCGCGGTGTTGACCTGCGTGTGCGCGGTCTGGATGCTCGTGGACGTGCACTGCTTCTTCTGGCGGCTCGAGCGCCAGGAGGTGTCGTTGCCGAAGCCGAGCGCGAGCGCCGGCGCCCAGGTCGGCACCGTGAGGGCCACGACGTCGCCCTTCTTCGCCTTGATCGTCGTTTCGAGCGGGAACTGGACGGTTTTCCCGAAGTACTTTTCGAGCTTGATCAGCGGGCTCTGGGCGATCAGCTTGTACGTGAGGTTCGGTTTCGGCTGCGGGCGCAGGATCGAGATCGCGGCTTCGGATTCGCCGCCCTCGTTGGTGTTGAAGAACTTGACCTGGGTCGCGTTGGGCTTGCCGAGGGTGATCGTCCAGGCAACTATCGACCCGCTGCGGGGCAGGCCGAGCGGGTTGTGGACCGATCCGACCTTGACCTGGAAGCCGGTCGTGCGACTGACCGCGAGGCACGGGCTGTTCGGGCAGCTCGCGACCGTCGCCGGGTTGGTCGTGCCGAGCACGCCCACTTCGGTGAGCTGCGCGGGAGCCACGGCGGGGACCGCGAGGGCGAGCAGGATGCTCGCGAATATGCCGTACCTGAAACGTCGCATCTGAAACCTCTTGAACACGTCGATCCGCCGTATGTAGCGGTAGGACTAGTTCGCTATTCCCCCGCCAACTCCTGCGCGGCGGCCGCGATCTCGTCGGGATCGCCCGCGGATGGTATCCACGGCAACCGCAGCGGGTCGTCACGGTAGCGCGGAATCACGTGCATATGCAGGTGAAACACCGTCTGCCATGCCGCCTCTCCCGAGGAGTTGAGCAGGTTCACGCCGTCGGCCCCGAGCCGCTCGCGGATCCTCGAGGCGAGGCGCTGGGCGGCGGCGGCCACCGCACGGACGTCCTCGGGATCGGCGTCGAAGACGTCCCGCGAGTGGGCGCGGGGTATCACGAGCACGTGTCCCCTCGTCGCCGGCGCGATGTCCATGAAGGCGAGCGTCCGCTCGTCTTCGTCGACGATCCGGGCGGGGAGCTCGCCCGCGGCGATCTTGCAGAAGATGCACCCCTCCTCGGCCACGCCGTGATCCTAGCCAGCGGCGGGACGACGGCGCGCCGCGCCGCTCGCCGACCTCACCGACCCGTCTCCGCGGCGCGCCGCCCGGACCAGATGTCGGCGCACTCGACGCACGCCCGCTCGGGCACGATCCCGGCCCGCATCAGCAGCGCGAAGACCTTGCAGCCCAGGCACAGCCCGAACGCCGCCTCCAGAAACGCGGCCGCGAGCACCAGGGCGAGCAGCGCATCGGCGGCGGCGCCGTCCCCGAAGCCGAGCGCGGCGGTCGCGGCGCCCACGGAGAACGCCGCCCCCATGCCCTGCGCGAAGCGCTTGGGCGGTCCGGGCACCGGCTTCTCCGGGCCGAGCCTGGGAGCGATGACCGCGCTCGCGAGGCGGCCGAGCGGGCTCAGCGTCGGCCCCGTCGCGACGCGCGCGAGGAAGCCGTAGGCGAGGACCACGGTCAGCCAGTAGGCGGACGTCGCGAGCGTTAGCGCAGTGAGCACGCTGACGACCGCCGCGACGGTGCGCGCGGCCTTCTCGTTGACCGGATTGGGAAAGCTCAGTAGGTCGGTGAGCATCTCTGAAGGAAGGATAGAACGCCCGTGAGCTCGGGCCGCGCGTCGCCTCTCAGGCGCCTCTGAGCACCCTCCGCGCGTCGCGTCTCAGGCGCGCTTGAGCACCGTCCGCGCGTGGGCGAGGGCCTGCTCGGGCGTCTCGATCTCCCCCGCGTAGCGAGCCGCGGCAAGCTCCTCGAGCAGCTCGCCGAGCCCGGGGCCGGGCTCGATGCCGAGCGCGCCCGCGAGCTCGTCGCCGCGCAGCATCGGCGCCGGCGGCCCCTCCGCGCGCCAGCGCAGCGCGTCGGCGAGCATCGCCCGGGCCAGCTCGAGGTGGGCGGCGATCGCGCGCTCGGAGCTGCGTCCGCGCGTGGCGAGGCGGTCGCCGACCGAGAGCACTGTCACGTCCGCCCCCACCGGCGCGCACGCGCGCAGGTAGGCGTAGACGGTGCGGCGGGCGAGCGGCTGGGGCTCGTGGACGAGGAAGCCGAGGCGGAGGTGGTGGCGGACGAGCCCCGCTACGTGGCTCCGCATCCGCTCGCTCGCGCGCAGCCGGGTCAGGACGTTCCGGGCGAGCTCCGCGCCCGCGCGGTCGTGGCCCATGAACGTGACCCGCCCGTCGGGCCGGACCTCGCGGGTCTGGGGCTTGGCGGCGTCGTGCAGCAGCGCCCCCCAGCGGAGCGCCTCGCCCCGGGTCGACTCGTCCGCCAGCGGCTCGGCCAGCAGGGCCGTGACCTCGTCCCGCTCGGCCGAGAGCGCGGGGTCGGCCTCGGCGCACGCGGGACCCCCGGGAGCGGTCAGCTCGACGCAGCGGTCGAGCACCTCGAGCGTGTGCTCGTACACGTCGGCGTGGTGGTAGGCGCTCTGCTCGACGCCGCGCAGCGCGGCGATCTCCGGCAGCGCGACCTCGAGCGCCCCGACCTCCGCGGCCAGCTCGATCCCCGCGCGGGCGCGCGGGGTGGCGAGCGTGCGACGAAGCTCGGCGAAGATCCGCTCGCCGGACACCCCGGCGAGGCCGGCGGCCGCCGCTCGCGCGCCCGCCAGCGCCTCCGCGTCGGGACGCAGGCCGAGCTCGACGGCGACCCGCACGAGACGCAGCACGCGCAACGGGTCGTGCTCGTAGGAGGACGGTCCGGCGACCCGCAGCAGCCCGGCGCGCAGGTCGGCGGCGCCGCCGAGCGGGTCGACCGGCTCACCGCCCCCGAGCGGGCGGGCGATCGCGTTGACGGTGAAGTCGCGCAGGGCGAGATCGCCCTCGAGCGTCTCGGCTCGCAGCGGCTCGACGTCGACCTGCCAGCTGCCGTCGCGGGCGACGACGCGCCAGCTGCCGAACTCGGCCGAGAGCGGGAAGCAGGCGGCGCGGCCCGCGGACCGCGCGACGGCCCGGGCGGCGCGCTCCGGGTCACCGGCGACGACGATGTCGTAGTCCGCGGTCGGGCGGCCGAGCAGCTCGTCGCGCACGGCCCCGCCGACGAGCCAGGCGGAGTCCCCGCCGAGCGCCTCGCGCGCGGCCTGCAGGGCAGCCGTCACGCCGCGCCGCTCCAGGCGGCCGTCGCCGCGGCGTCGACGTTCGCGAGCGCCCCGTCGCGGTGATAGACGCGCCTCACGCGCGGCGTCAGCCCGCACGTGATCTCGTAGTTGATCGTGCCCAGCCGGCGCGCGACCTCCTCGGCGGTGATCCGCTCGCTGCCCTGAAGCCCGATCAGCACCGCCGGCGCGCCGCGCAGCTCGTTCGCGTCGGGCCCGACGTCGACGGTCACGCTGTCCATCGAGATCGTCCCCACGAGCGGGTGGCGCGCGCCGCCGATCAGCACCTCGCAGTTGTTCGTCAGCCCGCGCCGCCAGCCGTCGCCGTAACCGACGGGGATCACCGCGATGAACGTGTCGCTCGCGGCGACGAAGCGGCGGCCGTAGCCCGCGCTCTCCCCCGCCCGGCACTCCTTCACCTCGGCCACGTAGGAGCACAGCTCGAGCGCGGGCTCGAGCCCGCGCAGGGCCGGGTCCTCGCCGAACGGATCCATCCCGTAGATCGCGATCCCGGCCCGCGCCATGTCGAACTGCGCGCCCTCGTCGCGCAGCATCGCGGCGCTGTTCGCGGCGTGGACGAGCAGCTCGGGACGGCTCGCCTTCAGCGCACCGGCCCAGCGCTCGAACGTCTGCAGCTGCTTGGCGAAGTAGCCGCCGTCCCGGAGCTCGTCGGCGGTCGCGAAGTGGGTCATGACGCCGGCGAGGGTGACGCCCTCGGCCCGCTCGGCGGCTTCGGCCACCGCCGTCGCCCGATCGGGATCGCGGGTGCCGAGCCGGCCCATCCCCGAGTCGAGCTTGACGTGCACCCGGCCGCCCCCCGCCGCGGCAACCGCGGCGAGGTCGCGCTCGTCCCACACGACCACGTCGCCGCCCGCGGCGAGCGACTCCGTGAGTTCGCTCGGCGTGAGGGCGCCCATCACGAGCACCGGCGCCTCGATCCCCGCGGCACGGAGCTCGCGCAGCTCGGCGGCCGCGACGACCGCGAGCCACTCCGCCCCGCCTGCCAGCGCCGCCCGCGCCGTCGGCACGGCGCCGTGGCCGTAGCCGTCGGCCTTCACGACCGCGCACAGCCTCGCGCCAGCGCGCAGGCCCGACCGCAGCCGCCCGCAGTTGCGCTCGATCGCCGCGAGGTTGACGCGCGCCTGCACCCGCTCGAGCGCCGGTCCCTCCATGCTCGAACCCGGCTCAGCCACCCGTGCCTTCCTCACCGCGGGCACGCGGCAGCGCTTCGATCACGTCGCCGGCGACCACGCCCTCGGGGGCACCGACCGCGCGCGCGGCGAGCCGTCCGGCCCGGGCGTGCATCAGCACGGCCGCGCAGGCGGCGGCGAACGGCTCGACCTCCTGGGCGAGCAGCGCCGCAACCACACCGGTCAGGACGTCGCCCGTGCCGGCGGTCGCGAGGGCCGGGCTGCCGCCGCGGCTGACAGCGACCCGGCCGTCGGGGTGCGCGACGAGCGTGTCGTCGCCCTTCAGCACGACGATCGCCCCCGAGCGGGCGGCCGCGTCGCGCGCGTGCGCGAGCCGCTGCGCCTGCACCTCGTCCGTCTCGGTCTCGAGCAGCCTCGCGAGCTCGCCCGCGTGGGGCGTGAGGACCGTCGGCGCGGGCCGGTGCGGCAGCTCCTGCAGGCGTCCCGCGTGCGCGTTCAGGCCGTCCGCGTCGAGTACGAGGGGCACCCGCGCGGCCCGCGCGAGGCGACGCGCGAAGACGCTCGCCTGCTCGTCGCGGCCGAGGCCCGGGCCGAGCGCGAGGGCGCCGCCCCGCGCCGCCGCTTCCAGAACCCGCTCGACGCCGGCCTCGCTGAGCGCCGTTTCCAGGCGCGCCTTCATGTCGTCGGGAAAGCTGGCGTCCTCGACAGCGCCGGCGAC
>Ga0134125_10008798_pt1 | contig 11394 bp, 8 predicted proteins | sample KB31751_FD_96464 | JGI IMG/M metagenome (GOLD analysis project Ga0134125, IMG submission 96464) | Terrestrial soil microbial communities with excess Nitrogen fertilizer from Kellogg Biological Station, Michigan, USA - KB3-175-1 | ecosystem: Environmental > Terrestrial > Soil > Unclassified ...
GACATGGGCGAGAACCGCTTCGTTGCCGATGCCGGCGTCACCGCGCGGCTGCAGCAGGTGTTGCCGCTGTGCGACCTGATCGTGGGCACCGAGGAGGAGATGCACATCCTTGGCGGCTCCACCGACACCATCGCCGCGCTGCGCGCAGTCCGCGCGAAGACATCGGCGTTGCTGGTGTGCAAGTGTGGCGCGCACGGTTGTTCGGCATTCCCCGCGGCGATTCCGGACAGCTTGGATCAGGGCGTGGTCGGGCGCGGTTTCCAGGTCGAGGTACTCAACGTGCTGGGTGCCGGCGACGCCTTCATGGCAGGCTTCCTGCGCGGCTGGCTGCGCGACGAGCCGCTGGCGACGAGCTGCGAGTACGGCAACGCCTGCGGCGCCATCGTGGTCTCGCGCCACGGTTGCGCACCGGCAATGCCGACATGGGATGAATTGCAGTTGTTCCTCGACGGCAGCGCGCGGCCATTCCGCCTGCGCGACGACGTGGAGCTGGAACATGTGCACTGGGCGTCCACCCGCACCCGGGTGCATGAAGATCTCACCGTGCTGGCGATGGATCATCGCAGCCAGTTCGAGGACATGTGCCGCGAGAGCGGTGCCGATCCGGCACGCATCCCCGCGTTCAAGGCGCTGGCGCTGCAGGCGGTGGATCGGCTGGCGCAGGGCGACGACCGCTTCGGCGTGCTGCTGGATGGCCGCTACGGCATGCGTGGCCTGGAAGCCGCGGCGGATCATCCGTACTGGATCGGCCGCCCGATCGAGGTGCCCGGTTCGCGTCCGCTGGCGTTCGAGAGTTCGCCCGACGTGGCCACCGAGCTGGCGACATGGCCGTACGACCACGTCGTCAAATGCCTGGCGTTCTATCACCCGGACGATCCGCCGGCGCTGTGCGAGCAGCAGGAGCGGCAGTTGCTGCGGTTGCAGGACGCCTGCCGCAAGACCCGTCACGAGCTGCTGGTGGAAGTGATCTCGTCGCGCCACGGTGCGATCGATGCGCATACCGCGGCACGCGCGATCCAGCGCCTCTATGATCGGGGCATGAAACCGGACTGGTGGAAACTCGAACCCGCCGCCGACCTCGCCACCTGGGCGAATATCGAACAGGTGATCCGCGGCAACGATCCGCAGTGCCGCGGTGTGCTGCTGCTGGGGCTGCATGCACCCAGCGAGGTGCTGGCCGATTCGTTCCGCATCGCCGCCGGCAGTCCCATCGTCAAGGGTTTCGCCGTGGGTCGCACGATCTTTGCCGATGCCGCGGCGCGCTGGCTGGCCGGCGACATCGACGACGAGGCGGCGATCGCGGATCTGTCCGCGCGCTTCGGCGTGCTGGTCGAAGCCTGGCGTGCCGCACGCGCAGCGACCGATCGCCAGCGCGAGGCCGTCTGAGGTGGCGGCCGTGCGACTGACTGCCGCGCAGGCCACGATTCGCTGGTTGATGGCGCAGTACGTGATCGTCGATGGCCAGGAGTTGCCGTATTTCGCCGGCGCCTGGGCGATCTTCGGGCACGGCAACGTGGCCGGCCTCGGCGAGGCGCTGCATGCCGCGCGCGAAACGTTCCCCACCTGGCGCGCGCATAACGAGCAGGGCATGGCGCACGCCGCGATCGCGTATGCGAAGCAGATGCGCCGCCGCCGCGCGATGGTCTGCACCAGCTCGATCGGCCCCGGCGCCACCAACATGGTGACCGCCACGGCGTTGGCCCACGTCAACCGCCTGCCGGTGCTGCTGCTGCCCGGCGACGTGTTCGCCAGCCGCCAGCCCGATCCGGTGCTGCAACAGGTCGAGGACTTCGCCGACGGCACGGTCTCGGCCAACGACTGCTTCCGCCCGGTGTCGCGTTATTTCGATCGCATCACCCGGCCCGAACAGATCATGGATGCGTTGCCCAAGGCGCTGGCGACGATGCTCGATCCAGCCACTTGCGGCCCTGCCACGATCGGTTTCTGCCAGGACGTGCAGGCCGAAGCGTTCGATTACCCCGAGTCGTTCTTTGCGCGGCGGCTTTGGCGCGAGCGTCGCCGGAACGCCGACAGCGGCGAACTGGAGGCATTGGTCGCCGCGCTGAAGGCGGCGAAGCATCCGCTGCTCGTTGCCGGTGGCGGCGTGCTCTACAGTGAGGCGGAAAACACGCTGAAGGCGCTGGTCGAAGCCACCGGCCTGGCCGTGGCCGAGACCCAGGCGGGCAAGGGCGCGTTGGCATGGAATCATCCGAATGCGCTGGGTTCGATCGGCGTCACCGGCTCCAGCGCGGCCAACGCGGCCGCGGCACGCGCCGACCTGGTGGTTGGTATCGGCACGCGGCTGGCGGATTTCACCACCGGCTCGCGCAGCCTGTTTGCCAACGCGCGCAAGGCGCAGATCAACGTGCAGCCGTTCGACGCGCACAAGCACGACGCCTTGCCGGTGGTCGGCGATGCGCGCACGGTGCTGCAGGCATTGACCACGGCGCTGGCCGGCTGGCATGCGCCGGCGATTGCTGCGAACGAAGTAATGGAATGGAACGCCGCGGTGGATGCCGCCACCGCCGCGCCAACCTCACAGACCTTTCCCAGCGACGCCCAGGTGATCGGCGCGGTGCAGCGCAGTGTCGATGACGATGCCATCGTGGTGTGTGCCGCCGGCGGTCTGCCGGGCGAACTGCACAAGTTGTGGCGCACGCCGCGCGTGGGCGGTTACCACGTCGAGTACGGCTATTCGTGCATGGGTTACGAGATCGCCGGCGGACTCGGCGTGAAGATGGCCGCGCCCGATCGCGAAGTGGTCGTGATGGTCGGCGACGGCAGCTACCTGATGCTGAATTCGGAACTGGCCAGCTCGGTGATGCTGGGCCTGAAGCTCGTTGTGGTGCTGCTGGACAACCGCGGCTACGGCTGCATCAACCGCCTGCAGCACGCCACCGGCGGTGCCGGTTTCAACAACCTGCTGGCCGACGCCGCGCACGAAGTGCTGCCGTCGATCGACTTCGCCGCGCACGCAGCCAGCCTCGGTGCGCTGTCCGAGCATGTCGGCACGATCGGCGAGCTTGAATCCGCCATGGCACGCGCCCGCGCCGCCACGCGCAGCTACGTGGTGGTGATCGACACCGACCCACTGAAGACCACCGAAGCCGGTGGCTGGTGGTGGGACGTGGCCGTACCCGAAGTTTCCGAACGCCCTGAAGTCGAGGCCGCGCGGTGCGCCTACGAACAGGGCATCCGACAGAAGAAGGATTTGTCATGAGCATCCGTTTCGGCGTCAGCCCGATCGCCTGGGCCAACGACGACATGCCCGAGCTGGGCGGCGACACGCCGCTGGAAAGCATCCTGCGCGACATCCAGGAGCTGGGCTTCGAAGGCGTCGAACTGGGCGGCAAGTTCCCGCGCACCGCTGCCACGCTGAAACCGCTGCTGGCGCGTTACCGGCTGGACCTGATCGGCGGCTGGTACAGCGGCTCGCTGCTGACGCAGTCGGCGCACGACGAGATCGTGGCGCTGCAGCCACACCTCGAGCTGCTCAAGGCGATGGGCAGCAAGGTCTTCGTGTTCGCCGAAACCAGTAACGCGATCCACGGCCAGCGCAACCATGCGATGAGCGACACGCCGCAACTCGGCGCGGACGAGTGGGCGGTATTCGGCCAGCGCATGACCGAGGTGGCCGATTACATCCAGGCGCAAGGCATCCGCTTCGCCTATCACCATCATCTCGGCACCGTGGTTGAGCGCGCGGCGGATCTGCAGGCCTTCCTGCGCCACACCGGCGCATCGGTCGGGTTGACCCTGGACACCGGCCATGCCGCGCTGGGCGGTATCGATGCGCTGAAACTGATCGCCGAACACCCCGGCCGCGTGGCCCACGTGCATTGCAAGGACGTGCGCCGCGACGTGTTCGACAAGATCCGCGCAGCCGGTTCGAGCTTCCTCGACGGCGTACTCGCCGGCATGTTCACCGTGCCCGGCGATGGCGGGCTGGATTACGTGGCGCTGATGGCCGCGCTGGCGAAGATCAACTACAGCGGCTGGATCGTGATCGAGGCCGAGCAGGATCCGGCACTGGCCGACCCGCGCACCTATGCGCAACTCGGTCTCGGCACGCTGCGCGAGCGCGCCGCCGCCGCGGGGCTGCAGTGATGAAAATTCCGACGAACCTCCCAACGCTCGTCATCCCGGCGGCTCTCAACAGCCGAAGGGCTGGTCAAGCCGGGATCCAGCGACTCCGCGCCCTTGAACAGCCCGGGCACTGGACCCCAGCTTTCGCTGGGATGACAGGTAAAAACCGGATTGCGCGAGGTGCCTGCTGATGGCCGGCCTGCGCGTACGCCCGCACGCCGCCGCTGCCGACGGCACCGTGCTGGAAGTGACCCCGGCCAGCGCCGGCTGGGAACATGTTGGTTTCCGCGTGGTGAAGCTGGCTGGCGGCCAGCGCTTTGCCGGTGGCGAAGCGGGGCGCGAAGCCTGCCTGGTGATCGTTGCCGGCATGGCCGATATCGATGCGGGTGGGCTGCACTACGTGCATGTCGGCGGTCGCAGCAATCCGTTCGAGGACCGGGCACCCGGCGCGGTCTATGTGCCGGCTGGCGTTCCTTATGAAGTGACCGCCAGCGGCCCGGTCGAGCTGGCCGTGTGCACGGCGCCGGGATCGGGACAGGGCGTGCCGCGGCTGATCGCCGAATCGATGATGAGCCGCGAGGTACGCGGCAGCGGCACCAACACGCGCTACGTGCGCAACATCCTGCCGCAGACCGAACCGGCCGACGGCCTGCTGGTGGTCGAGGTGATCACGCCGGGCGGACACTGGTCCAGCTATCCGCCGCACAAGCACGACACCGCCGAGGCAGGTGCCGAAACCGCGCTGGAGGAAACCTATTACCACCGGCTGAATCCGCCGCAGGGTTTCGCCTTCCAGCGCGTCTACACCGACGACCGCTCGCTCGACGAAACCGTTTGCGTGGAAGACGGCGACGTGGTGATGGTGCCGCGCGGCTATCACCCGGTCGGCACGCCGCACGGCTACGACCTGTACTACCTCAACGTGATGGCGGGCCCGCACCGCCAGTGGATTTTCCGCAACGACCCGGCACACGACTGGATCGCGCGGCGCAACACCTGAACTGGTCGGTGCCCGGCTTCAGTCCCCGAAAGCCGATCACGCTGAGCCCTTCGACAAGCTCAGGACAGGCGTAGCTTGCGTCAGCAAGCGGAGTCGAAGCGCCGCGGCGGCTTGCCCTTCGACTTCGGCGCTGCGCGCCTACGCTCAGGGGGATCGGTTACGGGACGGGAGTTGGCACCAACCAGAACACCTCATCCAAGGAGTGAGTCATGCGCAGCATCGAACATTTCATCGGCGGCCAATCGGTCACCGGCACGTCCGGCCGTTACAGCGACGTCTACGATCCGAACAGCGGCCAGGTGCAGGCGAAGGTGTCGCTGGCCAACGCCGCCGAGCTGGATCGCGCGGTGCAGAACGCCGCCGCCGCGCAGCCGGGCTGGGCCGCGGTCAATCCGCAGCGCCGCGCGCGGGTGATGATGGAATTCGTGCGCCTGCTCAACCTGCACAAGAACGAACTGGCCGAGCTGCTGGCCAGCGAGCACGGCAAGGTGGTGTCCGACGCGCACGGCGACGTGCTGCGCGGGCTGGAGGTGATCGAGTTCGCCTGCGGCATCCCGCATCTGCAGAAGGGCGAATATACCCAGGGCGCGGGCCCGCATATCGACGTCTATACGGCGCACCAGCCGCTGGGCGTGGTGGCCGGCGTCACCCCGTTCAACTTCCCGGCGATGATCCCGATGTGGATGTTCGGCCCGGCCATCGCCACCGGCAATGCGTTCATCCTGAAGCCATCCGAGCGCGATCCGTCGGTGCCGGTGCGGCTGGCCGAACTGATGATCGAAGCGGGTCTGCCGCCGGGCATCCTCAACGTGGTGCACGGCGACAAGGAGATCGTCGGCGCGATCGTGGCGCACCCGACGATCAAGGCGGTGAGCTTTGTCGGCTCGTCCGACGTGGCGCAGTCGGTGTATGCGGCCGGTGCGCGAAACGGCAAGCGCGTGCAGTGCATGGGTGGCGCCAAGAACCATGGCATCGTGCTGCCGGATGCCGATCTGGACCAGGTCGTCGCTGACCTGATGGGCGCGGCCTACGGCTCGGCCGGTGAGCGCTGCATGGCGTTGCCGGTGGTGGTGCCGGTGGGCGAGGCCACCGCCGAAGCGCTGCGGGCCAAGCTGCTGCCGGCGATCGCCGCGCTGCAGGTGGGCGTGTCCAGCGACCCGAACGCGCACTACGGTCCGGTGGTGTCGGCCGCGCACAAGGCGCGCATCGAAGGCTATATCCAGCTCGGCGTGGACGAGGGTGCGGAACTGGTGGTCGATGGCCGCGGCTTGAAAGTGCCCGGTCACGAGGACGGCTTCTTCCTGGCGCCCACGCTGTTCGACCACGTCACCGCCGGCATGAAGACCTACCAGGACGAGATCTTCGGCCCGGTGCTGCAGATCGTGCGTGCGCACGATTTCGAGGAGGCGCTGGCCTTGCCGTCGCAACACCAGTATGGCAACGGCGTCAGCATCTTCACCCGCAACGGCAATGCCGCGCGCGAATTCGCCGACCGCGTCGAGGTGGGCATGGTCGGCATCAACGTGCCGATCCCGGTGCCGGTGGCGTATCACAGCTTCGGTGGCTGGAAGCGCTCGGGCTTTGCCGACCTCAACCAGTACGGCATGGACGGCGTGCGTTTCTATACGCGCACCAAGACGGTCACCCAGCGCTGGCCCCGGGGTGGCGAGGCGGTCGAGCAGAGTTTTGTCATACCAACACTGTGACACGGCTGTCCTGGGTGGATGGCGCTTGCTGAGTGCCGTCATTCCCGCGAAAGCGGGAATCCAGAGTCTTTCGCCCGACAACCACACTGGATTCCCGCGTTCGCGGGAATGACGGCAAGTGGGGGCTTCGCGTTTGAGCAAGTGCCATTCCTGTGTTGGATGCATGGCGCTTGTCGGGATCCATCCGCTCCCAACCGTTCGCGCTGAGCGTAGCCTGCGCAGCGGGCGGAGTCGAAGCGCCGCGATTCATCCGCGCCTGAGCGGGCGGTCTTAAAATATGGAATAATCCTTCCAATTTTATTAATTATGAAATAGGCTGACCGCAACGAGGCCAGCGTACATGCGCCGGCACATCGAGGGGGAATCGTCATGGCGGGTGGATGGCTGGCATTTTTCGCAACCGGAGCTGACCAGCCCGAGATTACCGACAAGGACGTCATCGACCGCCAGTATCGCAAGCACCGCCTGCGCGTGATGCTGGCGATCACGCTGGGTTACGGCCTGATCTACACCTGCCGGCTGGCGCTAGGCGTGGTCAAGAAGCCGATCATCGACGCCGGCATCTACTCGCCCGCCGAACTGGGCATGATCGGATCGGCACTGTTTTTCACCTATGCGATCGGCAAACTGACCAACGGCTTCCTTGCCGACCACGCCAACATGAAGCGCTTCCTGGCGCTGGCGTTCCTGACCACGGCGCTGTGCAACCTCGCGATGGGTTTCATCACCACGGTGTGGCTGGCGGTGATCCTGTGGGGGCTCAACGGCTGGTTCCAGAGTTTCGGCGCACCCGGTGGCGTGGTGGCGATGACCGCGTGGTTCTCCAATCGCGAGCGCGGGCGGACCTACGGCATCTGGAGCACCGCGCACTCGATCGGCGAAGGCCTGACCTTCCTCGTCGTCGGCGCGATCGTGGCGACGTTCGGCTGGCGCTTCGGCTTCTGGGGCCCGGGCATGATCGGCGTGGCCACCGCGATCGGCGCCTATCTGCTGCTGCAGGATCGACCGCCCACGCTGGGCCTGCCGGCCGTCAACGACTGGAAGAACGACAACTTCGGCGAAGCGGCCAAACCGAAGATCACTTCGGTTCTGCGGCTGCAGCTGTCGATCCTGAAAATGCCGGCGATCTGGGTACTGTGCCTGGCCTCGGCCACCACTTACGTAACGCGCTACGCGATCAACTCCTGGGGCGTGCTGTACCTGCAGGAAGTGCACGGCTACTCGCTGACCATGGCCGGTACCTTGCTGATGATCAGCACGCTGGCCGGCATCGCCGGTGCGGTCACGTTCGGTTTCGTTTCCGACAAGCTGTTCGACGCGCACCGCCCGCCGGTGAACCTGATTTTCGCGCTGCTCGAACTGGCCGGGTTGTTCCTGTTCTTCTACGGGCCGGATCAGCTGTACTCGCTGGTCATCGCGATGGTGCTGTTCGGCATGGGCCTGACCGGCCTGGTCACCTCGCTGGGCGGCCTGTTCGCGGTGGACATCGCGCCCAAGCGCGTGGCCGGCGCGGCGATGGGCGTGATCGGCATCTTCAGCTACATCGGCGCGGGCATCGAGGAGCAGGTATCCGGTACGCTGATCCAGCACGGCATGACCATGGTCGATGGCGTGCGCCATTACCACTTCGGTCCGGCGATCAGCTTCTGGGTTGGCTCGTCGGTGGTTTCCATGCTGCTGGCGCTGAGCTTGTGGCGCACGCGGCGCAGGGATTGATTCCATGATGCACGCTTCCCCCGAACTCAAGGCGATGATCAAGGCTGCGCAGGTGGCCGGCGACGGGCTGCTGCAGCGCTTCGGGCAGCTGGCCGAACTCGGCGTGCGCACCAAGACCGGTCCGGCCGACCTGGTCTCGATCGCCGACGAGGAAGCCGAGCGCACCACCCGCGAGATCCTGGGCAAGGCGCAGCCGTCGTTCGGTTTTCTCGGCGAGGAGGGCGGCGCCGTCGGCGGCAGCGATGATGGTCAGACCTGGATCGTCGATCCGCTCGACGGCACCACCAACTTCCTGTTCGGCACGCCGCTGTGGGGTATCAACGTGGCGCTGGCGCGCGAGGGCGAGGTGATCGCCGGCGTGACCTGGCTGCCGGCGTTGCGGGAGATGTTCGTGGCCGAGAAGGGCGAGGGCGCCTGGCTCAACAGCCAGCGCATCCATGTCTCCACTCGCCATCGCCTGGTCGACAGCGTGCTGGCCTGCGGCATCCCGTTCGCGGGCAAGCCGGATCATCCGGTGTTCGCCCGCGAGATGGCGCTGCTGTCCGCCGAGGTCGCCGGCATCCGCCGCACCGGCGCCTGCTCGGTCGACATGGCCTACGTCGCCGCCGGCCGCTGGGATGCGTACTGGGAGCGCTCGCTCAATGCGTGGGACATGGCGCCAGGCGTGATTCTGGTGCGCGAAGCGGGTGGCGTGGCCAGCTCTGTCACTGGTGGCGTGCTCGACGTGCACGGCGGCAATGTGTGCGTCTCCAACGGCGCCGTCCAGGATGCGCTGATCGAGCGGCTGAACCGCGCACTGGCCTGACATTTTGTAGGAACGCACCCTGTGCGCGATGCCTTCCGTCACGTGACGAAGAGCATCGCGCACAGGGTGCGCTCCTACAGGTTCGTCGATCTCGTAGGTTGGAGTGAGCGTGAGCGAACCCCAACATGTCGGCCACGAGGTGTCGGGGTTCGCTCACGCTCACCCCAACCTGCGTGCTTGGTCTTGCGCCAGGCGATGTGGTCGAGTTCCGCTCACCGAGTCAGGTTCACTTCCAGCTTGACCAAGTGAACCTTGACCCGGTTCTTGCTCAGCTTGGTTACCACGTCTTGCGGTGCTCCGAACAATCGAATGAAGTAATCGGCCGCGCGTAGCGCGTCAGATCTGCGCAAGCCCGCCGTCGACCGCGACTTCGCTGGCGGTCATGAAACTGCTGTCCTGCGAGGCGAGAAAGGCCGCCGCCGCCCCGATCTCCGCCGGCTCGGCCATGCGCTGCAGCGGGTTCATCGAGGCGAACACCTTCATGCCTTCCTCACCCACCGCTGCCTTCGCCAGTTCGGTCGCCGTCGGCCCGGGCGACAGCACGTTGACCCGGATGCCGGTGCCTTTCAGGTCCTCCGCCCAGGTCCGCGCGAGGTTGCGCACGGCGGCCTTGCTGGCGCTGTAGACACCGAATGCGGGGGCGCCGGTGGTGCCGGCGCTCGATCCGGTGAGGATGATCGAGCCGCCTTGGCCCATCAGCGGCAGCGCCTTCTGGACTGTGAAGATCGTACCCTTCACATTGGTGTCGAAGGTTTCGTCGATGTGCTCTGCGGTGATCTCACCCAGCGGAAGCAGGCTCCCCGTCCCGGCGTTGGCGAAAACGATGTCGAGGGTTCCGCGTTCCGCTTTCACCGCTGCGTAGAGTCGGTCGAGATCGGCCAGGTCGGAGACCGAGCCCTGCACCGCGCGGGCGTTGGGGCCGAGGTCGGCCACGGCGGCGTCGAGTAATTCCTGCCGGCGGCCGAAGATGAAGACGAAGGCGCCTTCCTCGATGAAGCGCTTGGCCGCCGCGCGGCCGATGCCGGTAGCGCCGCCGGTGATCACGGCGGTCTTTCCATTCAACTTGCTCATGTCATGAATCCTTGGTTGGCGGGCTGCTGCTGCCGAAGCGGTGATTGGGGTTGCGGGCTGATCGCGATCTTGTCGTGATTGCCGTACGCGCTTACGGCTCCTGCTTGAACAGGTCCTGGAAAATCAGTGGGCCCCAGACGCGGCCGCGTGCCTGCACCAGCGTGCCGCCCTCGTCGAACTTCCCGAGATTGACGGGGGCGAAGCCGAGTCGCTTGGCAAGGTCCGCCACTTGCGCTGCGGCAGCTTCGTCGTCGCTCGACAGGAACACGACCCGGTGGCCGCCCTGGACGTTCGGGTCGGTGGCCAGGGTGCGCGCCAGCAGGTGATTGAAGCCCTTCACGAACCTGGCACCGGGGAACGCCTTGGCGGCGAAAGCGGAGGAGGGGAGACCGTCGAGAGTTTCGACAGGGGCGTTCGTATTCATCGCGTCGATGATCGTTTTGCCCTGCCAATCCGGAAGCGCTTTGGCGACCTCGCGATGCCCGTCGAACAGAACCGCCAGGATGATCACGTCCGCCTTGACGGCTTCCTGCAGTGTCTTGGGGATCACCGTGGGCCCGATCGCCTGCGCCTGCGGCAACAGGGCTTCGGGCGGCCGCCGACTGGCGACCGCGACTTCGATGTTGTGGCGGGCGAAAGCGCGGGCGAGGGCCTGGCCTATCGCGCCGAAACCGATGATGGCGTAGCTCATGACATTGTCCTTTTCAGTACGGGGATGGAGTGGTCTGGCCCGAATGGCGCTTGCCTAAGCTTCGTCATCCCCGCGAAAGCGGGGATCCAGTGTCTTGCACGTGCCATTCGGGTCTGACCGGTTCGAGCCGGTTGCTCAACCGATCTGGGTCGCTTGACGCATCAACACAATTGACGAAACATCGCTTAATACGATCTATTTTCTGGATAACCCATGCTCGACAACGTCACCATCAACCAGCTGCGTGCGTTCGTTGCGGTGTGCGATCAGGGCAGCTTCTCGGGCGCGGCGCGGAAACTCGGACGGGCGCAGTCGGCCA
>Ga0134125_10008800_pt1 | contig 11393 bp, 11 predicted proteins | sample KB31751_FD_96464 | JGI IMG/M metagenome (GOLD analysis project Ga0134125, IMG submission 96464) | Terrestrial soil microbial communities with excess Nitrogen fertilizer from Kellogg Biological Station, Michigan, USA - KB3-175-1 | ecosystem: Environmental > Terrestrial > Soil > Unclassified ...
ATGAACACAAAGGCGGAATCGTATTCCGACATGCCGATCTCGAACACCGCCGTGACCTTATAGACCTTGATGCGCGGCGTGGTGCCCATCGGCGTGACCGCGCCGCGTGGCGCAACCAGCGTGATGTTGTCGCCGGAGCGCAGCGATAGCTGATCGGCGAGCCGGCGGCCGATGGCGACGCCCTGACCGTCGTCGAAACCTTCAAGCGTTCCCTGCTTGATGTTCTTGGCGACCGACGGCAGCTTTTGCAGATCCATCAGGCGGATGCCGCGGACAAGCACACCGCCGGCGTTAAACGGCGAGGACGCCAGCGCCTGGCCTTCGACGATGGGCGCGGCGAGCTTGATGCCAGGCACCTTGTCGATGCGGGCGGAGACCTCCTCCCAATCGGTGAGCGGCTTTTCCAGCGGCTGGATCAGCAGATGACCGTTGAGCCCGAGGATTTTTTCCAGCAGCTCGTGGCGGAAGCCGTTCATCACCGCCATGACGATGATGAGGGTGGCAACGCCGAGCATGATGCCGAGGAAGGAAAATCCGGCGATGACCGAGATGAATCCTTCTTTGCGCCGCGCGCGCAGGTAGCGCAGCGACAGCATCCATTCGAACGGCGAAAAGGGCCGCGTCCCGGTGGGCTCGCTCATGAATTATGTGTTCCCGCAGCGGGATTTTCACACGATTCTGGCGGATTCGTGGGCGAAAAGCCTCGAAAGCACACAGGTTTATTCGCGGTACCTCATTCTATTTGGAGAGCAAATCAAGCGCCGCGGCGGGCGACATCAGTTCTTTCGTCCCGCCGGCGCGCTTCTTGACCTCGACCTTGCCCTCGGCAAGTCCTTTCGGACCGATCAGCACCTGCCACGGAATACCGATGAGATCGGCGGTGGCGAACTTGCCGCCCGCCCGCTCGTCGCGGTCGTCGTAGAGCACCTCGACGCCCTTGCCGGTCAGGTCGCGGTAAAGTTGCTCGCTGGCAGCGTCGGTTGCCGCATCGCCCTGTTTGAGATTGAGGATAGCGACCTTGAACGGGGCGACCGCCTCCGGCCAGACGATGCCGGCATCGTCGTGGCTCGCCTCGATGAGCGCGGCGACGAGCCGCGACGGGCCGATGCCGTAGCTGCCCATATGCACGGGAACCTCTTTCCCGTCGCCGGTCGCAACGACGGCTTTCATTGGCGCGGAATATTTGGTGCCGAAATAGAAGATGTGGCCCGCTTCGATGCCGCGCGCCGAGACCTGCTTGTCGGCGGGAATTTTCGCAAACGCCGCCGCGTCGTGCATGTCGGAGGTCGCGGCATAATGCGACGTCCACTTGTCGACGATTTTTTGCAAGGCAGCGACGTCGTCGAAATTGACGTCGGCGCCGGGCACGGCGAAATCGAGATAGTCCTTGTGGCAGAACACCTCCGACTCGCCGGTCGAGGCGAGGACGATGAACTCGTGGCTCAGGTTGCCGCCGATCGGGCCCGATTCCGCGCGCATCGGGATCGTCTTGAGGCCAAGCCGCGCGAAGGTGCGTAAGTACGCGACGAACATCTTGTTGTAGGAGTGCCGAGCGCCCGCCTGGTCGACGTCGAAGGAGTAGGCATCCTTCATCAGGAATTCGCGGCCGCGCATCAGCCCGAAACGCGGACGCACCTCGTCGCGAAATTTCCACTGGATGTGGTAGAGATTGAGCGGCAGATCCTTGTACGAGCGCACATAGGCGCGGAAGATCTCCGTGATCATCTCTTCATTGGTCGGCCCGTACAGCATATCGCGCTCGTGCCGGTCCTTGAGGCGCAGCATCTCCTTGCCATAGGCGTCGTAGCGGCCGCTCTCGCGCCACAGATCGGCCGACTGCATGGTCGGCATCAGGAGTTCGATGGCGCCCGAACGGTTCTGCTCCTCACGCACAACCTGCTCGATCTTTTTCAGCACGCGCAGGCCAAGCGGCAGGAAGGCGTAAATACCGGCCGCTTCCTGCCGCATCATACCGGCGCGCAGCATCAGCCGGTGCGAGACGATCTCGGCTTCTTTCGGCGTTTCGCGCAGGATGGGCAGGAAATAGCGTGACAGGCGCATCGGGGGCCTCAGATTCGTTCGGCGCCCCTTGTGAAAGCGGAATGGGTCCGAAAACACAAGAGGCAAGAGACGTGGGAATAACCCAGAGGCGGCGGGATTCTTCAGGTATAAGGGCGGCCGGAACCGTGGTGGCACCGATGCATCTCAAAGCGCGGCGAAGCGTGACGTTGCTGGCAATGCTTGCCGTCGCTCTGCATATCATTCTGCTCGGCCTTGCACCCGCCGGCCCTGTGGCCGCGGCCGGTGCCGACCCGTTTTCCGTCATCTGTCACGCAAGTGCCGCTATTACGGGCGACGAGGCCCCGGTCAATTCCGGCCTGGTACCCGGCCACGCCTGCGAACACTGCAACCTGTGCAGCATCGCAGCCCCTCCTTCAGCGCCCGATGCCACGCTCGCGGGGACGGTCGTACCGACGCGGATCCTGCATGTCCTGCGCCCCGCATCGATCCCCCTCCGCATCGGAGCGACCTCCGACCCAAGGCTCGCCCAAGGTCCACCGCAACTGGCGTGATCGCGCGCGGCGAAAGCCGCACTCATCCGTCAACCCCAGTTGCAAGGACCCTTGCCATGCTCAATTTACATTTATGTGCCGGCGCGCTCGCCGCGGCCGGTCTCATGTCGGTTACCTGTCCCGCGGCCGCGCACATCACGCTTGAACAGCGCCAGGCATCGCCGGGCACGTTCTATAAAGCCGTGTTTGCCGTCCCGCACGGATGCAGCGAGTCAGCAACCATACGCATCCGCATTACCATCCCCGACGGCGTTATTCTGGTGAAGCCGATGGTCAAGCCCGGATGGAAAGTCGAAACGATCCGTGGAGCCTACCCCAAACCGTATAGTTCCTTGCGCGGCGCAAAGATGACGGAAGGCGTCAGGGAAGTCTCTTGGAGCGGAAAGTTGCCGGATTCTTTCTACGATGAGTTCGTGCTGACAACCTTCCTGTCGAGCGATCTCGCGGCGGGCGGCACGCTGTATTTCCCGGTGATACAGACCTGCAAGAAAGGCGAGCACCGCTGGATCGAGATTCCCACGGAAAGCAACCACCCGAGCGAGCCGGCGCCTGCGCTCAAGCTCGTGCCGCTCAATGAAGGAACGCGGCCATGATGAAAACACTCCCGCTTTGCGTCGCTTTGCTGTTGTCGCCGCTGCCCGCCTTCGCCCATGCGCATCTCGAGCACGCCTCGCCTTCCGTCGGCAGCACGGTGTTGCCGGCTCCGAAAGAAATCGTCATCTGGTTTTCGGAGGCGCTGGAGCCGAAGTTCAGCGGCATCGAGGTGCGCGATGCGAGCGGCGCGGCGATGCAGGACGGCCCCGTCACGCTCGGCGAGGACAATTCAGCCGAGCTGCACGTGCCGCTCAAGCCGTTGCCGCCGGGCGCGTACACAGTAATGTGGCATGTCCTGTCGGTCGACACCCATCGCACGCAGGGCAATTTCAGCTTCACCGTCGGCAAATGACGGAACAGTGACGGAATGATCGATCCACTCATCCTGCTGCGATGGGTGCACTTCGCCGCAACCGCGCTCGCGGCCGGCGCCGTGCTGTTCCTGGTCGCCATTGCCGAACCGACCTTCCGCGCGGCTCATGCCGGCGCGGAAGGACCGGCGTTCCGCCGGAGCGGATGCTGGCTCGTGTGGAGCGGCCTCATCGTCGCCGTCATCTCGGGCGCCGGATGGCTGGTGTGGCTTGCCGCCGATATTTACGGGACCTCGATGCTGAGCGTCTGCCTGCATGGCGGGGCCTGGTCGGTGCTGACCGAGACCCGCTTCGGCATCGTCTGGCTCGTGCGTCTAGGGCTTGCATTGGCGCTTGCGGTGCTGGTGCAGTGGCCGGCAGGACGCCTGTTGCAACTCGCAGCCGCTGCCGGCCTCACCGGCTCGCTCGCCTGCATCGGCCACGCCGGCGCGTCGGCGGACGGCTCGGGACAGACGCAACTCGTCTTCGATATTCTGCATCTGCTCGCAGCCGGCGCCTGGATCGGTTCCCTGCCCGCGCTCGCGCTGCTGCTGCACCGGGCCTGGCGCGCAGGAAATTCCGCCTGGGGCGCGGTCGCCGCCGATGCCGCGCGCCGGTATTCGACGGTCGGCGTTCTGGCGGTCGGTATGCTGCTTGCAACCGGCATCCTCAATAGCTGGTATCTGCTCGCGGGGCCGCGCGATCTCGTCGCGACGGGTTATGGACGGCTGATCCTTTTAAAGATCCTCCTGTTCGCGGCCATGATTGGCGTCGCCGCCGTCAACCGGTTCCGGCTGACGCCGCGGCTACCGTTTCCTGCCGCGACGCGCGCGCTAGAAAAAAACTGTCTTGCGGAAATCGCTCTCGGTCTGTTCGTGTTTTTGTCGGTCGGCGCGCTCGGAACCCTGCCGCCGACCGGCCATAGCCACATTCCGGCGGTAAAACTCACGGCGGACGCCGCCTACGTCCACATTCACTCAAGCGAGGCCATGGCCGACGTCACCATCGAACCGGGGCGGGTCGGGACGGCGAGAGCGCGGATCTTCTTGATGCACGAGGATTTTTCCGTGCTCACGGCGAAAGACGTGACCTTCATGCTGACACCGCAGCGCGCCTCCGACGCGCCGGCGATTTCCCGCGTTGCGCGGCGGCTGCCGGACGGGGCCTGGCGCGTCGACGACCTCCCTATCGGCGCGCCGGGAACCTGGACCGTCAAGCTCCTCATCGACGCAGGCGCGCCCACGCCGATCGTGCTCGACGCGCCGGTCGCGATCGACCGCTAGGGACATTTTCCCGATGTCGAATAATGATGACAGCCCCCATTCCGTAGGGTAGCGTCCTTACGCCGCGTTGGTGGAGATACCGGCACAAAGACCGGCTCTGGCGTGCGGTCCAAGTCTTTGTGCGAAACCAAGTCTTGGGAGGAAGTCCTGGCGCGATCATCGCCGCCGCCTCGACCCAAAAAACACGAAGAAACGTCGAGGACGGGACACCACGTACGGATGAGCAGGGCATCGCGCCCTGCTCTTTTTTTGGGTCAGTGCGGATTTGGCCGCCGCGTCACCGGTGCGGCGGGTTGCTGATCGCGGTGAGCCAGTCGATCGGCACGAGATCGTAGCAGTAAAGTCCGTAGCAGACCCCGAATACGACGCTCGCGGCAATCGTGGTCCAAAACAGCTTCTTCCAGACGAGATGCACCGCCGGCGCGCCCGGTTCGGTGCCAGGCGCAATCTCGCCGCTTTCGTGCTGGCTGCTCACGCCCCAAGGCAGCACTGCAAACAGCACCACCCACCAGATGACGAAATAGATGGCCAGACCGAGCGACCAGGTCATGCTTGTTCCAGTTCAACCAGGGTTCCGCAAAAATCCTTCGGATGGAGAAACAGCACCGGCTTGCCGTGCGCGCCGATCTTGGGCTCGCCGTCGCCGAGCACGCGCGCGCCTTGCGCCTTCAACGCGTCGCGGGCAGCGCGGATGTCGGGCACCTCATAGCAAAGATGATGGATGCCGCCGTCGGGATTGCGCTCGAGGAATTTGGCGATCGGCGAGTCCGCGCCCAACGGCTCAAGCAATTCGATCTTGGTGTTCGGCAAATTGATGAAGACGGTGGTGACGCCATGCTCGGGCTGCGCGACCTTGCCTGTCACCTCGGCGCCCAGCGTGTCGCGATAGACTTTCGCCGCCTTGGCGATGTCGCGCACCGCGATGGCGACGTGATTGAGACGACCGATCATGGCTCCCTTTCCTGTCCTGCGCCGCGCCCGGGAAAAATCGCAACCATCATACCGCCAAGACGTGCACATGGCACATCGGCTTCTTGCCCCAGCGCTGGGCGATCGCCGAGCGCACGGCGCGGCGAATGGCTTCGGCGACGGCGTCGGGATCGCTGCGGCGCTTGCGCGGCAAAGATTCGAAGGTCGTCATCACCGCGTCATAGGCGATGTCGTAAAGGGCGCCGCCCTCGCGGTCGCGTTCGGGGATGCCGATCAGGTCGAGTTCGGGATCGCCGGCCATCGCGCCTGCATCGGTGACGGCGAGCGCAACCGACACCGCGCCCGCAAAGCTCAAGCGCCGGCGGTCAGCGACGGTGCGCGCCTCCGCCTCGACCAGCAGCGAACCGTCCTTGTAAATGCGGCCGGCCGGCACCTCGTCGATGACGCCCGGATTGCCGGACAGTTGCACCAGATCGCCGTTGCGGCACTGGACGACCTGCGGAACGCACAGGCGCCGGGCAAGTGCCGCGTGCTCGGCAAGATGCAGGGCCTCGCCATGCACGGGAATCAATATTTTCGGCTTCACCCAGCCGATGAGGTCTTCCAGTTCGGCGCGGCGCGGATGGCCGGAGACGTGCACCAGGGCGTCGCGGTCGGTGATGACCTCGATGCCCTGGTCGATCAGACCATTGAGCACACGGCCGACGGCTTTCTCGTTGCCGGGAATGGTGCGGGCGGAGACAATGACGCGGTCGCCGCGGCCAAGCGTCACTTCGGGGTGCTGGTCCTCGGCGATGCGCGCGAGCGCCGCGCGCGGCTCGCCCTGGCTGCCGGTGCACAACGCCACCACCTTGTTCGGCGGCAGATAGCCGTAGGCGTCGGCGGCGCGGAAATCCTGCACGCCTTCGAGATACCCGGTCTCGCGCGCGACCTGAATGACGCGCTCCATGGCGCGACCGACGACGACCACCTCGCGGCCGGCGGCCAAGGCGGCATCGGCCACGGCGCGCAGGCGCGCGACATTCGAGGCAAAGGTCGTCACCGCCACGCGCCCGCGCGCGCTTTTGACCAGCTCGGCGATTGTTTTCGCAACGTCGGCCTCCGATGGCGAGCGGCCCTCGCGCACGGCATTGGTCGAATCCCCGACCAGCGCGAGGCAACCCTCCTCGCCCAGCGCGCGCAGCTTCTTCTCGTCTGTCGCATCGCCGAGGATCGGAGTCGGGTCGATCTTCCAGTCGCCGGTGTGCAGGACAGCGCCCGCCGGCGTGCGGATGATGAGCGCGTTCGATTCGGGGATCGAATGCGCCATTGATACGAGCTCGACGTCGAACGGCCCGGCGGTAAACCGGCCGCCGAGCGGGATCACCTTGACCGGCACCTCCGGCGCACCCGGCTCGCTTGCCCGCTTGGCGGCAAGAAGCGCGGCGGTGAATGGCGTCGCATAGATCGAAATTTTCAGTTGCGGCCACAGGTCGAGGATGGCGCCGAAATGGTCCTCGTGCGCGTGCGTCAGAACGAGGCCGACGAGGTTTTTCCGCTCTTCGATCAGGTAACGGATGTCGGGCAGGATCAGGTCGACGCCCGGCAGGTGGTCTTCCGACGCAAACGAAACGCCAAGATCGACCGCCAGCCAGCTCCGCTTGCGCTCGTCGCCAAGGCCGTAAATCGACAGGTTCATGCCGATCTCGCCGACGCCGCCGAGTGGGGCAAAGACAAGTTGCTGTTGCGGCTGGGCCATCGTCAGCGTCCGCCCAAAGGGAACACATCGCCGGCGGCGACGGTCATCAAGCCCTCGGGCCGTTCAAGCTCTAGCCGCCCCGCACCATCGAGCCCACGGAACCGGCCCTCTAACTCCTGTTCCGGCAACCGCACGCGGATCGGCTGGCCGAGGCCCGCGGCGCGCTTGAGCCAATCGGCGCGGATGCCGGCAAAACCGTCGCCGTATTGCCACTGCACGAGGCGGACCTGCATGGCCGCAGCGAGCGCCAACATCAGCACGTCCGGCGTGACCGTCGCGCCGGCAGCGGCAAGGTCGGTCGCCGGGAAAGACGTATCGCCGGGGTGGCTCGCGCAGTTGACGCCGATGCCGATGGCGACGGCAAAGAAAGGCCCCGCTTCGCCTTCGATCAGGATGCCGGCGATCTTTTTCGCGCCGAGCAGCAGATCGTTCGGCCATTTCACTTCAAGCGCGGGGCCAAGGTGCGGCGCGCAGGCGCACACCGCATCGTGCAGCGCCAACGCGGTCACGAAAGACAGTTGCGGCGCGGCGGCCTGCGGCGACGGATCGCTCAGCAGCAGCGTGGCGTAGAGGTTGCCGGGCGGCGAGGTCCAGCGATTGCCGCGGCGGCCGCTCCCGGCCTCCTGCGCCCGCGCGCTGATCCACAACGGCCCGCGCTCGCCGGTGCGCGCGCGCGCCAGCGCCTCGACATTGGTCGAGCCGAGTATGTCGTAAGCGATGTGTCGGGCCCCCGCCAGGCCCGTGGCTTCGCGGTTCATTCAGTTCGCGTCAGAACAGCGACTTCGCCGCCACCGTCGCCAGAGCCAACAACGGCGCCGGATAGGCGAAGAAGAAGATATTGAACAGCCCGCTGACGCCGAGGACGACCCGTAACCGCCCCGGCATGGATTCGAAATTCTTTACCGGCTCGTCGAAGTACATGATCTTGATGATCAGCAGGTAGTAATAGGCGCCCACGACGCTCGCGAGCACGCCGAGCACGGCGAGCGTAAACAGCCCGGCCTTGATGGCGGCGAGGAAGACGAAATATTTGGCGAAGAACCCGGCGAGCGGCGGGATGCCGGCGAGCGAGAACAGCAGCATCGCCAGAAAGAACGCCATCGTCGGGTGCGTGCGCGAAAGGCCCGCGAGATCGCCGATATTTTCGACGAGCACGCCATCGCGTCGCATCGACAAAATCACCGCGAAAACACCGAGCGTCATCGCGACATAGATCGCCATGTAGACGAGAACGCCCTGCACGCCTTCGGGCGTGCCGGCGGCAAGCCCGACCAGCGCAAAGCCCATGTGGCCGATGGAGGAATACGCCATCAGCCGCTTGAAATTGCGCTGTCCGATCGCGGCAAAGGCGCCGAGCGCCATCGAAGCGATCGAGACGAACACCACGATCTGCTGCCACTCGTGCGCGATGCCGGGAAACGCAACCATCGTCGCGCGCACGAAGATGGCGATGCCGGCGACTTTCGGCGCGGCGGCAAAGAACGCGGTGACCGGCGTCGGCGCGCCCTCGTAGACATCCGGCGTCCACATGTGGAACGGCACCGCCGAAATCTTGAAGCAGAAGCCGACGAAGAGGAACACGAGGCCGAAAATCAGGCCGATGCCGCCCGCCCCCGCCGCCAAATTGGTCGCTTTGGCGATGCCGGAAAAATTCACGGTGCCGGTAAAGCCATAGATGAGGGAAGCGCCATACAGCAGCATGCCGGACGACAGCGCCCCGAGGACGAAGTATTTCAGCCCCGCTTCGGTCGATTTGACGTTGTCGCGGTTGGAGGCGGCGACGACGTAGAGCGCAAGGCTCATCAGCTCGAGCCCGAGATAGAGCGCGATCAGGTCCGAGGCCGAGATCAGCATCATCATGCCGAGCGTCGACAGCAGCACCAGCACGCCGAATTCGAATTTCTGCTGCTTCTCCACGGTGAGGTAATCGAGCGACAAGAGCAGCGACCCAGCAGAACCTACGATCGCCAACAGCTTGAGATAGCGGGAGAAATCGTCGACCACATAGCTGCCATTGAACAGCTCGTGACGCCCGGGGGGAACGACAGCGAAGGAAAGCCCGACCAGAAACAGGATGGCGATGCTGGCGCTGTTGATCGCCTCCGAGCTCACCTCGCCGCGCATCGCGCCCGCCATCAGCAGCACGATGGCGCTGCCGAGCAGGATGAGCTCGGGCAGAACGGGGAGCAAAGCGGACATGTGCATCGCCTGCATCATCGCACCGCGCTCACAGGGATCACGCGAGCCTCTTTGGCGTCGCGGTCAAGCTGGGCGGTCTTTGCCGCGGCCAGCGCGTGATTGTAGTTGTCGAGGAGCTGCGTTACCGCCGCCGACGACATGTCCAGCACTGGCTTGGGCGCAACGCCGAACAACAGCGTGAGCGCAACCAGCGGCGCAAAGATCAGCGCCTCGCGCCAGCCGATATCCTTGATGCCGAGAAGCAGCGGCTTTTCCAGCACGCCGAAAACCACTTTGCGGTAGAGCCACAAAGCATATGCCGCCGACAGGATGACGCCGAGCGTGGCGAGCGTGGCAACCGCGACCTGCACCTTGAAGGTGCCGATTAAAGCGAGAAATTCGCCGACAAAGCCCGACGTTCCCGGCAAGCCGACATTGGCAAGCGTGAACACCAGGAACACCGCTGCATAAAGCGGCATGCGGTTCACGAGCCCGCCATAGGCGGCGATCTCGCGCGTGTGCACGCGGTCGTAAACCACGCCGACGCAGAGGAACAGCGCGCCAGAGACGATGCCGTGCGAGATCATCTGGAAGATGCCGCCGGCAATCCCCTGCGTGGTCGCGGCGAAAATGCCCATGGTGACGAATCCCATGTGCGCGACCGAGGAATAGGCGATCAGCTTCTTGATGTCTTCCTGCATCAGCGCGACGAGCGAGGTGTAGACGATGGCGACGACGGAGAGCGTGAACACCAGCGGCGCGAAATCGTGGCTGGCCGAGGGAAACATCGGCAACGAGAAGCGCAGGAAGCCGTATCCACCCATCTTCAAAAGGATGGCGGCGAGGATGACGGAGCCGGCGGTCGGCGCCTCCACATGCGCGTCCGGCAGCCATGTGTGCACCGGCCACATCGGCATCTTGACCGCGAAGGAGGCAAAGAACGCAAGCCAGGCCCATTTCTGCAAGCTCAGCGGGAAGCCGTGGTGCATCAGCGCCGGAATGTCGGTCGTGCCGGCGTCCCAGTACATCGCCATGATGGCGAGCAGCATCAGTACGGAGCCGAGCAGCGTGTAGAGAAAGAACTTGAAGCTCGCATAGACCCGCCGCGGCCCGCCCCAGACGCCGATGATGAGAAACATCGGGATCAGCCCGCCCTCGAAGAAAAGATAGAACAACACCAGGTCGAGCGCGGAAAACGTGCCGACCATGAGCGTTTCCAGCACCAGGAAGGCAATCATATAGGCGCGCACCCGCCTCTGGATTGCGGTCCAGCTCGCGAGGATGCAGATCGGCATCAGCCCGGTGGTCAGGATGACGAAGGGCAGCGATATGCCGTCGACGCCCATGTGATAGGAGGCGATGCCAAGCCAGTTGTGCTGCTCGACAAACTGAAATTCCGCCGACGAGGGATCGAAGCGGGCGACCAGAACCAGCGAAATCGCGAAGGTGACGAGCGTCGTCCACAGCGCCACCCAGCGCGCGGTGCCGCGCGCAAGCCCGTCGTCGCCGCGCACCAACATGATGAACAACGCGCCGAGCAGCGGCAGAAAGGTGACGACCGAGAGGATGGGCCAGTTCATTTTGGATTCTTTCGCATGAACTTATCCAAAAACCGGTTCCCACTTTTTGGATTCATGCTCATGGATGCAGCCCCGCAAACATGAACCAGGTGATGAACGCAGCCGCGCCGATGAGCATGGCGAAGGCGTAGTGATAGAGATAACCGGTTTGCAGCCGCACGACGTTG
>Ga0134125_10008801_pt1 | contig 11390 bp, 4 predicted proteins | sample KB31751_FD_96464 | JGI IMG/M metagenome (GOLD analysis project Ga0134125, IMG submission 96464) | Terrestrial soil microbial communities with excess Nitrogen fertilizer from Kellogg Biological Station, Michigan, USA - KB3-175-1 | ecosystem: Environmental > Terrestrial > Soil > Unclassified ...
GCCATACCGGTTGATTTTGAAAGCTACAGGCATTGGAACAATAACTACTACGAAGATGAAAAAGCTTTCCTGAAGAAGTATATTAAAATGACGCCCGCAAAAAAGTGGTCGCTCAACCTGCCCGATGATAAAGATTATCAAACGCACTACACTGAAATAAAAATTCCCGAACTGAATGCCGGTTACTATGTTATTCTTATGAGTGCCGATTCAGCCTTCTCGTTAAGCAACAACGGCCTTGCTTTCGATGGAACATGGGTAACAAACCTTAGTTTCATTAACCGTAAACTACCCGGCGGCGGCTATGAATTCTATGTACTCGACCGTGAAAGCGGGAAACCCGTGCAAGGTGTTACTGCTAACTTGTGGTATTCGGTTTACAACTACACTTCGCGCAAGTACGAATACAAGAAGTTCGACACTAAGGTGAGCGATGCACAAGGTAATGTGGTTGTAGAACCACGTAAAGATTTCTCATACTTTGATGTGGAACTTATAAACGGCACTGACCGTTTCCGTACCGATGATGATTACTCGTTATATATGTATAAGTACAATCAGCCGGCTCCATCGTGGTATTACCGCTCAACCATATTTACCGACAGGGGCATTTACAGGCCGGGACAAATGGTTTACTTTAAAGGTATAGTTATTAAAAGCAATGGAAACGAAAATGAAATTGCCACCCATTACCCAGTTACGGTAACTTTCTACGATGTTAATTCTCAAAAAATTGCATCGCTAAGTTTAACCACCAACGAATATGGTAGCTACCAGGGAACATTCACCGCTCCTAATGGTGTACTTAATGGCCAAATGACTATTACTGATTCTTATGGCACTGCTTACGTGCAAGTAGAAGATTATAAACGTCCCAAGTTCGAAGTAGTGTTCAATCCTGTGAATGGCAGCTTCCGACTGAATGATTCGGTAAAGGTGCAGGGGACAGCCAAGGCATATTCCGGCGCTAATATTGACGGTGCGCAGGTAAAATATCGCGTGGTGCGTAATGCTTCATTCCCTTACTGGTATTACTGGTGGTGGGGTTATTATCCTTCATCGCCCGAAATGGAAATTACCAATGGCTATGCTATGACGAATGACACTGGAGGATATTCTATTACCTTCAAGGCCATACCTGATTACGGTATTTCGAAAGATATGTCGCCCACATACGACTATACCGTTTACACCGATGTGACGGACATAAATGGGGAAACACATAGTTCGGAAACCAATGTGTTGGTGGCATACAATGCGCTTAACCTGAATATAAATATACCCGATGAGGTAAATAAGGAGAAAGAACAAAAATTCAACCTTACAACTACCAACACCAATGGTACTGCCGAGCCTGCTTCAGGCAATATTCAAATATTCCGATTGAAAGAACCTGATAAGATTTTCAGGAACAGGTTGTGGGATAAGCCCGACAAGTTTACCATGACCAAAGAGGAATACTATGCTGCATTCCCCCACGATATATACAACGATGAGAATTCCATTTATAAATGGGAACGCGGAGAGAAAACATTTGAAGGAACATTCGACACGCATAAGGACAAAGACTTCTCTATAAAGAATCTTGCAGAATGGAAACCCGGCACCTATGTAATGGAGGCACATACCAAGGATAAATATGGTGAAGATGTGAAGGATATAAGGTACTTCACAGTTTATTCAGAAAAGGAAACAGCCATGCCTACAAATTCGCTCGATTACTTCACCATGATAAAAGATAATGGTGAACCGGGAGAAAAAGCATCATTTGTTATTGGATCGAAAGAGAACGATGTGCACGTTATATATGAAATTGAAGAGCAGGGGAAATCGGTGCATCGTGAATGGCTTACTCTCAATAATGAACAAAAGAAAATAGAAGTGCCAATTGCTGAACGCAACCGCGGCAACTTTGCCATACACTGCGCTTTTGTAAAAGATGGTCGTGAATTTGAACATGACAATGTAATAACAGTGCCATGGACAAACAAAGAGCTCGACCTTACTTTTGAAACTTTCCGAAATAAGTTGCTGCCCGGGCAGAAGGAAGAATGGAAAGTGAAAATAAAAGACAAGAAGGGCGACAAGATGATGGCGGAAATGATGGCTACGCTTTACGATGCCTCTCTAGATGCTTTTAAACCCAACTATTGGAATCTTAGCGTTTGGAATACGTTCTATTCACAATTGTACTGGGAAAACTCAATTGCATTTGGTGTAAAGAATTCGTTGCTGTATGAAGAGTACTGGAACAATTACGTAGGCTATCCGTATCGTTCTTATGATTACCTGAACTGGTTCGGCTATTACTACTATTATTATGGATATAATTATCGCGGTTATTACGCCGATGGCGAAGCATCGGGTAATACAAAGTCGCTTGCTATGGAAGATGAAGTTACTACTGTGCCTGCAGCCGCTCCAGTGGCAAATGCCCAAACAACAGTATCAGGGAAAGTTGCCGCAACTGGCGGAGCCATGGATCATGAAGAAGCAGATAAAAAAACGGAAAGTAAGGGCGATGATATTTCTAAAGAAAAGAATGGAGCATATACCTGGAGCTTTGGTGAAGGCGGCAAGGGCAAAGAAAAAGATAACAGAGGCGGTGGTGACCTGTCAAAAGTAAGCGCACGCACAAACTTTAACGAAACTGCTTTCTTCTTTCCTCAGTTAGAAACCGATTCAACAGGAGATGTGATAATTAAATTCACCATACCTGAAGCCCTTACTAAATGGAAAATGATGGGCCTTGCTCATACCAAGGATTTGAAAATCGGTCAGGTTGAGAAAGAACTGGTAACTCAAAAAGAACTCATGGTGGTTCCTAACTCACCCCGCTTCTTCCGCGAGAATGACAAGATCGAGTTTACTGCCAAAGTAACCGACCTTTCAGATAAGGATTTGTCAGGCAATGCCCAGTTGCTGCTCTACGATGCTATTACAATGAAGCCCATAAATATTTTCGGGGCAAGTATAAAAGGCATTGATGACGGCACTCGCACCTTCTCAGTTAAGAAAGGATTAAGTACTAACCTTACCTGGAGCCTGCAAATACCCGAAGGCATTGATGCTATTACTTATAAAGTAGTGGCTAAAGCCGACAACTATTCTGACGGTGAAGAAATGGCCGTGCCTGTGTTAAGCAATCGCATGCTGGTTACTGAATCAATGCCATTGCCTATACGTGGCAATCAAACCAAAACATTCAAGTTTGAGAAATTCATTAACCAGAATGGTGGTTCGAAGACCTTGCGTAACCATAAGCTTACTTTAGAATTCACTTCGAACCCTGCATGGTATGCAGTGCAGGCGCTTCCTTACTTAATGGAATATCCGTATGAATGCGCTGAACAAACATTCGACCGTTTTTATGCTAACAGCATTGCTTCGCACATTGCTAATTCATCGCCAAAAATAAAAGCGGTGTTCGACAGCTGGAAGAACCAAACTCCCGATGCCTTGCTTTCAAATCTTGAAAAGAACCAGGATTTGAAATCGCTTATGTTGGAAGAAACACCATGGGTGCTCGATGCTAAAGATGAAACCGAACGCAAACACCGTGTCGCATTACTGTTCGATCTTAACCGCATGGCTAATGAATTAGATAAGGCCATGACCAAACTTGAAAAGATGCAAGTATCGAACGGCGGCTGGCCATGGTTTGAAGGTATGCCCGACGACAGGTACATTACTCAGTACATTATCACCGGCATGGGCCACCTCGACCATCTGGGCATAAAAAATGTACGTTCAGACAGTAAAGTGTGGAACATGGTTTCGAAAGGTGTGTACTACTTAGATGACCGCATTCGAGAAGACTATGAGGAGATATTACGCTGGGGCCATCCTGAACTGGATAATATAGGATATGAGCAAATTCAATACCTGTATGCACGTAGTTATTTCAAGGACCTTCCTATATCATCGCGCAACCAGAAAGCATTTGATTATTTCAAAGGCCAGGCACAACAGTTCTGGAACGACAATAAGGGCCGCTATATGCAAGGCATGATGGCGCTTGCCCTGAACAGGTACGACGATAAAGTAATACCCGGCCGCATTATGAAATCGTTGAAAGAAAATTCAATTACCAATGAAGAAATGGGTATGTACTGGAAAGAGAACTACGATGGTTTCTATTGGTGGGAAGCACCTATTGAGTGCCAGGCACTGCTCATTGAAGCATTTGATGAGGTGGCGAAGGATCAACAATCGGTTGATGATTTGAAAGTATGGCTGCTGAAAAGCAAACAAACCCAGAATTGGAGAACAACCAAAGCAACCACCGAGGCATGTTACGCTCTATTACTTCGCGGCACCGACTGGCTTGCAACCGAATCGGCTGTTGAAGTTACATTGGGCGATACCAAGATAGATCCGAAAACAATGCCTGATGTGAAACAGGAAGCCGGTACAGGTTACTTTAAAGTATCGTGGAGCGGTAACGACATAAAACCTGAAATGGGTAATGTTACCGTAGTAAAGAAAGACGCTGGCGTTAGCTGGGGAGCTTTATACTGGCAATACTTTGAGCAGCTTGATAAAATTACTTCGAGCAAAACACCTTTGCAGTTAATTAAGAAGTTGTTCATTGAAACCAATACCGCAAGTGGCCCAGTGCTTACACCTATTGATTCAACCACCCACCTGAAAGTGGGTGATAAAATAAAAGTGCGCATTGAATTGCGAGTAGACAGGGATATGCAATATGTACAGATGAAAGATATGCGTGCATCGGGCTTTGAGCCTATGAATGTGATATCTCAATACAAATGGCAAGATGGCCTGGGTTATTATGAAAGCACCCGCGATGCCGCGACCAATTTCTTCATCTCATACTTGAATAAAGGTACCTATGTATTTGAATATCCATTACGCGTTACGCACAACGGTAACTTCTCCAACGGCATAACAAGTATTCAATGTATGTATGCGCCCGAGTTTACCAGCAATTCAGAAGGTATACGCGTGCAGGTAGGCCAATAGCTTTTCTCCCGCCACGAAAAACTCCGAGACCCCTGGCTGCAAAGTCAGGGGTATTTTTTTTGTATGATGCAACCACGGAACCGTTTACCAGCATCTTAGTTTAAAATCGAACAAATGAAAACACAATTACTTAAACCGGTTGGCCTGGGCATTGTGCTTGCGGGCGTAATATTCCTCTCAGCTTTCGATGGCTATAAATCGCGCGGCTATCATGATACGGGCGGCATTTCAGGTTCATGCGCCAGCCCCGGTGAACCGGGCACATGTTCACGTTCAGGCTGTCATGGTGCAGGTGCAACACCTGCTGGCATACCCGATAATACAGGCCCGGGAAGTGTATCTTTCTCCACTTCACCCGTCATGACATCTAACCAGTATATACCGGGCACTACCTACACAGTAACCGTTACGGTAAGTCAAACAGGTAAAAAACGTTTTGGCTTTGCCTGTGAGATATTAGATAATAGCGGCAGCACGAACGGACATATAAATAATTCGGCCGGAACGATTACAGTTACCGATCACATACATACAAGAACATGGTACGCCTTTGGTTCAGGCAGAATGGACATTACACAAGATACCCTTGGTGGCCTTGCGGCAAATACGGCAAGTTTTAATTTTAACTGGACAGCACCTGCCAAAGGTTTCGGAACGGTGAATGTTTACTTATGCGGTAACGCGGCCAATCACGATGCCCTGGCCGATTCAGGTGACTATATTTATTCCCAGCATATTGTACTAACGGAAGGTGTTCCAACCAATGTTAACGAAGTTACATCGACCATAACAGGCATAAATATCTTTCCTAATCCTACAAGCCAGTTTATAAACCTGTCCGCTACTATTTCTGAAGCAGGTAATCTTACTATTGAGTTGTATTCAATGGATGGAAAAATGGCTCGCACACTTGAAAACACAACTGCAAGCGCCGGGGCATTTACTCGTAATTATTCTATAAGCGATTTGCCGAAGGGAATTTATTTGGTACGAGTAACGAACAACGACTACACCTCTGCCAAGCCTTTGATAATTCAATAAAATATCTTCACAATATACTGATTAACAACATATTGCGTTTGTTTATGGGTTTTCTTCGGGGTGCATGCAACCATGCACCCTTTATGTGCATCTACTATAAAAAGAACTCCTATGAAGACATCTATACTCAAACCTATTGGCCTGTTTACAATGATTGCAGGCGTTATATTTCTAACAGCTTTCGATTATTACAAATCATCGCGCCCGCTGCATAATACAGGCGGCACGGCATCATCGTGCGGCAGCCCCGGTGAACTGGGCACATGTTCGCGCCCTACCTGTCATGGTGCAGGTGCAACTCCAGCCGGCATTGCCGATAACGCCGGACCGGGAACACTTTCGTTTACAACTTCGCCGGCAATAGTGGCCAACCAATATATTCCCGGAACAACATATACAGTTACAGTTACTATTTCACAAACGGGTAAAAAACGTTTTGGCTTTGCCTGCGAAATACTTGATAACAGCGGCAGCTCAAACGGGCATATAAATAATACTGCCGGCACTGTAGTAGTTACCGACCATATTAATACACGCATATGGCAAGCCTATGGCACAGGAAGGCTTTCTATAACGCACGATACAAATGGGGGATTCACTTTTAACAGTTATAGCTATCACTTTAACTGGATTGCACCAGCTGCGGGCTTTGGCACTGTGAATATTTACCTCTGCGGCAATGCTACCAATGCTGATAATCTTGCTGATTCTTCAGACTATGTTTATACAAAACACATGGTGCTTACCGAGGGCACTGCTACGGGAATTAACCAGGCAGAGAGCAAGGCCCTATCTGCAAACATTTACCCAAACCCCGTAAGCAATAGCATGTCCTTAACACTAAACATGAAAGAAAGTGGCGTGCTTACAGCCGAGCTTTATTCTATGGATGGTAAGATGGTGAGAATGCTTGAGAATAATAGCCAAACTACTGCAGGCACATTTGAAAAAACTTATGAATTAAATGATTTACCTAAAGGCATTTATTTTCTGAGGATAAATGCGAATAACATTACTGAAACCCGAAAGGTTATAGTAGAATAGTTCTTTTAAATTGATTGATAAACAGGCCCATTACTTAAATTAACATATTTGCACAGGCGTATTTAACCTTACATGCGCTTTTGTAAATTATTACTTAACTAGCGAAGCAGAATTACTTGGCACTGACTGAAGCGGAGATAATAAATGGCTGCAAAGCCGGAAAAAGGGAGTTGCAGAAAGCGCTATACGAGCGCTTTTCCGGCAAAATGTTTGCCGTGTGCCTTCGCTATGCGAAAAAAAGAGAAGAAGCTGAAGATTACTTGCAGGAAGGGTTCATTAAAGTGTTCAGAAATATGAACCAGTACTCAGGCGCAGGTTCTTTTGAAGGTTGGATACGCAGAATTATGGTAAATACAGCCCTTGAGCATTTAAGAAAAAAGAAAATGGACTTTGGCACGTTCGATATTGAACGGGTTGAAGATAACCATGCCGACGACAATAGTGCAACAAGCAGAATTGAGGTTAAAGACCTCCTTGCCGTAATTCAGCAATTACCCACCGGCTACCAGACTATATTCAACCTGTATGCAATTGAAGGCTACCAGCACAATGAAATTGCTGTAATGCTGGGCATATCGGAAGGAACCTCGAAATCGCAGCTGGCAAGGGCAAGGGCATTATTGCAGGAAAAGCTAAAGGACTATTCACTAAGTATTAAAACCCAATAAAAGGGTATATGGAAAACAACCGGGAAAATAAAACCGACAAGCAGTTTCACGATGCATTTGCAGAGTGGGAAGCCGCGCCTTCGCCCAAGGTATGGGATAAGGTAGAGGCCGCGCTTGATGAAGATAAAAGGAGGCCAGGTGCATGGTGGTGGATTACCGGCACTCTGGCTATTCTTTTGTGCGCTGCAGGTGCCTGGTATTTCTGGCCAAAGACCAATGTACCACGTGAATACTTTACTTATAACACTGCAGAGATGAATATGCTTTCACCCATTAATGATTCTTCACTCGCAATGAACTACAGGGCAAAGGAAACTCTGCCCGATTCTATTAAACAGGTATTGAAGTTAATGGCAGATTCCATGACTATGGCAGAAGCAATAAAAACAGGTACCCCACTTACTGACAATAGCGCAAACCCAAATTCAGCCATTTCAAAAACTTCGGTTTCTAATCCTGCTCCTTCACCTGCTCCGCATACTTCATCTGTCACAAACAATTCAAAACCTTCGAACCCTGTTGTATCCACTGCTACAAATCCTGTTAAGAAGACAAACCCTGTTCCAACCTCTTCTGCAATAAAGAAAGATACGGTTAAGCATACTCCAACATCAACCACTTCAACAAAACCAGTTGTTACCACTACTGAGAAAAAGAATCCTGCACCTGAAGTTTCTCATAACACAACTACTGTATCTTCTTCACCTAAACCTGTTTCGAAGCCAGATTCAACGAAAGGGAAAATCAAGATGGATATTTCAATGTCGGCAGAGTCGTCCTCCAAACCTGCAAACAAAGAAGAACAAAAGAATAGTCAGCCACTAGCTTCTGCAAATAATAACGCGAAGAAAGATACCATCGCCAAAGCGAAGTCGGAGATTGTAATTAAAAAGACAGCTGATTCTCTTGTACAAGTAGCTACATTGGCATGGAAGCGTGATTCTTTACAGGCTGCAAAAGCTGATTCAATAAAGAAAGACAGTGTTGCGCAGGTAGTTAAAAAAGATTCTGTTAGTAAAGCACAAAAGGCCCTTGCTGCACAAGACAGTGCAAAAAAAACAGCAGGTTTTGATGCATTCAGCATAGCTCTTTTCTTTGCCCCTGAAGTTTCGCGCAACGACGTTACCACTACAAAACCTAATTTTCATTTGAATGGGGTAATGCCAGATAATCATTATATGTTCGGTTTAAAATTCAGTAAGGCACTTAGTAATAAGATTGAAATAAATGCAGGTGTAGCATATTCTATATACAGCCAGGAAATAAATCCTGATACGGTTTCTTTTCCTAAAACTATTTCACAGCCATTTGTGTTCAATACTTCACTTGGCGATATGTCTGTTCCGGCAGCAACCATGATACAGGGCTATGCCCCTCCTCCATGGATAACAAGGATAGGTTATCATTACCAATATTCCGAAGTGGTGCAATTTATAAATGTGCCCCTTAATGTGCGCTATAACATGGGTAGCGGAAAACTTAAGCCATTTGCTGAAGCAGGCGCTAATTTAGAAATAGCATTTGGTGAAAAAGCCACACTCGACTTGATGAAAGAAAATAGCGGTATTGTGGAACTTACTTATGGCAACCTGAATACCCGAACATTTAATGTTGCTGCATCAGCCGGTATCGGGCTCAATTATAGCATTTCAAAGCATTTAGGAGTTTTCGTTGAGCCTCAAGCTATGGCCAATCTGCAATCTTTGTCAAGCAGCGCTAAGGCTCATGTCTACTTCTTCGATTGCCAGGGAGGCCTTAAACTAGGGTTTTAGCCCTTATCAGAAAAAGGATTGAATAAGGCATTTTAACCCCATTTCCGCGGCCATATTCCCTATCTTTGCGACCTGGTTATCTTTCCAATCCCTGCCGGAAGGAGAATTCATGTGCGATGAATACTAAAAATACGTTCGGCATTCTTAAAATAAATCAATTGGTGTGTGCAGTTTTTGCGGCACTACTAGCTGCATTAAACCCTCTTTATGCGCAGCATTCAAAGGGCTACAATACAAATGCCACCACAAAGTGGACCACCAATGCTTTCGACCGCCAACTATTTGTAGAAAATAAGGGCCAGTTCGATAAAGATTTACCGGGTAATGATAAAGTACTTTACGAAGTGTCCTTCGGGGAAGTTCAGGCTTATTTTACCTCAACGGGAATCACATACAAATATGAAGAGCCTGCCAAAAGAGATTTACGCGATGAGAATAAAGACCCCGATGAGATTGACAACAGCAATCCCGTAACTCATTACTTAAGTCAAAAATGGGTCAATGCCAATACTGATGTAACAATTGAAGCAGGCGACGAGCAAAGCTATTACTACACCTACCCTGTTGCTCCCGATGGCACTATTCAGACCAATGTTTTCAAAAAACTAACTTATCGCAACTTATACCCCGGGATTGATGCGGAATATATATTCCCCAAAGATAAGCCCGGCATAAAGTATTCCTTGATAGTTCATCCCGGCGCTGATTTGTCAGCCATAAAATTTGAATACGAAGGAGCAGATAAAATTCACACTGATGCAAGCGGCAACTTGATAATCAATACCGATTTTGGGACGTTTACTGAGCATGCGCCGAATTCCTATATAAAATCGGGTAATAAGAATATCAGCTCTGGTTTTACAATAAACGGGAATACAATTTCTTTTTCAGCCAGCCAACCTGTTAACGGCACATTTGTAATAGACCCTTGGGTAACCAATCCACTATTTTCTACCGCGCCTAACCGTGCTTACGACCTTGATTACGATAATCAGGGCAATGTGTATGTGTATGGCGGAGGCGGGCCATATCAATTGGTAAAACTGAATAGTTCAGGCACTATACAATGGACATATAACAATAATTTTTTCTGGGGGCGCGAACACTATTATGGTGATTTTACGGTAGATAAGGTTACAGGCACCAGTTATGTAGTAGAAGGCGTTGGAGGGCCCGGCTTTGGTGTGGCGGCTGATGCCATGAAAATTAATACGCTTGGCAAACTGGTTGCTACCTTCGGGGGTAATACGCACCTTACTGAAATGTGGAGAGCTATTTACAATCCGTGTACACATACAATTTTAGTGGGCGGTGGCGGAATTAAATATCCTTACCAGGCATGTGTGCTCGATACAAATATGAAAGCCATTACTCCCGTGAATGTACTTACCGGCGATACAATGCCCTACCACGATATTACACTTATGGCTATGGATCCTGCAGGACAAAACTGTTACATGACCACTGCAATGAATGTTTTTTACGATACCAACTACGATAACTATTTCCTGAAAGTTCCTGTGCCGGCACTATCACCTACTACTTACATGTTTCCCGATGGCTACCAATTCCAGGAAACGGAAAGCGTTTGGTATGTGGGTAATTCAGCATCGGCCGGTTATGCCTTAGCTAATGCCATGAATGGAATGGGCGTTAGCAACAACTGGGTTTATACCTACGAAGGATACATTATTCACCGATACAATCCGCTTACAGGTGCGCTAACGAAAACATTGAAGATAGCTACGCCGGTCATTCAAACTATTTATGGCAAGCCTGCTATGGTTCCCAACTGGGGCGGCCTTGATGTAGATATGTGCGACAACCTTTATGTGGGCGATGTTTCAACCATAAATATTTACGATTCAACATTAACTCA
>Ga0134125_10008802_pt1 | contig 11390 bp, 12 predicted proteins | sample KB31751_FD_96464 | JGI IMG/M metagenome (GOLD analysis project Ga0134125, IMG submission 96464) | Terrestrial soil microbial communities with excess Nitrogen fertilizer from Kellogg Biological Station, Michigan, USA - KB3-175-1 | ecosystem: Environmental > Terrestrial > Soil > Unclassified ...
CAGTCCGCGCCCTCCACCCCCGCGGTGGCCGAACGCCACGCGGGCACCCGCCGCACCCGGGTCAGCTGCCTGCGGCTGGCCAGCCACGCAAACACCAGCACCGCGAGAGCCAGCAGCGGCATGACCACCCACAGCCAGGACGGCGCCAGAATCGAGAAATCGCCGAACACCGGCTGGACCACCCACGGGGACTTCAGCGCACCGGACGTCACCACCCGCGGCACCACCGGGGCCAGGCCAGCCGCTACCAGCCGGATGACCAGTGGCAGCGCTGCCGCTGGCACCAGGCAGCCGAGCGCCAGGAGCACGATCCCGGCCCGCCCGACCCAGCCATAGTCGCTGGCCGGGCCGGCCACAATCCCGCCACCCGCCCCCGCCGCCGCGGGCGGGGCAGGCGGGCCGAGCACCACCAGCCCGGTCAGCCGGACAAATGTCACCCCGGCGAAGCCCACCGTGAGCGCGACCGCCGCCCCGGCCAGCGCGAGCACCAGCCGGAACCCGAGCCCCGGTATCCGGAATTGCTGCATCAGCGCTTCCAGCAAGAACCACCCGGCGGCGAACCCCGCGGTAAGCGGCAGCCCGGTTGCGCGAGTGGCGGCTGCGCGTGCTGGTCGCCGGGGAGGCCAAGCGCGGCAAGAGCACGCTGGTCAACGCCTTGCTCGGCCAGGCCGTGCTGCCGGCCGGGGTGACCCAACCGACCGCGGTGGCCACCACGGTGCGGTACGGCCCAGAGCCAGAAGTCCGCGCCGTTTTCGCTGACGGTCGCGCCGAGCGCTTCCCGCTGTCAGCGCTCGAGGACCTGGTTACCGAACGCCGCAACCCGGGTAACCGGCGCCACGTTGGGTCGGTCACCGTCGTGGTGGATGCACCGGCCCAGGTGCCAGCCGGCGGTCCCATCTGGCAGCGTTTCCCGGAGCCGGTCCCGCTCACCGAGCGGCTGGTGCGCGACCTCTACTGGCGCTGTGGCATCGGGCTCAACCACATCGAACTGGTTGCCGGGCAGCCCGAGCACACCGTATGGGGCTTCATGCACCGCACGGGCATCGCCGCCCGGAGCCCGGCGGGCGTTCACCCTTCCTGGGCCGCTGGCGCAGCCGCGGGTTGACTTGAGGCAGGCACAGGCTCACAGTCGGGGTAGCCATCGTGGTCGGCCGTGGGGGTGGCGCCTTGCCGCAAATGGTGCGATCACCCGGGTGAAACCAGCGGCCCTGGCGCTGGTGCCCAAGCGGCGCCGGAAGTACTGGCTGGCCGGCGCGGCCACCCTGCTGGCCGCGGCCATCCTCACGGGAATAGCTCTCATCAGCGGCGGCCGGGCGCCCACACCAGACGCTGCCAGCCAGTCGCTGGCCAGCCCCAGCACGCCCAGCACGCCCAGGCCGTCCGCCCCGGCGAGCGGGAGCAGCAGCCAGGCGCCGGCCCCGCTTACCTACCGTACGTACACCAACCAGCGTTTCGGGTTCACTGCCCTGCGGCCCGCATCGTTCACGGTGAAATCGCGGCTGCCGGACGGCCAGGGCGTCACCTGGGTTTCACCGGACGGCATGGTGGTGCTTTCTGCGTACGGGAGAGAAAATGTCCACGGATACTTGCCAGCAGCGGACGAACTGGCTGATTCGCAAGGCCTGCGGGTGACATACCACCCGATTAAGGGGAACGTCGTCACAGTAAGTGGCTACACCCATAATGGGCGCACCATCGTCTACCGGCGGGACATCGTGGGACCGGACGCGATCGACACCCTCTACTGGTCGTACCCCACCAGTGCGCGAGCCCAGTGGGATCCCGCCGTCACGCGGACCGCACACGCGTTCCGGCCTGGCGATGTGGGCCGCACGCAGCCAGGGGCGGCGCTCACCTTTAAGACATACTTCAACCAGCGGTTCGGCATCGCTGCGCTGTGGCCCGCATCTTTCAGGGCAGAACCTCCGCCGGCGGACAGTCAGGGCGAAACGTGGGTCTCACCCAATGGCCAGGCCATTCTTTCCGTATATGGAGCTAACAACCTCTCGCATTATTCACCGGAGCAGGACGCAGTGGCCGCCTCGCGCGGCTGGCTGGTCACCCTGCGCACTATCGAGGGCAATGTGGTCACCGTAAGTGGCTATATCCACAACAGGCAGACCATCGTGTACCGGCGGGATGTCGTCGGCCCGGGTGCGATCGACACCATGAGCTGGACCTACCCAGCTAGCGAGAAAGGCGAGTGGGCCGGTGCGGTCACCCAGACCGCCCACGCCTTCAAGGCGGGTGACGTTACCCGGGTCCATTGAGCCGCGGCGGAGCCGGTCAGTCCGGGCCCGCTGCGGACCGCCGGGCGCCCTTGTCCAGCTTGCGGGTATCGCGCAGTTCGGCGAACGGCTCCTGACCGGGCGGGCGGCCGCCGGCGATGGCCCGGCTGCGCTCGAGTTCGGCGTTGAACTCGGCGCCGGCCCGATGGCCACGCTGGTGGTGGCCCGCGTTTAGGCCAATTCCTCTGGGGCAACTGGCAGCGGGCCCGGTAGCCCGCCCGCATCCGCATGCGGGCGGTACCGGGCCAGCCCAACTAGCCCGGAGGGGGGACATGACGGACGCAGCACCGGACACGGGCATAGTTCCCGGCGCGGGGCCTGAGCCAGCTGAGCCGGCTCAGTGGGTGCTGGCCGCTCGGGCCTTCTGTGCCGCAGTCGAGTCCGGGCGGCTGGACGTGCCACTGCCCGGGAGCGGCCGGACCTGGGACCGCTGGGCGGCGTTCGCGGACCTGGCCGGGGAGGATCTGTCGCTGGCGCGGCTGGGTGAGGGGCACGCCGACGCCATCGCAATCCTGGCCGAGCTGAGCGGCCCGGCGCCCGCACCAGGCAGCCGGTGGGGAGTGTGGGCGGCCAACCCGCCCGGCCCTAGCCTGGAGGCGGTCAAGGCTGGGGCCGGCTGGCGGCTGCGTGGCACCAAGCAGTATTGCTCCGGCGCACAAAGCTGCACCCATGCTGTGGTCACGGCGGCCGCAGTGGATGGCATGCGGCTGTTCACGGTCAGCACGAGGGCACTGAGTCCCCGCGCGGGCACCTGGCCCGCCATTGGCATGGCCGCGAGCGACACCCTGGACGTCAGCTTCCCCGACGTTCCCGCCGAGCCGCTCGGCGCACCCGGCGCCTACACCGGGCGCCCTGGTTTCAGTCACGGCGGCATCGGGGTAGCCGCGTGCTGGTACGGAGGTGCCCGCGCGGTCGGCTACACCCTGCTGGCCGCCGCGGCTAAGCGGGACGTCGGGCCGCATGCGCTGGCCCACCTGGGCGCGGTGGACATCGCGCTGGGGACCGCCCGGACAGCGCTCCGCGGGGCGGCCATGGAGATCGACGCGGACCCCGGCGATCGGGGGAAGGCCGGCCCCGGCCGGGCCCTGCGGGTCCGGGCGCTGGTCGAGTCGGCCGCCACCGATGTGCTGGGCCGGGTCGGCCGGGCGCTGGGGGCCGGACCACTCGGCCACGATGCGGCGCACGCCCGCACCGTCGCCGACCTGACCGTCTACCTGCGCCAGCATCACGCCGAACGGGACCTCGCCGCGCTCGGTGCGCTCACCGCCGAGCAAGGGGCACAGTGGTGACAGCGCCACCCCGCGACCCGATCCAGGCACCAGGCACGCGCGAGGAACTCTGGCAGGCCTGGCCCGGGCTGGGCCAGCTGCCCGCCGCTGACATCAGCAGCTGGTCCAGTGCGGTCATCGTCGCGGCTCATCCCGACGACGAGGTGCTCGGGGCCGGCGGGATCATGTCGGTCCTGGCCGCCGCCGGTGCGCGGCTGCGGCTAGTCGCTATCACCGATGGGGAGGCATCTCACCCGGATGCCGCCGATCCCGCGGCGCTGGCCCGCCGCCGGGTGGCCGAGACCGCCCGGGCGTTGCGCGCTCTCGGTGCTCAGCAGGCCGAGGTGATCCGGCTGGGGCTGCCCGACACTGGGCTGGCCGCCTGCGAGGATAAGGTCACCGCCCGCCTGGGTGAGCTGACGGCCGGGTTCGACGTCTGCCTGGCGCCCTGGTCGCGGGATGTGCACGCCGATCATGAAGCGGCAGGCCGGGCCGCCCGCCGGGTCAGTGAGCGCACGCTGAGTTACCCGGTGTGGATGTGGCACTGGGCGGTGCCCGGCGATCCGCGCGTGCCCTGGCACCAGGCGCTGCGGGTCAGCCTGCCGGCGGCGGTGGGGGCCCGCAAACGCGCCGCGATCGCGTGCTTCACCAGCCAGCTGGAGAGCCGTGGTGGCGGGCTCGGGCCGGTGCTGTCACCCGGCACTATCGCGCACTTCACCCGTGACCTGGAGGTGCTGTTCCGGTGACGCGCATGACCCTGGGCACCGAGTACTTCGATCAGATGTACGCCACCTCGGCCGACCCGTGGGGATTCGGGACCCGGTGGTACGAGGCCCGCAAGTACGCGATCAGCGTGGCCTTGCTGCCGGCCGAGCACTATGGCGACGCTTTCGAGCCCGGGTGCTCGGTCGGGGTGCTGACCGAGCAGCTGGCGCCGCGCTGTGACCGCCTGCTGGCCTGCGACGGGTCAGCCGCGGCCGTGCACCAGGCGGCGGCGCGGACGGCCCGGCGGCCGAATGTGCGGGTACAGCGCCTGGTCATCCCCGCCGGCTGGCCCGCCGGTGACTTCGACCTCATTGTGCTGTCCGAGCTGCTGTACTACTTCGCCGGTGACGACCTGCCCAAGGTGCTCGACCGGGTCACGGCCACCCTGCGCCCAGGAGGCACCCTGCTCGCCGTGCACTGGAGGCACCCGGTGGCTGACTACCCGCGCACTGGCGACGAGGTGCACCAGGTCCTGGCCGGCCAGGCCGGGCTGGCCCGGCTGGTCGAGCACCGCGAGCCGGATTTCCTGGCCGAGGTCTACATCCGCACCGATGGCGAGCCGCTCTCGGTGGCCCAGACCGGCGGGCTGGCATGATCAAGGCCGCCGGTGTAGTGATCCCCGCGCACAACGAAGAGGACCTGCTGCCCTCCTGCCTGGCCGCCATCCGGCAGGCGATCCGGATGCTGCCCCCGATACCGGTCCACCTCGTCGTGGTCGCGGACGCGTGCACCGACCGGACCGCGGACTATGCCCAGCGGGGCGGGGCCGGGGTCCTGCCGATCCACGCGCGGTGTGTCGGCGCGGCACGCCGGGCAGGCATGCGGGAGGTGCTCAGCCGGACCCGGCACCTCGACCCGGGCGCCGTCTGGCTGGCCACCACCGACGCTGACACCCTCGTCCCCCCGGGGTGGCTCGGCCAGCACCTCCGCCACGCCGCCGCTGGCTGGGACGCGGTCGTCGGCACCGTAGCGGTCACCGACTGGAGTGAGCACCCGCCCGGGCTGCCACCCCTATTTCACCAGCAGTACCGCACCGGCCGGGGCACCCATCCGCACGTCCACGGGGCCAACCTCGGGTTCAGCGCGAGTGCCTACCTCGCGGCGGGCGGCTTCCAGCTGCGCCGTACAGCCGAGGACTGCGCCCTCGTCGAGGCGCTCAGCGTCACGGGCCACCGGATCCTGCGCACCACCGAGATCAGCGTGCAGACGTCGGCCCGGCACCACGCCCGCGCGCCACGTGGTTTCGGCCACCTGCTGTCCACGCTGGCCGTTGCCGTCAGCCCGGCCCCGATTTTCACTGCGTCGCGGTGACGATGCAGCGCCGCAGCTCCTCGACCGCCTCCCCGGCGCCCTCGACCACGACGACGCTCGGCTCCCCTGGGCTCTCACGGTTCCACACCCAGCGCAGCACGGCCGCTGGCGGTCCGTTCACCGTCACATCGGCCGTACCGCCGCCGGGGCCGTCCTCGACGGTAAACCGGCCCGGGCCGGTCTTCACCCGCCACGCCGCACCGTCGGTCCGCACCGTGTACGTCCGGCCCGGCGAGCCTGCCAGGATGCCGGTGAAGTACTCGCCCCACTCGGCGACGCCGTAGGCCACGAACACCCTGAGCAGTTCGTCAATGCCATCGATGGCCAGGTCGGCCGGGACCGGCACAACCGGCTGCCCGGTACCGAGCTCGGCGTCGATACGGTGGATGACCGTCTCCTGCGCCATCCGCCGGATCCAGAACCCGACGGTCTGGTCCGGCGCGTACCAGGAACCGGCCGGATCTTCGGGCGCGCGGGCCGCGAACTGGGCGCGCAGCCCCGCGTAGGCCCGGTCGAGCAGCGCGAGCGGCTCCTCGCTGGTGAGTTCCTCGGGTGGCCACGGATCGGGCTCGGCGCCCTCCTGCATGGCCAGGGTCTTGTGCAGGTATACCTCGCCGACGTGGCGGGCCAGATCGGCAACCGTCCAGCCGGGGCAGGTCGGCACTGCCGCGGTGAGGCCGGAGGGCACGACGGCCCGCAGGCGGGTGAAGTCGGCCGCCAGGCAGTCCAGGAACCGGGAGTACTCCATGCTGCCCAGTCCAGCACATGCCAGGGACAGTCACCCACCCGGCGGCCGACCGGGGGATCGCGGGCCGCCGTGGGCTTCGCGCAAGTGCCGGTGCCGCGCCGGGCGGCGCGGCACGCCTGCCCGCCCGGCCGGGCCCGGGCGTTACGGGTCAGCCACGGGGGGAAGTTCGGCCGTCATGACAGACAAGGCAACGAGCGACCTGTGGTGGAAAGACGGAGTCATTTACTGCGCTGACGTCGCGACGTGGGTGGATTCTGACGGCGACGGCACCGGTGACCTGGCCGGCCTGACCAGGCGGCTGGACTACCTATCCGGGCTGGGCATCACCACGCTGTGGATGATGCCGTTCTACCCGTCCCCGCTGGGCGATGACGGTTATGACATTACCGACTACTACGCCGTCGACCCGCGGTTCGGCACGCTTGGCGACTTCGTTGAGATGATCCGCACGGCCGGCAACCTGGGCATCCGCGTGCTGGTCGATCTCGTGCTGAACCATACGAGCAGCCAGCATCCGTGGTTCCAGCAGGCCCGCCGGGACCGCAACTCCCGGTACCGCGACTACTACCGCTGGAGCGACCAGAAGCAGAGCGAGCCCAGCGAGGTGGCATTCCCCGGCGAGCAGAAGAGCACCTGGACCTACGACGACGTAGCCGGGCAGTGGTATATGCACCGGTACTTCGACTTCATGCCGGAACTGAACATCACTGAGCCGAACGTCAGGGACGAGATGAACAAGGTCCTGGGATTCTGGCTCGAGCTGGGCATCTCCGGATTCCGGGTCGACTCACTTCAGTTCATGATCGAAACGGTCGGAACTTCTGCCAAGGACAAGCCGGTCTCCTATCTGCGGTCACTGGTTGAGTTCGTCGAACGGCGGCGCGGGGATGCCATCTTCCTCGGCGAGGCCAACGTCAGCCCGGCCGAGCAGCAGCAGTACTTCGAGCTGGACGGCGGAGACGGCGTGCAGATGCTGTTCGACTTCCGCACCTGTGCCGCGCAGTGGCTCGCGCATGCCCGCGGCAGCGCCGAGCCTCTCGTCCAGGCCCTGAACAGCAGGCCCCGCATTCCCCAGCAGGCGCAGTTCGCGAACTTCTGCCGCCATCACGACGAGCTGAACATCGGCATGCTCGGCGACACCGAGCGTGACGAAGTCTTTGCCGCGTTCGCGCCCGAGCCGGAGCACCGGGTCTACGGACGGGGAATCCGGCGCCGGCTGGCGCCGATGCTCGGCAACGACATGCGGCGGATCAGGCTCGCTCTTGCCCTGACCATGGCGCTGCCCGGCACGCCCGTGCTGATGTACGGCGACGAGATCGGGATGGGCGAAAACCTGTCGCTGCCCGGGCGCATCGCCGTCCGCAGCCCGATGCAATGGTCGGCACGGCAGGCCGGCGGATTCTCCACGGCCACCGAGCTGTACCGGCCGGCCTGCGCCGACGGCCCGTACGGCTACCGCACGGTCAACGTGCTCGACCAGCGCCACCAGCCAGGCTCGCTGTACTCGTGGGTGGCCTCCGCGATCCGGGTGCGCCGCGAATGCCCGGAGCTGGGGTGGGGAGAATGGCGGACGCTGGACGTTGGCGACGTGCGCGTGCTGGCCATCGAGAACAGGTGGCGGGACGGTCACCTGGTGACGCTGCACAACCTGTCCGCTGGGCCAGCGGTCATCCGCCTGCCCGCCGGCCTGGGCGGCCACGGGCAGGCCAGCGAGGTGCGGCAGGTTCTGGGCGACGACCAGTCCGCACCGCCTTCCGGCCAGGACATCACGATGGGCGGTCACGGGTTCCGCTGGCTGCGCCTCCCCGGTGAGAACGCTCTGCTGTAGCAGGATCGCTGCCAGGCATGCCGCGAACCCGGCTTGTCCCGCACAGCCAGGTCACAAAGGTCCCGCCGAACCGGGCGAACGCTCAATCAGGCCGGAAAACCCTAAGATGATGATCGCAAGGTGACCGCTCACACCACTGCAGTCGTCGCAAGGTGAGGTACCAGTGACACGAGCACGGGCCGAACGCGGCCGCCGTAGCCGCCCAGGCCGTGGCCTGTCGCTGGACCGGATCGTCACCACCACCCTGGAGCTCATGGACGAACAGGGCATCGGAGCCGCGTCGATGCGCGCGATCGCGGCGCGCCTGGGCGTCCGCTCCATGTCGCTGTACCGGTATGTGCAGGATCGCGACGAGCTGTTCGACGTGGTCGTGGAGCGGATCGTCAACGAGCTCTCCGATGATCCCGAGGTCCAGCCGCGGCCGGTGGAGGGGTGGCGGCCGTACCTGACCGGCATGGCGCATGGGGTGCGCCGCTACGCCCGTGCTCATCCACATGCGTTCCCGCTGGTGGCTACCCGGCCGCCCTCGGCTCCGTGGGTGAACCCGCCGCTCCGGTCGCTGCGCTGGGTCGAGGCGATGCTGGCCGGACTGGCCGACGAGGGCTTCAGCGATGAGCAGGTGCTGTTCACCTACCGGACGTTCAATAGTTTCCTGCTGGGTTACCTGCTCCTGGAAACCAGCGCCATGACACTCCGGGACCCTAAGCCGGGCGACGGATCGTTCACCGATACCGACATTTCCGCCAATGGTGGCGGCCGCCCCGGGGAGCAGGCCGCCGCCGCGAATCCGGTCCTCGGCGGCCTGAGCCCGACCCGCTCGGCTGAGCAGCGAGAGGCACTCGAGGACACGGGCAGCCCGCGCGAGCGGCTCGATCCGTCGGATGAAATTGACGTCAGGCGTTTCCCGACGGTGCGCCGCTTGGCCGCAGGCCTCGCCGAGGATCGCTGGGAAGGGGAGTTCCAGCGCGGCCTGGAGGACATGCTCGACCGCATCGCTGGGTTCGTGGCCGGCAACCCCGGCCGCAGCCACGATTGACGCGCCTAGCCAGCCGGGATCGCATGCCCGGCGGCCTGGTCTTCCTGGCCTGCGCCCGCACCCGGCATGCTGTCGGCGACACCGCCGGTAGCACCCGCCACAGCACGGCCCGACCAGGTGGACGCCCTAAGCTTCCCCCATAAACTTCTTATGTAAGCTTCATGTGTAAGCCGTCCGGGCGCGGGTAGATGAGGGCGCTCACCCGAAGGAGATGACCCGGATGACAGAGAACTACATGCCCGCATATCCGCCGTCCCAGCACGGCGGATCGCCGCCGTCCGTAGCGGCGGAAGACCAGAGCACGGCCGACGTCGTCAAAGACCAGGCTGCTGACCTGAGTCACGGCAGCGCTCAGGCAGGCAAGCACGTGGCCGGGGTGGCCCGGGAGCAGGCCGCAGATGTAGCGGCCGAGGCCGGGCGCCAGGGCCGGGATCTGCTCCAGCAGGCTCAGCATCAGCTGGAGGTCCAGACAGCTCAGGGACAGCAGCGGCTGGCCAAGCAGCTGCTGTCGCTCAGCGATGAGCTCCACTCGATGGCAGATGCCACCAGCCAGAGCGGCATGGCCGCCGACCTGGCCCAGCAGGCAGCCACACGGGTGCATCGTGCCGGACAGTGGCTGGACGACCGCCGTCCCCGCGAAGTGGCGGACGAGATGCAGTCCTTCGCGCGGCGCAGGCCAGCCGTTTTCCTGGCCCTGGCCGTGGGGGCGGGTCTGGTGGCGGGCCGGCTCACCCGGGGACTGAAGGCGGCACATGACGACGATTCCCCGGCGCCTGCGAATGGGCGCGGACCGAATGGGCCAGGGGCGGGCGCGCAGTGGGCCCAGCCTTCTGATCTGGCCGGCTACCCGGGTCCCCTGGTCGCCGGCGACCAGCCGGGCCGTCAGGGCGCGCGGTGAGCGCCGCGTTCGATCCCGCGGTGCCGCCGCCCGATTCGCGGCCATCGGTGGGCGAGGTGTTCTCGGATCTGACTGCGGACTTCAGCACGCTCATGCACCAGGAGGTCGAGCTGGCCAAGGCCGAGGTCCGGCAGTCAGCCATCCGGGCCGGCAAGGGCGCCGGGCTGCTGGCGGGGGCCGGGATCAGCGGCCACCTGGTCCTGGTGTTCGCGTCAGTCGCCGCCTGGTGGGCGATCGGTGATGCCACTGGCCGTGGCTGGTCAGCGCTGATCGTGGCGGCTGCCTGGCTGATCATTGGCGCCGTGCTCGGGCTGATGGGGCGCCGGGAGATCAGCGCCGTGCCGGGCGTCGCGCAGACCACCCAGACGGTGAAGAAGATCCCTGATGCAGTACGAGGAAACGAGGGCAGATCATGACCGGCAATCCGGACCAGATCCGCGAGCAGATCGAGGAAACCCGCACCAGCCTGAGCGAGGACGTCAACACGCTGGCCGACACGGTCAATCCGGCCCATGCGGCCAAACGCCGGGCCGCCAGCGCACGCTCGGCCGTGCTCGGCGTGAAGGACAGGATGATGGGCACTGCCTCGCAGTCTGTCTCCAGCACGACGTCCACCGCGAGAGACACAGCATTGGCGGTCCACGACAAGGTGGCGTCGGGTGAGCACACGATGTCGTCGGCGGCGGGCCGGATGTCAGAAACTCCAGCCCAGATACGCCGCCAGACCGCCGGTAACCCGCTGGCCGTCGGCCTGATCGCGGTTGGCGTCGGCTGGCTCGTCGGGTCGCTGCTGCCGGCCAGCAGCGCCGAGCAGCGGGCCGCGGCGAAGGTCAAGGACACCGCGGCGCCGGCCGTCACCGGCGCGGCCCAGGATGCCGCGGCCAGCCTGAAGGACTCAGCCCAGCAGGCCGCCGAGTCGGTCAAGGCCACCGCGGCCGACGCTGCCGCGACCGTCAAGGACGAGTCGGCCAGCGCGGCGCATGACGTCCGGGATCAGGCGCAGAGCGCCCGCGACACCGTGACCGAGAGCCGCCAGTAACCACAGCCGCCCGGGTGTTCCCGGCTGGCCGGTCCAGGCGCTGAATATCCGGCCTGATACGGGCCGGAAATCCCGGCCAGGCCGGCGCAGCCGGGACACCCGAACGACGACGAGTTAGGAAAGGTGGCCGCCCATGACCAGGCCGCAAGATGCGGGCAGCAGAGCCCGCGACACCACAGCCAGCAACGGCAACGTGCCGGACGACCCGA
>Ga0134125_10008803_pt1 | contig 11387 bp, 11 predicted proteins | sample KB31751_FD_96464 | JGI IMG/M metagenome (GOLD analysis project Ga0134125, IMG submission 96464) | Terrestrial soil microbial communities with excess Nitrogen fertilizer from Kellogg Biological Station, Michigan, USA - KB3-175-1 | ecosystem: Environmental > Terrestrial > Soil > Unclassified ...
GGTCACGCCGATCTCGGAGACCGCGGAGATAGGCATGGCGGCAGGCGCGGCCATCGCGGGCTACCGCCCGGTGGTCGAGCTGTACATGGCCGAGTTCATGCTCGTCGCCATGGACCAGGTGGTCAACGAGGCGCCGCGCTTCCGCTACATGAGCGGCGGCCAGGTGAAGGTGCCGCTGGTGCTGAAGGCGGGCTACGGCTTCACCGCCGGCTGGGCGGGTCAGCACACCGGCTCGATCTACGGCATGTTCATGGGCGTGCCGGGGCTGAAGGTGGCGCTGCCCTCGACGGCCGCCGACGCCAAGGGCCTGATGGCCACGGCGATCCGCGACGACAACCCGGTGGCCTACTTCCATCACTACCTGCTCACGCTCGAGCACGGCGAGGTGCCCGAGGGCGAGTACCTCGTGCCGTTCGGCGAGGCGGCGATCCGCCGCGAGGGCTCCGACGTGACGATCGTGGCCACGGGCTGGTGTGTGGACCGCGCGCTGAACGCGGCCGAGCGTCTGGCCGCCGACGGCGTGAACGCCGAGGTGATCGACCCGCGCACTCTGGAGCCGCTCGACACCAAGACGATCCTCGAGTCGGTGGACAAGACCGGGCACCTCGTGCTGGTCGACCAGGCGACGAAGCACTCGTCGGCCTCCGCGGTGATCGCCTCGATCGTCGCGGAGGAGGGCTTCGGCTCGCTGAAGGCGCCGATCAAGAACGTGACGGCGCTCGACGCGACGATCCCCTACTCGCAGCCGATGGAGGAGTACGTGCTGCCCAACGAGGACAAGGTCGTGAACGCGGTGCAGCAGGTGCTGGGCCAGGCACCCGTTACGGCGTAGTTGTGGCGCGGACTCGTGCAAAGGGCGCCCTCGACAAGGAGGGCGCCCTTTCTCTGCTCCGGACGATGTGGCGGATCCGCCACTTCGAGGAGCGCGTCGGCCGGCTCAAGCGCGGCGACGAGGTGCACGGGCTGATCCACCTGAGCGTGGGCCAGGAGGGCGTGGCCGCGGCCGTGTGCGGGCAGCTCCGGGACGACGACCCGGTCTACTCGGGCCACCGTGCACACGGTCACGCGATCGCGAAGGGCGCGCCGCTCGACGGCGTGATGGCGGAGCTGATGGGCCGCGACCGCGGTATCTGCCGCGGCATGGGCGGGTCGATGCACCTGGTGGACCGCGCGCACGGGTTCATGGGCGCCACCGGCGTGGTGGGCGGCAACATCCCGATGGCACTGGGGAGCGCCCTCGCCGCCCGGTTGCAGGGCAGCGACGCCGTGGCAGTCGTCTTCTTCGGCGACGGCGCCGTGCAGGCCGGCCACTTCAACGAGTCGGTGAACCTGGCCACGCTCTGGGAGCTGCCGATGGTCTTCGTGTGCGAGAACAACGGCTTCGCGGAGTTCACGCCGCGGTCGGCGCACACGAAGGTCGAGCGGGTGAGCGACGTGGTGGCGCCGTACGAGCTCGAGCGGGCCACGGTCGACGGCAACGACGTGGGCGCCGTGCACTCGGGCTTCGCCGGCTTTCTGGCGGCGGCGCGCAGGGGCAGCGGCCCGTTCCTGCTCGAGTGCCTCACGCACCGGCTGCGCGGCCACTACGAGGGCGACCCGGCCAAGTACCGCGAGGCGATCTCGAAGGCCGAGTGGCAGGAGAAGGACCCGATCCTGCGCCTGCAGCGGCGCGGCGTCGAAGAGGGCTGGTTCGACGACTCGCAGGCCGCCGCGATCGAGCAGGAGGCTGTCGAGGCCGTGGAGGCGGCGGTGGAGTTCGGGAGGGCGAGCGGCTTCCCGGCCGTGGGGCTCGCCGAGGAGCTCACCTACGCGTCATGAGCGAGCTCACCTACGTGAAGGCCGTGAACGAGGCGATGGCGCGGGCGATGCGCGCCGACGAGCGCGTGTTCGTGCTCGGCGAGGACGTGGCCGAGGGCGGTCCCTACACGACAACCGCCGGGCTCGCCGAGGAGTTCGGCACCGAGCGCGTGATCAACACGCCGATCAGCGAGGGGGCGATCACCGGCGTGGCGATCGGCGCCGCCCAGTCGGGCATGAGGCCGATCCTCGAGATCATGTTCATCGACTTCATCACGCTCGCCCTCGACCAGGTGGCGAACCAGGCCGCGAAGGCGCACCTGATGTCGGGGGGGCAGCTCACCGTGCCGCTGGTGCTGCGCACGCAGGGCGGCGCCGGGTACCGGAGCGGGGCGCAGCACTCGCAGTCGATGGAGGCGTGGCTCACGCACATCCCGGGGCTGAAGGTCCTGATGCCCTCGCGCGCGTCCGACGCCGCCGGCCTGCTGGCCAGCGCGGTGGCCGACCCGAACCCCGTGGTGTTCGTGGAGAACAAGACGCTCTACTTCAAGAAGGGCGAGGTGGCCGACGAGCCGGTGCCGATCCCCATCGGCGAGGCAACGGTGCTGCGCGACGGAAGCGACGTGACGATCGTCGCGCTGTCGCGCCTGGTGGACGACGCGCTGACCGCCGCCGAGCGCCTCAGCGCCGAGGGCACCGAGGCCGAGGTGATCGACCCGCGCACGCTGGTACCGCTCGATCTCGACACGATCGTGGAGTCCGTGAAGCGCACCAACCGGCTGGTGGTCGCGCACGAGGCGGTGGAGCACGGCGGCTTCGGGGCGGAGATCGTGGCCGAGGTGCAGGCCGCGGCGTTCGACCACCTCGACGCGCCGATCGAGCGCGTGGGCGCCCCGTTCACGCCGATCCCGGTTAGCCCGCCGCTCGAGGACGCCTACCTGCCGGGAGCGGACGAGATCTACGCGGCGGTGCGGAAGCTCGTCAGCTGATCGGCGACGGATGGCGCGGCTCGTACAGGCCGAGCTCGCCGCCGCCGGGCAGCTTGATCGAGGTGAGACGTCCCCAGCGCTCCTCGCTCACATCGCCGAGCTCCACGCCCTTCGCGCGCAGCGCCTCCGCTGTGGCCTCGAGGCCGTCGCACATCAGGTAGAGCTCGTGCCTGGCCTCACCCGGATGCACGGCGAGCTCTGAGGGCAGCGGACCGAAGATCGGCCAGCCGCCGCCGGCGTCCACGGAGTCGAACCCGAGCGTGTCGCCGAGGAACTCCCGCAGCCGCTCGGCCTGCTCGCTGAAGATCACCGCATGAAGTCCGTGGATCATCCGACCAAGCTACCGCGGCATCCATACGATGTGACCTGTGCTTGCCGCGGTCTACGACCGGACCGGCCCGTCCCACGAGGTCCTGCGGGTACAGGAGATGCCCACGCCCGAGCCCGGACCGGGCGAGGTGCGCGTACGCGTGCGCCTCTCCGCGGTGAACCCGACGGACTGGAAGTCGCGCGCACGCACCGCCACCATCCCTGACGCCGGCTTCCAGGTCCCCAACCAGGACGGGATGGGGACGATCGACGCGGTTGGCGAGGGAGTCGAGCCCGGGCGCCTCGGCGAGCGCGTGTGGCTGTACTTCTGCGCCTGGCAGAGCCCGTGGGGCAGCGCGGCGCAGTACTCGGTCGTGCCGAGCGAGCAGGCCGTCCCGCTGCCGGACAGCGCGTCCGACGAGCTCGGCGCGAGCATGGGAATCCCCGCGGTGACGGCCCACCGCTGCCTGTTTGCCGACGGCCCGCTCGACGGCAGGACCGTGCTCGTGCACGGCGGCGCCGGCGCGGTGGGCCACTACGCGATCGAGCTGGCGAAGTGGGCCGGCGCTCAGGTCGCCACAACCGTGTCCAACGACGAGAAGGCCGAGCTGGCCCGCCAGGCCGGCGCCGACGTGGTCGTGAACTACCGCGAGGGCAACGCCGCCGAGGAGCTGCCCAAGGTGGACCGCATCGTGGAGGTCGCCATCAACCAGAACCTGCCGCTGGACCTCGAGGTGATGGCGCCGAACGCGGTGATCAGCGCCTACGCGAACGGGACGCTGGAAGCCGTTCCCGTCCGCGACCTGATGACGCGGAACATCCTGCTGCGCTTCGTCCTCATCTACACGATCCCGCGCGAGGCGCTCGAGGCGGCGGTCGAGGACGTGTCCCAGGCGCTCCGCGAGGGCGTGCTCACCGAGCTGCCCGCGCACCGCTTCCCGCTCGACCAGATCGCGGACGCCCACGACGCCGTGGAGAACGGCGCGGTGGGCAAGGTCTACGTGGACGTCCCCTGATGGCCTACGAGACGCTGCTCTACGGGGTCGACGACGCGATCGCCACGGTCACGCTGAACCGGCCGGAGCGGCTCAACACGATCGTGCCGCCGATGCCCGACGAGCTCGAGCACGCGATCCACGCGGCGGTGGCGGACCCAAGCGTGAAGGTCATCGTCCTGCGCGGTGCCGGCCGCTCCTTCTGCGCCGGATTCGACTTCAGCGGCGGCTTCCACCACTGGGACGAGGCCATGAACACCGACGGGAAGTGGGATCCCGGCAAGGACTTCGTGATGGCCACCGCGCCGAACATGGGGCCGATCCCGAAGTTCATGAGCATCTGGCGCGCGCCGAAGCCGGTGATCGCCCAGATCCACGGCTGGTGCGTGGGCGGCGGCAGCGACATGGCGCTCTGCGCGGACCTCGTGATCGTGAGCGAGGACGCGCGCATCGGCACCCCCTACTCGCGCATGTGGGGCTGCTACCTCACGGGCATGTGGATCTACCGGCTCGGACTGACGAAGGTGAAGGAGCTGGCGCTGGCCGGCGACGCGCTGTCGGGCACGAGTGCGGCGGAGATCGGCCTGGTGAACGCGGCCGTGCCGTTCGACCGGCTCGAGCAGACCGTGCATGAGCGCGCGCGCCAGCTCGCCGAGATCCCCGCCTCCCAGCTCGCCGCGATGAAGCTGATCGTGAACCAGGCGTTCGACAACATGGGACTGGCGTCCACCCAGGTGCTCGGCCCGATCCTCGACGGGCTGATGCGCAACACGCCGGACGCGCACGAGTTCATCGAGCTCGCCGAGCGCGAGGGCGTGCAGGCCGCGGTCCAGAGGCGCGACGGCCCGTTCGGCGATTACAGCCAGGCGCCGCACGAGGACCAGCCGGACCCGCGCCACGTGATCGAACCGTAAGGAGGGCGGGGACGCGGCAGGCCTTGTGGCGCGGCCGCACGGATCGCCATCTGGTCCGGTGCTCTACCTCTGGTTTTCGGCAGGAGGACGAGAACGCCGTATGGACATGTGTCCAACCACGCGGCGACCAAACCGTTAAGGGTTCACCACCGCGGCGGAGCCGCTGCCGCGGCGCACCGGCTCGGCGGCCGCCTCGAGCCTGCCCTTCGGCAGGAACTCGACCCCGGTGGCGGCGCCGATCTCCGCCGGCTGGCCGAAGCTCTGCCCGAAGCGCGTCTGCAGGTCGCTGCCGTACTGCGCGACGAAGGCCTGCTCGGCGTCGGTGGTGGCCGCGTTCCGCTGAGAGGCGCGCGGCGCCGCGATCGCGTCCGGCAGCGACATGCCGAAGTCGATCCGGTTCAGCAGGATCTGGAGAACCGTGGTGATGATCGTGGCGCCGCCCGGGCTGCCCACCGTGAGGAACGGCCTGCCGTCCTTCAGCACGATCGTGGGCGCCATGCTCGAGCGTGGGCGCTTGCCGCCCGCCGGCAGGTTGGGATCGGGCGAGCCGTCGTTCGGCGGCGCCGGGTCGAAGTCGGTGAGCTCGTTGTTGAGCAGGAAGCCGTAGCCGGGCACGGCCATGGCACTGCCCGCGATCTGCTCGATCGTGCTCGTGTAGGCCACGATGTTGCCCTCGCGATCGACCACGCTCAGGTGGTTGGTCGAGGTTCCCTCCGTGCCGGTCGGCTTCGCTCCGGCACCCGTCGCGCACATCGAGTCGTAGGGCGGCGACGGATCGCCGGGCGCGACGGGGCTCGTGGCGGCGGTCGGACCGATCAGGCAGCGCCGCTCGGCGGCGAACCCCTTCGACAGCAGGCCGTCGAGCGGCACGTCGAAGTAGGACGGGTCGCCCACCCAGCGGTTGCGGTCGGCGAACGCGAGCCGCGTGGACTCGAGGTAGCGGTGCAGCGCCAGGGCGCGGTCGGGCGTCGACATGTCGAAGCCCTCCAAGATGTTGAGCGCCTCGCCGATGGTCGATCCGCCGCTCGACGGCGGCGGCATGCCGTACACGTCGAGGCCGCGGTAGCTCACGTGCGTGGGCTTGCGCCTGAGCGCGCGGTAGGCGGAGATGTCGCTCGGCTTCATCAGCCCGGAGCGCACCGGGAAGCCCAGCGTGTTGTCCGGCGCCACGGGCGGGTGCTGCACGGTGCTCGCCACCGCGGCGCCGATCGGGCCGCCGTAGAACGCGCCCGGCCCCCTGCGCCCGATCAGCTCGTAGGTGCGCGCCAGGTCGGGGTTGCGCAGCACGCTCCCCACCGGCAGCGGCTGGCGATCGGGGCCCAGGAACAGCGAGCGGCTCGAGCTGAACGCGTCGAGCCGGCTCAGGTTCTGCTGCGTCTGGTCGTGGAAGGTCTGGTCGACTGTGAAGCCGTCGCCGGCCACCCGCTCGGCCGGCCGCAGGAGCTTCGCGAGCGGCTGCGTGCCGAACTTCCGCAGCGCCAGGCTCCAGGTGGCCAGCGTCCCGGGCACGCCCACCGCCATCCCGCTCGTGACCCGCTGCGGGGTGAACGGATACGGCTGGCCCGTGCTCGGATCGATGAAGGCGTTCTCGGGGAAGGTCTGCGGCGCGGTCTCGCGCCCGTCGATCGCGACGAGCCGGTGCTCGCGCGCCAGGTAGACGACCATGAAGCCGCCGCCGCCGACGCCGGCCACGTACGGCTCGGTCACGCCGAGGACCGCGTTGGCCGCCACCGCGGCGTCGATCGCGTTGCCGCCCCGGCGCAGAACATCGATCCCGGCGCGAGTGGCGGTGGCGTCGACGCTGGCCACCGCGCCGCCGGTTCCGACCGCGGTCGCGTCCGCCCAGGCCGAGCGCGCTCCGGCCAAGAGCGCAAGCAGAACGGCGAAGGCCACGAGACGGCGCATCCGAGGCGCTGAGTGCCCGCGGCGGCCGCCGGGTAAACGCTAGCCTCGCCGCGTGGCCTCGTTCCCCATCGGCGCGACCGCCACCCTGGCAGAGCTGGAGGCCGATCCGCACCCGCTCCTGGCGCGATTGCGCGAGAGCGAGCCGGTCTCCTGGCTGCCGGCGCTGAACGCCTGGCTGATCACCCGCCGCGACCTCGCGCTCGCGGCCATGCGCGACCCCGCCACGTTCACCGTCGACGACCCGCGCTTCTCCACGGGGCAGGTGGTCGGGCCGAGCATGCTCACGCTCGACGGCGCGGAGCACCGCCGCCACCGCGACCCCTTCGCCCGCCCCTTCCGCCTCGACCCCGTGCGCGAGCGGTTCGCGGAGCTGGTCGAGGACGAGGCGAACACGCTGCTCGAGGAGCTGGCGCCGGCGGGCAGCGGCGAGCTGCGACGCGGATTCGCCGGACCGCTGGCCGCGCGGATCGTGGCCTTCGCGCTCGGCCTGCAACAGCTCGAGACTGCCACGATCCTCGGCTGGTACGACGCGATCGTGGAGGCCACGACGGGGATCTCGGCCGGGAAGCCCGTGAGCGACGCCGGTCGCGGGGCGGCGAGTGCGCTGCGCGACGCGCTCGAGCCGAGCATCGCCGGCGACCCGGGCTCGTCGCTGGTGGCCGCGGCGGCATCGGCGGGCGGCCTGAGCCACGACGAGGTGGCGGCCAACGCGGCCGTGCTCATGTTCGGCGGCATCGAGACGACCGAGGGCATGATCGCCAACGCCCTCTGGCATCTGCTGACGAACGAGGACCAGCTCGAGCTGGTGCGCGCGGAGCCCGAGCTGCTGCCGAGCGCCGTCGAGGAGTCGCTGCGTCTCGAGCCCGCGGCGGCGACGATCGACCGCTACGCGACCCGGGACACCGACCTCGGCGGCGCGCGTATACAGCGTGGCGACCTCGTCACGATCTCGATCGCCGCTGCCAACCGCGACCCGGCGAGCTTCCCCGATCCCGACCGCTTCGACGTCCGCCGCGACAACGCCGGGCGTCATGTCGCGTTCGCCGGCGGCCCGCACGTCTGCATCGGGATGCACCTGGCGCGGCTCGAGGCGCACACCGCGCTGCGCCGAGCGCTCGGCCGGCTGCCGAACCTGCGACTGGCGGCGTCGACCGCGCCGCGCGGACTGGTCTTCCGCAAGCCGCCCTCGCTCGACGTCGACTGGGACGTCTAGCGCGCCGTGACCAGGGCGGTGCCGGCGAGCAGCAGCGCCATCCCGAGCAACCGGTTGGACGACAGTCCCACCTTGTGGAGGCCGAGCACGCCGTACTTGTCGAGCAGCGCCGACACCACGAGCTGGCTCGTGACGGTGGCCGCCACCACCCCGCTCGCCCCGAGCGTGCGCACGGTAACGAGCGAGACGGAGACCAGCGCCGCGCCCATCAGGCCGCCGGTGAGGTAGATCGCCGGCACGTGCGGGATCTTCCGCACCTGGTGAACCTCGCCCGCGAACAGGGCGATCACGAGCAGCACGAGCGCCGACACGGCCGTGCTGATGAACGCCGCGCCGACGATGCTCGTGCGCTTGCCGAGCTCCGAGTTCACCGGCGGCTGCAGGGCGATCAGGCCGCCGACCGCAAGGGTGGCCAGCACGGCGAGAAACCGCGTCATCGCGGCCTCTTTTCACCGCGGCCGGCGCTTACCCTGCCGCGATCAGCGAAAGACGCCGGTGTGCCCGAGCGAGTAGCGCCCCGGCTGGGGGAAGACGCTCAGGCCGTGCGGCCCGCTCCCCACCGGGATCCGCGCGAGCAGACGCCCGGTCACGGTGCTGATCGCGTAGACCACCGCGTCGTAGCGGCCGGACAGCCAGAGCACGCGCCCGTTCGCGGACACGCCGCCCATGTCGGGGCTGCCGCCGCCCGGTATGCGCCACTTGCGCACGGGCCTCTCGCTGCGGAACGAGATCAGCGAGATCGACCCCTCCTGGCGGTTCGACACGTACAGGTAGCGCGAGTCGCGGCTCACGTACAGGCCGTGCGCGCCACGCCCGGTGGGGATGAAGCCGAGCTTCCGGAACGTGTGCGCGCTGATCTTCCAGACGCCGTTCGAGGCCATGTCGGCCACGTAGAAGATCCGCCCATCGGGCGACAGCTTCACGTCCTGCGGCATTGCCGTGCGCCGCAGCGTGAGCCTGCCCACCACGCGCTCGGCCGCGACGTCGACCACCACCATCTGCCCCGAGAACTCGCAGCTCGCGAGCGCGTAGCGCCCGCTGGCCGTGAAGTCCATGTGGTCCACTCCGCTGCAGGGCACGCGCACCGACCTGTGCAGCTTCATCGTGTGCGGATCGCGGAAGTCGAGCTGGCCCAGCCGCTCCGCCACCACGATCGCGTACCTGCCATCCGGCGTGAAGTACATGTTGTAGGGGTCGGCCACCGGGATCGTGCGACCGGGCGCGCCGGTGTGGGGATCGATCGCGGTCAGGCTGTTGCCCGTGTCGTTCGCGATCCAGAGCGTCCTGAGGTCCCACGACGGCACCACGTGCTGCGGCAGCCGCCCCACCGGAAACTGGCGGACGATCTTGTAGGTACGCGGGTCGATCTCGTCGACGGTGTTCGACTGGCTGTTGGGCACGTAGACGAGCGAGCGGTCGCCGCGGTCGGCGGCGACTATCTGGTTCGCGCGATCGGCGGAGTAGATGTCCTTCGGGTCGAGCACCGGCGGCATGCCGGGCAGCGCCAGCTCAGGAGCGTTCGCCGGCGGGAGCGGCACCGGCTTCGCAACGGCGTGGTCCCGGTCGTCGCCGTCGGCACAACCGGCCGCCACCGCGGCGAGCGCGAGCAGCAGGAGGAGCGCCGCCAGCCGTCTCATTGCCGCGGCCGCAGCTCGATGATCGTCCCCACGGTGCCGTTCTGGCCCCTCCCCCCGAAGGCGAGGATGCGACGGCGCTGGGTGACTGCAGCGAGATCCGACAAGGGAACGGGAAGGTGGCCCGCGGGCTCGAGGTGACGGCGAACGGGGTCGAACGCAAAGATACGCCGGGTCGGCGAATCGGGCTTCGTTCCCTTACCACCGAGCACGTACACGCAGCAGCCGAAGCTCGCCGCTGCCGCGTGGGTGGTGCCGCGCGGCAGCCGCCCGACCTTGCGCACGGTGTTGTCGCGGGTGTCGAACGCGAACAGGCCGCGCGTGGCGGCCGTGCCGGTGCTGCCGCCGGCCACGTAGACCACTGGCCCGAGCGAGGTGACCGCGGCGTAGCGCAGCGGGTGGGGCAGCCGCGCCACGGTGCGGGCCGTGCCCTTCCGGCTCCAGGCCAGGATGCGATCGCTCGCCTTGGCTCCGTCATAGCCGCCGACGATGTAGGCGGTGCTACCCACGGTGGCCGCCGCGATGTCCGATAGCCCCGTGGGCAGCTTGCCCACCTCTGTGGCGGCGCCGCCGTGGATGCTCACGCGCAGGATTCCGTCGCTCGGCGTCTGGTTCGCGCCGCCGAAGAGGTAGACCGAGCGCCCGATCGTGGCGGCCGCGGCGTCGTGGACCGCCGCCGGCAGAAGGCTGTGCCCGATCTGACGCGCGCCGCGCAGGACCACGACGTCCGCGCGCGACACGTCGCCGGCCGTGAGCCCTCCGAGCAGCACGGTGCGCGCGAGCCCCACGCGTGTGACCGCCGCGTCCTGCTCGGGAGCGGAGAGCTGCCCGACCACGCGAGAGGCGAGCTCCACCGGCCGCACCGCGGCACGCGGCGGCTCGGGACGGGGCCGCGGGGGCTCCTGGTGCTTCCCGCCGCGGGAGCCCACGATCGCGGCGACGATCGCGAGCGCGCCGAGCGCGGCTAGGAGTCCAGCGCGGATACGTCGCTGGCGCACGTGGCGGTCCTTGCCCGCCTGTACGGATTGTGTGCTCTGGTGCGTCACCTGGTGGCCGACCGGCGGAGGTTTCAGGCGGCCAGGCCAGCCAAGCTAACAGGCCCGGCCGAGGTGTCCGTGCAGCACCCCGGCCGGGCCGTCCGTGTGAGCGCGCTCTAGGCGGCGTTGTCGGCCAGGCGCACCCGGGGAGAGAGTGCGACGACCGTGGCGCGCTCGGAACCGCTGAAGCCCGCCTCGCGAAGCTGACGGGCGCGCAGCTCGAGCAGCTTCACGAGATCGGCGGTGGGGACGAACGGGTTGGCGATCGCACGCGAGCCGTCCACCGGCGCGGCGGCCTGGATCGAGCCGGACAGCTCGGCCACCACGACGTCGCCCTTGGGCACATGCGCGGAGTCGAGCGCTGCCAGGCGCTCGATTGCGGCATGGTCCTCGGGCTCGGCCAGGCGGACCGTCAGCCGCTGCACCTGGGAGACCGGCGTCTTGGCCCTGCGATCGATCCCCAGACGCCCGTCCTCGTGCCTGCGGGGATCGCGGGGGAGTAGAAATGACGTCAACATTGTGCGATCCTTTTGTTGTACAGTCCTAGTAGTACAAGGCATACTAGGACCTGATCGGGGAGCCACAATGTCGTAC
>Ga0134125_10008804_pt1 | contig 11387 bp, 11 predicted proteins | sample KB31751_FD_96464 | JGI IMG/M metagenome (GOLD analysis project Ga0134125, IMG submission 96464) | Terrestrial soil microbial communities with excess Nitrogen fertilizer from Kellogg Biological Station, Michigan, USA - KB3-175-1 | ecosystem: Environmental > Terrestrial > Soil > Unclassified ...
GGTGGTTTTACCTGGGGCGCTACATTGGTAAAATGGGCTTATGATACAGAATAATTCATAATGTCTACTAACCAAGGTCATAAAACTTTCCTTTAATTTGTTTTGTGTAAACAGGGAATGCTTTTTGAGTGTGATCTCTTAAAAATCGTTTATTATGGACAAAAGAGAGAAGCTCAGTTCGATGGAAAAAATGATTCGTGAACTGGACGATATTGTAAACAGCCAGACTTCGCTATTGAAAAAAATTGCTCAGTTAGAAGCAGAAAATATCAATCTGGGTAACAGTATATTGGAAAAACAATTACCGGAAATCCACTCAAAAGCGGATGAAACTTTAAATAGTGCCTCTGCCCTGGTTGAGGATTTCACGGCGGCAAAAGATAAATTTATTAAAGATAATAAATTAGAACTTGCTCCTCCTGAATCATAGAAACATTTGGAGAGGGGTATTTAATGCAGAAATGCGAATTAATAACACCGGTTTTTATTTCGGAGATTCGAGTTTAACTCTAGTTATATTCTTTGCAGAAAAAGCCAGCAAATAAATAACTCATTTTCTGTTGTTAATAAATAACTCATTCTCCCATTCCCTTCAAAACATCTTTCAAAGCCTGCACGTTATCAGAGTCGCTTGTGGTATCTGCAAATATTGTTTTTGCATCATCATCATTTCCATAAAAAGATTCATTCGCTTTTGCATCTATTGAAATGGCAGAACCGCTGAGGCTGATTCCTGCAAATAATCCTTTACTTCTTGAATAAGAATACACTTCTGCCTCCATTTTATAATCGGTGCTGGCGGTGGAATTGCGGCCAACAGGCCCCGCTGTTACAGAGATATCTCCACCTAATGTAAAACTGCCTTTGCCAATATCCTGCAACGTTTCACGGTTTTTAAAAATTAAAACCAGGTCCACAGATTGAATCCCGGCCTGGAAGCCAACGCTTCCGCCGGTAATTGTTACGAACACCGGATCACTCCAGGTGCCGTCTTCTAATTTTACCATTGCGATTCCTTTTCCTCTTTTTCCGGCTAATACAAAACCCGCATTTATCAATTTAGGCACGACAATAATTCCCTGCGTTACTTTCAAAAGTTCCTGTGGAATGCTTTCCTTCATTTCGGTAAAATCTTTTAAAACTTTTGTGGCAGCTTCTATTTTATCGTCTTGTTTGTCCTGGCTTTTTGCTGTTGTAAATGCAAAACTTAAAAAAAGTACCGGCAAAAATATTTTTGAAATTTTCATAAATTAAATTTTTGAATAATTCGCATGATACAAGATTAGTGCCTTTCTGAAATGAAATTCACTTTACAATTTTTTTTATAGTTTTTTTAGGAGAGATTTTTAATTGCTGATTTTGCAAAAACAAAAAGTGAATATCTGCTGAAGATATTCACTCTAACTTTAAACTTACAACTATGACAAAAAGATTTTTTTAAACGCCCATATATTCTTTCAAAAGATTAGATCCCGAAAATGTTTTTAATTTTTCCAATGCTTTATCTTTTATCTGCCTTACTCTTTCGCGGGTAAGGCCGTATTTTAAACCGAGGTCTTCCAGGCTTACCGGCTCATCAACACCGATCCCATAAAAATAACAGATCACTTCTTTCTGTCTTGGAGTGAGCAAAGTAAGCGAACGTTGAATCTCCTGCCGCAATGAATCGTTGAACATAATTTGCTTATCAGCACTGTCAGCATTACCGTTTACCATCACATCGATGAGCGTACTTTCTTCACCGTCACTCAATGGTGAGTCCATACTCACGTGCCTCGAAGTCATCCTCATCGCTGCAGATACTTCTTCAACATCAATATCAAGCACTTCCGCGATTTCTTCTATTGTTGGAGCGCGTTCAAATTCCTGTTCCAGCTGTGAATAAGTGCGACTGATACGGTTTGTAAGACCTACCTTATTTAATGGTAATCTTACAATTCTCGATTGCTCGGCAAGCGCCTGCATAATACTTTGGCGAATCCACCAAACTCCGTAGGAGATAAATTTGAATCCACGCGTTTCATCAAAACGCTGGGCGGCTTTTATCAATCCGAGATTTCCTTCATTGATCAGATCCGGAAGTGTTAATCCCTGGTTTTGGTATTGCTTTGCTACCGAAACTACAAAACGCAAATTTGCTTTGGTAAGTTTATCCAACGCCTTCTGATCGCCTTGCTTTATCAGTGTCGCTAATCTTACTTCTTCTTCCGGGCTAATCATTTCAACTCTGCCTATTTCCTGCAAATATTTTTCAAGGCTCTCACTTTCACGATTGGTAATAGATTTTGAAATCTTTAATGAACGCATACTCATGATGGTTATTTAAATGGGTAGAAGAGCTATTTTTTCTCTTCCGGATTATTTTATTAATAACAAACGAATGTTTGTCATTTTAAGTATGTGTCAAAAAAATTATTACTTCTTTTTATTACCTGAAATCCACTTTTCAGTATAAAATCTATTCTGAAAAAAATAAATTACCAAAAAAAAAGATAAATGTGGCTTGTGGGTTAATTTATTTTCTATTATTGCAGATAATGACTTTATCAATTTATAAGATGAGTAAGAAAATAAAATATACTGTTGAATACCCGGTGAGATGTTCTCCTGCGATATTATTTGAATTCCTTTCTACTTCTTCAGGGTTGCAGGAATGGTTTGCCGACAAAGTAGAAGACGAATCAGGTGTGTTCAGGTTTTCATGGTCAGGCGCTGCAGAAGAGGCGCAGGTTGTAGAAATGGAAGAAAATAAATTAATAAAGTTTCATTGGACAGAATCTCCAAACGATGAATATTTTCAATTCATGATCGACAGATCAGAAGTTACCAGCCAAACAATTCTGGTCATTACAGATTTTGCAGAAAAAAAAGATATTAAAGACCAGAGCCAGCTTTGGGAAACGCAGGTGAAAGAATTATTTCACCGTTTGGGTAGTTAGCTTTCAAATGCCGTTTCCATATTTTTAAAAGCCTTCGATTTGCTGGTTATTTTTCTGCTACTTACATTTTGTGCAGTTGATCCACAACTTTACTTTCTTCAATTTTCCTCTTTTACGAAAGTACTATAGCCCATCAAGCCGGATGTGTGGAAATATGAGAATTATCAAAAACTGTTGCTGAAAAAGCTACACATATTAGTTTCCCCGTTTTCAAATTCAACGGTTCATTTTTTTGTTTTTTTATTTGTAAAGAAAATTAATTAATAAATGATTCAAAGCTAACGGGATGCTGGCATAGTTTTACCTGCACAGACATTATTTGATTTTTCATTTTTAAAAATACAAATTATGTTTTATCATGTAAAAGATCTGCAGTTTAATGCTAAGGTATCCAGGCCTGATCCTCGTTTTGCTTCCCTGTTGCTGGAGCAGTTTGGCGGAGCAAATGGTGAACTGGCTGCGGCGCTGCGATATTTCGGGCAATCGTTCGCTGCCAAAAATCCTTATCCTGACAAGTATGATTTGCTGATGGATATTGCAACTGAAGAATTCAGTCACCTTGAAATAGTAGGCGCTACTATTCAAATGCTTCTTACCGGTGTAAACGGAGCTTTAAAAAATGCAGCTGATAATTCAGAAATCATGCAACTATTAAAAGGCAAAGGCGCTAAGGAGGAAATGATCCACAATGGAATTGACCGCGAATTTTTGGTTGGAAGCGCAGGCGCTCCGGCATTTATAAATGCAGAAGGTGCAGCATGGACAGCTTCGTACATCAATGGCGATGTTCAGGGCGATCTTACCAGCGATCTTCGCTCCGATGTAGCTGCTGAAACCCGCGCTAAGATGGTGTATGAATATTTATTGCAGTTTACTGATGATCCTTCTGTTAAAGAAACATTACGGTTTTTGATGACCAGGGAAATAGCTCATTTTCAAATGTTTCAGGCTGCATTGGAATCTATCGAACCAAATTTCCCTCCCGGCATTTTACAAGGCGATCCAAGATACAGTAATTTGTATTTTAATTTCTCTAATGGTAATGATTTCCGCGGTCCATGGAATGAAGGAAAGAGTACGCAAATGGGCGAGACATACCAATATATTGACGACCCGATCAAACACGTTTTAGAAACAAATGGCTTGCGGGATCAACAGGCCGAAGGCACTGATCGTACTGAAAAATCTGTGCAAAATTTGAATAAGGACATCAGTGAAATTCGTAGCTCGCAGGTAAACAGTTCCTCGACTACAAAAGACATGAGTTGGAACCGGCCCTTGACTCAAGAAGAAATGGACAATGTTTGTGGAAAGCCGCAAGCGAAATCTGAAAAATCAAATGGAAGTTCAAAATCAAATGCAGGTAAAAAGAAAAGTACGCAAAAGCGATAAGGAGTCAGAAAAAGTGGATCTGTTAGAAATTGTTTATTACACAGATCCACTTTGTTGCTGGAGTTGGGCATTTGAGCCTCAGTGGCGCCGCTTGTTATATGAGTTGAAAGGAAAGATTAAATACCGCTATTGCATGACCGGGCTTTTGCCCTCATGGGATAATTATAATGACTCTTTAAATTCTGTCAGCAGGCCGATCCAAATGGGACCAGTGTGGATGCATGCAAAACAACTTTCGGGTATGCCATTCGAACAAAATATCTGGATGAAAGATCCTCCATCCTCTTCATACCCGGCATGTATTGCAGTCAAAGCTGCGGCGCTGCAATCTTTGCATTTCGAAGACATTTATTTAAGAAAATTGCGGGAAGCGGTGATGATGCGAGGCGAAAACATTTCAAAGCGCGAAGTGATTCTCTCAATGGCTGAGAAACTTGCCGGGCATGACAGAAAATTTTCTTTTGAGAAGTTTCAATATGATCTGCAAAACGATGAAGTGTTGGAAATATTTCAAAAAGATTTGCAGGAAGTAAAGTATCACAATATAAACAGGTTCCCTTCTTTAGTGATCAAAAATTGGGAAAATAGAGCGATCATTATTTCAGGATACCGGCCTTATTCTATTTTGATTGATGCAATAAAGCGATTGATCACGCTGAAGGAAATGAAGATTAATGCTGCAGAATATAAAGATTACTGGCAGTTTTTAACAGACAGAGAAATTGAGGAAGTAGCCTAAAATTTTTTTAGAGGAAATAAAAACAAGCCTTATTTGTTTCTTCACTCGCAGATGAGTTAAATGAACGATTGTTATCCTATCTCCGGTGGCATGAATGTTGATTTTGATTTTATTTAAACTTAATAAACCAGTTTTATGGAAAACACAAACGCACAACACAAGGAAGGGCAAGTAACTAAGCAAATTGAAAATCAGACTGCTAAAGTTCCTTCTGATATGTATTTATGGGCAGCAATATCAGCAATGGCCGCATCACTTTCTTTGCAGATTGCCGGCAAAAAGCATAGCAGTTTATTTTTTGGTCAATGGGTTGCTCCCTTTTTACTATTTGGAATCTATAACAAATTAGTGAAACAGCAAGGGCACGATTCAACTCAATATTAATTATTCTGATCAGAAGAGTTTTTATGTGAATAATGGAAGTGTCTATATTTTAGAAGCAGAAAAGTTCCTGCAGCAAGAGAGGTTTATAACCCTTCCAGTAATTCGATGACCTTTTCTTTTTTCAGAATTAGATATCCGAGCCGGTCGTTGCTGACGCCGTCTTTTAACTGGTAATTAAAAATCAGGTTCCCATCCGTAACTTCAGTTTCGAAATACTTAAAGTCGATGTTCAGATAATCTTTTAAATTTTCACCAATCTGGTAAAGATGTGTTGATAAGATAAACAACGACCGTTTTATTTTAATTAAACCTTCAATCACGACCGTACTGCATTTCATCGCGTCTTCCACATTCGTTCCTTTAAATAATTCATCTATCAGTATCAACCATTTTCTTCCATCATTTACTTTTAGAATGGTGTTTTTTATCCGCTGCACTTCGTTATAAAAATAACTTTCTCCTTTTACGATATTGTCTACTACATTAATATTGCTGAGTAAGCCGTCAAATAAAGAAAGCTCCATGTTTTCTGCAGGAACGCCCAATCCAATATGGGCTAAAAAAACAGCACTGCCAACTGCTTTTATAAACGTGCTTTTGCCCGCCATGTTTGCGCCTGTCAGAAAAATAAAATTGTGATTCTGATTTAATTCAACGTCATAAGCAACCGGCTCATGCAATAAAATATGATACAATTCTTTTGCTTTTAAAACCGGCTCCTCAGAAGAAATGAAAACAGGAAATGAGAGTTTAAGTTCCTTTACTGCCACCGACATCCCATACCAGGCATCTAATTGGGAATAAATATCAACCAGTTCTAAAAAATTTTGTTTGTAGTGATAACGGATGTAATACGCAAATGAGAGCATTTCATGATTAGAAAGGTCAGATGCTTTTTCAAATTTTGATATACTATGAAACTGATGTCTTTCTATAAGGACCTGTGCTTTTTGTAAAACTTTTTTCAAATTCAAAGGCGTATCATCATTCAAAAACGCAGCTACAATTTGTTGCATTCCTTTGATGAAATCAAAGGCGTGGCCGATAGAGTATTTTATGAGTGAAAAATCGGGACCATGGAGGAGTTTGTATAAATATGCAGTTAAAGGCGTTGGCCTTGGAGGCGGTTCGTCTATAGAAGATTCATAAAATTTATAAATCATCATTACCGTACCATTGCTCACCAAAAGCGGCCACTGTTCTTTTTTTGCTGCAATTAATTGCAATGTTTTCTGTACATTTCTTATCGATTCAATATCACTTAAGGACTTGTTGAATATCTGTCTCAATTTTTCGCGGCCGCCTGTGGTTCTGGTAAAATTTAATTTATCGAAAACAGAAAATTCCTCTTCATGATTGAAAATAGAAAGATCGTGTAAGGTGGTTTTGTCTGTCTCCATAAATATTTAATTCTTAATTTTCATTTTTCAAAATTCATCCTTTCTCCTTTTATAGATTCATCAAACAACGTATTTCCCTGTCCGACTTTGTCATTCAGGCGCGAATAAACACAATTTCCATTTACAAAAGTATGGGTTATCCCTGCCGGAAACGTAAAACCCATCAAAGGGCTCCATCCGCATTTGTATAAAATATTTTCTTTTGTTACAGTCGTTTTTTTATTTAAATCAACAACAACCAAATCTGCAAAATATCCTTCACGAATATAACCGCGTTCTTTTATTTTAAAACAATCTGCAACTGCATGGCTCATTTTCTTAACAATTTTTTCCAAAGAAATTCTTCCTTCTTTATAATAATGCAACATCATTAATAAAGAATGTTGTACCAACGGTAAACCTGAATGTGCATGCTCATAAGGCGGTAATTTTTCTTCCATCGTATGAGGTGCATGGTCTGTTGCTATTACGTCCAAACGGTTATCCAATAAGCCGTTCCATAAGGCTTCTTTATTTTTTGATTCTTTTATTGCCGGATTGCATTTAATTAAATAACCCAATCTTTCATAATCATCCGATGTAAAATGCAAATGATGAACGCAAACTTCCGCCGTTATTCTTTTTTCTTTTAAAGGAATATCGTTGCTAAAAAGTTCCAGTTCTTTTGCAGTGGTAATATGTAGGATGTGCAAACGGCTGTTATATTTTTTTGCCAAAGAAACCGCAAACGAAGAAGAAGTGTAACAGGCATTTTCATTCCGGATAATTGGATGATCAGAAGGAGAAAGAATTGGCTTAATGCTTTTTAAATTCTTATAATTTTCTTTGATAATTTTTTCATCTTCACAATGTGTCGCGATTAATAATTCGCTTTCACTAAAAATTTTATGCAATGCCGGCTCGCTGTCAACCAGCATATTTCCGGTGCTGGAACCCATAAAAATTTTTACTCCGCAGACATCATTTTTCCTTTTATTCATTTTTAATATCTCATCCGCGTTTGAATTGCTGGCACCCATGAAGAAAGAATAATTCGCTAAAGAATTGTTCTTTGCAATGTTATATTTCTGGTCAAGCAAATCTTCTGTAAGTGCGTTGGGTATTGTGTTTGGCATTTCCATAAAAGAAGTAACCCCGCCGGCAACAGCAGCCTTGCTTTCTGTATAAATGCTTGCTTTGTGCGTTAATCCTGGTTCGCGAAAATGTACCTGGTCGTCGATTGCTCCCGGAAATAAATGCTTTCCTTCCCCATTAATTTCGGTCACTTTTTCTTTTATGTTCAGCGCATTTCCAATTCTTTCTATCCGCCCTTTTTTTATATACACATCTTTTTCAGAAATATTATTTTCATTTACAACGGATATATGTTTAATAAGATAATTTTGCATAGGCTGAAATTAAATAATTAATATCCAACTCTATGCAAATTAAAAAAAGTGTTATTACCCTTGCCGTATTTTTTTATCCTGCATTTATTTTTGCACAAACAACTTATATTCCGGAAGGTTCAAAAGATTATGATGTAATAGATCGTTTGGAAATAAAGCAAACCAAGAATCCGGTGCTTAATTTTTCTTCTGATAAGCCATTCAGCCGAAAAGCAATTGTGCCGGCCGTAGAAAAGATAGACAGTTTGGATAGTGCAAATGGAGGAAATTTAACGCCGATTGACAAATATAATTTGCATGCTTTGTTGATGGATAACTCGGAATGGGTAAGCGGTTCTAAGGAATCTTTTCTAAGTAAAAAGCCAATTTGGAATGCTTTATATGTTACGAAACCGAATCTGCTGGAAGTAAATACCAAAGATTTTTTCCTTGCTTTAAATCCAATTATTTATTTCCAGGTTGGAAAAGAATCGGGTAATGATGAAAACATTTTTTTAAATAAACGCGGTGTTACTGTTCGCGGACGGATTGCCAATAAAATCGGATTTTCTTCAACCATTTCAGAAAACCAGGAGCGTGGTCCATTATTTTTCCAGGATAGGGTAGCGCAATACAATGCGGTTCCAGGCGTTGGCTTTTACAAAAAATTTAAAGGAACTGCTTTCGATTATTTTGATGCACGAGGTTATGTAACTTTTAATGCAACCAAATACATCGACATCCAATTTGGGTATGACAAAAATTTTATCGGAGATGGATACCGCAGTCTTTTTTTGAGTGACGACGCCAACAGCTATTTATTCCTGAAACTTAATACAAGGATTTGGAAATTTAATTACCAGAATCTTTTTATGGAACTGATGCCTCCGTTTATAAAAACCGGCGATTATTTGTTGGTAAGAAAATATGCGGCGATGCATCATCTGAGTATGAATGTGACCAAATGGCTGAACATTGGTTTGTTTGAAAGTATTATGTTTGGCAGAAGCCAGTATTTCGATTTCGAATATCTGAACCCGATAATCTTTCTGAGGTATGTAGAAGGCAATGTAGGCAGCCCTGACAAAGCTCATGTGGGATTTGATTTTAAAGCAAATGCTGCCCATCATTTTCAGTTTTACGGGCAATTTTTGTTGGACGAATTTTTATTGAAAGAAATCACAAAGAATGATGGATATTGGGCAAACAAATATGCTTATCAAGTTGGTGTAAAATATGTGGACGCATTTACCATAAAAAATCTTGATTTACAGTTTGAAAGCAACCGAGTTAGGCCTTTTACTTATTCGCATTACGATTCAGCAACAAATTATACGCATTACAATCAGTTTCTTGCACATCCACTAGGAGCTAACTTCCAGGAATTTATCGGAATTGCAAAGTATCAGCCTGCTCCAAAATGGTACATTAATGTAAGAGGGATTTATTATTATAAAGGACTCGATTCTGCCGGAATAGATTTTGGCGGAAATCCTTTTGAACTTTATACAAACCGCACTTCTAATTATGGATATTTTGTTGGTGGAGGCCGAAAAGTAAAATGCCTGAATGCCACCTTTCAGGTATCTTATGAATTAAAAGAAAATCTTTTTATTGATGGGGGCTATCTTTTCAGGAAATTTACCGGCCTTGCTGATTCAAATACTTTAAGCCTCGGAATCAGGTGGAATGCGGCGAGAAGAGAATATAATTATTAAGTAAGGAAAAAACGTTTCTTTTTAGAAATAGAAATTCTCTTTATTTCTTCTTTCGCTGAAGAAGCAGGCAATATAACGGTAATGTATTCACGAAGTTTGCTTCCTTTTTTTTATTTAAAAACAAAAATCTGCCGGAATTATTTCAATCTTAGGACTGATTATATTTTCCTGAGGGAATTTAAATCGGCATTATTTCTTGTTTTACTGAAGAGATAAATCAGAACGTAGGACACAAGGTCTCTTTGCGGTTTCCATTAAAAGTATTATAAAATCCTTTGTCCAAAACATTAAATTCATCTGCTCCAAAAGAATGATTGAAATTTTTCAGAGAAGAAGTGGTGACATCATAACTGAAAGTAAAACGTACATTCCCCACCTGCAATCCCACCATTGGAATCACGGCATCGCCATAGCGATAAAACAATCCGCCGATAATTTGTTTGGAGCCATTACCGGAAAGATTATAGGCTGCATTTAATCCCACCATCAATTCGCTTGATTTTGCCATAATAGTATAATAGGCGGCAGGATTTATTATGACCACATCACACATTTTAAAAATTCCATTGATAAAACCAATGTGCCGCATGGCAATGGTGCTGGAATTATCCTCCGCAAAAAAAGTTTCCTTTGGCCTGTTTACGTGTTGAATAGAGTAACCGGCATTGATATAAACATCTTCTGTAGGAAAATAAGCATAATTAAGGCCAGCTTGCATGTCAAAATAACTGACACTATTGTTGAGCAACTGGACAGCCGTAGGTAAAGTAGCATCAAAAAATTTTCCGTCGAACTGGTCAGGAAAAGTCAGCTTGCTTTGATCAATTCTTTTATTCGCCCAGCCGATATTAAATCCGGCAGTAAGAAGGCTGCTTAGTCCAAGCATTTGATGATAAGCGACTGAAGCATATATTTGAGTAGAAGTAAGACTGCCGCTTCCGGCCACATCGCGTTCTATGACTCCTCCTAAGCCCATCCAACCCGTTTCAATGCGGTTTCTGAATACCTGCGCATCTCCAAAAATGCTCATCGTTTTATAAGGAACGGACATAATATTCGAGTATTGATTCCGATATGAAGCGCCTAATCTATAATCGGCATCAGGAATAAAACCGGTATTTGCGGGATTAGTAAGTAATGGATTATTGAAAAATTGGGAAAAATGCAAATCCTGGCCTAAAGCTTCCTCTATTCCAATTAAGGAAGAGAAGAAAAGAAATAATATTTTTAAATTCTTTAGCATTTGTTTAGCGCAATAAAGTAATATCTCCTGTTTTTGTTACTTTTTTTCCATCTGAAAAAGTCACTTCCAAGGTATAAGAATAAACATCCATTGGTTGTAATTTTCCATTATAAGTGCCATCCCATCCGCTTTTTGTACTATTGGTTTCAAAAACCTTTTGTCCCCATCTGTTATAGATCGTCCAGTGCATTTCTTTTATTCCGAA
>Ga0134125_10008805_pt1 | contig 11385 bp, 9 predicted proteins | sample KB31751_FD_96464 | JGI IMG/M metagenome (GOLD analysis project Ga0134125, IMG submission 96464) | Terrestrial soil microbial communities with excess Nitrogen fertilizer from Kellogg Biological Station, Michigan, USA - KB3-175-1 | ecosystem: Environmental > Terrestrial > Soil > Unclassified ...
GGCATTGCGGATTCTTTGCGCGACGGCCTGTTTGTTGGCGCGGCTTTACGGTCTTGAATTTAGCGATGAACAATACCACGCCCAAAGTTAGCGTCATTATGCCGAGCTACAACACGGCCACATTGATTGCCGAGGCGCTCGACTCCGTGTTTGCGCAAAGCTACCAGAATTTTGAAGTGATCGTCATCAACGACGGATCGCCGGATACGCCAGACCTTGAGCGGGTACTCGAACCCTACCGGGATCGCATTGTTTATTTGAAGCAGGAGAACCGCCGCGCCTGTGGCGCCCGAAATAATGGGATCTCGCAGGCCAAGGGAGAATACCTCGCGTTCCTCGATAGTGATGACAGTTGGGCTCCGGCGTATTTGCAGTCACAGATCAAACATTTGGAAGCCGATCCTTCGCTGGATATGGTTTATTGCGACTGCCTGATTTACGGCGACACACCGCAAGCCGGCCAGACGTTCATGCAAGGCTGCCCCTCCAGCGGACCCGTAAGCTTCGAAAGCGTACTGACGGAGCAGAGTCACATCCCAATCTCAGGAACAGTTGTGCGGCATCAGGCCGTGATCAACGCCGGGGGCTTCGACGAAAGGCTTGCAATGTGCGATGACTACGAAATGTGGCTTCGATTGGCATTTCGCGGCGCCCGGATTGCCTATTATCCGGACGTTCTGTCGCGCATTCGCATCGGTCGTCCCAGCAGTCTCTCATCGTCAAAATCCAGGATGGTCGCGGCTTTCCTGACAATCTTGTTGAACGTGAAAGCCGAGTGGAACCTGTCGGTCGAACAGCGGGCCTTGCTGGCTGAAAAGCTTCGCGAGGAGCAGGCGTTGTTAGCCTTAGAGCTTGGCAAGGAGTCATTGAGGAAGGGTGAGTTCGGGGAAGCTCGGATACAGCTGGAACAAGCCAACTCGCATCTACGACGAAGCAAGCTGAGACTTGCGATTTTTGGTTTGCGTGTTGCCCCGAGTTTGACCGCGCTGGCGGTAAGGACCTGGGAACGCTCGACGCAGTTTTCCGGTTAAGAATTTCGGAGGAGGCAGAGTCCTAAGATGATCGCCCGATTTGCTGCTGGCATTAAATATATTTTTGGACTTCACCACCCGGGCCGGAATTTGGCTGTGCTACCCGACGATATCTTTCTGGTTTCGTATCCAAAATCGGGGAATACCTGGTGTCGCTTTCTGATTGCGAACCTTGCTTATCCGCAGCGGAATCCGGACTGGGGAAATATAGATCAGCTGATACCTGGGCCGGAAGTGGCGACCAAGCGATTTTTCCAGAGGATGCAAAGGCCGCGCATTATTCACAGTCATGATCCCTTTGATCCCCGGTACAAGCAGGTAATTTACATAGTCCGTGATCCACGCGATGTTGCTCTTTCGCAATATCATCATCATCAGAAGCGCAAGTTGATCGACGAGAGTTACCCCTTTGATAAATTCCTGCCGCGTTTTCTCGCGGGCGAGACCAATGAGCACGGATCATGGAAGCAAAATGTTGCCAGCTGGCTGGCGGCGCGCTATGGCGATTCACGATTCTTGCTGCTTCGGTATGAAGATATGATTGCGTCCCCGCAGAGTGAGCTTGGCAGAGTAGCAGAATTTCTTGGGGTCGCAGCCACGCCCCAGGACTTGGCCAGATCTGTCGAGCAGAGTTCGCCCGAGCGGATGCGGCAATTGGAAAAAGTAAACGCGGACAAGAATGCCCTGACTAAAGGCACCCGCCAGGACCTTCCATTTGTGAGGACCGCAAAATTCGGAAACTGGAAATCCGAAATGCAGGAATCGTCCATTGCTGCTATTGAGGCGGCTTGGGCGCCTCTGATGAAATGGCTAGGATATGAACTGGCTTCGCGCGAGCCGCGGCTGGTTGAGGATTTCGCTTTTCTACCTTCGGAACGTCCGATAGCGGTTCAAGGATAAAGGCAAAATATGTTCAATCGGGTCGTCGATGCCGCAAAACGTGCGCTTGGGTTGCAAATGACTGATCGGGATTTCACGGTTTTCCCTGACGATACCTTCCTTGTCTCTTATCCAAAATCAGGCAACACTTGGGCGCGCTTCCTGGTGGGCAATATTGTCCGGCCGCATGAAAACGTCGATTTTTCAAATATCAACGGGATCGTTCCAGGCCCCGGCGCGACCAGCGATCGCGATTTGCGCCACATGCCTCGGCCAAGGATCATAAAAAGCCACCAATATTTCGATCCTCGCTACCCACGTATCATCTACATCGCTCGCGACCCCCGGGACGTAGCCGTCTCGCAATATCATTTCCAGCGCAAGCGCAAGTTGTTCGGTGATGACTATCCCATCGAGAAGTTCGTTGAGCGCTTCGTGGCCGGGCATACCTGTGATTACGCTTCGTGGGGGGAGCACGTTGGCAGTTGGCTTTCCACTCGCAACGGCCAGCCTGGATTTCTTTTAGTGCGCTACGAAGATATGATCCGCGATACAGCCCACGAATTATCGCGAATCGCTTCCTTCATAGGCGTAGATGCCACACCGGAAGTAATCCAAAAAGCGGTCGAAAAGAGCTCGGCGAACAAGATGCGAGAGCTGGAGAAATCGCAGGCCCAAATGTTTGCTATCACCAAAGACACGCGGCAGGATGTTCCGTTTGTCAGGTCCGCAAAAACCGGCGGCTGGAGATCGGAATTACCTGAGCCTCTGGTACACAAAATCGAGGCAGCATGGGCGCCTTTAATGCGCTATCTGGGATACGAACTCACTTCGCAGAGAGTGGAAAAACCGGGGGCGTTGGACACAATTCTGCAAACCGCAACCGTCAGTTGAGTTCAAAATGTGCGTGGCACATTTCAGTGCTGGAGTATTCGCCAATCCTCTGTCCACGAACCCATTTAACTTTGCGATCTGCATTTGGCGGTTTATTTAACTTGCGAAGTAAAAATGCGTAGATTCGAAAAGATTCAGTTCATCAACAATGTCGGCTCCAGTTGGTTTGCACTGGGAGTCAACGTTGCCGTCGGAGTTTTTCTAACTCCTTTCATCCTGCATCGACTCGGGGACGTTGCATACGGTATTTGGGTACTGATCTTTTCCATCACCGGATATTACGGTCTGTTCGATCTGGGTATCCGCTCCTCAATCGTTCGCTATGCCTCAAAATTCGCGGCGACTGACAGCAAAGAAGAACTCGCAAAGCTGATTAGCACCAGTCTGTTTACCTACGGAGGCGTGGGAATTGTAAGCCTGCTGGTCACCATTCTGCTGTTCGTTTATGTGGACAATATTTTCAAAGTTCCGGCCGAGCTTCATGCAGCCGCGCGTTGGCTGCTGCTGATGGTAGGCGCTTCGGTTGCGTTTGGGTTTCCTTTGGGCGTATTTGGGGGGTTTCTCGACGGCCTGCAGCGCTTCGATGTGAACAACTGGACCAGCGTGGGGTCGAACCTTCTTCGCGCGGCCCTGATCGTGGTTGCGCTCGATAACGGCCGGGGATTGTTGACGATTGCTCTGATCACCGTCGTTCTTCCCCTCATTACATCGCTGGTGCGTGGAATTATCGCGTTCCGGATTTATCCCGTCGCCTTGGGGCTGAAATACGTGGACCGCGCAACTTTTCGCATGATGGCCAGCTACAGCGGGGTCACGCTCATCATCATGATCGCGGGCCGGCTGAAATTTAAGACCGACACCATCGTGATCGGCACTATGTTGTCGGCGGCGGCCATTACATATTTCAATATTGCGGGCCGCATCGTGGATTACGCCGGAGAGATAGTCACCTCCCTGGCGCAGAATTTTCTTCCCATGGCCAGTCAGTCCGAAGCCAAGGGAAGCATGGAGCATTTGCGGAAAGTTTTTGTGACCGGCAACCGCCTGTGCGCATTCACGATTTTTCCAGTCACCGCCGTACTGCTAATTTTGGGCAAGTCAATCATCGAGGCGTGGGTTGGACGCAAATATATCGCCACCAGCTACACCGTACTTGTGATCTTAATAATTCCTTCCACGCTCATGTGGGCGCAAGCCGCCTCGGGCCGGGTGCTGTTTGGAATCAGCAAACATCGCACCTGGGCCTTCGTCACTCTGGCCGAAGGGATTTCGAACCTCATCCTGAGCATCCTGCTAGTGCGTCCTTATGGAATCATCGGCGACGCTCTGGGAACGGCGATTCCGCTCACCTGTACTATGGTGTTTTTCATGCCAGGGCACTTGTGCAAGCAACTTGGGATTCGCCTGTGGACTTATTTACGGGAAGCGTTCGTGTTACCGATGATTGTCAGCGCTCCCTTAGCCCTGGTTCTTTTATTGATGAGGCGATGGTTTGTCGCCCACAATTATTGGCAGCTGGGAATTCAACTTGTGGTTGGCGGAATCGTGTACGGCCTGGGTCTGGCATGGGTCTTTTTAACCAATCGAGCATTACGAGTAGGAGAGTTGGCTGCTATTCAAGAACTGCAGCCATTTGACGCGGGTCTGGTAGCTTCCGCCGTCGAAGATGCGTGAGATCAAAATGCGTATCACGTAATCGCAACCAGGAAATAAAATGCTCTTCGGACTTAAAAGCGTCGCCAAGTACCTTCTGGGTAGGGACATCGCCGACCGCAACGTCGCGGTGTACCCAGACGATACATTCATCGTTTCCTACCCGCGTTCGGGGAATACCTGGACCCGGTTTCTGATCGCGAACCTTTTGCACCCTGAAGTTGAGGTGGGGTTTGCGAATATCGACAGTTTCGTTCCCGATACGGCTGCATTATCCAGCCGTGCGTTAAAGCGCACGGCGCGCCCGCGGGTTCTCAAGAGCCACCAATATTTCGATCATCGCTATCCCAAGGTCATCTACGTCGTGCGTGACCCCAGAGATGTGGCGCTCTCCTACTATCAATTTCACCGAAAGTACGGATTTATTCGTGATGGTTATCCTATCGAACAATTCGTCGCAGATTTCGTCGGTGGCCGGTTGATTTCAGCTGATTGGGGAACATGGGCAGAGAATGTAGCCAGTTGGATCTATACTCGCGGCCACAGCCAGAATTTTCAGCTCACTCGCTACGAAGATCTAAAACAGGACACTCGCCGCGAATTGTCGCGGATAGCTGCATTCCTCGGCGCGGACGCAAAGCCTGAGCTCTTGACCAAGGTGATTGAACGTTCTTCGGCACAGCGCATGCGCGAACTGGAAGTTAAAGATCAGGACCAATGGCTCGGCACCCGAAAACATCGCAAGGACATTCCCTTCGTCGGGGAAGCCAGCGCCGGCGGTTGGGAGCAGAAGTTGCCCCCAGATTCCGTGGCGCTCATCGACGCGACCTGGGGGGAATTGATGGCGAAGTTGGGATACAAGCTTTCTACCCGGCCGGCGATTGATGATCAGCAATCGCTGGCTGCGCAATCTTCCCAGCCATTGCGATAACAAGGTTTCAAGGTTTCGGTTGCAGGCTTCAAAGGTTTTATTGTTTAAGTTTGATCCGATTGCTTATTTACTGTCGACCGAAGAATAGTCCACCTCGGATGGTTCGACGACAGCGGCCTGCTGGCGATTTCCTCTGCGTCTTTTTCTGCGCGGAAGCAAAGATGCGGCGCCGCTCAGCCAGCCTTCGAATTCCAAATTGGTAACATGGCTCGTGTCGACAAAGCGCGGCAACAGCAGCGGATTGCTCGCGCGGGAGGCTATTCCGGGATCGCATGTGGTGGCAGAAATGACGTCTTCCGCCTCAAGCCAGGGGAGAAATTCGGGTTCATAAACACCACTGGGATAACAGAAGTGTCGTGTAGACCGGCCGCTTAACATGGATTGCAAACTGTAACGATTGTCGCGAATTTCCTGGCGAAATGGAGTCTCGCTTAGAGGTGTGCGATGACGGTGGGTGTGCAGTTGAAAATCCACCCCCTCGCTTGCTAATTGGGCAACTTCGTTCGGACGCAAAAGTTGCAAAATTCGCTTGCGAACCAGGTGCGCGTAATCAATGCCAATTGCAACGGCCAATTTCTCGGCGAGTTGATTCTTCTGCTGCTCCGTCAACCTTTGATCTTCGGCGTGTTTCACCAGTTGATCGAGGACCGCTTGCCGCGAACTTGCAGTCCTCAAGTCCATCTGGGAGGCAAGGCCGAAACGCTCCCCGCCATTCAGCACCTCGCCTCGTTTTTTCCATAACATATACGAAGAAATCAGGTGAAACACCGGACGGTCGTAATCGCAATAGTAGGTGGTCTGATAAACCGTGGCTGGGTAGTTGTATTTTTTCAAAGCAGGAAACGCATGTTCGAGAAAGTCATAGGTGCCGTCATCGAAGGTGATTACCGCACTGCGCGGCGGCAAATCTCCTCGGTACAGGCGGTCAACCGCATCGCCCAACTGCAAAACCTGATACCGACCACGCGAAAGCAGTTCCAGACGCTTCTCGAACCGTGCTGGATGAATATAGGTGGCGGGGCGCCACAGGTGCTCCTCTTCGATGGAAATGCCGTGAAAACAAAGTATCAGGAGCCGCTGGTCCCGCCAGCGGCTGTCGCGCGCCCAGTTAAGCGCACCGCACCCTTTGAGTAATGCCAACGAAGCCAGCCGCAGAGGTCGAACTATGGATGCAAGCATCGTTCAAGGCCCAGAGCACGTACAGCAATTAATTTAGCAGGAATTCACCGGTGACCATGTTGCACTAATGTCACCTTCCGCGCCTCGGTTCGGCACAGGTTGCATGCTAACATCGTCTTGCATTTGAGGGCCGCAATCAGTAGTACCTGGTGTCAACACGTTGTCAGGCAGTTCGCTGGACTTCTCGCAAGTTCCAGACATCCCACTTTCGGTTGAGAAAAGCAAGAGTCGAGGATGAAGATCCTTCAACTTGGGCCTTACCCGCCTCCCCATGGTGGCGTACAAACGCACGTTGTCGCCCTGGTGGACTTCCTGCGCCAGCGCGGCTTGGCGTGCGATGTTGTGAACCTTACCCGTTTTCGCCGACCTTCAGCAAACGGAATTTATTATCCCTCAAATGCGGTTGAAGTCGCTTGGCATCTTCTCTCGCATCGCTATGACATTATTCATCTGCATATCGGTGGCCGGATATGGGCTCGCCAACTCGCCCTCGCCTTAGCGTGCTTTGCTTTTCCGAATACGCGCTGTGTTTTCACGTTTCATTCCGGCGGTTATCCATCTTCTCCACATGGCCGCTCAGCTCACGCGCGAACGCTTCGGGCATTCGTGCTGCGACGGTTCGACGCGCTCATCGCTGTCAATGAAGAAATAGCCCAGTTCTTCCGAAATCTGGGAGTAGAGGCGCAACGTATTCATGTGATTTCGCCGTTCCTGGGTTTCGGCGCCAGCGCATCGGGCGAATGCTCTGTTCCAGAACTGGTGTCGAATTTTCTGGCCGACCACGATCCTGTTCTGATCTCTGTTGGCGGCCTGGAGCCTGAATACGACGTGAGCTTGCAGATGAAAGCTCTCGGGGTGATTCGACAAAGGCACCCCAAAGCTGGATTGCTGGTTGCAGGTTCAGGAAGTCTTGATGCGGTCTTACAGAAGGAATGTAGCCTGCTTCCTTACTCCGAGCATATTTTGCTGAACGGGGACTTGGCGCATGGCGCCGCCATAAAGGCAATGCAGTCCAGCGACATCATGCTGCGCACAACCTGGTATGACGGCGATGCGATTTCGGTACGCGAAGCCCTGCACTTTGGCGTACCCGTGATTGCGAGTGACAATGGCATGCGCCCGGAGGGGACCCATCTGGTTCCTGCTCGGGACCTCGATGCATTGGTAGCGGCTGCGGAAAAAATTCTGGATGACCCCCCGCGACGGGTCCCTATCGTTGCTGAGAGTGACCGGAACGTGGAAGAAGTCCTGAGCGTTTACCAACAATTGCTCCCGTGAGCTTGAACCCGGAGGCGTATCGGTTTTCGTGGCCAATTCCCGCACGGGCTTCCCGCGAACGCTTGCAATTCATATGTGCAGGCGGCGAAAAGCTTTTAACCGCCGAGACCGCAGAGCTATCGCCAAGGCCGCAGAGAAAAGCTGCGGCATTCGTAATTGCTGAATTTGAAATCTAAAGGTCAGGATTTTGGAAGCGAGAGTAAGCTCGCCGACTCGGTGTGCAAACATTTGCATACATGGTGCTTCGGAGGGTACTGGGCGAGGTTGTGTCCTGCATCTAAATCGCTGACTTACAACTACTTAGTGTGTTTCACTTGGCAACCTAATATCCGGCAGCTAACGTGCGGTTTTCCAGGTGAATCGTGGCCCGGCGGATGTTTTAATTAGGTACGCGGGACGACCGAACCTATCCTGAATGAAGATCCTGTGGGTCAAAGCCGGCGGATTGGTGCCTCCAGATATAGGAGGCAAGATCCGAAGCTATTCCATTGTCAAAGAGCTGGCCAAGACCCATGAAGTTACTCTGTTCAATTTCTATGCTGCACATTCCGGCGACGTGCATTCAGGGCTGAAAGGCATGTTTCACCGGGTGGTGAATCTGCCGCTGCCCATCGCCACAAATCGCGGGATTGGGGAGTTGGCAAGTTTCATACGAAATGTATTTTCTTCATCGCCGCATACGGTTTCCAAATATTGCCGGCCGGAAGTCAAAGCCCGAATGCGTGAGTTGTTGGCCAGCGAAAAGTTTGATGTCATCATTTGCGATTTCGTAGTGGCTGCGGCAGCCATTCCGTGGGAAGTCGGCTGTCCCAAGGTGATTTTCACCCACAATGTGGAAGCGCTGATCTGGAAGCGGCATTTTGAAGTGAGCCGCAATCCTGTCTGGAAAATGGCCAGCTGGGGCGAATACCAGAAGATGATGCGTTTCGAGAAACATTTTCTGAACAAGGCAGAGCATGTGCTAACCGTTTCCGAAGCAGATAGAGCTTTTTTCAGCGACTTTGTTGAGCGTTCGAAGATGACGGTTATTTCAACTGGCGTCGACACGAATTATTTCCGTCCGGACAACTCGCAAGAGCAGCAGAAGTCGCTGGTGTTCACTGGATCGATGGACTGGATGCCCAACGAGGATGGCGTTCTTTATTTCATGCGTTCCATCCTGCCTTTGATCCGGCGAGAGATACCTGAAGTCAGCTTCACGATTGTTGGCCGTAAGCCATCTGAAAAATTACGATCCGCTGCGGCTTCGGAGTCCGGCGTTCAAGTTACCGGCACGGTCGATGACATTCGCCCGTATGTGCGCGACGGATCGGTTTATGTCGTGCCATTGCGCATTGGAAGCGGCACGCGGCTCAAAATCTTTGAGGCAATGGCCATGGGCAAGGCAATCGTTTCCACTACCCTGGGCGCGGAAGGTTTGCCCATTCGCGACGAGGTGGACATATCGATAGCCGACAGTCCCGAAGAATTTTCACGAAAAGTTTGCGCGTTGCTTGGTGATGCGGGAGAACGCCGGCGCCTGGGTTCAGCCGCGCGCCAATTAGTTGAACAGCATTACAGTTGGTCATCTGTGGCCGCGGAATTCGATGAGGTGCTTCGCCGTGTGGCTCCGTCGAGTAGCGCTCGTGAAACGGAATTACCAGCGGCTGAAAAAGCATCAGCGCTGAGGGCATGATTTTATGAAGAGCATAATGTCGGTAGACGTTGAAGATTGGTTCCACATTCTGGAGGCCGAGTCCGCGCCGGACATCTCGCAGTGGAATTCTTTGCCGTCTTGCGTAGAGCGGAATTTTCTAAAGCTTCTGGATCTCTTCAGCGAGAAAAATGTCCACGTAACCTGCTTTTTCCTTGGGTACGTCGCAGAGAGATATCCGCATCTGGTGAAAGAAGCTTTAAACCGAGGACACGAAATTGCTTCTCACGGCTACGGTCATCGACTGATTTATACAATGGCGCCGCAAGCGTTCCTCGAAGATGCGCGCAAGAGCAAAGAAATCCTCGAAGGCATAACCGGGCAAGCGGTAACCGGATATCGCGCCCCTGGGTTTTCGGTGACTGCCGATACGCCATGGTTTTTTGAAAAGCTGGTCGAAGCCGGGTTTCGATACGATTCTTCGGTGTTTCCTGCGCCCCGTCAGCACGGTGGCTTGAACACGAAGAAATACTCTCCGCACCTGGTTGCGGATAAGCTCATGGAATTTCCGATTACTGTGGCCGAAGTTTTAGGGAAGCGTTTTTGTTTTTTCGGCGGCGGTTATCTTCGCTTGTTTCCGTACTCAGTCGTCCGGCAGATGTCTCGGAAAGTCCTTGGCGAGAATCGCCCCGTAGTTTTCTATATACATCCACGGGAAATCGACCCCGGTCATCCTCGTCTGCGTTTGGGACTCACACGTACTTTCAAGTCCTACGTTAATCTTAAGACCACGGAACCGAAGCTCCGGCATATTTTGGACGAGTTCCAAGTCACGACCTTTGCTGAATTTATCGCCGAAAATCCATCTTTCTTTATTAATCAGCCGAATACAAGACGCAAGCCGACAACCGTAACGGCCGATAACCGAGTAGCGGAGACTGCATGAGCACATCAACCAATCGCACTTCAGAGTTTTTTCACGCCTATGCGCGTGACTTCAACGCCATCTACGGCAATAGCAACACCTTCATGAATCGGCTGATCAACCGGCATTTCCGGGCCAGCATGCGGCTGCGCTACGAGAAGACGATTGAAGGATGCTCTCCTATCGCCGGGCGAACCGTGCTCGACATCGGCTGCGGACCGGGCCATTACAGCGTCACGTTGGCGAAGAACGGGGCTGCCGAAGTGTTCGGCATCGATTTCGCGGATGAAATGATTAACCTGTCGAGCCAGCATGCGCAGTCTGCGGGCGTGGCGAACCGTTGCCATTTTGCCCGCAAGGATTTCCTGCTCGACCCTATCGACAAAAAATATGACTACACCATCGCCATGGGATTTATGGATTACATGGCCGATCCGCGCAAAACAGTTGAAAAAGTTCTGAGCGTCACCAACTCAAAAGCATTCTTTAGTTTTCCTGCGGAAGGCGGAATTCTCGCCTGGCAACGCAAGCTTCGCTACAAAAGCCGCTGCCCGCTTTACCTTTACACCTTGCCGCAGCTTAAGGAATTGTTTTCGAGCGTTGCGCCGGAACAGGTCCGTATTGAGCCAATCGCACGCGATTATTTTGTCACCGTGCGCATGTAGCTCGTTTCGAGCTAAGTTTACTTGCGGCTTGCCGGATACTTTGTGCTTTCATTCCACCAGCGATGCTTTAGCACAAAGGCGCCGTTCCACGGCACTTTGCCGGTGCCGTAATAATCGGATTCGATAACGCGAATCCGCACAGCATCGTTGATCAGATCGGCTTCGGTATTGTTGATCTCGAGCCATACGCGCAGGCTGTATTCGCCGGGAGTCAATGTCAGGCTGGGAATGTCACAGGTATAAACTTGCGGACCCACGCGGGCTTGCGCAGCGCGACCAGGTTGGAATTGACTGTGTGCCGTAAACACTCGTTGCCC
>Ga0134125_10008807_pt1 | contig 11384 bp, 7 predicted proteins | sample KB31751_FD_96464 | JGI IMG/M metagenome (GOLD analysis project Ga0134125, IMG submission 96464) | Terrestrial soil microbial communities with excess Nitrogen fertilizer from Kellogg Biological Station, Michigan, USA - KB3-175-1 | ecosystem: Environmental > Terrestrial > Soil > Unclassified ...
CGGCGAGCTGCGCGGCGAGCCCCGTCAGCGGCAATTGCGCGACCAGTCCCGGCCATTGCTCGGCGGTCTGCGGGAGCGGAAGTGCCGATGCGGGCTCGCGCGATGTGCCCGAAGGCGCCTGCGCCGCGACAGTCGATGTCGATGGCCGTGGCGTCGACGTCGTGGACGGAGGCGGGGCCGTGGAGGCGGATGCAGGTGCAGGCGCCGGTGCCGGTGCCGCTGGCAATGGCGATGCGGTCGAGCGCGCGGCCGCCATCGACGGCGCAGGCGACGCCGCCGTGGGGGCTGCGCGACCTTTCTCGGCGCCCGCGGTGCGCGGCGAGCCGCCCGGCGTCCCGCGCGCTTCGACGCGCCCACCTTCGGCCGGTGCGAACGCCAGCAGGCGCAACAGCGTCATCGTGAACCCGGTGGCCGGATCGGGCGCGAGTGCGAGGTCCTCGCCGCCGCGGATCGCGATCTGCCAGGCGAGCTGCACGCGCTCGGGCGAGAGCGCGGCGGCAAGCTCACGCACACGCGGCGCGTCGTCGAACGCATCGGCCGCGCTCGGCACGACCTGCGCGACGGCGATTCGCTGCAACAGCGACGCGAGGCCGTCGAGCGCCTCGCCGGCGTCGAGGCCGCGCTCGGCGATCGCATCGGCTTCGCCGAGCAGCGCCGGACCGTCGTCGGCGACTATCGCGTCGAGAATTCGGTAAAGGTGGTCGCGGTCGACGGCGCCCAGCATCGCGCGCACGGGCGCCTCGCGCACCTCGCCCGCCCCGAACGCGATCGCCTGGTCGAGCAGCGACAGCGCGTCACGCAGCGAGCCGCGCGCCGCGCGCGCGAGAAGCGCAAGCGCGCCGGCGTCGTGCGCGATGCTTTCGGCATCGAGGATGTGGTCGAGCCGCGCCTCGATCGCCGGCGCCGGCAGCGGCTTCAGGTTGAATTGCAGGCAGCGCGACAGCACGGTGATCGGCTCCTTCTGCGGATCGGTCGTCGCGAGCACGAACTTGACGTGCTCGGGCGGCTCCTCGAGCGTCTTCAGCATCGAGTTGAACGCGCCCTTCGACAGCATGTGCACTTCGTCGATCAGGTAGACCTTGTAGCGGCCGACCGTCGGCGCGTAGCGCGCGTTGTCGAGCACCTCGCGCATGTTCTCGACGCCGGTGTTCGATGCGGCGTCGAGCTCGAGCAGGTCGACGAAGCGCCCCGCGTCGATCGCCTTGCAGGCGTCGCAGACGCCGCACGGCTCGGACGTCACGCCCTTGACGCAGTTGAGGCTCTTGGCGAGGAGCCGCGCGATCGTCGTCTTGCCGACGCCGCGGGTGCCGGTGAGGAGGTACGCGTGATGCAGCCGGCCGGTGTCGAGCGCGTTGGCGAGCGCCTTCACCACGTGCTCCTGGCCGGCGAGCTCGGCAAACGTCTTCGGGCGCCACTTGCGCGCCAGGACCTGGTAGCTCATCGGCTGCAATCCGTCGCCGGGGCGCGGCGCCCGTCGGCGCACGCGCGGTAGGGGTGGCGAGCCGTTCCCCCGGCACTTGGGTTCGATCGCTGTGGCTGCTTCCTTCCGGACCTGACCAGGTTCACGACCTCCCAATGCGGGGCGACCCGCCGTTGATCGGTGCGCGGCGATGCTCGACGCGCCTTGCGATTATAGCGCCCGCGGTCCCGCTCGCACCGGTGAATCCCCCACCCGCGACCCGCGCGGGGACCCGCCGATATAATGGGCGACGCTCCCGCGTCACCGCCTTCGAGTGCGACAGCGATCACCGCCCCGCCCATTCCGCTCGCACGCCCGCCTCGTCGCGCCGCTCGTGGCGCTCGCCTTCACCGCCTGCCAGCAGCAGGCACCACCCCCGCCCAAAGTCCCTCCGCCGTCCAACGTGTTGTCGGCGATCGTGCGCCCGGCCGCGGGCACATGGTTCCTCGGCATGCACGACACGCCCGAGGGCTTCGAGCACGATCTCATCGCCCGGTTCGCGCGCGACGCCAGGCTCGACCTCGCGGCGGTGACCACCGACTCCGCGACCGACCTCGTGCGCGCGGTCGCGCACGGCAACGCGATGGTCGGGCTTGGCGGCCTGTACCGTCCCGAGCCCGAGTCGCGCCGGCGCGAGCGCGCGAGCACCGACCCGGACCGCGACGTGCTGTGGACGACCGGCATCACCGAGGTCCAGCCGGTCATCGTCTACAACGCCGACGGCTTCCGGCCGCGCGACTGGTCCGACCTCGAGGGCGCGAGCGTCGCGTACCTTCCAGGCACCGGCCTCGAGCGCGGCTTCGCCGAGATCCGCGCCGCGCATCCGGGCGTGCACTGGGTCGAGCGCGATGCGCCGTCCGCCGATGCGCTGATAGCCGACGTCGACGACGCGAAGGTGGACTACGCGGTCGTGAGCTCCGCCGACGCGGCGCTCGCCCGCAACGTGTACCTCGGCTTCGACGTCGCGTTCTCCGCGGGGCCGAAGCGCGAGCTCGCCTGGGCGGTGCCCGCGACCGACTCGAAATTGCGCGACGCCCTCGACGCGTTCATCGAGCGCGCGAAGCGCGACGGCACGATCCGCGAGCTCCTCGACCGCTATTTCACCCCGGCGCGGAGCCTCGGCCGGCCTGACGCCGGCGCGCTGCACGACAAGATCGAGTCGGTGCTGCCGAAGCTGCGCCGCGATTTCGAGGCGGCGCAGGACGCGACCGGCCTCGACTGGCGGCTCCTTGCCGCAGTCGCCTACCAGGAATCGCAATGGGACGCCGACGCGACCAGCGAGACCGGCGCGCGCGGGATCATGCAGATCACCGAGGACACGGCGAAGCAGCTCGGCCTCGACGACCGCGGCGACGCGTCCGGCAGCATCGCCGCGGCGGCGCGCTACCTGCGCATGCTGCGCGACAAGCTGCCGGCGCGGATCACCGAGCCCGACCGCACCTTCATGATGCTGGCGGCGTTCAACATCGGCTTGGGCCACCTCGAGGACGCACGCGTGCTGGCCCAGAAGATGAAAGGCAATCCCGACCGCTGGAGCGACGTGCGCCGCGCGCTGCCGCTGCTCGCCGATCCGCAGTATTTCAGCACGGCCAAGCTGGGCTACGCGCGCGGCGGGATGCCCGTCGCGTTCGTGCAACGGGTGCGCGCGTACTACGACATCCTGACGCGCACGTTCCCGTCGCACACGCCGCGCCTGCGGATGATTGCCACCGAGCCGCAGGCGAGCCCCTGAGCGCCGATCGGCGCACATTGCGGCGCGCTCGAGGGGCGCACGCGCGCCACGGGCCGCCGCGTCGTCAAATGCCGCGCCGTACGCATGCCGTGCTGGCCTAAGATGCGACGTGCTTCGCTTCGCCGCGCCGATGTTCTTCGCCGCCTGGGCGCTCGCTGCCGCGGCGGCGGGCGCCGCGACACCGGCGCCCGTCGCGCTCGAGTCGATGACGAGTCCCGAGCTCGCGGCGCGAATCGCCGCCGGCGCGACGATCGCGATCGTGCCGATCGGCGGCACCGAGCAGAACGGGCCGTACATGACGCTCGGCAAGCACAATGCGCGCGTCGCCGTGCTGGCGGCGCGGATCGCCGAGCGCCTCGGCAACGCAGTCGTCGCGCCGGTGGTCGCCTACGTGCCCGAAGGCGCCGTGTCGCCGCCGCAGGCGCACATGCGCTACGCCGGCACGATCAGCATTCCGGAGCGCGCGTTCGAGTCGACGCTCGAGGGCGCGGCCGCGAGCCTCCGCCAGCACGGCTTTCGCGACATCGTGTTGCTGGGCGACCACGGCGGCTACCAGGCGAGCCTCGCGCGGGTGGCCGCGCGGCTCGACAAGGCGTGGGCGGGGTCGCCGGCGCGCGTGCATGCGATCCCCGAGTATTACCGCGCGTCGTCGTCGGGCTACGACGCGACGCTCGCCGCCAAGGGCCATTCGCGCGCCGAGATCGGCACGCATGCCGGCCTCGCCGACACGTCCCTCACGCTCGCGACCGCGCCGCAGGACGTGCGCAGCGACGCGTTGCGAGCGGCATCCGATCCGTCCGCCGCGCCGGGCGTCGCTGGCGATCCGCGGCGCGCCAGCGCGGCGCTCGGCGAAGCCGGTGTCGACGCGATCGTCGCGTCGACCGTTGAAGCCATACGCAAAGCCGTGGCGCGACGCTGATGCCTCGCGCTTTTCCACCCCGCAAAGGAATGCCTTGAAGCTCTCGCCTACCCTTCTCGCCGCCGCGCTGTCGCTCGCATCGGCGCTCGCCGCCGCACAAGCGCCCGCGCCTGCTGCACCGGCCGTCCCCGCCGCGATCGCCACCGTACCCGGCATGCCACCGGTCGTCGATCCGTCGAATCTCTACAGCGAGACGTCCGCCGGCAAGTACGCCCCGGCGACCGCGAACGCGCTCCCGCGCATCTACGTGCCGAACGTGCGCTCGAACGACGTCTACGTGATCGACCCCGCGACGATGAAGGTCGTCGACAGGTTCAAGGTCGGCCTGAACCCGCAGCACGTCGTGCCGTCGTGGGACCTGAAGACGCTGTGGGTCGCGAACAACGCCGAGCACCGTACCGACGGCAGCCTGACGCCGATCGACCCGACGACCGGCAAGCCCGGCGCGCCGGTGCCGGTCGACGACCCTTACAACATGTATTTCACGCCCGACGGTCACTACGCGATCGTTGTCGCCGAGGCGCACAAGCGGCTCGATTTCCGCGACGCGCACACGATGAAGCTCGCGTACTCGCTCGACATGCCGAAGTGCGGCGGCGTCAACCACGCGGACTTCTCGATCGACGGCCGCTTCGCGATCTTCACCTGCGAGTTCAGCGGCGGCCTCGCCAAGGTCGACCTCGTCGACCGCAAGCTGCTGGGCTACCTCAAGCTCTCCAGGGGCGGCATGCCGCAGGACATCCGCATCTCGCCGGACGGCCGGGAATTCTTCGTCGCCGACATGCGCGCCGACGGCGTGTTCGTCATCGACGGCGCCACGTTCAAGGAGACGGGATTCATCGCCACGGGCATCGGCACGCATGGGCTCTACCCGTCGCGCGACGGGCGCAAGCTCTACGTCGCCAACCGCGGATCGAACATGGTGCACGGCCACGGCCACGGCAAGGGCAGCGTGTCGGTGGTCGATTTCGCGACCCACAGGATCGAGGCGAATTGGCCGATCCCCGGCGGCGGCAGCCCGGACATGGGCAACGTCAGCGGCGACGGCAAGACGCTGTGGCTGTCGGGTCGCTACGACGACGTCGTCTACGCGTTCGACACGACGACCGGCGCCGTCAGGACCATCAAGGTGGGCATGGAACCGCACGGTCTCGCCGTGTGGCCGCTCCCCGGCCGCTATTCGCTCGGCCACACCGGCAACATGCGCTGACGCGACGGCCGTCATTCCCGCGAACGCGGCGATTTGCCGTCATCCCCGCGAAGGCGGGGATCCAGCCTGACGCGTGGCGAGAACGCGCACGCTCCGATTGCGCGGTCACGGCTGGATTCCCGCCTGCGCGGGAATCACGGCTGGTTGTGCGGGGAATGACGGCAGCGTCGAATGTCGGCGGCTCGTCGGGAATGACGAGTGGCCCGGTGAAGCGCCCTACCCGATCACCTCGACGCCGCCCATGTACGGCGCAAGCGCCTTCGGCACGTCGATCTTCCCGTCGGCGCGCTGGTAGTTCTCCATCACCGCGACGAGCGTGCGGCCGATCGCGAGGCCCGAGCCGTTCAGCGTGTGCACGAGCTCGTTCTTGCCTTGCGCGTTGCGAAAGCGCGCCTGCATCCGCCGCGCCTGGAACGCCTCGCAATTGCTGCACGACGAGATCTCGCGGTAAGCGTCCTGGCCGGGCAGCCAGACCTCGAGGTCGTAGGTCTTCGCCGAGGCGAAGCCGATGTCGCCGGTGCACAGCGCGACGACGCGATACGGCAGCGCGAGGCGCTGCAGGATCGTTTCCGCATGGCCGGTCAGCTCCTCGAGCGCGTCATTGGAGTGATCTGGATGAACGATCTGCACCATCTCGACCTTGTCGAACTGGTGCTGGCGGATCATGCCGCGCGTGTCCTTGCCATAGCTCCCCGCTTCCGAGCGGAAGCACGGCGTGTGCGCCGTCAGCTTGATCGGCAGCGCAGACGCCGGCAGGATCGCGTCGCGGACGGAATTGGTGAGCGTGATCTCGGACGTGGAGATGAGGTACAAGGCTTCGCCGTCGCCTTCCTGGCCGCCCTTCTTCACCGAGAACATGTCCGCCTCGAACTTCGGCAGCTGCGTCGTGCCGATGAGCGTCGCCGCGTTGGCGATGTAGGGCGTGTAGCACTCGACGTAGCCGTGCTCGCGTGTGTGCACGTCCAGCATGAATTGCGCGAGCGCGCGATGCAGCCGCGCGAGATCGCCGCGCAGGAACGTGAAGCGCGCGCCGGCGAGCTTGGCGGCGGTGGCGAAGTCGAGGAGGCCGAGCGCCTCGCCGAGGTCGGTGTGATCCTTCGGCGTGAAATCGAATTTGCGCGGCGTGCCGACGCGCCGCAGCTCGACGTTGTCGTCGGACGAGCGTCCTGCCGGGACGTCGGGCTGGGTGAGGTTGGGAAGGTCGAGCAGGAAATCGCGCAGCTTCGCCTGCACGCCGTCCAAGCCCGCCTCGAGACGCTTCAGCTCGTCGCCGAGGCCCGCGACCTCGGCGAGCAGCGCCGATGTGTCCTCGCCCTTCGCCTTGGCCGCGCCGATCGCCTTGCTTTGCACGTTGCGGCGGTTCTGCAGCTCCTGCGTGCGCGTCTGGATGTCCTTGCGCTCGCGCTCGAGCGCCTCGAAGCGCGCGACGTCGAGCGCGACGCCACGCCTGGCCAGCCCCGCGGCGACGGCGGCAAGATCGTTGCGCAGGAGGTTGATGTCGAGCATCGCCGAATGGTAGCAAACGCTACTTGCCCTTGCGGTCGCCGGCGTCGGCGTCGCGCGTGCGCAGCGCGTCGAGCTTCTCGCGGATCCGCGACTCGAGCCCGCGATCGGTTGGCGTGTAGAAGTGCACATCCGGCATGTCGTCGGGCAGGTAGCGCTCACCGGCCGCGTAGGCGTCATCCTCGTCGTGCGCATACCGATAGCCGCTGCCGTAGCCCAGGTTCTTCATGAGCTTCGTCGGCGCATTGCGCAACCGCATCGGCACCGGCCGCGAGCCGTCGTCGCGCACGAAGGCGCGCGCCGCGCCGTAGGCGGTGTACACGGCGTTGGATTTCGGCGCGACGGCGAGGTAGATGACGCACTCGGCGAGCGCGAGCTCGCCTTCCGGCGAGCCCAGCCGCTCGTAGGTCTCGGCGGCATCGAGCGCGACGCGCAGCGCGCGCGGATCGGCGAGGCCGATGTCCTCGGTCGCCATCCTCACCATCCGCCGCGCCATGTACAGCGGATCGGCGCCGCCGTCGAGCATCCGCACGAGCCAGTAGAGCGCGGCGTCGGGATCGGAGCCGCGCACCGACTTGTGCAGCGCCGAGATCTGGTCGAAGTAGGCCTCGCCCCCCTTGTCGAAGCGGCGCAGGCTGCGCGCGATCGTCGCCTCGACGAACGCGAGGTCGATGGCCGCGACGCCGCGCTCGCGCGCTGCCGTCCCGAGCTGCTCGACGAGGTTGACGAGGCGCCGGCCGTCGCCGTCGGCATAGCCGACCAGTGCGTCGCGCGCGCCGTCGTCGAGCGGTCGATCGGGCAGCGCCGCCGCGAGGGCGCGATCGAGCAGCACGCGAAGCTCGTCGGGCGACAGCGGCTCGAGCACGTACACGGCCGCGCGCGACAACAGCGCCGAGTTGACCTCGAAGCTCGGGTTCTCGGTGGTCGCGCCGATGAACGTCAGCACGCCCTGCTCGACGAACGGCAGGAACGCGTCCTGCTGCGCCTTGTTGAAACGATGGACCTCGTCGACGAAAAGGATCGTCGCGCGTCCCGATTGCGCGCGCACGAGCCCGGCACGCGCGACCGCGTCGCGGATGTCCTTGACGCCCGCCAGCACCGCGGAGATCGCGATGAACTCGGCGTTGAACGCGTCGGCCATCAGCCGCGCGAGCGTGGTCTTGCCGACGCCGGGCGGCCCCCACAGGATCATCGAATGCGGCTTGCCGGCGGCAAACGCGACGGCCAGCGGCTTGCCGGGCGCGAGCAGGTGGCGCTGGCCGATGACCTCGCCGATGCTGCGCGGCCGCAGCCGCTCGGCGAGCGGCGCGGCGGCATCGGCGTCGGCGCGAAAGAGGTCGTCCATGCGGGGTCGTTGCGGCACGTCATTATGCGCGGTAGAGTGCCGCGCGAGCGCGACCCCGCGCGATTGCGCCGGGACGCCGCGACCTTGCGGGAGGAACGGCCCATGCCGACGCATCCGCTGCCGCTGCCGCCGTTGCGCCGCCGCGAATTCCTGCGGCGCCTGCTTGCGATGACCGGCGCCTCCGCCGCGGCGAACGCGCTGCCGGCGCTCGCGCAGGTTCCCCCCACGCCGAAACCGCTCGACATCGTTATCGTCGGCGCCGGTCTCGCCGGCCTCGTCTCGGCATACGAGCTCGAGCAGCGCGGGCACCGTGTGACCATTCTCGAGGCGGATCCGCGTCACATCGGCGGGCGCGTGCGCACGATGCGCTTCGGCGACGGGCGCTACGGCGAATTCGGCGCGATGCGCATCCCGACGCGGCACCTGCTGACGCGCCACTACGTCGCCGAGCTCGGGCTGCCGCTGCGGCCGTTCGTGTTCTCGAACCCGCAGGCGTACTACTTCATCCGCGGTGAGCGTCACCGCATCGCCGACGTGAAGGCGGTGGCGCGCCTCTTCCGGCTCGCCGACGCCGAGAAGGACAAGTCGCCCGACGACCTGTGGGCCGAATCGGTGGGCAAGGCGCTGGCCTCGCTCGACGAGGCCGACCGCAAGTCGCTCGTCAGTCCCGGGATCAGCACACCGCGCCTTCGCGCACTCGACCAGAAGACACTGCAACAGTTGTGCGAGGACGCGGGCTTGTCCGAAGAGGCGATCGAGTTCCTCGCCGTCACCGGCGGCTCCGAGACGATCCTGCCGACCGCCGCCACGGAGACGCTGCGCGAGGAAATGCTCGAGGTGTGGACGCAGGGCTTCGACGAAATCGTCGGTGGCACCGACACGCTGGCGAGCGCGCTCGCGGCGAAACTGAAGTCGAAGCCGCGGCTCGGCGCCGAAGTGATCCGCCTCACGCAATCGGCCGACGGCCGCCGCGCCGGCGCGATCTATCGCGTCAACGGCCAGCAGCGCAAGGCCGAGGGCGACTACCTCTTGTGCACGCTGCCCTGCCCCGTGCTGTCGCGCCTCGTCGTCGAGCCCGGCTTCTCCGGGCCCAAATGGCGCGCGATCCGCGAGCTCGCCTACGACTCCTCGACCAAGGTGCTGGCGCTCGCCAACCGGCGCTTCTGGGAAGCGGACGACGGAATCTACGGCGGCGGCACGTTCACCGACCTGCCGCTCGCCACCGCGTATTACCCGTCCGACAACGCGGAGGCGAAGGATCCGCGCGTGTCGCGCGGGCCGGGCGTGCTGCTCGCGTCGTATTCATGGGGACAGACGGCGCGGCGGCTCGCGAGCCTCGCGCACCGGCCGCGCAGCGCCAACGTGATCGAGCACCTTGCGCGCGTGCATCCGCAGCTCGCGCGCGCCGGCGCGATCCGCCAGACAGCGAGCTGGAGCTGGGACAACCATCCGTTCGCGAGCGGCGCCTTCGCGTGGTTCAACGCCGGCCAGCACACCACGCTCTACCGCGACCTGATCGCACCCGCGGGCCGCATCCATTTCGCCGGCGAGCACGCGTCCCTGACGCACACGTGGATGCAGGGCGCGCTCGAGTCGGGCCTGCGCGCGACGCGCGAGATGCTCGAGGACGCGCAGCGCGCCTGAGCAACGTTCCCACGGCATCCGGTGCGGAAGAGACGCATCGCATCGCGCTGCTCTTGTAGTCCTTCACCGACGCTCATCTGCGCACGCGTCCGATCGCGTGCGCGTCACTCGCGCGGTCCAATCAGACGTTGGACTTTCCGGCGGCGACGCGACGGCGCCGTGCGCCTTTCATGGATTCGTTCGACGCCTGGCTCGCCTCGCTGCCTTTCGACCGTCACCCTGCATGGACGACATGGGTGACGGCCGCGATCGTGACGCTCATCGCCTACGTGATCGCCACGGTCGCGATGCGGGTCGTTGCCCGCCTCGCCGCAAGGCACCGCGGGTGGTCCGCGTTCGCGGCCGGCGTCGCGAGGCCCGGATGCCTGCTCGTCGCCGCGCTCGCCGCGAGCCTCGTGCTCAACGCCGCACCGGACGACGTGCCGCTGATCGGCGGCATCCGCCACATGGCGGCGCTCGTCGTCATCGCCGCGTTCACCTGGGCGGCGATCGGCGCGCTGCGCGGCATGAGCGCCGCGATCGTGGTCCGCCATCCGACCAACCTGCAGGACAACCTCGCCGCGCGCCGCGTGCTCACACAGGCACGCGTGCTCACGCGCACGTTGACCGGAGTCGTCGCCGTCGTCGGCGTCGCCTTCGCGCTGATCACGTTCCCGCAGGTGCGCCAGATCGGCGCGAGCCTGCTCGCGTCGGCCGGCGTCGCGGGCCTCGTCGCCGGCCTTGCCGCGCGCTCGGTGCTCGGCAACCTGATCGCCGGGCTGCAGATCGCGCTGACGCAGCCGTTGCGCATCGACGACGTGCTCATCGTCGCGGGCGAATGGGGTCGCGTCGAGGAGATCACCAGCGCGTTCGTCGTGATGGCGCTGTGGGACCAGCGCCGGCTCATCGTGCCGCTGCAGTACCTGATCGAGCAGCCGTTCCAGAACTGGACGCGGCGCAGCGCCGAGATCCTCGGCACCGCGTTCCTGTGGGTCGATCCGACGCTGCCGGTCGCGCCGCTGCGCGCCGAGGCCGAGCGCATCTGCAAGTCGGCGCCCGAATGGGACGGCCGCGTGTGCGTCGTGCAGGTCACCGACATGAGCGAGGCCGCGATGCAGCTCCGCTTCCTCGTGAGCTCGGCCGATTCCGGACGCAACTTCGACTTGCGCTGCAAGATGCGCGAGGGAGTCATCGCGTTCATCCAGCAGCGCCATCCGGACGGCTTGCCGCGCCGGCGCATCGATGTCGAGCGCGAGCCGTCATTCCCGCGAACGCGGGAATCCAGCCGTGACGCGACGACGACGCGCGCGTCCCGCTGATCCATGTGCCACCCCTGGATCCCCGCATTCGCGGGGATGACGATGAGCGATGCCCGTCGATGGCGCAAGCGCCATCCTGCAGCACGACGGGCTACGGCTTGTCCGCGATGACGTCGGCGCCCTGCGGCGGCGTGAACTTGAAAAGGCTCGCGTCGAGCGCGGGGTTGCGCTCGATGTCCGCGAACGTGAGCCGTGTCGTCTGGCCGAACGCATCGGTCAGGATCATCGTGCGCGGCAGGTGGTCGCGAAAGCCCATGCGCACCGCGGTGAAGCC
>Ga0134125_10008808_pt1 | contig 11383 bp, 6 predicted proteins | sample KB31751_FD_96464 | JGI IMG/M metagenome (GOLD analysis project Ga0134125, IMG submission 96464) | Terrestrial soil microbial communities with excess Nitrogen fertilizer from Kellogg Biological Station, Michigan, USA - KB3-175-1 | ecosystem: Environmental > Terrestrial > Soil > Unclassified ...
GCGTCGCTGCAACTCAACGTCTACAATCTGTTCGACAAGAATTACGTCGCCGCGATCAACAAGAGCGGCTACCGCTACACGCCGGGCGCGCCGCGTTCGGCCATGCTGACCTTGAACATCAAGTATTGAGCGATCGATGCTGCTGCACATCGAAAACCTGCTGGATGCCGCGACGGTCGAGCGCATGCACGCAAGGCTGGATGGCGCCGACTGGATCGACGGACGCGAAACCGTCGGTCCGCAAGGCGCGCAGGTCAAGCGCAATCGGCAGTTGGCCGATACATCGCCGCTGCGCGCGGAACTGGGCCGCGAAGTCCTGGCTGCGTGCGCGCGCCATCCCGCATTCCATGGCGCCACGCTGCCGGTGAAAATCCTGCCGCCGCGCTTCAACCGCTACACCGATGGCGGCGCGTATGGCGCGCACATCGACGGCGCCGTGATGGCGCTGGCCGACGGCAGCCAGTTGCGTAGCGACATCGCCTGCACGGTGTTCCTTGCCGATCCTGGAAATTACGATGGCGGCGAATTGATCGTCGATGACACCTACGGGGAGCACGAGGTCAAATTGCCCGCGGGCGACGCCATCGTGTATCCCGCCGGCAGCCTGCATCGTGTGGCACCCGTGACGCGCGGCGCGCGCGTGGCCGCGTTCTTCTGGATCCAGAGCCTGGTGCGCGACGAAGCGCAACGCGGCACCCTGCTGCAGCTCGACACCGCGATTCGCCAACTCAAAGGAAGCGGCGCCGATGCGGGTGCGGTCAGGCAACTCACGGGCGTCTACCACAATTTATTGCGTCAGTGGGCCGATACGTAATTGGTGCGATCATCCACGATCGCCGCGTGTCGAATGGACGAACCAACCGGAAGCCTTTCGGCTCACGAGTCCAGAACGGCCATCCATGGCCGACTTTTCACAAATGCGGGCGCATCCACCCAGCACGCGAAGGCGCGGCGCGCGATAATACGCAGCTTTCATCAACGGCAAAGCTGCAATGAACTACATCCCGGGCCAACGCTGGGTTTCCGAGGCGGAACCCGAACTCGGCCTGGGGACCGTCCTGCGCTGCGACGAACGCGCCCTGCAGGTGTTGTTCGCCAAGTCCGGCGTGGTGCGCAATTACTCGGCGCTGGGCGCTCCGCTCGCGCGGGCAAGCTTCCGCGTCGGACAGCGCATCGCCGGGCGCGGCATCTCGTTCGTGGTCGAACGCATCGACCTGCGCGATGGCTTGCTGGTGTATTCCGGGGAAAAGCGCGAACTCGGCGAAGGCCAGCTCGACGACGAGCAGTCGCTGTCGCAGGCCGATGCGCGCCTGATGTCCGCGCGCGTGGACAAGCCGCACCTGTACGAGCTGCGCAAGCAGGCCCTGCTGGCACGCGCGGCCGCGCGCCGTTCCGCGGCCTGGGGCATCCTCTCCGCGCGCATCGATTTGCTGCCACACCAGCTCGGCGTGGTCGCCGCCTGCATGGAACGCGAGCATCCGCGTGCCCTGCTGGCGGATGAAGCGGGCCTCGGCAAGACCGTCGAAGCCGGCATGCTGATCGCGCGCATGCTGGCCACCGGCCGCGCCACGCGGGTGCTGATCGTCCTGCCCGACGCGTTGCTGGTGCAGTGGTTCGTCGAAATGCGCCGGCGTTTCCAGCTTGCTTTCGCGATCATCGACGAAGAACGTTGCACCGCGACGGAAGCCGCCGACCCCGGACACAACCCGTTCCTCGACGATCAGCTCGCGGTCGTTTCGCTCGCATGGCTGGCGCGCGAAAGCGTGCGACACCAACAGGCACTCGACGCAGGCTGGGACATGCTGGTCGTGGACGAAGCCCATCACCTCGAGTGGACGCCCGAAGCGCCCAGCCCCGGATACCTCGCGGTCGAAGCGCTGGCCACGCTGACGCCCAGCGTGGTGTTGCTGACCGCGACGCCCGAACAGCTCGGCCGCCGCGCGCATTTTGCGCGCCTGCGCCTGCTGGATCCCGCGCGCTTCAATGACCTCGATCGTTACCTGGCGGAAGCCGAGGGCTACACCGGGCTCTCGCCGATCGCCGAGCGCATCGCCGGTGCGGCCCCGCTGGATGCGCGTGAACGCGAAGAACTCTGCGCGCGTTTCCCCCATGATCCCGCGCTGCACGCACTGGTTTCCGCTTACCCCGCCCGTGCCGAAGCGTTGCTCACCGCCCTGATCGACCGCCATGGCACCGGGCGCGTGATGTACCGCAACCGTCGCGCCGCGGTGGGCGGCTTTCCCGAACGCATGCTCGCGGTCGAAGACGTCGGTTCCGGAATCGGCGAATCGGAACGCGCCCGCCTTCTCGCGGAATTCGAGGACGTCATGCGCGGCGCGGCGCCGCGCGCCTTCGATTACGCTGCCGATCCACGCATCGCGTGGCTCGCGCAGTTGCTGGACGCGCACCGCGACGACAAGTTCCTGCTGATCGCCACCAGCCGCAGCAAGGTCGAGGCCATCGACGCGGCACTGCGCACGCGCAGCGGTGCGCCCATTGCCAGTTTCCATTCCGGCATGACGTTGCTGCAGCGCGATCGTGCGGCCGCCTGGTTTGCGCAACCCGAAGGCGCGCGCCTGCTGCTGTGTTCGGAAATCGGCTCGGAAGGCCGCAACTTCCAGTTCGCGCATCGGTTGGTGCTGTGGGACTTGCCGCTCGATCCCGACCTGATCGAACAACGCATCGGGCGGCTCGATCGCATCGGCCAAGGACATCCGATCGTCCTGCACGTGCCGTGCGTAACCGGCAGCGGACAGGAAGTGCTGCTGCGCTGGCATGCCGACGGCACGCGCGTGTTGCGCGAATGTCCGGCCGATGGCCGCGAACTGCTGCGCAGGTTCGGCGCGGAAGTCGTGCGCATCGCGCGGGCGCATGCCGCGACGGACGAGGCGGACGATCCCGAACTCGATGCGCTGATCGCCGCGACCGCAAGCGCGCACGCCGAACTTTCCGGGGCCATCCGCGACGGACGCGACCGCCTGCTGGAACTGGCCGCGCAACACGCGGGCGGGGCGGCATTGCTTCGCGCGATGCGCGACGCCGACAAGGACGAATCCACCCACGCCTTGATGCAGGAATGTTTCGAGCCCTTCGGCGTGCATGCCGAGGACCTCGGCGACGGCAGCGTGCTGCTGGATCCGGAATTCCTTTCCACCGATGCGCTGGCCGGTTTCGGCGATGGCCCGCGACGCGTCACCTTCGACCGCGCGCTGGCGCTCGCGCGCGAGGAGCTCGACCTGCTGCGCATGGATCATCCGCTGGCCGCCGGCGCCCTGGACCTGCTGCTGACCGGCGAATTCGGCAACGCCGCCTTCCTGGTCGATCCCGTCCTGCCCGTGCGCAGCGTGGTGCTGGAAGCCGTGTACGTGGTCGAGTGCGTCGCCAACGTGCAACTCGACATTCCGCGTCACCTGCCGCCCACGCCGCTCGCGGTGTGCGTCGATTCGCGACTCGCCGAGCGCGACTACGCGCCCTCCCCACCTTCGTTGTTGCGCGCGCGCGAACGCGCGCTGGACATCTCGCGTTACCGCCGCTATCTCGCGCAACTGGTGCCACCGATGCTCGAAAAGGCCGATGCCCTGGCCGCCGAACACGCGCTGGACGTCACCGGCGCGGCCATCGCGCAGGCACGCGCGACACTCGACGCACGCGTGCAGCGCCTGCACGCCCTCGCCACGATCAACACCTCGGTTACCGCGGAAGAAATCGCACAAGCGGAAGCAGCCCGCGACGCAACCCTGGCCGCACTGGCCAAGGCCCGCCCACGCCTCGACGCGGTGCGGATGGCGGTAAGCCCGGATTTCCTGACGCTGCGGTAGTCATTTCCGCAGGGCGAAAACCCCATCTGGAACGGAAGCGATAATTCTTGCGGTTGGGCGAACATCCCGGACCAGCTTCTCCCCCTCCCAATCTTCCCAAGGCGCAATCAATCGACGTTCACTCGATCTCCCAGTCGAGCGTCCCGCTGACCACGGTGTGCGTGCGCCCGCCGACCCAGATGTCGCCGTCTTCGATGCGGATGATGAGCTGGGCGTCGTGGCCGACCTCGCGCCCCTGGCTGACCACGTAGCCACGCGCGAACGAACCCGCGGATTCCGCGAATGCGAGATACGCCGCGATCAAGCCATTCGCTGCACCGGATGCCGGATCTTCCGTGATGCCGACGCCGGCCGGGAAAGCGCGCACGACCATCGCGGGCTCCACGGATGCCTGGCGTGCGAAGGCACACAAGCCCATGCTGTCGGTGGCGCGGGCGAGCGCACCGATGGCGGCATGGTCGGGGCTCCACGCGCGCAAGCCGGCTTCGTCCGCGACTTCCGCCAGCCACCACTTGCGTCCCCCTTCGACCAATGCGGGAGGCAACCGGCCGAGGTGGACGCCATGCAATGTTGCCGCGAGCAACGGATGCGCTTCGAGCCCGGTGCTGACGATTTGCTCCGGCGGCGGCCGCAGCAGCAGGCACCGCGCGGCACCCTCGCCTTCGACCTTCACGGGCAACACGCCTGCCCCGCATTCCTGCCAGATCAGGCCATCGCGCGGCTGCGCCAATCCGCATTCGAGGACCGCGTGGGCGCTGCCGATGCTGGGATGGCTGGCGAACGCGATTTCCTGCCGGGGCGTGAAGATGCGCACGCGATAGCCGGCTTCCTGCCGCGTCGGCGCGAGCACGAACGTGGTCTCCACCAGGTTGTTCCAGCGCGCGAAGCGTTGCATCGCGGCGCTGCTCCAGTGTGCGGCATCGAGCACCACCCCAAGGTGATTGCCGCCCCCGGGGCTGGCGGCGAACACATCCAGATGCAGATAGCGTACGCGTGCCACGATGAATTCCGTTCGCCGAAGGGGTGCGATGGTAGCGGCGCTCGCCGGCGATTGCCCGGATGGCGATCGAAGATTGCCGCACCGCGGTCGACGCGAGATGCAACGCTCGCGCCATCGAGCGGGCTCACGCGCCGATGTCGCGCAAGCGCTTGCCTCCCATCAGCTTGCCTTCGATCTGCTCGAGGGTCACGCCCCTGGTCTCGGGCACCAGCGCCCAGGTGAACAGCAGGAAAGCCAGGTTGAAGGCGGCATACAGCCAGAAGGTGTGGGCGTGGCCGAAGCGGTTGAGCAGCGTCAGGAACGTGGCGCCGACGATCGCGGTGAACACCCAGTTGGTCACCGTGGACACGCCGATGCCGAAATCGCGTCCCTTCAGCGGCTGAATTTCCGAGCACAAGGTCCACACTAGCGGGCCTGCGGAGAACGCGAAGCCGACCACGAACACCAGCAACATCGCGACGGCCAGCAGCCGATCGTCCTGCGTGGCCATGCCGAGGTGCATCAGCCAGCCCACGACGCCGAGCCCGATCGCCATCACCACGAAGCCGGCGTACAGGATCGGCTTGCGCCCGATGCGATCGACCAGGCCGATCGCGATGAACGTCGCGAGTACGTTGGTCAGGCCGACGATCGCGGTGAACCACATCTGCATGCTGGTGGCGTAACCCATGTCCGCAAAAATGCGCGGCGCGTAATACATCACCACGTTGATGCCGGTGAGCTGCTGCACCACCTGCAGTGCAATGCCCAGCCCCACCGAGCGGCGAAAATTGCGATTTTCCAGGAACAACCGCCAGCCCTGCTGTGGCGTGCGCAGTTGCTCACGGATCTCGGCGACTTCCTTCAACACGAGTGCGGGATCGCCGCGCAGTTTCTGCAACACCGCGCCGGCGTCGACTTCGCGTTGCCGCAGCACCAGCCAGCGCGGACTTTCCGGAAGCCCGAGCACGCCCAGCAGAAATAATGCGCCGGGCAACGCGATGATGCCCAGCATCCAGCGCCAGCCCTCGACGTAGCTGAAGCCGGTGTCGGACAGGAATGCTACGAAGATGCCGATGGTGATCATCAACTGATACGTCGAAATCATCGCACCGCGCCGATCGGGCGGCGCGATCTCGGCGAGGTACAACGGCGCGGTGAACGCCGCGATGCCGATGGCGAGCCCCAGCACGAGGCGGGCGCCGATCAACGCGTCGGGCGACCAGGCGGCCGCACTGATCAACGATCCGATCACGAACAGGCTGGCGCTGAACACCAGCGAGCGCTTGCGACCGAAGTGGACCGACAGCCACGCCGCGAGCGCGGCACCGATCGCGGCGCCCACCATCATGCTGCTGACGATGCGTTCGAGCACGACGTCGTTGACACCGAACTCGTGCTGGATGAATTGTTGCGCACCGGAGATCACCCCGACGTCGAGCCCGAACATCAATCCCGCCAGTGCAGCGAGCGTGGCGACGAAGGCGGCGCGTCGGCGCGCCTGCCCGGCGGTTGTCGCGATGGCTTTCATCAGGTCTCCCTCGCAGTTGACGTTGCGAAAACGTTGACGTTCGTGGATGCTGTGGTGCTTGCGCCTATGGAAGCTTTGATTCTGCTCGTCATTCCGGAATCGCGAAGCGATATCCGGAACCCAGTGTCTTTCTGTTTCAACCATTTGCGTCAAGGCACTGGATCCCGCCTTCGCGGGAATGACGAAAGAATGGGTTGATCAGAGGGTCCTTTGGTGCGCCGCGCCGGCCGCTTGTCTTGCCGGCGCCATTTCACAACCGCCATCGGCATCGATGAGCTGGCGCATTTGCAGGTACACGCCGTTGGTCCAGCCGAAGCCGATCACGTTGGTCTTGTAGCCTGCGGTGATTTTCACGTCGGCGTTGCCGAGCAGCATGTTGTATTTCTCGCGGATGGTGCCGTCTCTCGCGAGGCTGCGATCGACGGTGCCGGTGAATCCGCACGAGATGCGCCGGGCGTCGGCGCGAAAGCCGTAATCCTGCAACCCTTTCACGGCGATCCAGTTGGTCGGCGCCCAGCCGAACGGCGCGTCCCATTGCGCACCGGTGTCGCGCGTACTCATCGCGAGTCCGCCCTTGTGCTCGAACAACTTGAGCTGCGTGGCCAGCGCGGCCGCCTGTTGCTTCGACGCGGCACCTGCCCACAGTGGATAGAACATCGTCAGGTACGGATCGGTCGAAGCCTTGCCCGCCGCGAAGTCGTAGTCCATGTAGCGCCCTTGCTCGGGGTGCCACAGGTACTTGTCCATCGCCGCGCGGCGCGCCTCGGCGGCGTGTGCCCAGCGTTCCGCGTCGGCGGTCTTGCCGAGCTGCTTCGCGAAATCCTCCAGGTCGCGTTCGTAGCGATACAGCAGGCTGTTCAGCCCGGCGCCCGCGTAGTGGTGCGTCGAACCACCCCACGGCCCGAAGTGGAAGTCGGTGTCGAAACCGGATTCGCGCATCGCACGGTCGCCGAGATAGTAGTCGGCGGTGAGGCGATAACCGTCGAGCCAGTCGCCCGCGCAGATCTTCGATTTCGCGGCATCGCAACTGGTGGTGTTCAGTGTTTCGGCTTGCGCCTCGTCCGGATGTTGCGACGCCTTGATGAGATAGCCCGGGTCCCGCGAGGGGTGCGCCCGCAGCCAGCGGATCACGCCGACGTAGTAATCACTGTCCGGCATTTCGATGACCGGGCCGTGGCCGAAATCGAAATAGCGCGAGAGCCCGGTGCCGCCGGCAAGATGCTGCTTGCGCGTCCAGATGTCGTGGTTGCGCACCGCCAGCGGATAGGCGCGTTCCAGCCACGCGCGTTTCGCGGCGGCGTCCTTGAAGCTGGCCGGATCGTCCAGCACCGCGGTCATCATCGCGCCCAGCAGCGGCGGCTGCGAACGCGTGAGGTAATACGTGCGGTTGGCATTCAAGACACCGCCATAGTGCTCGACTTCGTAGAGCGCGTTGTCGACCATGTCGAGCGCGAGCTTCCGGTGACCGTCGGCGACCAGTCCCAACACGATGAAGTAACTGTCCCAGCCGTACATTTCATTGAAGAAGCCGCCCGGCACGACATAGGGATAAGGCAGGTAAAGCAAACCCTGCGCGGGCAGCGTGGTGGGATCGACGTCGCCGAGTCGCCCGATGGTCGCGGGAAGGTTTTCGACGCGCATGCCGCAACGCCTGGCGCTTTGCGCCAGCGAAGCCGGCGTCGCCACGTGCGCCGGCAGGTAGATCACCGAATGCGACGGAACCTTGGGATCGACCAGTGCACGGCATTCGTTTACCGAGCGCGTGAGGGTGCTCCACGCGTGGTCGATGTAGCGGCGGGTCCTGGCCGGATCCGGCGCGGCCGCGGAAACCGCGGTCGCAAAAAAGACGGTGAACGCGAAGACGATGAATAGCGAACGAATTTTCATTGCGGATTTCTCCTCGTCCGCGTTGGCGTCAACAGTGGCCGTGCAGGTTCACCCACGATTGCAGTTCAAGCGGGTACCCGACGCACCCATTTCGCGCAGCAGCGCTGGCACAACCCGCGCGCGCGGCTTCGCGCAGCAGCGCAAAGACCGGGCGCTCCGAAGCGTCATGTCGCCGCTGTTCCAGCCGCCGCGATCGGTGCGTCCCACGGGCTGCGGGCTGCGGGCTGGCCGCACGCATGTGCACTGCTTCCGCGACCCACGCGTCCAGCTTGCCTTGCAGCTGCGCCAAGCGCGCCTGCCAGATGCGGGTTGGAAACAGGCCATGCGATTGCAGCACAGGCGCCAAGACAGCTCCGAACGCCGGTTGAACGGTCCCCGCGGGTGGATCGCCGACGGTTGTCACGTTGCCTCCCGAGGGCTCGATATGCTGGACCGCGTCGCCATGCCGGCCACGAACGCAACTGCCCAGGGCGATCGCCGCATGTTACCGCTCGCCGGCCACGCCGTTGGAACAGGCATGTGAATGCGCCGATGCGGACGGTCAATCCCCACGGACATCGGATGACCGGCCCACCACCCATATCGGCCATGTCGGCGCGGCGTGGCAATGATCACACGCGGCGCCGCTGGAAACTTCCGTGCCGCGTAAGCCGCGGCCTTACGGACGCCGCGCGAGCTCGGGGTTTTCGCGGGTCACCGGCATCAGGTCCTTCTTCGAGACGCCGAGCCACAGCAGCATCGGGCTGGCGAAGAAGATCGACGAGAGCGTGCCGACCAGGATGCCGATCAGCATGGTGATCGCGAAGCCATGCACGGCCGGGCCGCCGAACAGCCACAGCGAAGCCATGGTGATGGCGGTGAACACCGAGGTGATGATGGTTCGCGACAGCGTGTTGTTGATGGCGCGGTTGAGGATCTGCGGGGTGTCGGCCTTGCGCGTGAGGCGGAACAGTTCGCGCACGCGGTCGAACACCACCACCTTGTCGTTGATCGAGTAACCGATGACGGCGAGGATCGAGGCCAGCACGGTCATGTCGAACTCGCGCTGCACCAGCGCGATGATGCCGACGGTAATCACCGTGTCGTGGATTTCACTGGCCACCGCGGCGAATGCGAAACGCTTTTCGAACCGCACCCACAGGTAAAACATGATGCCGATGATCACCACGATCGCGGCGTAGATGCCGCTGCTCTTCAGTTCCTGCCCGACCTCGGGCCCGACGAAGTCCGGTGCGTGGGCGAGCTTCACCCCCGGATGTCCGGCCACCAGCGCGGCCATTACCTGCCGGGAAATCCTGTCCGCGACCTTGTCCGGGCTTTCCTTGGCGTCGGCTTTCGGCGGTTGCAGGCGAATCGAGATGTCGCGGGTGCCGCCCATGCTCTGCACCACCGCATGGTCGAAGCCGGCCTTGGTCAGCGCGCCGCGCACGTCGCCGACATCGATCGGTTGTTCGTAGTTCACGCTGAGCAGGATGCCACCCGTGAAGTCGAGGCCGTAGTTGAGCCCCCTCACGGTGATGGCCCAGACCGACACGATCAGCAGGATCGCCGAGATGACGATGCTGACCTTGCGCATGCCGAGGAAGTTGATGTTCAGGTCGTGGTGGAAGAGTTCCATGGTGTGGCGTTTCTCTTTGAACCCCTCTCCCCCCGGGAGAGGGGCAGGGGTGAGGGTTCGGTCCAGTGACGGCACCCACTCTACGTGCGTACCCTCACCCGCCCCTTCGGGGCACCCTCTCCCGAAGGGAGAGGGAAACAAAAACATTTACACCCAGAGCGTCTTGAATTTCTTGCGACGGCCATGGATCAGTGCGGTGATCGCGTGGGTCATGGTGACCGACGTGAACAGGGAGGTCAAAATACCGATGCCGAGGGTGACGCCGAAGCCCTTGATCGCGCCCGCACCCACCGTCACCAGGCCCAGTGCGGCCAGCAAGTGCGTCACGTTGGCATCCAGGATTACCGACCAGGCCTTTTCGTAACCGGCGCGGATCGATGCGAGCGGCGTCGAGCCGTGGTGCAATTCTTCGCGGATGCGTTCGCAGATCAGCACGTTCGCATCGATCGACATGCCGAGCGTCAGCACGATGCCGGCGATGCCGGGCATGGTCAGCGTGACGCCGACCGCCGACATCACCGCGATCAGGATCAGCAGGTTGAAGGTCAACGCGATGTCGGCCACGAGGCCGAACAGGCGGTAGTAGAACGCAGCCGCGAGCAGCACCAGCGCCAGGCCCAGCATCACCGCGCGTTCGCCTTTCCTGATGTTGTCCTGGCCAAGGCTCGGGCCGATCACGCCCTGTTCGACGATGTCCATGGGTGCGGCCAGCGAACCCGAACGCAGCATCAGCGACAGCGTTTGCGCTTCCTGCTGGGAGAGGCCGGTGGTCTGGAACTTCTTGCCGAACACGCCCTGGATCACGGCGTCGTTGAGCACGGTTTCGGTGGTCTTGGAGCTGTGGACTTCCTTGCCGTCCACGATCTTCACTTCCGGTGTCTGCTCGATGTACACCACGCCCATGCGCTTGCCGACGTTGCTGGTGGTGAAGTCCAGCATCTTGCGCGCGCCGGCGGAGTTGAGCGTCACGCTGACGTCGGGCATGCCGGTCTGCTGGTCGTAACCCTGCGAAGCATCGACCAATTCGTCGCCGCTCACGATGATTCGCTTCTTCAGCACCACCGGACGGCCGTCCTTCATGTAGTAGAGGCGATCATCGGGCGGCACGTTGCCGGTGCGCGCCGCTTCCTGCGCGTTCACGCTCTCGTCTTCGGCGTGGTATTCCAGCGTCGCCACCGCGCCCAACACGCGCTTGGCTTCGGCGGTGTCCTGCACGCCCGGCAGTTCCACGACGATGCGCGATTCACCCTGCTGCTGGATCAACGGTTCGGATACGCCGAGTTCATTGACGCGGTTGCGCAGCGTGGTGACGTTCTGGGTGATCGCGGTCTGGGCGAGTTTCTGCACGACGTCGGATTTGATCGTCGCGGTCAACGAGTAACCGCCACCCGGCGTACGGCCGTCCGCCAGGTTGAGGTCGGTGTTGTCCGCCGATATTGCACCCATGGCGTTGTCGCGATCGGCCGCGGTCTTGAACACCGCCTGCACGCCGTTGCCGCTCTGGGATACCGCGTCGTAGGGGATCTGCTTCTGGCGCAGGATCGAGCGGA
>Ga0134125_10008810_pt1 | contig 11382 bp, 12 predicted proteins | sample KB31751_FD_96464 | JGI IMG/M metagenome (GOLD analysis project Ga0134125, IMG submission 96464) | Terrestrial soil microbial communities with excess Nitrogen fertilizer from Kellogg Biological Station, Michigan, USA - KB3-175-1 | ecosystem: Environmental > Terrestrial > Soil > Unclassified ...
CTGGTTCGGCATGGCATATCTGGCGTCCCAGGTGCGCGCGCACTACCTCGCAGCGTTGACGACGACCAGCCTGAACCTGTCCACGACAGACCTGGCGCTCGAGCAGTGGTGGACGAAAGGCGGCGCCCGGGTCAGTGACACCCAGATCAACTCGGTCCTGCAAGCCATCGGGGTGCAGATGGAAGGTTCGGGAACGGTTTTCGCCGCAGCACCGAGCGGAGCCGGCGGCGGCGATCCGGTCCAATACCTGCTCGAACACGGCTACCAACAAGTCACCAGCTACCAACCCGACAGCCGCTTCTGGACTTTCCAATGGATCGAGTTCGGCTGGCTCGCCGGCCTGACCCTGCTGGCTCTCGGCACGGCCCTGTGGCTCCTGCACCGGCGATCCGCATGAGACGCCGAAGAGTCCATGCGGACACCGCGACCCACACTGCCGTTGCCAGATACAGCGCCCCCCGCCCCGATACGCCCGGGGCCGCACCGCCTTCAACCAGATCGCGCATGATGTCCACGACCAGCCCGACCGTTGCGGGTGCCGCTGCTCCCACCCATGCGTCCTACCCCGGCCCGTAGCTCGACCCACAAGATCAACCCTCGCAGGTCGGGCGCAACCACCTGGCACGACGGCGCATCCGGCTAGTGGTCTGCGCCGGGCTCGACCTTGAAGAGCTGTCCGTCATCCCTGTCGGTGACCCAGATGGCGCCGGCGCCGGCCGTCATGCCAAAGGCTGGTCCGGGCAGATCCAGCTGACCGATGACCCTGTCCGTCCGCGAGTCGACGCGCACCAGCTTGTGGGTCGTAATCGTGCCGTACCAGAGCGAGCCGTGGTCCAGCGCGACGGCGTCGGCCGCTCCGCCCTCCTCAATCGTCGCTACCACCTTGTTCGTGCGCGGGTCGATGCGGCTGACGCCGGGGACGCAAGGTGTGTCGTCGCCGCCGGCGCCCCAGACGGCGGAGTTGTCCGCGGCGAGTTGGGTACAGGCGCTCGGGGCCGGGATCGTCGCCAAGATGCGGTCGGAGTGCGGGTCGATGCGCACGACCACGCTCGGGGGGCCGTTGACATCGGTCCAGAGCGACCCCGCGCTGGAGAGGATCCACTTCGGCTACGAACCCGTCGACTATCCGACAGCACTGCTGCTGACCGTTCGCGGCCGCATGAAAGTCGACCTGGGCGACCCTCCCGCTGGACTCACCGACCTCATGCAGGTCGGGCGCGCGATGACCGAACTCGGCGTGCTCAACCCCGGGATGATCGACTGGCGGCTGCACGCCGTTCGCGCTCTCCTTGCCCTCGGGCGAAACGCCGATGCCGAGGATCTCGCCCGAGAGAATCTCGAACTGGCCCGGCAGGCGTCAGGTCCCATCACCGTCGGTGCGGCGATCCGAGTGCGGGCCACCACACTGGTCGGCCCGGAACGGATCGCCCTGCTCGACGAGGCGATTCGTGTCCTTCGTCCGTCGGGGGCCCGTCTGCAACTGGCCCAAACCCTGCTGGCCATGGGGGTGGCGCTGGGTCAAGACGGCCAGCCCCGGGCAGCCCGAGAAGCGCTGACAGAATCCTTCGACCTCGCAACCGGATGTCATGCGCTTCGGACCGCAGAGTTGGCTCGTGCTGAACTCCTGGCCGGCGGAGCAAGACCCCGGCGCCGACCCGTGAACCCGGACGAGCTCACCCTGAGCGAAGCCAGAGTTGCCCGCCTGGCCCTCCGCGGCATGTCCAACAAGGCCATCGCTCAGACGCTGTACCTCTCGCTCAAAACGGTGGAGAAGCACCTGGCCAACACCTACCGCAAGCTCCAGATCACCTCGCGGCATGAGCTCAGCCTTGACGCCCTGGTTGCGGCACGTCCCGACCAGGACTGAACCGTCCCGGCCTGTTCGCGCAGGGTGGGTTGGGTACGCCGACTCCCGGGCGGGTGGCGGTGGCGCTGTGACGGTAGCGCTGGTCGTACTCGAGAGGGGGCTTCAGGAACTTTCGGCCGGCCTAGGTCGTCTGCCGCCGCCCGGCGGCGACGACCCGGCCGACCTGGCCGACCGGGACCGCCTTAGGCCGGGTGGACAGGTGGACCACCGCATACACGGCCACCACCACGGCGATCGGGGTGATCACCAGCAGCTCGAACTCCCATCGTGCCCCGGCGAACCCGGATGGGAGGTGTTCGTCCGGGTTGGACATCCCGAACCCGGGCCACAACAAGCAGACGGCGGCAAGGAGTGACCAGCCGGTGGCCAGGCCGGACAGCAGCCAGGCGCCGGAGCGGCCGCCGGGCGCGCGGAACGGTCGCGACAGCTCCGGTCGGCTGTACCGGAGCCGGACGAACGCCGGGAAGATGAGCAGGTAGGCCAGGACGATCAGCGCGATCGACACGGTCAGCGCCGCCGAGAAGTACTTCTGCGCATCACCGTTGGTCACTGCGAGGTTCAGCGCGACTGCGGCGAGCGACACGGCACCGGAGATCAGGCCCATCCGGGTCGGCACCCCGGAGCGGGGTGAGATCCGGCCGAGCGCCTTGGGTCCGGCTCCGTCGAGACAGGCGGCCGCCTGGGCCCGACTGCCGCCCATCAGCCAGGTCGCGCCGCTGGCCAGCAGCACCCAGATGAACAACAGCCCGGCGATCACTCCGGCCGTCACCCCGCCCCCGGTGAGCGTGACCGTACCGTCGGCCGCGACGTCCCCGCCGTAGACGGTGAACACCGTTTTCATCGCGTCGACCAGGCCCCCCAACGAATTGATCCGCTCGGTCGGCAGGACGACCAGAACGGCCAGGATGGGGATTCCGTACATCAGCACCTGCGCAACGCCGGCCCGGGCGATCGCCACCGGAATGTCCCGCCGTGGGTTGCGCATCTCCTCGGCCGCTGTCGTCGGCAGTTCGACGCCCACGAACGAGTAGATCAGCACCGGAACGACGACGATGAAGATCGCCGGGGTCGGCGCCAGGTCCGAGGCGGAAATACCGTGCAGACCGTGCTGGGCGCCGTAGACCACCGCGGTGACGGTGAAGAACACCAGCAGGCCGATCTGGCTCAGCGCACCGGTGCTCGGCACCCACTTGCCGTAGCGCAACGGCACCATCGCCACCACGGTGGCCAGCACGACGAACGCGCATCCGAACACCCAGAGGCCGGCGCCGGACAGCTCGCCGATGAACGATCGATAGACCGACATCGCCACCACGACAACCGATCCGCCGAGCCACCATGGCGTGCCGGCCCAGTAGAGCAGGGAGGTCAAACCGCCGGCGAACCGACCGAACGCGCGGCGCACCCAGACGTACACCCCGCCCTCCTCCGGGATCGCCGCGCCCAGTTCGGCGGTGATCATCGCCGACGGGACGAAGAACAGCAGGAAAAGCACCGCCAGCCAAGTCAGCGCCTGCGTCCCGCCGATGGCGACGGCCCCGACCGTGTCGACCACGACCATCGCGGAGATCAGGAACAGCACCGTGTCCGCCCGGGACAATTCCCGGCGTAGTCCGGTCTTGTCGTCGGTCATGCCGGCACCCGGATCCCGTCCTCGGCCAGTCCGAGGATCTGCCCCACCACCCGTCCGGCCGAGGCGACCGCACCGTCGGTGTGGCAACATTCGGTGCCGTCGCCGGCCAGGTGCACTCTGCCGTGCGGCCGGCGGATCATCGCGGACAGCGGATCGAATCTGCTGCGGCGCAGCTGGGCCGACCAACGGGTGACCGCCTGCGGGTGCGGATAGACGCGGTGACCTGTGACGTGGCCGGACAGACCGGCGAACAGACCGGCGGCTCCGGTCGCCCCGGCGTGGATGGGCAACTGCTCCAGCGTCCTGACGATCGCCGAAACGGCGGCTTCCGTGGAACAGCCGAACAGGGCACCGGCTCGCGGCTGCGGCACCAGCGCGGTGAGCACCAGGTCGCGTCCGTCCCCGGGATCGTCGAGATACAGGCAACCGGCGGCGGAATCGGTGAGCAGTGGGAAGAGCTCGGCGCCGTGCGCGGCCCATCGCCCGGCGAACTCCGACCTCAGTCTGAGTACGACCTTCAGGTAGCCGCCGGTGCCGATGGACGAGAGTGCATGCCTGATCGGCAAGGTCGAGTGCAGGTCGAGGTCGATTTCCACTGCCCGCCATGGGGGAACCGCAACCACTACATGGTCGGCGGTGGCCGCCCAGTCCCGCCCATCGTCCCGGACCCCACTGATCGTCACCCCGGACCGGCCGGCGCCCGGCCGACTGTCGCCGGCCCGACCATCGGCGATCCGCCGCACCGAGGTTCGGTACTGCACCGCGTCCCCGGGCAGGCGGTCGATCAGAGCACGCACCACAGCCGCGTTCCCGCCGGCGACCCATCCGCACGGCTGGCCGAGACCGTCCTGTCCGCCGAAGAACGGGGCCAGCTCAGCCATCCCGTCGGCGGCCGCGAGATCGTCCCAGCCGGAGGCCGTCTCGATCTCGAGCAGGATTCTGGCCCACTCGGCCGCCGGCGTGTGGCCGACCACGGCGTTGATCAACTCCTGGATGGTCGGGTCATGCGGCGCGGAGGCCGGCGCGTGCCGATACCGGTTCACCAGCGCGCTCAACGTCGAGAAACCGGCGAGGTCGGACTCCGACCGACGCCCGTATTCGTGCAACTCCCCGTCGATGATCATGCTGGATCTGCCCGGACCGGTGACCATGGGCAGTTCGAGGGCGGTGAGCAGCGGATACGCGGCCCCGCCGGTCCAGAACTCCTGAGCGCCGATCTCGGCCGTCGCGCCGTCGGGAAAGGTCACGGTGGCGATGCGACCGCCGGGCCCCTCGGCGGCCTCGACGATCAGCACGTCGACACCGGCACGGTGCAACCCGAGCGCGGTGGTCAGCCCGGCCAGCCCGGCACCGACGATGACGACGGACGCGTGTTGTGGCATGGGCCCTCGCGAGGTCGGGTGGCGGCGGTCACATGCAGGAGAAATCGCCCATCGCAGTGATACGGGTGGTCGCGGCGGCGAGTACGCCGGGCACAATCGACAGGTGCCGATCGACGAAGGGCTGATAGATGCGGTCCGGGCCACCCTGGCCGGGCAGGCGGACCCACGGCGGGCCGACGACCAACAGCGGTACATGAAGTCGGCTATGCCCTACCGCGGGCTGACCGCTGCCGTGCTGCGCACTGCATTGCGGGACCTGTTCGCCGCGCGGCCGATCACCGACCGGGCGACGTGGGTCGCCACCGTCCGCGCGCTGTGGGATGGGGCGATGTTCCGTGAGGAGCGCTACGCCGCCATCGCCCTGGTCCGCCGGCCCACCCATCGGACCTGGGCGACCCAGCGGGCCGTTGTCCCGCTGCTGCGCCACATGATCGTCACCGGGGCCTGGTGGGACTACGTCGACGAGTTGGCCACCCGCTGCGTCGGACCGGTCCTCGCCGCGCATCCGCAGGAGTCGACCTTGATGCGGACCTGGGCCGTCGACGAGAACATGTGGCTGCGCCGCACCGCGATCCTGGTGCAGCTGCACTTCGCGTCCGACACCGACCGCCACCTGCTGCTCGACTGCATCGAACCGAATCTGGCCGATCGAGAGTTCTTCATCCGTAAGGCCATCGGCTGGGCGTTACGTCAGTTCGCCCGCACCGACCCCGCGTGGGTGACCGCCGCGGTCACCGACTGGGGAGATCAGCTGTCACCGTTGTCGCGCCGCGAGGCGCTCAAGCACGTGGCGAGTTGAGCACCCTGGTCAGCTGCTCCTGGGTCTGGTCACCGAGCTTGTCGAACTCCGACTTCAGGAACGGCGTGGCCAGTTTCGCCAACCCCTTGAACGCGATCTGCGCGTGATAGGTGACCTCGGTGCCGCTCCCACCGGTGTCGGCGAACGTCATGGTGTCGGTCGAGTGGACCGTGTCGTTCTCCCCCACGAACACCAGCCGGTCCTCGGCGAGTTCCTCGAGCCGATAGGTCAGCTCGGTCTCCTTGCCGCGGAACTTCGACACGTTGCGCCACGTGGTGCCGACCTGCACGTCGCCGGGCGAGCTCCGTACGCAGCTGACCGTCCCGGGATCCCACTGGGCGGCGTGGGCGAAGTCCTTCAAATAGTCCACGACGGCGGACCGTGGTGGGCTGACGACGAAAGTACGGGTTTCCTCGATCATGCCGACTCGGTGCCCCGGGAGGCACGGGCGCAACCGCGGCGACGGTGAGGGCGACCGCCGCGGCCCGCGTAGGCTTGAATGTTGTGAATCCCGACGTCGCAGCCGACCTGAAAGCCCTCGACACCACCCTGACCAGCATCGAGACGGTCATCGACATCGACCGCCTCAAGGCAACCATCGTGGAGTTGTCCGACGAGGCCAGCGTTCCCGACCTGTGGAACGACCAGGAGAAGGCCCAGGCGGTCACCAGCAAGCTCTCGCACGCCCAGACCGAACTGCGCCAACTGCAGGAACTCCGCCAACGACTGGACGACCTCGAGGTGCTGTTCGAGCTCGGCGAGGAAGACGCCGACACGCTGGTCGAGGCCCAGCAGGAGCTGTCCGACCTGACCGGCAAGATCGAGTCCCTCGAGGTCAGGACGTTGCTGTCGGGTGAGTACGACGAACGGCAGGCCTTGGTCACCATCCGCTCGGAGGCCGGCGGGGTGGATGCCGCGGACTTCGCCGAGATGTTGCTGCGGATGTACCTGCGCTGGGCCGAGCGGCACAACTACCCGACCGAGGTGTTCGACACGTCCTACGCCGAGGAGGCCGGGATCAAGTCGGCGACCTTCCAGATCAAGGAGCCCTACGCCTACGGCACGCTGTCGGTGGAGCAGGGCACCCACCGGCTGGTGCGGATCTCACCATTCGACAACCAGGGGCGCAGGCAGACCTCGTTCGCCGGTGTCGAGGTGGTACCGGTGGTGGAGACCAGCGACCACGTCGAGATCGACGAGAAGGAACTGCGGGTCGACGTGTACCGGTCGTCCGGGCCGGGCGGTCAAGGGGTGAACACCACGGACTCGGCGGTGCGGATCACCCACCTGCCCACCGGCATCGTGGTATCCTGCCAGAACGAGCGGTCGCAGATCCAGAACAAGGCCTCGGCGATGGCCGTGCTGCAGGCCAAGCTGTTGGAACGGCGTCGCCAGCAGGAGCGGGCCGCGATGGACGCCCTGAAGGACACCGGCAACTCCTGGGGCAACCAGATGCGGTCCTACGTCCTGCACCCGTACCAGATGGTCAAGGACCTGCGCACGAACTACGAGGTGGGCAGTCCGAACGCGGTGTTCGACGGCGATATCGACGGCTTCATCGAGGCCGGCATCCGGTGGCGCCGGTCGGCGGATCAGACACCGGCCTGACCGTGCTCGCCCCCGATGCCTTCGGCGCGACCCCCCGGATCGCCGGTGACCCGGTCATTCTGGCCCCGCTGGGGGCGAGCTACCTGGAGCCGTACCTGCTCATGCTGGCCGAGCCCGAGGGCACCCGGCTGACCGGCAGTCAGTCGGTCGCCGTCAGCCGGCAGCGAGCGGAGGAGTGGCTGACCTCCCGCACCGAGCAGGCCGACCGGGCCGACTTCGCCATCGTCAGCACCGGGAGCGGCGAGTTCCTGGGCGAGGCAGTGCTGAACGACTTCGACCCGGAGGTCGCGTCGGCCAACTTTCGCATCGCGCTGGCCGGACCGCAGGTATTCGGCCGCGGCTTCGGCACCGCAGCGACCCGGATGGTGCTGGACTACGGCTTCGACACCGTCGGCCTGCATCGCATCCACCTCGAGGTGTTCGACATCAATCCCCGGGCCCGCCGGACCTACGAGAAGTGCGGCTTCCGCTATGAGGGCACCCAGCGCGACGCCCACCACGACGCCGACGGCTGGCACGATGTGATCGGGATGGCCCTGCTGGCCACCGATCCGCGCACCGACACGGGCGCAGATCCGCTCTGACGAAACGGGGACTCCGATGGGCCAGAACACGGGCAGCGGGACCGCGAACGGACCCGAGTCGATCGACGTCACATTGCCGCCGAGCGGCACAGGCTGTGTGGAGTGCGAGGCGACCGGCGGCTGGTGGGTGCATCTGCGTCGGTGCGCCCAGTGCGGTCACATCGGGTGCTGCGACACCTCACCGTCCCAGCACGCCTCCGCGCACTACCGGGAGACCGGGCATCGATACATGCAGAGCTTCGAGCCCGGGGAGGACTGGTTCTGGGACTTCGTCACCGAAGAGGCCGGCGACGGCCCGGTGCTGGCCGACCCGCAGTCACGCCCGGCCGACCAGTCCACTCCGGGCCCCCGCGTGCGGGTTCCGGCCAATTGGCGCGCACTCATCCATTGAACGCGGTGGGGTGAGCGGGACAGGTCCGGCAGTCGGATAGATTTCCGGCATGCTCATCATCGGCATCATCTTGTTCGGCATGCTGATCGGCGCGGCTGCCCAGCTCATCCTCGGCCGTCAGCACGGCAAGTTCAACTGGCCGATGGCGTTCGTGTCCGGGTTGGTCGGCTCGTTCGTCGGTGGCCTGTTGGTCAGTCTGCTCTCCGGCGACGGCCTCGCCTTCCGGCCCAGCGGCATCATCGGATCCATCGTCGGGGCGATCATCGTGACGGTGATCTGGCAGTGGTCGCAGGGTAGATCACCGTCCGGCAAGCGCTGAGGCTCCGTCAGCTCTCACCGAACCGATCGGACAGGGCGTATCGCAGCAGCACCACGTCCCCGATCTGCCGCACCTGGGCCAGCGGGGCGCGGCGGTCGGCCGGCCAGGGGAAGTCCCCGTCCGGGACGAACCGGGGCGCTCTCGGGTCACCGACCAGCAGCGGAGCGATGACCACCTGGAGCTCGTCGGCAAGTTCACCGGCCAAGAACTGGTTGTGCATGCGACCACCGCCCTCGACCATGAGGCGACGCACCCCTCGACCGGTCAGGTCGTGGAGGATGCCGGCGAGATCGACCGGGTCCCCGGCATCGACGACGGTTGCCAGGCCATCGAGCCGATGTCGGGTCCGGGCCGCTGCCGGCGTCGCGCAATAGACGAGCTTGGCGGACTGGCCTTGGCAGAAGAAGTGTGCACCCGGGTCCAGGTCGCCGGTGCTCGTCACGGTCACCTTGACCGGCGAGGCCGGCTCTCCCCGAGTCTGACGGTCGGCCCGCCGCTCCGGTGACCGCACGGCCAGGCGCGGGTTGTCCAGCCGGACCGTGTTGGCGCCGACCAGGATCGCGTCGCAGCCGGCCCTGACCTCGTCCACCCGATCGAGATCGGCGGCATTGGACAGCACCAGCCGGTCCGCCGTGGGGCCGCCGAGGTAACCGTCGATGGACATCGAGCAGCTGAGCAGCACGTAGGGGCGATCGATCACGCGGCGCTCCGGACGCCGGGACGGCCGGCGGGACGGAGGTGTTCGGTGAGCAGCACCGCGGCACCCGGCAGCGCGGCCAGGAACACCAGCACGCCGTAGGCCACCGAGGCGGCCACCCCCTGCGCGGCGCCGAGCCCCGCCGCGGCGAAGGCCCAGGCAGCCACCCCCTCCCGCGGACCCCAGCCGGCCACGTTCAGCGGCATCGCCATGGCGAGCAGGACGACAAGGGCCAGCGGAAGTATCACGCTGGGCGGCACGTGCAAACCGGTGGCCCCCGCGGCGATCCAGAACGTCGCCGTGCAGCCCGCGACGACCAGCGTCGACGAGGCGACCACCCCGGGCAGGGTGCGCCTGGACAGCACGCCGTTGCGCAGTTCGAGACGCATGGCACTCACGAGTCCGGCGGCCCGCCCACCCGGCGCCCAGCGGGACACCAGTGCCGCGGCGCCGATCGACGAGCCCAGGAGCAGTGCGACGACCACACCGACCCAGAGTGCCGCACCGATCCACCGGGCCGAGGCTGAACCGGCCGACCACGATTCGGCCAGGACGACGACGATCACACTGATCAGCACCTGCACCACCTGACCGGCCGACCGTTCCCAGGCGACGACGCGGACCGCCCGCCCCATCGCGTCGACCTGGGTCCCGTGTCGGACCCCGCGGTGGACGTCGCCGAGCACGCCTCCGGGCAGGACCGTGTTGAGGAACTGGGATCGGTAGCAGCCGGCCACCGCTGCGCGCAGGGGCAGCACCAGCCCCACCCCGCGCGCGACCAGCTGCCAACGCAGCGCGGCGCCCAGCGTGGTCAGCAGGCCGATCGCCGTCGCGAGGACCGCGGACCGTGCGTCCACCGCGGCGAGCCCCGCCCGCACCGGACCGACGCCGACCCTCACCAGCACGGCGACCACCACCACCAGCGCAACCGCCCACCGCACCCAGGTCTGCCGCCACCAGCGGCCGCCAACCCGTCCCGGTCTGATGGGGTGCGCTCTCACGACGCCACCGCCCGGTCCGGGACCGCGAACAGGTCCACGTGGTCGACGACGACCCGGAGCCCGGCGTTGTCCAGCTGCCCGGCACGCCGGCGCAGGTATCCGGCGCCGGCCGGGCGTAGGTCCGGTCGCTGATTGACGGCCGCTTCGACCCAGCCCCGGAGCCAGGCCCGGATCAGGTCGGCATCCGCCGGGCCGAGCCGCCACGGCGCTCGTCGGGTGGTCACCCGGTACCCGGCCGAGGTCAGGGCCGCGGCGGCCGCGTCGGCGGCGTCAGGACCGAGCCGACCGGCCCGGCGCTGATGCTCGTTGAACGCCCCGCACAGCGCGCCGTCGAGATCGTCGACCGGACTCAGCGCCACCACGCCGGTGACGGTGGTGGTGAGCAACAGCGTCGCCCCGGTCGCTGCGCAGACCGTGCTGAGCCGTTCGACCTGCGCGGCCGTGAGCATGTCCAGCAGGGCCGAGGCAGTGACCACCGTGGCCCCGGCCAGCTCCGCGCCGGTCAGGTCGTCCAACTCGCCCGGGACGGAGGTCACCGCCACCGGCCGACCCGCCGCGTCGTTGGGCGGCGTGCGCACGGCCACCTCGAGCAGGCCACGGTCCCGGTCGTGCAGCATCCAGTGCTGCCGTCCGGGCAACTGTGGGGCCAGCCATCGGGCCATGGATCCGGTGCCGGCGCCGAGGTCGTGCAGCACCACCCGGGGCTCGAAACCGTGCGGGCCGGAGAGCAGCTCGACAAGGTCCACCGAACGCGCGGCGGCGTCGGCCGGCTCGCGCAGCGCGAGCCACCCGGTACTCAGCCCGGACGCGACTGCCGGTGTCATGCGGCCACCCTGCCCAGAACGACACCGACGCTGGCCGCGGTCGATGTCCAGTCCGGGAGTGTCCTGCGGCGGTCGGCGGCGGCGGCGCGCAGGCCGGCCCGCAGCTTGGGTTCGGTCAACCAGGAGCGGATCGCCCCGGCCAGCGCCGCGACGTCGTCCACCGGCACCAGCAGCCCCGGCCGGGTGCCGTCGGCGGCCTGGCCGAGAGCCTCCGGGACGCCGCCGACCTGGGTGGCGATCACCGGCAGCCCATGGGCCAGCGCCTCGGCGACGACCA
>Ga0134125_10008812_pt1 | contig 11381 bp, 13 predicted proteins | sample KB31751_FD_96464 | JGI IMG/M metagenome (GOLD analysis project Ga0134125, IMG submission 96464) | Terrestrial soil microbial communities with excess Nitrogen fertilizer from Kellogg Biological Station, Michigan, USA - KB3-175-1 | ecosystem: Environmental > Terrestrial > Soil > Unclassified ...
ATACGCAGCCGGCGATCCTGACGGTGTCGATCGCCTACGCCGACATGCTCAAGCAGCGCGGCGTGACGGCCGAGGTGGCGGCGGGGCACTCGCTCGGCGAGTACTCGGCGCTCGTGTACGCGGGCGCGCTGCAGTTCGCCGACGCGGTGCGCCTCGTGCACCTGCGCGGCAAGTACATGCAGGAGGCGGTGCCCGAGGGCGTGGGCGCGATGGCCGCGGTCATCGGTCTCGATGCGTCGACGGTGGCAGACACCTGCCGCGAGGCGAGCCCCGACGACAGCGACGCTTGTCAGCCGGCGAACTTCAACGGCGCGGGGCAGGTGGTCGTAGCCGGGCACAAGGGCGCCGTCGAGCGCGCCATGGCGCTGGCGAAACAGAAGGGTGCCAAGCTGGTGAAGGCGCTGCCGGTGTCGGCGCCGTTCCATTCGTCGCTGATGCAGCCGGCCGCCGAGAGGCTTCGCGCCGAGCTCGAGCGCGTCAAGGTGGCGCCGCTCGCCGTCCCCGTGGTAGCGAATGTGACCGCGGAGCCGAACACGGATGCGGGGCGCGTCAAGGAGCTCCTCTTCCAGCAGGTGACGGGCTCGGTGCGCTGGGAGGAGTCGGTGCAGAAGCTCGTGGCGATGGGTGTCGACGAAGCGTTCGAGGTCGGGCCCGGCAACATTCTGGCGGGCCTGTGCAAGCGCATCGCGCCGACGGTGAAGATGGGGGCGCTCAATGGCTGAAACCAAACGGGTCGCGTTGGTGACGGGGGCGTCGCGCGGGATCGGGCGCGCGATCGCCATCGCGCTCGGCGCCGACGGGCTGTTCGTGATCGTGAACTACACGGCGAACGAAGCGGCCGCGGCGGAGACGCTGCAGAAGATCAAGGACGCGGGCGGCACCGGCACGCTGTCGCGCTTCGACGTGAGCGACGCCGCCGCTGTCGACGCAGCGGTCAAGCAGATCGCGACCGAGCACGGGCGGCTCGACGTGCTCGTGAACAACGCGGGCATCGCCATCGACGGCCTGCTGCTGCGCACCAAGAAGGAAGATTGGCAGCGCACGATCGACGTGAACCTGCCGGGCGCCTTCCACTGCTGCAAGGCGGCGTCGCGCCATCTTCTCAAGTCGGTCGACGGGCGCATCGTCAACATCTCGTCGGTGGTCGGCGAGTCGGGCAACGCCGGGCAGATCTCGTACGCCGCGGCCAAGGCCGGGCTCATCGGCATGACGCGCTCGCTGGCCAAGGAGCTGGCGTCGCGCGCGATCACGGTCAACTGTGTGACGCCGGGCTTCATCGAGACCGACATGACGGCGGCGCACGTGCAGGGCGAACATCGCGAGGCGCTGTTGAAGCAAATTCCGCTCGGGCGCATCGGCTCGGCGGAAGACGTGGCGGAGGCGGTGCGCTTTTTGGTGTCGCCGCGCGCCAGCTACATCACCGGTCAAGTTGTCCGCGTCAACGGCGGGCTTTTGATGTAAGAAGGGTCATCCAAGGGGAGCCAAGACATGAACGTCGAGCAGAAGGTGAAAGAGATCATTTGTGCGCAGCTCGAAGTGAGCCCGGAGCAGGTCAAGCCGGAGGCGTCGTTCACCGACGATCTCAAGGCCGACTCGCTGGCGGTCGTCGAGTTGGTGCTCGCGCTCGAGGAAGCGTTCTCGATCGAGATCCCCGACGAGGACACCGAGCAGATCAAGACGGTCAAGGACGCGATCGAGTACATCAAGGCGCACGCGAACGCCTGAGGTCGAGGGCGAGGGCGCGGGCTGAAGGCTGAAAACATGGAACGCAGAGTCGTCGTCACCGGCATTGGGCTCGTGACGCCCGTGGGTATCGGGCGGGACGAGACGTGGAGCGCGATCACCGCGGGCAAGAGCGGAATCGCGCCGACCACGTTGTTCGATGTCACGGAGTTCGCCACCAAGTTCTCGGGCGAGGTCAAGAACTGGGAGCCGACGCGCTGGATCGAGAAGCGCGACGCCAAGACGTACGATCGCTTCTTGCAGTTCGGCGTCGTGGCGTCGCAGCTGGCCAAGGACGACGCGGGCCTGGTGGTCGACGAGAAGAACGCCGATCGCGTGGGCGTGTACATCGGCGCCGGCCTCGGCGGCGTGGCCACGATCGAGAAGACGCACTCGGCGCTGCTCGAGAAGGGGCCGCGGCGCGGCATCTCGCCGTACTTCGTGCCCATGATCATCGTCAACATGGCGCCGGGCCTGGTGTCGATCCGCTTCGGCTGCAAGGGGCCGAACTTCTCGCACGTGTCCGCCTGCTCGACGGGGGCGCACTCGATCGGCGAGGCGATGCGATCGATCCAGCGCGGCGACTGCGACGTCATGTTCGCGGGCGGCTGCGAGGCGACGATCACGCCGCTCGGCGTCGGTGGGTTCAACGCGATGCGCGCCTTGTCGACGCGCAACGAAGAGCCGACGCGGGCGTCGCGGCCGTTCGATCTCGATCGTGACGGCTTCGTCATCGCCGAGGGCGCGGGCGTGCTCATCCTCGAGGAGCTGGAGACGGCCAAGCGGCGCGGGGCGCACATCTACTGCGAGATCGTTGGCTACGGGGCGTCGTCGGACGCGCACTCGATGGTGCAGCCGCCCGACGGTGGCGAGGGCGCGCAGCGCTGCATGAAGATGGCGCTCGCCGACGCCAAGATGGATCCGGAGCGCGTGGGCTACATCAACGCGCACGGCACCTCGACGAAGCAGGGCGACATCGCCGAGACCACCGCGGTCAAGACGGTGTTCGGCGCGCACGCCAAGAAGCTCGGGATGTCGTCGACCAAGTCGATGACCGGGCGCACGCTCGGGGCCGCCGGCGGCATCGAGGCGGCGTTCGCGGTGCTCGCCATCCAAGAGGGCGTGTTGCCGCCGACGGTGAACCTGGAGAAGCCGGATCCGGAGTGCGATCTCGACTACGTGCCGAACCAGGCGCGGCAGGCCAAGCTCGACGTCGCGCTGTCCAACAGCTTCGGCTTCGGCGGCACCAACTCGACGCTCATCTTCGCCGCGTACAAGGGCGACTAGCGGCCCGCCTTGCGCGTCGTCGTCGGCAGCGATCACGCGGGCTATAAGCTCAAGGAGTACTTGAAGGAGCGCCTGACCGCGTGGGGACACGAGGTCGAGGACGTGGGCACGCACACGACCGACTCGTGCGACTACCCGCGGTTCGGCGTCGCCGTCGGCAAGCGCGTCGTCGAGCTCGGCGGCGAGGCGCGCGGCGTGGCGGTGTGCGGCTCGGGGATCGGCATCTCGATCGCGGCCAACCGCGTGGCGGGCGTGCGCGCGGCGCTGGTGCAGGAGCCGACGGCGGCGCGGCTGTCGCGGCAGCACAACGACGCCAACGTCATCTGCTTCGGCGAGCGCCTGGTCGGCGTCGCGGTGGCCGAGGAGGCGCTGCGCGTGTGGCTGGAGACGCCGTTCGAGGGCGGCCGGCACGCGCGGCGGGTGGCGCTCATTGAAACCGAGCGCTGAGCGGCACGGCGCGCCGAAGGCGACGAGCGCGGACGAGGCCTACATGCGCCAGGCGGTGCGGCTCGGCTTGCGCGCGCGCGGGCGCACGTCGCCCAATCCGCTCGTCGGGTGCGTGATCGTGCGCGACGGGCGCGTCCTGGCCACGGGGTGGCACAAGCGCGCGGGCGAGGATCACGCCGAGGCGGCGGCGCTGCGCAAGCTCGGCTGGCGCGCGCCGCGGGCGACGGTGTACGTGACGCTGGAGCCGCACGGGTTCCACGGGCGCACGCCGCCGTGCACGGAGCGGCTCATCGAGGCCAAGGTGGCGCGCGTGGTGGTGGGGATGAAGGACCCGAACCCGCGCGTGCACGGCGCCGGGCTCAAGCAGCTGGCGCGCGCCGGCATCATCGTCGACGCCGGTGTGCTCGGCGCCGAGTGCGCGGCGATCAATCGGCCGTACCTCAAGTTCGTCGCCGAGAAGCGGCCGTGGGTCACGCTCAAGGCGGCGGTCACGCTCGACGGGCGGCTGGCGGCCCGCGGCGGCGACGCCAAGTGGGTGTCGGGCGAGCTGTCGCGGCTCGAGGCGCATCGCATGCGCGACACGGTCGACGCGATCCTGGTCGGCGCCAACACGGTGCGGCTCGACGATCCGGCGCTGACCACGCGGCTGCCGTCGGGGCGAGGGCACGATCCCAAGCGCGTGATCCTCGACGGGCGGCTGACGGTGCCGCCCGAGGCCAGGGCGCTGCCGGGCGCGCTCGTGGTGTGCACCGAGGACGCCGACCCGGCGCGGGAGCGGCGCCTGGCGAAGCGGGGCGCCGAGATCCTCCGGCTGCGGGGCAAGCACGGCCGCGTCGACCTGAAGGCGCTCGTGCGCGAGCTCGGGCGGCGCGAGATCGTGTCGCTGCTCGTCGAAGGCGGCGGGCAGGTGCACGGCGGTTTCTTGGCCGCCGGGTTGGCGGACGAGGTGGCGCTGTTCGTGGCGCCCAAGCTGATCGGCGCCGGCGGCGTGCCCTTCATCGGCGTCGACGGACCGAAGCGGATGGCCGAGGCCTGGCGGCTGGGCGCGGTTTCGACGCGCCGGCTCGGCGATGATATCCTCGTCGTCGGAGACGTGCTAAGAAGCTCGTAGGTTTTCGTCGATGTTCACCGGGATTGTCGAAGATGTCGGGAAGATTCGCGCGCTCGAGCCGCTGCCGTCGGAGCAGGCGCTGCGGCTGACGGTGCAGGCGCCGCTGCTCGAGGACGAGCAGTCGCTCGGCGCCTCGCTCGCCATCGACGGGGTTTGCCTGACGGTGACGGCGTGGCGGCGCGGCGAGGTCGACGCCGTCGTCGGGCCGGAGACCATCGCGCGCACCACGCTCGGTAAGCTCGGGCAAGGCGCGAACGTGAACCTGGAACGCCCCTTGCGCCTGGGCGATCGCCTGGGCGGTCACATGGTGGCCGGGCACGTCGACGCGGTCGGTCTGATCGCGGCCGTGGCGCCGCGCGCCGAGGCAGTCGACGTGACGGTGCGTCCACCGGGCGAGCTGCTCCGTTATGTAATCGAGAAGGGATCGATCGCAGTGGACGGGATCAGCCTGACGGTGAACGCGGTCGACGCCGAGACCTTCACGGTGTCGTTGATTCCGCATACGCAAACGGCGACGACGCTGGCGCGCAAAGGCACCGGCGCGCACGTGAATCTGGAAGTAGATTTGATCGGCAAGTACGTCGAGAAGCTCGTACAGGGGTACAAGAAATGACGGCCAAGGAGAGGATCGCGCGCGTCGTCGATGCGCTCGAGGACATTCGCGCGGGCAAGATGGTCATTCTCGTCGACGACGAGGACCGCGAGAACGAGGGCGACCTGACGATGGCCGCCGAGAAGGTGACGCCCGAGGCGATCAACTTCATGGCCAAGTGGGGGCGCGGCCTCATCTGCCTGACGCTGACCGAGGAGAAGGCGGACGCGCTCGAGCTGCCGCTGCAGTCGTCGGGGCAGCGCACGTCGAAGCACGGCGGCTCGCCGTTCGGCACCGCCTTCACGGTGTCGATCGAGGCGCGGCACGGCGTGTCGACGGGCATCAGCGCCAAGGATCGGGCGACCACGATCTTGACGGCGGTGAAGCACGAGGCGCGGCCCGAAGATCTGATCACGCCGGGCCACGTGTTCCCGCTGCGCGCCAAGCGCGGCGGCGTGCTGGTGCGCACCGGACAGACCGAAGGCTCGGTCGATCTGGCGCGCCTCGGCGGGCTGACGCCGGCCGGCGTGATCTGCGAGATCATGAACGACGATGGATCGATGGCGCGCATGCCCGACCTCGAGCGCTTCGCGGGGCAACATGGCCTGCGCATCCTGTCGATCGCGGATCTGATCGAGTATCGGCTGCAGCAGGAGTCGCTCGTCGAGAAGATGGCGACTGCGCCGCTGGTGCCGACGCTGCCGGGCGTGACGGCGGGCTTTCAGTCACACGTGTACGCGACGCCGGTGGAGAAGACCGAGTATCTCGCGCTCACGCTCGGCGACGTCGGCTCGGGCGATCCGGTGCTCGTGCGCGTGCAGACGGCCTGCTTCCCGGGCGACGTCTTCGGCTCGGCGGCGTGCGACTGCGGCGCGCAGCTGGCGGCGGCGCTGCAGGCGATCGAGCGCGCGGGGCGCGGCGTCCTGCTCTACGTGATCCCGTCGGGGCGACATTCGCTCTACGGCGACTTCAAGGCGCACGTGCTGCACGAGGAGACGGCGCGCGTCGGCGGGCGCGAGCACAAGCTGCGCGACTTCGGCCTCGGCGCGCAGGTGCTGTCGGCGCTCGGCGTGAAGAACCTGCGCCTCCTCACCAACAACCCGAAGAAGATTGCCGGGCTCGAGGGCTACGGCATGTGCGTCGTCGAGCGGGTGCCGCTCGAGATGCCGGCGACGCGGCACAACGTGGCGCTCATGCGCGACAAGCGCGATCGCGAAGGGCACCTCTTCAGCGTCGAGCCGCACAAGGACACCAAGTAGATGCCCAAGGTCATCGACGGGCAGCTGGCGGCGCCGCGCGGCCTCAAGGTCGCGATCGTGGCGTCGCGCTTCAACTCCTTCATCGTCGACCGGCTGGTCGACGGCGCGGTCGACACGCTGGTGCGTCACGGCGTCGGCGACGGCGACATCACGGTGGTGCACGTGCCGGGCGCGTTCGAGCTGCCGCAGACGGCGCGGCGGCTGGCCGAGAGCGGCGAGCACGGCGCGGTGGTGTGCCTCGGCTGCGTCATTCGCGGCGCGACCACGCACTACGACTACGTCGCCGGGCACGCGGCCTACGGCATCGCCGACGTGGCGATGAAGGCGGCGGTGCCGGTGATCTTCGGCGTGCTCACGACGGAGAACATCGAGCAGGCGGTCGAGCGCGCCGGGACCAAGGCGGGCAACAAGGGCGTCGACGCGGCGATGGCGGCGCTCGAGATGGTCTCGGTCTACGCCCAAGTCGGCGGCGGCAAGCGGTGACGGCCATGGGTACGCGGCGGCGGGCGCGTGAGTTCGCGCTCCAGATTTTGTATCAGCTCGACGTGCAGGCTCTGTCGGACGATCAGGCGATCGCGCTCTTCTGGAAGAACTTCGCCGCGACGGCGGAGGCCGAAGGCGCGAGCGTGACCGATCTCGGCGAGATCCAGCCGTTCGCCGAGAAGCTGGTGCGCGGCGTGCACGAGCACCTCGCGGAGCTCGACGCGCAGATCCAGGGCGCGTCGAAGAACTGGCGGCTCGAGCGGATGGCGCGCGTCGATCGCAACTTGATCCGACTGGCGCTGTACGAGCTCAAGTACGTCGAGGACGTGCCGGCGAAGGTGGCGATCAACGAGGCCATCGAGATCGCCAAGCGCTATGGGACGAACGAGTCCTCGGCGTTCGTCAACGGCATCCTCGATCGCTGCCGCGAGGAGCTGGGGAAAAAATGAGCGAGGCGCGCGCGTGAACGTGTCGTTTCTGGCGAGCGATCTCGGCAAGTGGGACGCGGCCGAGGGCGTGCCGGAGACGCTGGTGTTGCCCTTTTTCGTCGACGAGCGGCCGTTGCGCGGCGCGGCCGGGCTGTGTGACTGGCGGCTCTGCGGGCGCCTGTCGCGGATGTTGCAGTCGTCGCGCGTGTCGGGCAAGTGGGGCGAGACGACGCTGTATCCGCCGGGCAAGCGGCTGCCGTGGGGGCGGCTCGTGCTCGTCGGCCTCGGCGCGGCCGATCGCTTCGACGAGAAGGCGGCGCGCGAGGCGTCGCGCGTCATCGCCGAGAAGATGACCAAGCTCTCGACGCCGCGCTACGCGCTGGTGCCGCCCGGGCGCTCGACGGGGCGGCTGTCGGCGCGGCGCGCGCTCGAGATCTACCTGGAAGAGGCGCGCGCGGCGAAGGCCAGCGGCGAGCTCGTCGTCGTCGAGTCGGTGGCGGGACAAAAAGAGGCCGCCGAGCTCACGCGCAGCCACTGACGCACGCCGTTGTCGCCTACGCGTAGACGCTGACGAAGTACTCAGAATCTGCTACGATATGACGGATGTCTGACTCGCGTCCGCGCGTGCTCGTCGTAGAGGATTCGGCAACCATGCGTGGGTTCGTCACGGCCGCGCTCGAGTCCGGGGGGCCGTTCGCGGTCACCCAGGCCGAGAGCGGGTTCCACGCGCTCAAGATCCTGCCGCGCAACCGTTACGATCTCATCATCACCGACATCAACATGCCCGACATCAACGGGCTCGAGCTCGTGCGCTTCATCCGCGACTCGGAGACGCACAAGAAGACGGCGCTGGTGATCATCTCGACCGACGGGCGCGAGGCCGATCGCGACCGCGGCATGAAGCTCGGCGCCGATGCCTATCTGACCAAGCCGTTCGCGCCCGAACAGCTGCTCGAAGTGGTGCGGAGCCTCTTGAAGTGAGCATCGGCGGGGACGGGCCGTCGGAGAAGGCGCTGCAGGAGTTCCTCTCCGAAGCGCAGGAGATCGTCGAGCAGTTCAACCGCGACCTCCTGCAGCTCGACGAGCAGCGCGCCGCCGGCAGCTTCGATCCCGAGGTCATCAACGACGCCTTCCGCGCCGTGCATTCGCTCAAGGGCCTGTCGGGGCTCTTCGGCGTCACGCGCATGTCGAACCTCTCGCACAACCTCGAGAACCTGCTCGACTCGCTGCGCCTCGGGCGCGTCGAGCTGCAGCCGGCGACGCTCGACCTGTTGTTCGAGGCGGTGGCGCTGTTCAACCGCATCGTCGCCGAGACGGCGGCGGGGCAGTCGGGCGACGACGGCGCCAACCTCGTCGAGGATCTGATCGCGCGGCTCGACCGCGTGGCGCTGCGCAAGGAGGCGTCGCCGGAGGCGTCGCCGTGGGGCGGCTGGGAGCTCGACGCGTCGCTGTTGTCGGTGCTGACCGAGTACGAAGAGCATCGCCTGCGCGAGAACATCAAGAACGGACGCTCGCTCTACCGCATCCACGCGGCGTTCGATCTGATGACCATCGACAAAGGGCTCGACGAGCTCAAGGGCAGGCTCAAGCCGGTCGGCGAGGTGATCACCTATCTGCCGTCGGCGGAGGCGGCCAGCGATCAGCAGATCGAGCTCGACGTGATCCTCGGCGCGCAGGCGGAGCTGCGCGCGGTGCAGGAGGCGGTCGTCGGCACCGGCGCGGTGGTGGCGCTCTTGCCGCGCGACAAAGGGGCGGCGGGCGCCGTCGCACGGCCGGCGCCGACGGTGGTGCCGGAGTCGAAGAGCGAAGCGCAGGCGGCGAAGAAGGCGGAGGCGCCGCGGCGCAAGAGCGACGGCGACGACGAAGAGCTGACGCTGAAGTCGGTGGCGCAGACGGTGCGCGTCGACATCCGCAAGCTCGACAACCTCATGAACATCGTCGGCGAGCTGGGGATCGCGCGCGCCGGCTTGATCCAGATCCTCGATCGCATCAAGGCCGATCGCACGCAGGCCAAGCTCGCGCGCGAGCTGCACCACGAGCTCCGCTCCCTGTCGCGCCGGCTCGACGAGCTGCAGGCAGGGATCCTCGAGGTGCGCATGGTGCCGCTCGGGCAGGTGTTCGACAAGCTGTCGCGCGTGGTGCGCAAGATCTCGCGCGACGCGGGCAAGGAGATCCGGCTCAGCATCGCCGGCGCCGACACCGAGCTCGACAAGCTGATCGTCGAGGAGCTGTCCGATCCGCTCATGCACGTGATGCGCAACTGCATCGATCACGGCATCGAGGGACCCGAGGTGCGGCGCGCGGCGGGCAAGCCGGAGGCGGGGACGATCTCGATCCGCGCCGAGCAGCGCGGCAACCACGTGGTCATCGAGATCGAGGACGACGGGCAGGGGCTCGACGAGCAGAAGCTGGTGCGCAAGGCGGTCGAGCGCGGGCTGGTCGGGGCGCACGAGGCGCGCGAGATGAGCCGGCGCGACGTGCAGAACCTGATGTTCCTGCCCGGCGTGTCGACCAAGGACGTGGCCGATCACATGTCGGGGCGCGGCGTCGGCATGGACGTGGTGAAGACCAACATCGCGCGCCTGTCGGGCATCATCGACGTCGAGTCGGAGGCGGGGCAGGGCACGCGCTTGACGCTGACCTTGCCCATCACGCTCGCCATCATTCAGGCGCTCATCATTCGCGCGGCGGGGCGCACGTTCGCGGTGCCGCTCAACTCGGTGCTCGAGTCGCTGCGCGTGACGCAGAACGATGTGCGCACCATCGAGCGGCGCGAGGTGATGTCGCTGCGCGGGCAGACGCTGCCGCTGGCGCGCCTGGAGAAGCTGTTCCGGCTCGAGAGGGCCGATCTCGAGGGCGTGCCGCACAAGCAGTTCGTCGTCGTCGTCGGGCTGGCGCAGCATCGCATCGGCCTCCTCGTCGACGAGCTGCACGGGCAGGAGGACATCGTCATCAAGTCGCTCGGGCGCGCGCTCTCCGACGTGCCGGGGATCGCGGGCGCCACCGAGCTCGGCGGCAAGAAGACCGTGCTCGTGCTCGACGTGGCGCAGATCGTCGAAGAGGCCGTGTCCAGCGGCGGAGCGGAGGCGGCGTGAAGGACATCTCGTTCACGACCGAAGAGACGTACCTGCGGCGGCATGACGAGCGGCGCACGCGCGAGCGGCGCGGCATCCTCTCGTTCGCCGCGGGCAACGAGGTCTACGGGATCGAGATCCTGTCGATCCGCGAGATCATCAAGCTGCGCGAGATCACCGAGGTGCCGCGCGCGCCGCGCTTCCTCCTCGGCGTGGTGACGGTGCGCGGGCTGGTGATGCCGGTCGTCGATCTGCGGATCCGCTTGCGGCTCGACTCGCCGCCGCTCGGACGCAACTCGCGCATCCTCGTGGTCATGCACAAGGGCGAGCGCTTCGGCCTGCTCGTCGACGACGTGCGGGGCGTGGTCCGCTTCGCCGACAACCAGATCGAGCCGCCGCCGCCGTCGCTGGCGCCGTCGGAGGCGCCGTTTCTCGCGGGCATCGGCCGCCATCCCGACGGGGACAAGGAGCGCATGGTGATCCTGTTGTCGCTCGACGCGGTGCTCGACTTCGCAGTGGCGGCGGCGGTGCGGCGATGAAGGGCGCGGCTTTCGGCGGCGGCGCCACCGAGCGCGGCAAGGTGCAGGGGCGCGTCGAGCTCATGCAGCTCGTCGCCTTCGGCGTGGCCGACGGCGACTACGCGCTCGACATCATGCGCATCAAGGAGATCATCAACCCCGTGCCGGTGACGCCGATGCCCAAGGCGCCGCCGTTCATCGAGGGCGTGATCGAGCTGCGCGGCACCATCCTGCCCATCATCGACGTGCGCAAGCGCTTCGACATGACGCCGACGGCGCCGACGCGCGCCACCAAGTTCCTCATCGTCAGCGTCGACGTCGGCGAGCGTGTCATCGTCGGGCTGGTCGTCGATCGCGTGTCCGAGCCGCTGCGCGTGCCCAAGGCCGAGGTCAAGCCGGCGCCGCGCCTGTCGGTGTCGGAGCGCGCCTACTTCACCGGCGTGGTGGCGCATCACGGCAA